>Ga0065707_10082803_pt1 | contig 12004 bp, 19 predicted proteins | sample SwiRhicommuniRL3_FD_59094 | JGI IMG/M metagenome (GOLD analysis project Ga0065707, IMG submission 59094) | Switchgrass rhizosphere bacterial communities from Rose Lake, Michigan, USA - RL3 v2 (version 2) | ecosystem: Host-associated > Plants > Roots > Rhizosphere > Soil | place: East Lansing... | reverse complement strand
GTGTTCGCGGAGAAAGGCGGCAGGCGCCACAGGCGCGCTCCGATCTTCCCGCTGCCCAGCTGCTCGGCCAGGTTCGTGTTCGGAATCTTCATCATGTTCGATTCTCGCCACGTGGCGTCCTCCGGCAGCAGCACCGAGTAGGGCTCCAATTGCGATGTCATCGTGGCTTCCCTCCGCAACCCGCTCGGTTTCACCGTCCGATCACTCAGAGACTACCTCTGAGTCGGACAACGCACAACCACCCGGCTCTCAGATGGGCTGAGCTGCGGGAGCTCCCGCTCAGCTGTTGGGGCCGGACTCTGAAGGCGTATCGACGGCAGCGCCCGATCGATCTGACCTCCACGCATCATAAATGTACATGACGTAAGCAATGAGCAGAAAGGGCGACAGGAGGAACGAAGCCATCGAAAGCAGGAAAAGGATTCCATACGCAGCGTCGTTCGCGCTGGCTTCCCCCGGGCTTATGCCGCCCATCAGATCAAATACGATATGCTCCAGATTCAGAATCGAGAGAATGATGACGATGATGGTCAGCGGCAGCATCGTCGCAACCACCATCACACCCCTGCTGAGGCGCGCGACCCGTGACACAAAGACTGCCAGCAGCGCCACCCGCCAGGCCGCGACCACCGCGAGCAGCCAGGCGTTTGCCGCTCGCGCGGCATCGGGACCCAGGAAACGTTCCACGGGAATCGCATACAGAAGAGCCGGTGGCGCTGTGAGCGTGATGAACAGCAGCACATTTCGATAGGACCAGTGGCGCGGGCGGAGGGGCGCCAGCAACACCCAAAGGATGAAGGCGAACGCGAATACATAGGCGATCGAGCCTAGTCCGAAGTGTTGCCACCACTCCGCCCGGGGGTTGTCCCAGTAGCGGCTCAGCCCCGCAAGCCACGTGAAGAAAAAGCCGAATGCCAGAAACGGCTTCCAATGAGTCTGGATTGCGGGGCTGGGATGACGAAACGTCAGCAGCTTCGCCTCGTCCGAGAGCAGAGTCCTGATCATCAGAATGCCCAACGCATGGTCAAGCCTCGGCGGGCGGTCATGCTCCCTGGAGCTCCGCAGGCCCCGAGTCCCGCAGCTTCTGACCCAAGGCCGCCACGCGTGTCTTTGTCTCCCGCGCGAACCACCAGGCAGCGACCGGCTCCACGAGCCAAGACAACCACTTCGGCCGAGCCCGCAGGTGGTAGCGGAAGGTGATGGTGGTTGGGCCCTCAGCGGGCCCCCGGAACTCCCAGGTGCCCGCGAACTCAGCCAGCATCCAGGGCCCCCGGATCATCCGAACCGCAGCAACTTTCGGCGGAGAGAACGAGACGTATTCTGTCTCCATCCCGAGGCCGGCTCGTGAAACACACCAGGCGCGCACGCCAACCTGGGGCGCACCGGCACCGCCGAGGAGCTCGGCGCTGCGCAGGAACGGGTCCCACGTCAGACGCTTAGCGTAGTCCTGGGTCAGTGCGAAGGCCGTAGCCGGCGTTGTCTCGACCACCGCCGAAGTCTCAAACCTCATCCGCCTTCATCCAGCCAGCCCTCTGCCCTGAGCCCGTCTATGGGGAGTCGAATCCGCGTGATGCCACGTCGCCTACCACGTCCGGCTCAGCCCTCGGTCCTCGGCACCGCGTTGCGCATGCGGATCAGAGAGAACTGCAGACTGGACGCGACCACGGCATCTCGCAAAGGCCATAGATTTGGAATGACCCGCAGCTCGACTCCTCGCCTCAGCAGCTCGGCCGACGGGTCGTCGAAAATGTCTACGCGCGAAGGGACAACCGGTACCCGACTCACGTAATAGCCGGCGCAGGCATCCAGGCACTTGAAGGTCTCCGGCGGCATGTGATAGCAATACAGCCGAGTCGACTTTACCCGCTCCAGCCAGCCACTTTCGATCGCGACCACCGCGGGACTCGAGCCCAAGAAACGCTCCACGTCCGCCGCCGCGGAGTCGGACCCGGCGTAATAGGTCACACGCGGGCAGTCGCGCGGTACCAGGTAGTTGCACAAGCGACCCTCTTCAATGGCCCACACGACCAGCCCGGTGACGTACTCGGAGGCTCGCGGCTCGAACCGGGTGATGCCGGATTCCTCACTGATGTGAAACAGCGTGTCCGCCACGTTGCGACTCCGTGATACCTAGACGTGGGCAATCCATTGCTTGATGATGTGCTCGAAGGCCGACTTTTTGGCATTGAAGTCCCGCTGGCTTCCGAACACAATCATCGCTCTATCCTTCCCCAGCCACTTGAGCAGCCTCATGGGATCCTCAATGACAATTTTTCCGGATGGGAGGCTTCGCACCTTGGCCCCCAGGTGAAGGACGATGCCGATGCCCTGCTTCTCGCGCAGGTTGGTCGTCGCAAAGTATTCACGGGTTCGAAAGCTGGGCGCGTTCCACTTGATCCCCTCGGCGATCGTGCGATCGGCGCCGAGAATCGAAGATCGGATGGCCTCAATCTCCTTCTTGAACGGGTGCTCGAGCGAGCGCATGAATTCGTCAACTGCTAGCGTCGAGTCCTTGGCCGAGTTATGAGAGACGGGCTTCCCCTTCCCTGACGCCATAAATTGCTGCTCCTTTCAACCGGAACGGACTATGGCTTCACGCACCAGGCCTTCCGCCTCGCGCTTCAGATCGTTGGCGTACGTCTCGAATATCGGACGGAAATCCGGCAGCATGCCTCTGGCGTGCCTAGCATCACTCACCTGACAAGTAATCTCGCCAACGCGACTGAGTCGTCGTCCCAGTTGTCGCGGGGCTCCGCCGCTGAGCGTGCGAACATCCACAGCCGGAGCCGCTCGTCGTTGACTTCGAGGAGGTCGGCCATGCGTTGGATCGTCGCGTCCGGAGCGGCGAGCATTCGATCCTTGCAGTTGAAGAGGTGCTGCGTCGCGTCGTAGGCGCGATCGCCTAAGAAAGGCTTAGGGTCGATCACGAGCCACGGCTCCCGCTCCGCCCGCAGCACGTTGCCGGCGTGCAAGTCCGTTACCAGCAACACGTCGTCGCCTGACGGGCGAGACAGCTCGTCGAACAGGCGGAGACCTTCCTGGACGAGCCCGGTATCAGGCCACCTGTGCATGGCCGCGTTTGTCTCGGCCGCCCAATGCGCCATCATCGCAGAGAGTGGACGAAAGTATGGTGGCGACCCTGGCCTGCTCCAAATACGCCGGACCAGTCCGGCTACGATGACATCCTGCTCGCTTTCCGGCAGCTCACGGAGCGCGCTCCCAGGATGACATTTCTCCAACAACATGGCGTTTAGGTCGACATCGGCTTCGAGCAAGCGCACTGTCGGGTTACCGCCCCAGAAGCGCAACGCCTGAATTTCGTGCACCCCTTCAAAATGAGGCATCCCGAGCTTGAGCACGGCACGAGTGCCGTCGGCGCGCGTGACCGGCGCTACCCAGGCGCAGCTAACGTCACTGTTGTCGAAGGGGGCTTCCAGCGAAAGCGACCACTTCTCTTGTAGCTCGTGGACAGTGTGTGGAAGTCGCTCGAGCCAGGCCCTCCGCTCCGGCCGTTGATGGCACGTTTCCACAAGTCGTTCAGGGATAATCATCATGGCCTCTTGCGTGTTGGGAACGCTCGGGGCCGCTCCTCAGCTTGATGCGCCTGTTGGACGGCTGGTCCTGGTCAATACCATGTAGCGACGCGATTGCCGAAAGTCGGGTTCCTGGAATCCCCGGTAACCGGAATCCCGCCCAGCCAATCGGCCCGGTCGAAAACTGCCGCGCACATGCTTCGGGAGGGTGGAAAATAGACTGCCTCTCCCCAGCCAGTGGCCTGTACCGTGGACTGTTTAAAATTGACGAGGAAATCAGCGTAGCGCCCACTGGAATCAATAATCAGGAACAGATCCGGGTTGTCCCGCAGGACGAAAACCGCCCCCTGGCGCAATGAGCCATTCACCCTCAGCTGCGCCTGAGACTTCGCGAACCTGTACACGACTGCCGGATTGGCGCCGGAATGTCTCAAATTCCTGACGATCGTATCCACCCAGATGTCTTCTGAGGCCGTGGCCTTGGAAGGTTGCTCTTCCGGGGCACTGAGTTCGTATCTAGTTTTCGGATTGGGTTGCCAATCTCCAGCCCAGGCTGGGAGCATGAAGAGGAGCGCTATCGCAAGTCTCGCGGGTGTCCGCATGGGTCCTCCTTGGGTCCAACGATCAGGTTCCTTGGCGCTCTTCGCGAATGCCTGACCAGCGCTGTGCCCGCTGTTCCTCAGTGGTCTCTTCGATTCGCGATGCAACCGTCCACACATGGCCGGATGGGTCCAGGATCCGGGCCGTGCGGTCGCCCCAGAATTGATTCTGCGCGGGAATCAAGACCCTGGCGCCCAGGGAGACTGCGCGCTCCACGGCCTGATCGACGTCCGCGACGTACACGAAAATGACTACCGGCGAGCTCCCATCCGGACTGGGCGCGCGGCTGGCGAACACGTTGGGGAACTCGGATTGGACCACCAGGAACGCCTCATTGATGCGCATCGCTATATGAATTGGCGAGCCATCCGGTCCCGCTCGTCGCGCCTGCTCGATTGCGCCATACGCCGCCGCGCAGAAACTCATCTCGGCCTCCGGGCTGCGGCAGACCAACGTCGGAAAGACCGCCTGCACACCCTCCGGGACCGATTTGACCGTCACCATCTCCTAACCTCCGGCGGTTATGCGTCCCGCAATCATTGAATCAGAACACCGATGATTCAAGCTCCCCGAACGCGAGTCTGTAGCCATTGAGATCGAGCGTGAAACCGAGCATGTCACGATAACACTCCGCGATGGTTCTCACGGGAATCTTCTCCCAGGTCGTACCTCGATCCAGGCACAGGACTAGACACCTCCTAACGGCGCGGCTCTTCATACAGTCCGAACTCATTGCCGACCGGATCCGCGAACACGGCAAAGGCGCCCATACCGACGCCGATCTCGGTGCGCGGCTTCAAGACCCGGCCACCCGCCGCCTCAATCCGGCCGAGAGTGTCCGCGATGGCATCAACCATGATGTACGTCCGCGTACGCTCGTCGGGGGTCCGGTCGCTCTCGTTCACCCAGGTACCGCTCACCCCGCCTGGGTCATCGAAAGCCAGCTCGCCATCTCCGCGTCGCCTGACTTTCCATCCGAAAATGGAGCTGTAGAAGTCGGCGGACGCTTGGGCCGCCTTCGCGGGTATCTCCAAATAGCAGATCTTGCCGTGGCTCATTGTGATCTCCAGCGGAAATTGCGGGAGGAGCACTGCCCAGCGCCCGCGCGCGGCGCGTGGTTAGCGCGTGATGAGTCTCTCACTCGTCATCCTTGCCCAGCTTGTACCGCGGCAGCTCGTCACTAATCTTCAGCCATGGCACCATCCGGTCGCACCATACATGATCATCGGGTGAAATTGCTCCCACGTTGTCCAGGCTGCACGCAGTCACATCAATCTTATGGGGCTCCTCGGCGTCCTGGTAGGTCAGCTGACTTCCACACTTTCCACAGAACTGTCTCGTCACCCGAGGGCGTGATTCGTATTGGCATGGCACCCCGGATGTAATCTTGAAGTCGGAAGGGTTGAACTGTATCCACGTGACAAACGCCGCCCCACTAGACCGTCGGCAATGGATGCAGTGACAGTGGGTGATGCGGCGCGCCTCTCCTTCTATCTGATAGCGAATCGCGCCGCACAAACAACCGCCTTCCATTAACTTTCGTTGCATCTGTTCGCTCACGACAACTCCCTTCGACCTCTACCCCGGCCTCTCCCGATAGACCGCCAAGGGTATCCAATGAAGCGCAACCACGGCAGCGGGGAAGAGACCCAGTAGGTATCGGAGCCAAGCGAGCGAGCTCAGCATCGGCCTAACGTAGGGTCTCGGCCGCCGGCACGAAGAAAATGGGTTGCCCTATCGCGAGGCGCCCGCGTCGAGTGACTGTGCCGTAGACCCCAGCCTTGTTGTCCCTCACCCGAACGATCGCCTTCAGCATCTCCGCGGCAGGGCGCGCGGAGCCGGGGTCGAGGTTCACCATCGAGCAGCGCTCGTCGCGATTGATGATGCCTATGGCGGCTGCCTCGTTAGTTTCTCCAAACGAGAGTATGCCTCCCACCCATTCTTCCTCCTCGAAGGGGACTGATCGTTGTGATGCAATCAGGATGTTCGGCCGGAATCTTCGGACGTCCGAGGGCTGCGATGCGAGCCTTCCGATTTCGCCGACCGTGGCGGAGGTAATCACGGAGATGCTCGCCTCGTCGAAGATGCCACGGCTGAGGTGCGTCATCTCGACCGGTGAGCCATGGCGGCGACCAACTTCCATCGCTAATTTCTGGTCGAAAACAGGTAGCTCCTCCCCTTCTGGCGTGCGAATGTGCGTCGGGAGATTTCCTTCGACGGCGGCTCCCCGCCGCTGTGGAGCAAAGAGAATCAGCTCCGGGAGCTGGGTGGCGGTCAGCCAGGGGAATCCACCGCGATCGTCAAGCCGACGGAAGGCCAGACGCCGGTCACCGTCAAGGCCGTGCCAGCCCAGGTCGGCGACCTCGAGAGGTTCACCGCTCATGGACTTCACTGGATACCGGAAAAGCGCCTCTACCTCGCCGACCTTGATAGGCATGTTCGATGTCGTCCGCCTAGCGTCCCGGCTCAGCGCTTAAATGCTGGCTCGTGTCGTCCGCCCACTTTGCAACTGGATTCACCCATTCCGGAAGAGGCTGGTAAAGGAACCCGTGCTTGAGCCCCGTATGAAGCACGATTTCACGGGCGAGGAGCGGAGACCCGCCTTTGTCGTCGTCTTTCCAGGCCGGGCACCCGTCGGTCAGGTCGTCACTCGCCTCTCGGAAAGCGAGCACCTGACCACTCGGCCCCTTCCCCTCGTCGGCAACCAGGCCGGATACGCTCCGGGACAGGCAATCGCCGAGGACACAGAAGCGTACCTCGGGGTTCCGCAGCCTGGCCGATGCCAGGAGGGTAATCGCGGCGCCCATGGACGCCCCGACGACCGTGATCTCGTCGGCGCGCACCCCCGATCCGAGGAGCTTCCGGACCTGCTCGACCACACGATCCGCAGAGTCGCTCACGGTAGCTGACTTCGGCCTGAGCTCCCCGCTTACGACAAAACCACGGCTACGAAACGTGTCGAGAATCTTCTCGAACTCGTAATAGCCGTACTCTGGGTGCCTGGGTCGCTTGTTCTGTTGCTCCTGTACAATCCGTCCATGAACGTAGATCAGGTGCCTGGGCCGATGCCCAACATCCGTCGTACCCCCGGCACATCCCGACAGAAGCACCGCCACGACGCATAAGACCACCCTCGTGTCCTGCATTGCTTCTCCGCCGCACATGGACTTCGCTAGCCGTCCCACTTCGCCTTGGCGGCCACCGGCCTCGCCCTTAGCGACCTAGCCTGGCTGGCGGCTGGCGCCAGTACGACGCGTCCGCTTGAGCGGCGCCGTTAAGATTGCTTCATGATCCATTGTCTTGCGGCCTCGAGCTCTCCGGCAGGGAAATGTTTGATCTCGGCCGCCACGAAGTGTGATGCCAAGTGCTCGGCGACATTTCCCATGGGGGAATCGGTTACAACGCCGATCTTCTTGATGCGCTTGTGATGATCTCGCACAAAGCGAAAATGACTCGCCATGGCACCGAGGCTCTCCCAGCCTGGAAAAGCGGTAACCTCGACGATGAGACCGGCGAGCGCTCCCTTTTCTTCGATGTAAGGATCAACCGTTTTCGCGAGTTGCACGAAGTCTCCCTGCTCGAGCTTGGACTGCGGTCGCACGTACAGAATCGAATTCGCCTTGTCGAGGCTGTGTTCCAGCATGCCTTTGCTCCTTATGAATACCGTCCAACGATGCGGCCCCGAATCGTAGCGATCCTATCAGTGTGCCGCTCATATGCGGCTCATGAGGCCCCTCCCACAAGGACGACCTTGCCTGTCACGCCCCCCTTCCCGAGCAACTCGTGCGCGCGTCTCGCCTCGGCAAGAGGAAATGTCTTCGCGATGAGCGGCTTCACCTTTTTCCGTTGAAGGAGATCCAGCAGGGCGATCAAGTCCTGTCGAAAGAATTCTGGTTTCAGCCGTTTGAGCGTCTGGATGCTGTAGGGGACTACCCGTTTTCTGCCGGGAAGAAGCCAGCCGCCGGCGATATACAACGCGAAGATGGCGGTTTCACCAAAGCGCTGACGACGGCCTGGACGACCGGAAGCCAACCCCTCCCCACGTAGCGAGGAACGAAGACCATAGCCCACCACCCGCCCGCCAGGACGGAGAGCCTTGCGGGATTGCCAGAGGTGGGTACCTCCGATGGGGTCGAAGACGACGTCCACCCCCTCGCCCATTAGGCGGTGAATTTCTATCACGAAGTCCTGATTCCGGTAATCGATTGGGATGCCGCCCATCTCGGAAACAACCGGCGCACCTAGCGACGAGCAGGTACCGTACATCTCCACCCCTGCGAGTCGCCCCAGCTGCAAGAGTGCGGTGCCGACCCCGCCTGCCGCGCCATGAATCAACACGCGCTGGCCCGGCCTGACCTTGGCGGAGCGATGCAGCATCTGATATGCCGTGATGTAGTTCAATACGAGACTGACAGCCTCGGCGGCGTTCAGCCCGGATGGCACCGGGACCAGCTCGTTTTGCGGCAGACAGACGAACTCCGCGTAAGCACCGTGGATCGGCAGTGCAGCAACCATCTGGCCTGCTTCGATTCCAGAGACACCGTCGCCGAGCCGATCCACCATGCCGACCAGATCCCACCCCGGCGTGAATGGCACCGGGGGCGTTTCGGGATGAACGCCCTCCCGCGCCATGATGTCGGGCAAGGAGACGCCTGCGGCCAGCACTCGCACCCGCACTTCACCAATCTTCGGCTCGGGGCACTCTTCTTCAACCACCTGAAGTGCGTCGGGACCGCCGTAGTGGGTGACGATGACGCGCGTATGTCTCACGAACCTCTGCTTCCCTGCCGGACACTCGTGTTTATGCGGCCCGAGGCTGGAACAACTCCACTGGGTTGCCCGAGGGGTCGTCGAGGATGACCTGTGCGCCGCCCGGCCCGGTCACGATATCACTCGTGCGGAAGGAAACTCCCGCCGCACGCAGCCGCTCAACTTCCGCAGCGAGATCGGCCACCTCTAAGTGCACGCGGTTCCAGCCGCCCGGTGCCTGCCGGCGACCGTCGGGCAACGGCCGCTTCCCCGAGCTGCCCTCACCGCTGAGGAGGAGGCGCACACCGTCCCGTACGACCGATGCGAAGGCCGGCGAGGCGTCATGCTCCACTGCAAAACCGAGCAGCGTCGTATAGAAACGGATCGCAGCCGGCACGTCATCAATTATGTAACGCATACTGACCCTGGACATTGGCATCCCCCTCTACATAATGGCATTTTCGCTAAGTCATGCAATGGACTCGCGAGCGTCCGCGACGTATCAGGGTTGAGCTCAGGGAATCTCGACTCCTTTTATCCAATTAGACTTCCCGAAGGCCCTCCGTGTGACCGGAAGCCGTTTCACGCTGCGGATAAACTCCAGGACGCGGCCCGACGTCCACCGTCAGCGGCATATGATCACTCTTCGAGGCCCACGTCCTATGGGAGCCCACCGTCACCTCGCGGATCCGGCCCAGCCAGGATGTGGGCAGAAAGCAGTAGTCGATATGGTACGGCCGCTGCTGGTGCCGGTATAGAAAGAAGGTCGGCCGCGTCTCGCGACCCTGTGCTTCCGCGTAGCGGCTGTGATAGGCGCTCACCAGACCCATCTCTTCCAAGTACCGCACCAAGGCGCTGTGCGACCGCTCGGTCGGGTGCTCGGCATCCCAGATGGTGTTCGAATTGAAATCCCCGAGAAGGACCGTGGACTGGCCTTGCATGAGGGGCCGGCAGGCCCGAACCGCCCGATGCATCCCTCGGACATAAGGGATGGTCGGGTGCGGTTGCGCCCAGATGGCCAGGAGCAGAAAGGATTCGGGCCCCGAAACCTGCACGGGGAGCGCATATCGGGGAAGGCCCCGCGGCGCCCGGGCGCGGTGCACCTGCCACGGCTTCGTGGCGAAGACGGCCAACCCTTTCGTCGGCTTGGCCCCCACCCAGACGGTGGCCCCCGGCTGCTCCGGGATCCGGGGACACTCCGGCACGACGGCGATGTCAGCTTCGAGGGAAGCAAGGTCGGGGAGCTTGCGCGCCAACGGTCCCGAGCAGCAATTCCAGGTGACGAGTCTCACGGGTCTTCCTCAGTGGTCTAACGCTCCGCGCCGCCCGCGTCATTTCTTCACGCGCACCAGGCCCACGGCAACAGACTTGCGAGCTGACTTCTCTTCAACATCGACGTTCAACTTGGGTTTTACGGGACAAGTTGTTTTCCACGCCGCATTCATAACATCTTCTCGCTTGCCCTCTTTGCTTACGAAGTTGTAGCGGTGAATGTCGACCGAGTCTCCCCAAACCTTCTTGACGACGTTCAGTAGCTCCTCTTCGGTTCGATCGGTATCAGCCAGAAACCATACTTCCTTAGCCGTACCCTCCGGGTCGAAGACAACCCGTAGCTTCCCCGTGCCGAGATCGGCTCCCGCCAGGGCATCCTTGACCGGAACCGTCATAATCTGCGTGCCGCCGGCCTGTGAATCGAGTTGTGCTGCAGGGAAACGCTCCTTCGCGACGGAAACTGGCGTGCCAACTGAAAACCCGGCGAGGGCGAATGCATCGCAGGCGGTATCACCGGCCAGGACATTTCCCATGGCCAGAGATGCAGCCATGGCACAAACGGCACTCAGATTCCTTCCGAGCCGACGCTCCACTGCTGAGAATAGGTTCATGCTGATTATTCTCCGCCGTACGATTGCCGACGCATCCTAGGCACCACCATACTGCTTCTGATACGAGGAAATTATCTCCCGCGCGCCGTCGAGAATCGAAGGTTGATGGAACTTGATAATCTGTCGACCCTCTTCCAGCTTGGCCGCCAGAGCACTGGGTTCCAACAGTGCATATTGCTCAGGTCCCGGAATTCGGTCGAACTCCGACTGGACGTTGACGAATATGCCTGGAACCCAGTCGTGACCGTCCATGCAAAGCCCCGCCAGCGCTCGAACCCCGTCTTGAATTTGCACGCTACCGCTGAGCAGCTCGCGGGCGATACGGAAGGCACGATCCCGCGCCAGCCTGGCAGGTCTCGCCGATTCGTAGATGGACCGCACGAGCATTGACAATTCATGCGCCGCATGTTGCTGTTGAAAATTGAAAGCAAGAAGCTCCCCGTAGGCTCGAGCACCCAGGGCGCTTTCCAGTTCGGGGGTGCTGTGCAACCACTGCTCAAAATCAGCGGAAGACATCCCACCTGAAAGGAATTGCTCGAGAACCTGCCAACTCGACTCCGCGCTCATCACAGCCTCATTTTGGCTATGGTTGCCTGACATCCATCAGAGGAGCTCCTCGATCACGTGAACTGGCCCGTCGACACCCCGAGCCTAATCCCAAACCCATGATTATGACAAGGACCGGCGGCCTGATCGGAGCCCTTGACAATCAATAAGTAATAGCTTATATGTTATGCATGCAGAGCGCGGCCGTCACCGAACAGAAGATCTTCCAGGCGCTGGCGGACCCCAGCCGCCGGGCAATCTTCGAGTCGCTCACGCGCCGCGAAGCGGCGGTGAAGGAGCTCACGGCGCGCTTCGACATCTCGCAGCCGGCGGTCTCGCAGCATCTCGCCACCTTGAAGGAGGCCGGCCTGGTGACCGCCCGGCGTGAGGGGCGCTGCGTCTACTACCGGGTGCAACCGCGCGGGATGAAGCCGCTCATCGACTGGATCGCACACTATCGCGCCTTCTGGACGGAGCGCGTCGATCGTCTTGAACGACTGCTGGAGGAAATGGACGAATGAATCCCATCGACAAGACCGCACCATCGCAGACCGAATCCATTTCGTTTGAATTCGATTTACATCATTCGCCAGAGAAGGTGTGGCGTGCGCTCACCGAGCCCGCGCTGCTCGCGGAGTGGCTCCTGCCCGTCGTCGAGCTCAAGCTCGAGCCGGGGGCGGCGTTCACGTTGAA
>Ga0065707_10000745_pt1 | contig 12004 bp, 12 predicted proteins | sample SwiRhicommuniRL3_FD_59094 | JGI IMG/M metagenome (GOLD analysis project Ga0065707, IMG submission 59094) | Switchgrass rhizosphere bacterial communities from Rose Lake, Michigan, USA - RL3 v2 (version 2) | ecosystem: Host-associated > Plants > Roots > Rhizosphere > Soil | place: East Lansing... | reverse complement strand
CCTAATTTGGTGGAGATATACCAAACTGAATCGTTATCTGCCAAAATACCTAACGGCATTTCGCATTTCTGCGGAAGTAAATATTCAGTAATGAATGAGTTTTTATTGAGAGTAGAATTCATTCCACAAAATTGACTTTGAAACTGTAAGATTGCTTGGTATCTTGAAGCACTTTCAGATTTAGAAAACTCATTTGTTTGACCAAATGAGATATTATTTTCACTGAATTCAAATGCTGCAAGAAACACAAAGACAATTGCGACCGCAAATATGGATACAAGAAGCTCAGCTTTAGCATCGAACCTATTTCTGAACATTTTTTAGCGATTTCAAATATTTAATATTTGTAATAAGAGTTTTTTTATTGATACTGATAAGAAATTTAAATAATATATTTAATTTTCTCAGTAATATGAAATCGGTTACAAAATATTTAACATTTCATGTTGAGAAGAGATTCAAATTGATAAATATAACACCTGAGATAGAAAAAATTGTACAGGACTCGAAAATTAGTGATGGTCTTTGTTTAGTTAACTCGATGCATATTACGTCAAGCATTTTTATTAACGATGATGAAAGAGGTTTACACGCCGATTTTGAAAGATGGCTTGAGAAACTTTCACCTCATTTACCCATTAAACAGTACCTGCATAATGATACTGGAGAAGATAACGCTGATGCTCATCTGAAACGTCAAGTGATGGGTCGAGAAGCAGTAATAGCCATCACTAATGGTAAGCTTGATTTTGGACCTTGGGAACAAATCTTTTATGGAGAGTTTGATGGTTGTCGAAACAAGCGCGTACTAGTCAAAATTATTGGAGAGTAAAGTAGTCACTTGTGGTAATAGCACTGGGACACATGGGTTAGTCGAATGTCGATTATTTTCATGTTATGATTAGTCATTATGCAGAGTCGATTGATTTATTAGATCATTGCTGGTTTTTGTGTTTATGGAGTCGTATCGCGTAGACAAAGACTCTTTAGGAGAGGTCAAAGTCCCCACTAATGCATATTATGGACCATTCACTGTGAGAGCTTCTAACCAATACAAAGTAACAGGTCAGAGGTCACACGTAAATATGATAAGGGCATTTGTAATGATAAAGCGTTCTGCAGCACTGGCAAACAGAGATTTAAAAATTTTGGCTGGAGAAAAAGCCGATGCAATAGTAAAGGCATGCGATAAAATACTATCTGGAGATTTATTGGATCAATTCATAGTGGATGCTATTAATTCAGGTGCAGGAACGGCATTTAACATGAATACAAACGAAGTTATCGCCAACAAGGCTCTTGAAATTAGCGGACACAAAATCGGTGATTATTCATTTATTAATCCAAACGATGATGTAAATAAGTCTCAATCTAGTAACGATACATTTCCAACAGCTATGCATATTGCGTTATTAATGAATTTGAAAGAAGTTGAAGATTCACTTAATTTGCTCATAGCTTCGCTTGAAAAAAAAGGGGTGGAATTCAAAGACGTCATTAAAATAGGCCGAACTCACCTAATGGATGCGATACCTGTTACACTTGGTGAGGAATTTAGTGAATATGCCTTTTCTCTTAGGAGAGGTCTGGATAAAATTAGCGATACAAGTTCTGATTTAGAATATGTTGGCCTTGGGGGTACAGCGGTCGGGACCGGAGCTAACGCACCTCCAGGCTACAGTAAGATTGTAATCAAATATCTATCCCAAATATCTGGATTGAATTTAAGGCCTTCGCAGAACTATTTCTTTTCCTTACAAAGTAAATTTGACATCACAATGTGTTCTTCTATTTTGAGGAACATTGCAATTGAATTAATAAAAATGTCAAATGATTTGAGATTAATGGCATCAGGCCCTATTGCAGGGTTGTCCGAAATTATAATACCTGCGGTACATGCTGGCTCGTCTATAATGCCAGGTAAAGTAAATCCATCACTGTCGGAGTGTCTTAACATGATTTGTTTTATAATAGTAGGTAACGATGTTTCGGTTGCTCTTGCTGCCCAGTCAGGTCAATTTGAATTAAATGTAATGTTACCAGGAATGATAAAAGACATGTTGGAGTCGACTGATATGTTAAAAAACTTTCTGGGAGTTTATGCAACAAATATGATAGATGGATTGAAAGCAAATGAGCAGAAACTAGCTTCGTTTGTAGAAAAAAGTCCCATATTGGTCACTCTGCTCAATCCGCATATAGGATACCTCAAAGCATCTGAGATATACAAAGAATCTATGACAACCAACAAGAGCATAAGAGAATTGATCCTTGAAAAAGGACTGATGACAAAAGAAGAGCTGGACAATGCCCTTTCAAAGAAAAATATTCTTGGTTCAAAATAATAATCGATTTATTAATGAATGTGATATTGAGATGTTTTTGTGTTTAATTCAATCGATCATTCAATCAATAAATGTATAGAAAGAGGTAGACTAGTTGGTGAATAAAAGACTCTTAATTACTATGTCCTTTGGAATATTGGTAACACTTGTTGTTTTTTTGGGTCTCCAGGATTCTCAAAATCGACCCTCGTTGTCGAGATTACCAATTTCTCCAGATGTGGCCATTGCAAGGGTAGTCAGCACGTACAATTTATCAGAAGACCGGTTAGACAAACCTCCCCACTATGTTTATGTAAAGTCTGATGGGAATGTGTATGAGTCAAATCCGGAACAAAACAATATTGGAAAAATTATCGGTCATACGGATACTACTAATACTGGCGGTAGTCATTTTGCATGGGAAATAAATGACTTGCAAGGAAGGCAAAAGTACTATGTTGATGCGATAATCGCCGAAATAATTTCTAACTCTAGCTACAGGTAATTGCATTGATTTAGCAACCAAATTATAAGACCTACAATTTGCATAATCTCATGCAGGTTGAGGGTAGAATAATTATCTGCGATGCTATAGATGAAATAGGAATATCTATATTGAAAAAAGCNGGCTTNGTTGTCGATTACAAACCCGATGTTGAGCCTGATGAATTAATAACTTCTGTAAGAGACTGCGATGTAATAATAGTTAGAAGCAGAACNAAGATAACAAAGGACATAATTGACGCTGCTCCAAACGTCAAAATCATTGCCAGAGTAGGCGTAGGATTGGATAATATTGATACAAATTATGCGGATACTAAAGGAATTAAGGTTTTAAATGCTGCTGAGGCTGCAATGAATGCAGTATCAGAACTTGTAATTGGCCATATGTTATCACTATGCAGAAATATTCCAAAGGCCAACGATGGGATAAAGGTAGGCAAATGGTTAAAAAAAGAACTCGTTGGTAGCGAGCTTAGAGGAAAATATTTGGGAATAATTGGAGTGGGAAATATAGGAAGAAATGTTGGTAGAATAGCAAAATGTCTCCGTATGAACTTGATAGGCTACGACATTTTTCCCATAAATCAAGAATATGTTAGAGAAGTAGGAATGATAAAAACGGATTTAAAGACGCTACTTGAAAATTCAGACTTTGTCACGTGTCATGTACCATTAACTGCTGAAACTAAACATCTGATAAATGCAGAGACACTGTCGTACATGAAACCAACCGCCTATCTCATCAACACATCTAGAGGAGAAATAATAGATGAGCAATCTTTGTTTACTGCGTTAAGTGGGAAAAGAATCGCTGGAGCAGCACTAGATGTTTTTGAAGTGGAACCTCCAACCAACACCGAGTTACTACAACTGCCAAACATCATTTGCACTCCTCATATTGCTGCTCAAACAAAAGAAGCGCAGGAGCTTGCTTCAACGGTCACAGCAGAAAAGGTAATCCAGACACTGCTGACCAATAGATGAAGTATTAAATCATCAAAAAAACGATTTATTTTTACTCTTTTTTATTCGTGGTATGGCTAGTCAACAAAATACAGATTTCGATAAGAATATGCTAATGCGTAATATTGTAAATCCAAAGAACTACACACAAAAAATGAATAGTGAACTAACGTCTCACTTTCTTCATATTGATTTACATTATGCCTTGCATTTGAGTAGTAGAAAGTCCTTAATGTTTTCTAATGCTGCATAATTTATGCAGATTGGTTATCCGATTGCAAGAAGTCCTAATAATGGGAACGAAAGACCGATCAGCCTTCTGAAATTCACCGCATTTTTGATAATGTGATTTCTTATTTTCAATTTTCTCATGCCCTAAATGGACTAAATGAAATATTCTGCAATACTTATTGGTCGATAACTATTCCTTCAATAAGGAAACCTTATAAAAATTATCGGTAATTCATCTCATGGGGAAAAAAGATTTATGTAAAAACCAGACTGGATTACTACGGTTCAACAAGTTTGGAGTAGTCAAAAAAGAATTACTGTATTTAGGATATTTTAGTATCAGTAAGCCCAATCTAACAGTCGCGCCGGGTGATGCCACATATGTTTCTAACCTAGCGATTTCGTCTGAAACTAAAGGTGCCAATCCAATGTCAAAAGTATTATACCTTAGAATAAGGAATAATTACACAATAGAAAGTAACGGAAAGAAGACGACAGGCGCGCCCAATTCTCTATCTGGCCGAAGGAGAGTCTGGCCTTGACTCTAACATCACAGAACACAGTTGCTTGGCACAACCGCAATACTGCTGAACACATGAGTCTTCTGAACAAGTGGGGTGATAAGAAATTTCGCACTCTCTCACTGTCAATCTATGGTGAGCCGCAGGATCCTCTCTATGCAGCCGTGATGGTGAAAAGGCCAACAGTGATTGCAGGCAAGCAGTTTGGTCCACTTAGCCAAGCCGGCATGCAGGAGACCTTTGATGATATGGAAAAAGAGGGTTGGGGTCCATATATCCTGACGGCAACTGGCCCACCAAACTCGGCCGTTTTCGCAGGTGCCTTCACACCAATGAACAATATCCCTCTGACGCGACTCAACCTGACCTCTCAGGAGTTCAAAGATGAAAATAAAAAGGCACAATTGGATGGCAGAATACTCATATGGGCTGACGCGTTCGGCACAACTGCAGACACGCGCTATACTGCAATCTGGGGTCCAAACATCAGTGGACAAGCCTGGAACTGCGAAGCAATAGACGAAGGTGGTGCTGCGCTTAAGGCGCGCTTTCTAGCGCTGAGAGATACTTGGTGCCGACCTTCTCACATAGCTGTAACCCCAGCGGGACGGAACCTCGAACTTTTTGTCGACTCTACTATTGGCACTTGGTCATCACGTACGTGGATGACAAGTGAGGAATATCAGGAGGAATTCACCAAAGCTACTGGGAATAACCTCCAGCCGATTCGGGTTTCGGCGTCAGGCTCGGGTGCAAATGCTCGGTTCTCTGCGATCTTTGCTTCGCGAGAGGAGACGGACTCACGTGTGTTCCGCACAAGGGGACCGGTTACAGTAGGGGCGATTGACTCGGCGATGGAGAAAGTCATGAAGGAAAAAAAAATCAGGGGAGCCGCCTTAGCAATCGTTCGCGGGAACAAATTGGTCTATGCCAAGGGATACACGTATGCTGAACCGGAACCAATTTATCCTGACGTGTTGCCCACTACAATCTTCAGACAAGCTAGCGTGTCGAAGATGTTCACAGCTGTTGCTATATATCGGCTGATGCAGCAGAATCGGAACATTGAATTGAAAACAACTATGCAATCTGTCCTTAACCTCACCCAACCTGACGGATCTCAACCAAAGGATTCACGCTTCAAAGACATAACGATTCGACATCTGCTTGAGAGCAACTCTGGAATACCATCAGATCTTCACCGACATAGCAAGCAAGCCGTCAGCGCTGCAGGGTTTTCGCTGCCAGCAACGCATGATCAGATTATGCGCTATATCGCGAGCTTTGATCTCACAGGTAAGCCAGGAGCGAGCAATAACGTGGTATATGGAAGCGTGGGTTATTTCATGTTGAGTCAGATGATAGCCAAGCTCGCAGGTGCAAGCTCATTTGAACAAGCACTAAATACGCTAGTGCTAGCGCCACTGAAAATGACCAGGACACGAGGTGCAAGAACCCTTGTCAGCAGTCAAGCTTCGGACGAGGCACGCTATTATGATGATCGTCATAACCAAGATGCTGAAGAACTGAAAGATGTTGTTGGCGAACTGAGAATCACCGACAGTCTAAAGACCGCCAGTCAACCAAAAGTCGCCGTGCAATACAATGAGTTTGATCTAGAACTTATGGATGGAACCGGAGGATTGTCGTCAGCGGTAGTGGATATGGCACGCCTTGCGGCAATGTTCAGCGATCGTTCTGGCAACCCCGTGCTTTCAAACAGCTCGCTTGACTTTCTCTTCACGAATGCTGCCAATGCAAGCTCGAACCTCACAGGCCCTTACCCTAAGCAAGTCCACGGCTACCACGGATTCGACAGTGCACAAATAATCGATGCCGCAAAATATGTCTACTCCGGTAAAAAAGGCGGATCGCTTGCAGGAGTCGGAACAGGAATTTGGGTTACAACGGGCGGATTCTCCTATGCTTTTGCTAAGAACGGCAGCATAAATACCACTGATGCCATTGTAGAGATAATGGGTATAGCTGAAGCGCACGCATGGCCTGCCAAAGACTTTTTCGTTGACTACGGAATGCCTTCTCTTGGTCCCAGCATAGGACCGGTATTAGCTCTATCGAGGCGTTTGTCAAAAGAGGTAGAAACACCGGAGGAATTTCCTTAGGAAGAGATCCTTAATCTGACGGAGCCATTACTACATAAAGGCAGGCAAAGAAAATGAAGACGTAAAAATGGGAGAATATTTTAATCAGTCAGCATTTAGATGTCAAAGATGATTTAGACTTCCTTCTGACTGTCGCCGCCCCACTTATATGGCTTATACAGCCGAATACAGGTATATTGCGAAATCCTGGTGGAGCTCCGGATTATCTGACTTAAACTTTGGGACGCAATTTTGCATTGTTTAATCAATTGAAAATACAGATATTAAGGTCTTGTCTGGAGTTATCTGTAATATGCATCAGTACATGGCCGATATGTGGACGCAGATGTGGAAGACCAACTCGGAGGAATTAAAGAGTAGAGCTATGGCATGGAGAAAAGAACCCACCATACATAGAGTAGACAAACCTAGTAGATTGGATAGAGCTCATAAACTTGGGTACAAAGCAAAACAGGGCATCATTGTAATTCGCACAAAAGTTGGAAGAGGCGGAATGAGAAAGCAACGTCCCGTATCTGGTAGAAGGCCAAAGCACCTAGGTGTAGTTAGAATTAAGCAAGCAGAAAGTATGAAGCTAGTTGCACAACGAAGAGTAAACGAAAAGTATCCTAATCTGGAAGTTCTGGGTTCTTATTTCCTTTATAAGGATGGTAAAAACATATGGTACGAAATTATATTGGCAGATCCATCTCATCCATCAATAGCAAGAGACGTAGAATTCAAAAAGAGACTAAGGGCATTTGCTAAATAATTTGATGTTAGCTAGAATAACTATTAATTTTTTCAGTTAGCAAATCTACTAATTTTATTAATTCTTGGCTTGCGATGTCATTATCCAATGTGACATAATAGTATCCCCCCGATCGAATCGGAATAGTCAAAGTTATCACCTTCTGATTTACGGTTAGAGTGTATAGCGTGTTGCCCAAGACAGGATCAAATGCTTTGCGTAACCGATTACGGGTAGCCTCAATAAAATGTTCATTTATTGCATGTTCAACATTAAGTAATGGTACGAGGCCTGCGCGTAACTGTCCGGCAATCGTTCTTCCAAAATTATTTATTATACCCACGTAGCGCACTTTTTGTGACGCTAAGAGTAAGTCATGACATCTTTCTTTGTTCTTGATGGACTCCTCTCGTGCAAGCAGATTGTTCTCCTTTTTTTCCATAAGCAAGTAAATTAATTTTACTAGTTATATTTTTTAATGTCATGATTCTGATTCCGATCAATAGGTTTTAATGGTCAATTGTAATTGATTACAAAGATATATCCAAAATGAACAAAAATACGATATATAGTTTGATTGGAATTGCAATTATTATTGGAGGCGGTCTACTTTTTATTCACACATTATTTGGATCCTTTAATCCTTTTTATGTAGTAGTTAGTGGTAGTATGATTCCAACAATAAACATAGGCGATATCGTAATAATTAAGAATAATTCATTTGATACTTCATTTAACAATCTTAAAGTCGGAGACATTATAGTTTTCAGAGCACCTGAAGCTAAAACGGAAGATGGAAAACCAAAAGTTATAGTGCACAGAATAGCTGAAATTGGCAACTTTTTTCAAAAAGAAGTCATTAGAACAAAAGGAGATGCAAACCCTTATTCCATCCCAGGAATAGACTACCCACTATTTACAGAGAATTACGTTGGAAAAGTTGTATATGCAGTACCAAAGATAGGAACAATTTCAATGATTATAACTCCTCCTATTAATTACATCATAATGGCAATCATAATCGGACTGTTAATCTATTCCATTAGGCCGAAAAAAGTACAACGTGACAAGGAGACGGTCTAACTAGTATTATCTTTGTCAAATTAGAATGTAAACCCAACCGTCTTTGACCTCTGTGCCATATGTCTTGAGAGGTTCTTCGGCCGGTAAATTCTCAGGTGCCCCGCTTTCGAGATTAAATCTAGACATGTGGAGCGGACAGGTAACCGTATTATCGTCTTCATTCAAGAATCCGGTAGAAAGATCGGCATATGCGTGTGTGCATATCCTATCAGTAGCATAGATTTTGTTTTTTATTTTTGTAATTAGAATTTTTTTATCATTGTGATCAAAGTCTAACATGTCACCGCTATTTAGTGTCTTTATCTCACATACCTTAATCCATGAACTCAAAATAAATCACATTTAGCAATTTTTCCATCTATCTATACTTATAATGTTTCTCAAATATGTCTTCTGTCTCTCTATATCTGGATTTTTCAATTTCAAGGATATGTTCCATTGCCTCGTCAGTTTTGAGCATCAAAGGTTTTCCGAGCCATTTATTTTCCATAAGATAGTTCACCCAAGCTCTAATCGTCGGACCCATTTTGCGAGATAAAGGTTCCAAAAAGCCGCTAACAATTTCCCTTTTTGATTCTTCGTTACTAAGTCCTCTACACATAAGATAGAAGATTTGGTTTTCATCTATTTGCGCAACAGATGCCGAATGCGTCGCCCTTACTTCATTCGTTTCAATTTCTAGTCCGGGTATCGTATCGGACTTTGCACCTTTATCCAATAATATAGAATGACCAGCAAGATATGATTCCGCAGATTTTCCATTTTTATTAATTTTTATCATACCCTTAAAGAGTGACTTGGAGTTATCTTTCATTACTGATTTTGATAACACTCTTCCCCTTGTGTTTGGTCCCTCGTGAATAAGATTTGAGGTCACATCAAACGACTGGTCATTGACGCCAAAAATAATTTCAACATCTTCTGCACTCGCTCCTTCTCCCTTCATAATATTGTCAATTTTATATCTTGAAAGCTGGGCTCCAAATAATCCCATATACCAAGACATTTTTGCATCCCTATCAATGAATGCTTTCCTGTTTGAAAAGTTGACAGTGCTTTTCTCATCCATCGCTTGCAGTGTTACAACTTCCAGTTCCGAGTTTGATCCAACATAGCATTCTAAAAGTTCAAACAATGACTGTTGAATATTATTATCAGATTGTTCATTACTATATAATTCTTGAACTATGCTTGCCTTTGAATTTGATTCTGATATTACGATGTTCCTTGTTATCGAAGATGTTCCATCTGGTGCCAATACATCGATGATTCTTATTGACTCTTCCATTATTACATTCTTTGGTATGTACACAAAAATTCCAGAGTCAAAGCAGGACAATTCCAAAGCTAGAAACTTATCTTCAGTATAGTTAAGTTGATTTGAATACAGTCTATCTTTAATAATACTTCCGTAATTCTTTATCGCACTCTTAAGATCTGAAATAACTACACCTTGTTTTAACAGCTTTTCTGGAACATTCGAATGAACTATTGAAGAGCCTATTTTAAGAATACTAGTTTCCTTTTGCAGCTCTTTTATCCTTTCATTAAGATACTCTTCTGGAGCATAAGTTTTAGTCCCTTGCGGAAGATAAACACGTTCCGGATATAGAAGATTAGCATCGGAATATTTCTTATACAAAGGTGAAACTTCGTGAGGAAGAGAGGAATAGTTTGAAAATGCATTATTCCTTATTTCCATCATCCACTCTGGTTCTGAATTCAAATTACTCTTTTCCTTTACATATTTGTCATCTAATGATGATAGAGAAATAAGACTATTTGTCAAATTATAGGATAAATATGGATAAACATATTATCTATCTTTCTATTTTCAACTTTTATCTGCGAGTTACTTTATTATCCACTGATTCTAGCTAATTCTAGCGCTGACAGTCGACCCGTATGAATGAAATCTATCAGCTTGTATTGGTCAGAAGAAGGTGCAGAAAATTAATAGATGCACAATTTGGCTAGCACTATTTCAAAACAGATAAAAGATTGACTAGATTTTTTTCTACTGATGAGAAGGCAGATAATAGTTATACTGATTTTAAATTTAATCTTAATTCCCGCTTTTGCTTTTGCTCCAATTATTTACGAGAACAATTCTTCTCATGCAGCATACGTAAGAGCTTTGCCTGTGAGCACTGGACAGACTTTAGTTGATCCTTCTTTGAAAGTTGAATTAACCTTTAAGGATGGTCTTAAGGGGCCAATAACTGGTATGGCCTTTCTTGGCCCAGATGATATTCTTGTCTTAGAGAAAAACACCGGAAAGGTCCAGAGAGTATTAAACGGTAGCCTTCAAGACACACCACTTCTGCAGGTGAAGGTTGGAACAGAAGTAGAGTTGGGGATGTTGGGAATTGCAGTGTCAAAGAGTGAAGNGGGAAAGACCTTTGTATTCCTATACTATACTGAGGCTAATAGTTCTGGAATCGTTATTGGTAACAGATTATACAGATACGAATTGGTCGANAACAGACTTGTAAATCCACTTTTGCTTTTGAATTTGCCCGCAAATTCTCCCATTTTTGGACATGAGAATAATCATAACGGCGGAAAAGTTGTGATAGGACCTGACAAGAACGTGTATGTTGTAGTGGGGGATGTAGGAGGCAGAATGGGCAATATTCAGAATATTATGAGAGGCAATGCTCCAGACGGTACAAGCGGAATCTTAAGAGTGACGCAAGATGGCAAGTCTGTACCTGACGGCCCGTTTGGGAGCAAGGTTCCAAATATACTATATTATGCATATGGGATACGCAATAGCTTTGGGTTTGATTTTGATCCTGTTACTGGTAACTTGTGGGATAGTGAAAACGGTGGAATCGACAAGGATGAAATTAATTATGTATATCCTGGCTTTAATAGTGGCTGGAGAAAGGCCATGGGTATGGCTCTATCAAGATTTGACCCCAATGAAGATTTATTTGATTTTGAAGGAAAAGGAAATTACAGTGATCCTGAGTTCGTATGGAAGGAAACTGTTGCTCCAACAGCTCTAAAATTCCTGAATTCATCTAAACTTGGAGCGCAGTATGAAAACACGATATTTGTGGGCGATGTTAAAACTGGCAACCTTTACAATTTCAAATTCGATTCTAATAGAGAACAGTTACTTTTGGATCCGCCCTTAAATGATAAGGTAGCCGATACTCCTCAGGAAGTTCAAAGTGTCATATTTGGTCGAGGGTTTGGAGTAATAACGGACATACAAGTTGGACAGGATGGCTATCTCTATGTCTTAGGGATAGATGGGACCATCTATAGGATTGTGCCTGCGTAAGTGGCNACGAATCTAAAGCATACCCATGTATTACATGGNATGTTTTGATTTGTTCAAAGATATTTTGACTTANTCTTAACTTAAAATATAGCTGACCACAAGTTAATCATATGAATTCAGCAGGCGGCTTCATAAAGGCAATAGAATCTGGATCAAAGCATCTTCTTATCAAGAGATTTACACTCAGATATCCAGAAAAGAAACTAAAGTTTGTAGGCGATGGATATCAA
>Ga0065707_10082801_pt1 | contig 12010 bp, 9 predicted proteins | sample SwiRhicommuniRL3_FD_59094 | JGI IMG/M metagenome (GOLD analysis project Ga0065707, IMG submission 59094) | Switchgrass rhizosphere bacterial communities from Rose Lake, Michigan, USA - RL3 v2 (version 2) | ecosystem: Host-associated > Plants > Roots > Rhizosphere > Soil | place: East Lansing, MI... | reverse complement strand
GGTGGCCTTCTGGAACGCGTGGATGGTGTCGACGTAGTCGTCGGCACGCGCGGGCATCAGCGCGCTGGCCAGCAGCAGCGGTGCCAACCACGTGAAGAATCGTCTGAATGTCATGGTGCTCTCCTGGATTCAAGCGCGAGGCCTGCCCCGACGTGCTCGAAATCTACGAGAGATCGCTGCCGGGATGGCAGGGTGCCGGTGATCATGCGCTTGCCGCGACACCGTGCTCTGCGCAAGATCAAGCTTGACTCCAGAACATGGTGAGCGCGACGGCGAGCCCGGCCATCGCCGCTGCGGGGCGCCGCGGCCGAGTGCGCGACGCCAGGCTCACGCCGGCGCCAGTGCCAGCTTGGGGCGCGCCTCGCGGATCGGCAGATTCACCAGCGCCGCGGCGAGCGCCAGCACCACGTCGGCCCACCACATCCACAGGTAGTTGCCCGTGTGCGTGACGGCGATGCCGCCGAGCCACGCACCGAAGAAGCCGCCGACCTGATGGCTCAACAGCGTGAGCCCGAACAACGTGGCCAGATAACGCGTGCCGAACAGCTTGGCGGTGAGGCCCGCGGTGGGCGGCACGGTGGCCAGCCAGGTGGCACCGAGCACGGCCGCGAACGCGTAGAACGTCCACTCGGTCTTCGGCATCGCCAGATAGGCCAGCACCGCGAGCGCACGCGTGCCGTACATCCAGAACAGCACCATCTTCATTCGCACGTGGTTGCCCAACGCGCCGGCGGTGAGGCTGCCAGCGATGTTGGCCAGACCGATGATGGCCAGCGAGGTGGCGGCCACCTGCGGGTTGAGGCCGCACAGGTTGACTTCGCCGGGCAGGTGGGTGACCAGAAACGCGATGTGAAAACCGCAGGTGAAGAAGCCCGCGTGCAGACACCAGTAGCTGCGGTCGCGCGCGGCGATGCGCAGTTGCTCGCGCAGCGTCAGCGTCGGTGGCGCTGGCGCGACCGCGCCGACGACCGCGACCGGGACAGCGGGCTTGCTGCTGCCACCCAGCAGCCACGCCAGCGGTGCGGTGACGAGGGCGGCCGCCGCCATCACCCACAGTGCCTGCATCCAGCCGAAAGCCGACATCACCGCCTGGTTCAGCGGCGCGAACACGAACTGGCCGAAGCTGCCGCCCGCGTTGATGAAACCGCTCGCAAAGGCGCGGCGATCGGCGGGCAGGTGTTGTGCGGTGGCGCCCATCAGAATCGAGAAGCTGCCCGCGCCCGCACCGGCAGCGCTGAGCATGCCCAACGCGACGATCAACCCCCACTCGCTGGTGACCTGCGTCGTCAGCAGTGAGCCCGCTGCCAACAACGGTGCGCCCAGCGCGATCACGCGCACCGGGCCCCAGCGGTCGGCCATGGCGCCGAAGATCGGCTGCGAGGCGCCCCACACGAACTGCCCGATCGCCATCGCCAGGCTGATGGTGGTGATGCCCAGGCCCGTGTGCGTGTTCAGTGGCGAGACGAACAGGCCCATCGACTGGCGCGCGCCCATCGTGATCATCAGGATCGTGGCGGCGATGAGCATGAAGAGCCAAGGGCTGCGGGTGTGTGGGTGCGTCATGGCAGGTTCGTCGTCGCGAGGTGTGTCTTGGGTCGTGCAGCCGTGCAGCCAGGGGCATGCACGCGGTCACCCAGTGTCACGCGGCGGGCGCACAAGGTGGGACAAGTCCGCGCCGCGATGACATTTCAAGTGCAACAAATGGACCGGCCTCGCGTGCGTCCGGTGCGGGTGCCAGGAGATTGCGCACGCAGTGGATGCGAGTGCGCGCGGCGAAGCAGCGAGATCAACACTCGAGGGGATTCGCCGGCGCCGCACCTTGGATAGGCTTCCTAACGCGAAAAACAGCAGACATTGGCGTTTGAGACGGTCCCAGCAAAGGTGACCCGACTGAAACCGGGCGCAGGAGGAATCCCATGCGAATCTTGTCGATCGTTGTGATGATGTGCCTGATGGTGGGTTGCGCGACGCAACCTCATCGGCTGAGCGAAGCGAGCAGAGCGGCTTGCGAGCTCCCGCCTCCGGCCGGAGATCCCAAAACCGGATACGTGTGGGAGCAGGCGGGCGGGCCGTGCAGCAACTCGTGGGCTGTGCGGTTCAACGGCCCGGGCGCGCACGGCGTCAACTACGTCGAGATTGATGAGCAAGGGATCATCCGCGACCGCAACGCCGCGGAGGATGCGCTGCAGTTCGCCGGCGAAAGCCAGGGCAGCCGACCCGCCTACGTCGTGGTGTACATCCATGGCTGGTTTCATGACGCAGCGGCCGACGACGAGAACGTGCAGGCGTTCCACTCCGCGCTGGCCTCGGTTCGGGCGTGGCGCGAAGACCGCGACGTGCGCGGCATCTTCATTGGATGGCGAGGCGGGTCGATCAAGACACCGCTGCTGAAGTACCTGACGTTCTGGGATCGCAAGAGCACAAGCGAAGAGGTGGGCCGCGGTGGCTTGCTCGAGTTCCTGCTGCGGCTCGAGCAGGCGGTCAAGCCAACGCCGGATTCCAAGAATCGCTTGATTCTGATTGGCCACAGCTTCGGCGCTTCGGTGGCGTTCAACTCGCTGGCGCACGTCTTCTTGGATCGGTTTCTCGACGGTGTGCGCTCCACCGCCCCGCGTGCGCGCTTTCAGGGCTATGGGGACCTAGTGGTTCTGATCAATCCGGCCATCGAGGCCATGCGGTACATGCCGTTCCAGAGTGCCATCCGGTACTACTCGGGGCGATTGCAGCCTCCGAAAGCCGACTTCACGTATGAGACCGTGCCGCGCCTGGTTGTGCTGTCGTCGCAGGGAGACTGGGCGACCCGGCGCGCATTTCCGGTCGCCCGCTTCTTCTCGACGATGCTCGAGCAGCACGAATCGATTTCGTCGCAGCAGAGTCCGGAGTCGATTCCGGGCGCCTACAGCGAGCGGGAGATGGACGTGCAAACCGTCGGCAACTACGGCGGCTTTCACACGCACACCACCCTCGAATTCGCGCCGGAGGAAAAGGAAGCTGCCGCTCGCACAGAGACCCGGGGCAGGCTGGCCTCGCTCAAGGCATGCAGGAACTTGAGCGAAATCGAGATCCGCGACTTGCTGTTCACCGATGCAGCCGATCTTGCATCGCGGGGCCGCACGTTTCCGGATTCGAACTTCCGGCTGGCCTGGAGTCGCTCGATGCCCAAATACCTGCCGTACGTCCTGATGGACGTCGATGAGCAGGTCATCTCGGGGCATTCCGACATCGGGCATCCCAATCTGGTCTGCTGGATCAACCAGCTCGCCGACGCGGGGTAGTGGCCTGCGACGGTCGGGCGCACGGTGGGCTCGGCCGTTGCCCACACAAGACCTTGCGCGCGGTGTCTCTATTGGCACGATTGCATATTGAGATCCATGTCGAGGCGGAGGGCGGCGCCTGCGGCGTGACGCGGCGAAAGGGACACGATGAAGACTTCTGCCTTCCGCACCTGGGCCTTGGCGTTGGTCGCTGCAGCTGGCCTGGTGGGGGCGGGCGCGCTGGCCGACCGGACGCTGGAGCGGGTGCGCGAAGATCACCGACGGCAAGGTCCCACCAGTCCCGAGCGCGCCGTTCAACCCGCTGCCGATGCGTCACGCCTGGCGCACGGGGCACCGCAGGTCGTTCAGAGCGAGACCACCGCCGCTGTCGAGAACGACCGCGCGCTCGTGCGACGCTACATCCCGCTGGTCGTGCCCGGCCTGGCGTTGCTCTTGCTGGTGTGCATCGTCGGCATCTGGCACCTGGCGCTGTGACCGTGCGCGGGGGCGCGTGGGTCCCTCGGTACGGCGTCCGCGTGCGGTCACCACTGACCGAAGAACACGCCCGCGCGCTTGTGCTGCGCAGTTCCCGCTGCGATCTGCGCATCGGTCAGTGTGATCCGATGCCGCCTGCGCTCGAGGAACCCCAGCAGCTTCTCGCGCATCGCGGCACGCACCGCCGAAGTGGACGTGTCGCGCCCCAGGTCGTTGAACTCTTGCGGGTCGGCCTGCAGGTCGAACAACTGCTCGGGTTCGTCCAGCCAGTGCACGTAGCGCCAGCGTGTGTCGCGCAGGCTGAAGGCGCGGCACTGATGCACGTCTTTCTGCAGCAGCAGGCGTGCCTCGCGGAAGCTGTAGTCGAGTTCGCTGAAGACGAAGTCGCGCCACGCTGACTCGGGCGTCAATTCCCCGCGCAGCAGCGGCTGCAGGCTGCGGCCCTCGAGGCGGTGTTGGTGCGGGCCTTGATCGATGCCCAGCGCATCGAGGATCGTCGGCACCACGTCGACGCATTCGACGAAGCGGCTCTCCACCGTGCCGCGCGTGGCATCCGCCTCGCGCCGCGGGTCAGCGATGATGAACGGCACTCGCTGCACGGTGTCGTAGAACAGCTCCTTTTCGCCGAGCCAGTGGTCGCCGAGAAAGTCACCGTGGTCGGCGCAGAAAATGATCAGCGTGTCGTCGAGCCGGCCATTCGCTGCCATCGCGTCGAACAGCCGCCCCAGGTGGTGGTCGAGCTGGCTGATCAAGCCCTGGTACACCGGCCGCACGGTGCGAATGCATTCGTCGCTCTGAAAGCTCACGCACTCTTCCTGCTGGCGGTAGGCGGCCAGCACGGGGTGGGCATCGCGGAGCTCGTCGCTGCTGCGCACCACCGGCAGGCACTGGTCGCTGCCGTACATCGCGTGATACGGCGCGGGCGCCATGTAGGGCCAGTGTGGCTTCACGTAGCTCAGGTGCAGCACCCACGGCCGGCTGCCCACGTGACGCATGAACGCGATCGCCTGGTCGGTCATGTAAGCGGTTTCGGAGTGCTCCTCCTTCACGCGCGCCGGCAGGTGGACGTTGCGCATGTGCCAGCCGCTGAGCACGTCACCGTTCGGGCCGAGCGCGGAGATCACGTGGTCGATCCACGGGTCGGCGCCGACGTAGCCGCGCGCACGCAGGTAGGCGGGGTATCCCGATTCGTCTCCGGGCGCGTGATGGCCGTCGTAGCGATCGACCTCGTCGAAGCCGCCGCGGGCGAGCAACGTGCCGAGCTCGGTGTTGCCGTCGATCTGCAGGCGCTGCAGGCCCGCGCGGTCGGGCATCACGTGGGTCTTGCCGGTGAGGGCCAGCTCGAGGCCGGCCCCACGCAGCATCTCGCCGAGCGTGACCTCGCCCACCGACAGCGGCACGCGGTTCCACGTGGCGCCGTGCGAGACGGCGTAGCGCCCGGTGTAGTAGCTCATGCGGCTGGGGCCGCAGACGCCGCTGGTGACGTAGGCTTGATCGAAGCGCACGCCGCGTTTCGCGAGCGCATCGATGTTCGGCGTCTTGAGGTAGGGGTGGCCGGTGCAGCCGAGGTGATCCCACCTCAGTTGATCGGCCATGATGAAGAGGATGTTCATGAATGGCGTCACTGCTCCGGCTTGAACCCCGACGCGCGGATGATCGGCCCCCATCGCTCGTAGTCGTCTTTCATGATTTGGCCCAACCGTTCGGGCCCATAGCCGGTGGGCTCGAGGTTCATGTCCAGCAACCGCTTGTGCGTGGCGGGGTCCTGCACCGCGGCAATGGCGGCCTTCGACAGGCGCTCGATCACCGCGGGCGGCGTGCCGGCCGGCGCAAAGAGGGCGTACCACGGCTGTGCGACGAGGTCGTAGCCCTGTTCGCGAAACGTCGGCACGGTTGGTACCGACGCGTCGCGCTTGTCGCCAGCCACCGCAAGGATGCGCGCTTTGCCGGCGTCGACCACGCTCTTGATATCGGCCACCACGGTCGACAGCGCGGCCACTTCGCCGGCGGCCAGCGCCTGCATCGCCGGCGCGGTGCCTTTGTAGGGCACGTGCGTCAGCGGGATGCCCGCGGCCCGGCCGAACATCACGCCGAAGAAGTGCGGCAGGCTGCCTGCGGCGGCCGATGCGTAGAAGCCGTTCCTCGCCGGGTCGGCCTTGACCCAGGCCACGTACTCGGCCAACGTCTTGGCTGGCACCTGCGCGTTGACCGCCAACCCGATTTGAAAGTTCGACAGGTGCGCCACCGGCGCGAAGTCCTTGAACGCGTCGTAGCGCAACTGGCCGGCATACGAGTGCGGAAAGATCGACATCGTGGCCACTGGCGTCATCAACAGCGTGCTGCCATCGGCCGGCGCGGCCTTCACCGTCTCGTTGCCGATGCGGCCGCCGGCGCCCGCCTTGTTGTCGACGACCACCGTCTGGTTGAGGATCTTGCCCATCTGCTCGGCCACGATGCGGGTCAGCGCATCGGAACTCGCGCCGGCCGGGTAACCGAGCACGATGCGCAGCGTGTTGGCTTGCTGTTGTGCGACCGCGGGTGGCGCGATCAACGCCGCCGCGCACAGCAGCAGACCGCCCAACGGACTGGAGAGGGTATTGGTCATCGAAGGCGCCCCAAGCCGACACGACACCGCCAGATCTTCGCGGCCGATGACGGCGGCGCGCCCCGTGAAGACCCTGAGATAGTGCGACGCAAGCAGTGCCGCCATTGGGCGACCTGGGCGCGGGGCGCGCCGCCGCCCGACGCGGGCACCGACACCTGCAAAGAACTGCGCGCGCCACTGGGCGCAGTCACAAAAGTGCACATTGACCTTAATTGACTCGTGCCTTGTCCGCGAACGATAGTCGCTCTCCAGTCAGCAAAGGAGCAGCCGATGCGTCGCAGCAAGTGGATGTGGGCGTTGTGTGCGCTGTGGGGAGCCGCAGGTGCATGGGGCGCGCAAACGCAGAGTCAACTGATCTTTCGCGGCACCACGAGCTTTGCGGCCGCGGCGCCCATGGCGGTGCAGGGTCTGGGCCCCGAGACCCATATCGGGCCGGAGTTTGACGCTCGATTCGAGCGCTTGAGCAAGGGCGCTGTCAGTCCCGCGCGCGTGCCAGCCGACCATGTGCCCAGACCAACCGACAGTGCGGTGGCCCCGTTCAAGGCGGACGCCGGATTCGACGGCCTGACGCACTTCGACCAGCGCAATGCGAGCGGCGGCAACCAGTTCAGCAGCGAGCCGCCCGACCAGGCGCTGGCCGTGGGCAACGGCTACGTGCTCGAGGCGGTGAACACGGCGATCCGCGTGCGCCGCGCCGACGGCAGCACGGCCAGCGCGACCGTTGGGCTCAACGAGTTCTTCAAGCTTGCATTCGCGATCAACCGCACCACCGGGGCGTTCGGCCCGTTCACGTCGGATCCCAAGGCGTATTACGACCTCGACACCGACCGCTGGTTCGTCACGCTGCTGGAGATCGACCAGGATCCGGTGACCGGGGATTTTCTGCCGCGTTCGTCGGTGCTGTTGGCGGTGAGCCAGAGCGGCAACCCGACGCTGGGCTGGAATCTGTTTGCGATCGACACCACCAACGTGACCGGCACGTCCGACCACGTCGGGTGCCCGTGCTTCGGCGACCAGCCGCTGATCGGTGCCGACGCGCACGGCTTCTACATCACGACCAACGAGTTCCCCCTGTTCGTGAGCGGTTTCAACGGCGCGCAGGTGTACGCGATGTCGAAGGCCAAGCTCGCTGCGGGCACGCCGCCGCAGGTGGTGGCCTTCAGTGGGCTGCCGCTGGCCGAAGGCCCGGCCTACACGCTGCAGCCGGCCATCACCGCGCAAGGTGGCGCGCACGACACCGCGCGCAACGGCACCGAGTACTTCCTGAGTGCACTCGACTTCAACGGCACGCTCGACAACCGCATCGCGGTCTGGTCGCTCACGAACACGCAGTCGCTCAATGCCGCGACGCCGAGCCTCACGTTGCAAAGCGCCGTACTCGACAGCCAGGTGTACGGTCAACCGCCCGACGTCAAGCAAAGGCCAGGCCCGACGCCGCTCGGCGACGCGATTCAAGCCGGTGCATTCGGCAAGGCCGGCGCGCAACCGCTGCCGCTGATCACGGCCAACGACGATCGCATGCAGCAGGTCACGTGGGCCGCCGGCAAGCTCTGGTCGTCGCTCAACACGGTGGTCAAGCCGCTCAACGGCACCGTGCAATCGGGCGCGGCGTATTTCATCGTGGCGCCGCAATTCGCCGGCGACAAGCTCGGCGGCTCGGTGGTCAAGCAAGGCTACGTGGCGTTGTCGGACCACGGCATGTTGTTCCCGTCGGTGGGCGTCAACAAGGACGGCAAGGGCGTCATGTCGTTCAGCATCGCTGGCGCGTCGCTGTTCCCGAGCGTGGCCTACGTGACACTCGACGCGACGAGTGGCGCCGGCCCGATCACGCCGGTCGCCAGCGGTGCCGCACCGGACGACGGCTTCACCGGCTACGTGTTCTTCGCCGACCGTGCCGGCCGCTGGGGCGACTATTCCGCCGCCGTGGCCGATGTCGACGGCACGATCTGGTTCGCCAACGAGTACATCCCCAACGCGCCGCGCACGGTGCTGGCCAACTGGGGTACCTTCATCGGCAAGGTGAAGCCGTAGGACCGGCCTACCCGATCGATTGCGCGAGGCGCCGCTTGGCGTCCGCGCAATCGCCGAACTCTGCGTGCACCCAGGCAGGGTCGTGGTAGGTGTTGAGGTAGCGCTCGCCGTTGTCGCACAGCAGCGAGAGCACCGAGCCCGCCTCGTCGCGCTCGCGCATCTCACCGGCCAGCTGCAGCATCGCCACGAAGTTGGTGCCGGTCGACGGGCCCACCCGGCGGCCGAGGAGCGACGACAGCAGCAGCATCGCGGCCACTGAGTCGACATTGGGTACTTCGATCAGGCGGTCGACCAATGTCGGAATGAAGCTCGGCTCCACGCGCGGGCGGCCGATGCCTTCGATGCGCGAGCCCGATGAGGTGAGCGCGGCGTTGCCAGTCTTGCAAAAGGCGGCGAACACCGAACCCTCGGGGTCGGCGACGCACAGGCGCGTGGCGTGGCACTGGTAGCGCACGTAGCGGCCGATGGTGGCGCTGGTGCCGCCGGTGCCGGCCCCCACCACGATCCACGCCGGCACCGGGTGGCGCTCCAGCGCCATCTGCTCGAAGATGCTCTGCGCGATGTTGTTGTTGCCGCGCCAGTCGGTGGCGCGCTCGGCGTAGGTGAACTGGTCCATGTAGTGGCCGCCGCTGTCGAGCGCCAGCTGTTGCGCGGCGGCATAGACCTCGCTCGCGTGGTCGACGAAGTGCGATCGCCCACCATGAAAGGCGATCTGCGCCACCTTCTCGCTCGACGTGCTGCGTGGCATCACGGCGATGAACGGCAGGCCCAGCAGGCGCGCGAAGTACGCCTCGCTCACCGCGGTGGATCCGCTGGAGGCTTCGACCACCGTGGCGCCTTCGCGCAGCCAGCCGTTGCACAGCGCGTAGAGGAACAGGCTGCGTGCCAGCCGGTGCTTCAGGCTGCCGGTGGGGTGGGTCGATTCGTCCTTCAGGTACAGGTCGATGCCGCACGCCGCGAAGGCCGGCAGCGGCAGGGGCACCAGGTGCGTGTCAGCACTGCGCCGGAAGTCGGCCTCGATGCGGTTGACGGCCTCCTGGACCCAGGTGTCGTGGTGCATGGTGTGCGTGCGGCGGGCAGCGGGCGCGACGCCGGTGAAGGTGGATTATCGGGGGGCCTTCAAAAGGCGAGTGCGGGCGCGCTAGAGTTGCCGCATGAGCACTGCACTGGCCAACGTGTCGTGGGAACCGTGCTTCATGGAAGCGCGGCAAGACCGAGAGCTCGAGGCGTATGCGCGGCGGCGCATGGGGTTGCCCAATGCCGCGGTGCGCTACTTCGCCGCAGTGCCGTGGGTCGCTCGCACGGCGATCGATCTGCACGTGGAGTTTGGCCTGCTGGTGCACCTGGACCAAAACACGGCCGATCTGGTGGGCCTCATCGTGAGCCAGGAGAACGCCTGTCGCTTTTGCTTCGCCGCGGTGCGCGCGGTGATGTGGTTTCAGGGCATGGATCGCGAGCGCGTACAGCACATTGAGCAGGAACTGGCGCGCCATGACCTGCCGCCACGGGTGCGTGCGGCCATCGACTACGCGCGCAGCCAGTCGCGCACCGGACCCTCGGGTGCCCATGGCGCCTGGACGGCGTTGCGCCATGCGGGGGCGAGCGCGGCTGAAGCCCGAGAAGTCGCGTTCACCGTGGCGACGGCAGACTTTGCCAACCGGTTGCACACGGCGGCGGCGATCCCGCCGGTGCCGATGGAGCGCGTGCCCGAGTTGCTGCCGATGCGCCTGCTGCGCCCGCTGATCGCGCGGCTCGTGCGCAAGCACCGCTGGCGCGGCAGTGCCGTGACACCGGTGCCGCTGGTGCCGGATGCGCCGTATGCGCAACTCGTCAACGCGTTCGCCGGCTCGCCGATCGCGCCGGCGCTGGCACGCACGATGAACGAGATGTGGACCTCGTCGCATTTGTCGCGGCGCTGCAAGCTGCTGATGTTCGGCGTCATCTCGCGCGGCCTGCCGTGCGAGGTGTGCGAGATCGAGGTCAGTCGCGCATTGCAGCGGGAGGGGCTCGACGGCGACGCGGCGTCGCGTGTGCTGACCCACCTCGACGGCCCCGAGCTGACGCCGATCGAGCGGCTGCTGATGCCCTACGCGCGCGAGACGCTGTGGTACCAGCCGGCTCAGCTACAGCGCCATACGCGTGCGTTGCGCGAGCACCTGAGCACGGAGCAACTCATTGAGGCGATCGGCGTGGCCGCACTGGCCAACGCGGTGTGCCGCATGGCCGCCGTGGTGATGGCGGAGCCGGCCTGATGGCCGCGATGCTCGGCGTCGCGATCGGCGTCGCGCTCGCCGTGCTGGTGACGATGTGGCTGCAGCAGCGCCGCACCAGCGCCGTGCTGCAGCGCCAGCTCGACGCCGCCGCCGAGGAGTTGCAGCGCCTGCAGCAGGCCTGCGCGCGGCTGGCGCCGGCCGGCGTGGTCGACCGGCTGGTCGCCGACGGCGTCAACGAGCTCAGCGAGATGCCGGCGCAGCGCAAGGTGGTGACCGCGCTGTTCGCCGACCTGGTGGGCTACACCGCGATGAGCGAGCGGCTCGATGCCGCGGTGCTGGCCCGCGTGCTCAACGGCTACTTCCAGCGCATGAGCGATGCCATCCACGAGCACCGCGGCCACGTGTCGACCTTCCTCGGCGACGGCATCCTGGCGTACTTCGGCGCGCTGCAGCCCAACCCATGGCAAAGCGCCGATGCCGTGCGCGCGGCGCTGGCGATGCGCGCCGCGATGGCCGACTACAACCACGAGCTCGCGCACGAAGGCCTGCCGGCCTTGAACGTGGGCATCGGCATCCACCGCGGCAGCGGGCTCGCGGGGTTGATCGGCTCTCGCGAGCGCATGGAGTACGGCTTCGTCGGCCGCACGGTCAACCTGGCCGCGCGCGTGCAGACGCTGACCCGCACGCACGGCGTCGACATCCTGGTCACAGAGGCGGTGCGCAGCGAACTCGACGGCAGCTTCGAGCTCGACGCGATGCCACCCGAGATGGTCAAGGGCATCGCCGAACCGGTGGTGAGTTATGCGGTGCGCGAGCGCGTCGCCGCGAAGATCCAGTGATCGCAACGACCGCTGCCGTGCGGTTTCATAGGGGCCTCGCATGACCTTGCACACCGCGCTGACGCGTCGACTCGGCATCACCCATCCGGTGCTGCTGGCGCCGATGGATCTGGTCGCCGATGCACGCCTCACCGCCGCGGTCAGCGATGCTGGTGGCCTCGGTCTGCTCGGTGGTGGCTATGGCGACGCGTCGTGGCTGGCGCCCGAGCTCGATCGGCTGGCCGCGTCCAGCGTGCGTTTCGGTGTCGGCTTCATCACCTGGAGCCTGGCCTCGCAGGCGCATCTGCTCGACCTCGCGCTCGAGCGCAAGCCGTTGGCGGTGATGCTGGCATTCGGCGACCCCGCGCCGTTCATCGAGCGCATCCACCGCGGCGGCGCGCTGGCGATCTGTCAGGTGCAATCGATCGCCATGGCACGCGCTGCGCTGGCTGCGGGTGCCGACATCCTGATCGCCCAGGGCACCGAGGCAGGAGGGCACGGCGCCGCGCGCGGCGTGATCTCGCTGGTGCCCGAGATCGTCGACATCGCCGGATCCGACGTGCCGGTGGTCGCCGCCGGCGGCATCGCCGACGG
>Ga0065707_10000754_pt1 | contig 12021 bp, 9 predicted proteins | sample SwiRhicommuniRL3_FD_59094 | JGI IMG/M metagenome (GOLD analysis project Ga0065707, IMG submission 59094) | Switchgrass rhizosphere bacterial communities from Rose Lake, Michigan, USA - RL3 v2 (version 2) | ecosystem: Host-associated > Plants > Roots > Rhizosphere > Soil | place: East Lansing, MI... | reverse complement strand
GTCGCACCCGCCACGGTGGAAGGCTCATAGACCTTGCTGTGCAACATGCCCGTTCGCGCCGTGGCCCGCCAATGCACGCGGTTCATCGGATCGCCCGGCTCATAGGCCCGCACGCCGCTGATCCGCGTTGGGTCCTCATAGAGCCGAAAACTCATCCGCACTTCGCCGATCGGCCGCTTTGACGAGACCTCATAACCGGCCAGCGGAATCACCTTGGGCAACACGAGCAAGAAGTGCGGCTCGGTGGCCACTCGGTATCGCCGGTGCAGGCCGAACAAGTCGCCCGTCTCCAACACCAGCGGCCCGATCTGATAGTATCCGCGGCGCGTCGGCGTAAGCTGATAGTTGATGCTCTTGCGCGAGCGGCTACGGAGCAGCGAAAGATTCACGCGCCGTCCCGCAACCCGCAGTCTCGGCGGATCGTAAAGCAAAGCCTCGCGCGGCAGCAGGTCCTCGACCAGGACCCAAGGAATCGGCAGGTTTCCCTTGTTTTGCAGGGTTACATTCACGGCCACCGTCTGGCCGATCTCGACCTCAGTCCGATTGCACTCGCGCTGCGCCCAGAGCGACTCGGTCCAGCGGCGGGTTAGAAACCGGCTGACGAGCATCACCGCCAAGAGCACGTACATCGCGTACGCCAAGAGCCCCAGGTCGAACACGACCGCAATTACCAAAAGCAGTATGACTCCGGCCCACCAGATCATGACGCATCCCCAGTACGTCCCGCCGGCCCGGCGGGACTTAGCGGAGGTCGGAGGTCGGACGTCGGATGTTGGATGTGCGTGTGTTGCCCTAAGTACTTGGTACTCAGTACTCAGTACTGCGTACTCTGCCCAGCTCATCGACGTCCAATTGCCTACCTTCGACCCGCAACTTCCGACTTTCGACCTCCGATCTCCGACCTCCAATTGCCGACTTCCGACCTCCGACTTCCTCTACTCACCCCGCCGCCTTCTCCTCCAACGTCGGCACCGCGATCTCCGCGATGATCTCATCGACAATGGCCCCGGCCGTCACCTTCCGCAGGCGGCTTTCGGGCTTGAGGATCATGCGATGCACCAGCACCGGGCCAGCGACTCGCTTCACGTCATCAGGCAGTACGTAATTGCGCCCGCGCATCGCCGCCATCGCCTGTGACGTGCGAAACAGAGCGATCGACGCCCGCGGGCTGCCGCCAAGGTTCACATCGTCGTGCGCCCGCGTGTCGTGCACAATTTGCATCAAGTACCGCCGCACCTTGTCATCGACGTAGATTTCGCGCACCGCCTGCTGGCACTCGACCAGTTCCTGAGCCGTGACGACCGGCTCGAGCGAATCGATCGGATGGGAATGCTGCAAAAGCTCCAGCATCTTCAGCTCTTCGTCCAGCGTCGGATAACCGAGGCTGAACCGCATCAGGAACCGGTCGAGCTGCGCCTCCGGCAGCGGAAACGTCCCTTCGTGATCGACCGGGTTCTGGGTCGCAATGACTACAAACGGCGGCCCCAGCCGATGCGTCACGCCATCGACGGTCACGCGGCTTTCGGCCATCGCTTCAAGGAGGGCCGCTTGAGCCCGCGGCGTCGCCCGGTTGATTTCGTCGGCCAGCACCACCTGGGCGAAGATCGGCCCAGGTCGAAACTCGAATTCGGCCGTCTTCTGATTGAAGATCGACGCTCCCGTCACATCGGTCGGCAAGAGGTCCGGCGTGCATTGGATCCGCTTGAACGTGCAGCCCACCGATAGGGCCAGCGCCCGAGCAAGCATCGTTTTGGCAACGCCCGGCACATCCTCGAGCAAAATGTGCCCTTCGCAGAGCCACGCCACCACCGACAGGATGAGCGGCTGCCGCTTGCCGACGATCGCCCGTTCGACGTTTGCAATGATCTTCTTTGCCAGGCCGGCCACGTCTGCCATGTGCGAATGTCCCTTATCTCGGCGATCGAGTATGCTCCAGCATAATCGGCAGGGACGAGTAAACGGAGGATATGGCCGCGTGCAGCCACACTTGAATCATCTCGGCCAGCCGATTGGTCCGCCGCTGCCGAACTGGAAGCCGCCCCCTGCGCCTCCGCGCGAACCCCTGGAAGGCCGCTTTTGCCGTCTGGAGCCGCTCGACATCCAGCGGCATTCGGCACCCGTGTATGCGGCAAACTCGGCTGATGCCGAGGGGAAGCTCTGGACTTACATGGCCTACGGCCCGTTTGCCACGCTGGCGGAATACCGCGCGTGGATGGCGGGCAAGTGCCTGGGGGACGATCCGCTCTTCTTTGCGATCATCGACAAGGCCAACGGCCAGCCGGTAGGCGTGGCGAGCTACCTGCGAATCACACCTGCCGCGGGCTCGATCGAAGTGGGCCATTTGCTCTTCTCCCCAAGATTGCAGCGCAAGCCAGCGGCGACCGAGGCGATGTTCCTGATGATGCAGGGGGCCTTTGAGCTGGGCTATCGCCGCTACGAATGGAAGTGCGATGCGCTCAATGCCGCCTCACGTGCCGCGGCCCAGCGGCTGGGTTTGTCGTTTGAGGGCGTTTTCCGCAATGCCACCGTCTATAAGGGCCGCAGCCGCGACACGGCCTGGTTCGCCGCGATCGACAGCGACTGGCCGGCCCTTAAGGCCGCGTTTTACGAGTGGCTTGATCCGAGTAACTTTGATGCTAGCGGCCGGCAGCGTGCGCGGCTGGCTGATTTGACACGGCAGATTCTCAGATGACCGAACTACCGGATCAAATTCACGAGCAAATCAAATCGCTCTGCGAGTCCGGCGATACGCTCGCCGGTCGCGGCGAATATGCCGCGGCACTGGCGCAGTATTGGGCGGCGTGGGACTTGCTCCCCGAGCCGCCGACGAATTGGAGTGCAGCGACGTGGATTCTGGCAGCCATTGGGGATGCCAACTATCTTAGCGGCGACTATGTCGCCGGACGCGATAATCTTTCGATGGCGATGCACTGCCCCGATGCAATCGGTAATCCGTTCCTCCACTTGCGGCTTGGCCAATGTCAATTCGAACTAGGCAACGTCGAGCGGGCCGCCGACGAGCTCACGCGTGCGTATATGGGAGCTGGCGACGAGATTTTCCAAGGCGCAGAAAAGTACTTTGACTTTCTCAAGACGCGCCTCAAACCGCCGCCGGGTGGATGGTGACAACTTACCTGCAATTCCAAGGACTTTCTTATGGTCGCTGCGATGGTTGTAGCCGCCTGTTTGGCACATGCCGCCGACCCATCGGCCATGCTCTTCACTGAAACGTTCGACGACGCTAGGGTCGAATCCCGCGGTTGGTATGACCTGACCGCCACGCGCATCGCTGGCGGCGCCAAGGCCGGAAAAGGTTGCATCGAGTACGAGTGGGTGGATGGCAAGCCCAACACGCAAGGCTCCCTTCCCATGCGGCGGCTCTTTGAGCCGACCGACCGCGTCTATCTGCGGTACTACCTGAAGCTCTCCAAAGGCTGGGGCTGGAGCCGCCACAGCTATCATCCCCACCTGTCGCACTTCATGACCACCGAAAACGGCCGGTGGGATGCGCCGGCTGCCAGCCACCTGACGACCTATACCGAGCCAGTCGGCGGCCGGCTGCGCCTGGCGCTCCAAGACATTCAGAACAAGGACGCTCCGCACGGCCTGACACAGGGGCCGCTTAAAGGGGGTTTCAACGGTCAGTTCTACGACAGCAAGGACGTTCTCTTTGACGACGACCAGTGGCACCTCGTTGAGGCGTATTTTCAGCTCAACACGCTCGACATGACTGCCGACAAGCCCAATCGCAACGGCATCGTCCGCGGCTGGCTGGACGGCAAGCTCGTGGTCGAAGCGACCGAAGTGGTCCTCCGCTCGACCGACTTCCCGAACATGAAGTTCAACCAGTTCATGCTCGCCCCGTATTTCGGCCCCGGCCTGTTGCCGCATGCCCAGAAGCTGTGGATCGACGACCTGGCCGTCGGCACCGAGCGAAAGTAGGTCCCACGGGAGAGCGTGGGACCTGAATCGCCAACCGACACTGCATTCGCCGGTCCAGGCCCCGCCCGGCGGTCGGGACCTACTCCCGATCGGGACCTGCACCACCGCTGCCGGTGAATTACAATGCCCACTTCCCCGCATCCCCTGCCCTTTCCCACCGAGGTCGCCCCATGAACCGCCTGCTCCTGGCCACCGCGTTTGTCTGCTCATCATCGCTCGCGCTTGCAGCCGATGATTTCAAACCTCTCTTCGACGGCAAGTCGCTCACCGGCTGGAAGCAGCACGGCGGTAAGGCGAAGTACACGGTGGAAAACGGCGAGATCGTCGGCCGCAGCGTCCCCAATACCGATAACTCGTTCCTCTGCACTGAAAAGGACTACGGCGATTTCATCCTGGAGCTGGAGTTCAAGGTCCACCCCGAGCTAAACTCCGGCATCCAAATCCGCAGCCAGGTCTTTGCCGAGCCCAAGGAAATCGACGTTGAGGGGACGAAAAAGAAGGTCGCTGCCGACCGCGTCCACGGCTACCAGGTCGAGATCGATCCGACCGACCGGGCATTTTCTGGCGGCATCTACGACGAGGCCCGCCGCGGCCGGTTTCTCGCCGACCTGTCTAACAACGAGCCGGCCCGCAAGGCGTTCAAGCAAGGGGAGTGGAACAAGTTCCGCATCGAGTGCCGCGGCGACTCGATCAAGACTTCGATCAACGGCGTGCCGGCGGTCGATCTGAAGGACGGCGTCACTCCCAAGGGGCTGATTGCTCTTCAAGTTCACGGCGTCGGCAAGCGCGAGGAGCCGCTGGAAGTCCGCTGGCGGAACATCCGCATTCAGGAATTGGATGCAAAGTAGCAGGCACCCTCCGTGTGCCGACGAGTCAACAGGCCTGAAGAGCAAGCGAAGGAATCCGAATCTCATCGCCACGATCAGTGTCAGTAGCACCACTCGCGGATTGTGAAGATGTACCGATTCATTTCAAGGGGGTTTGGAGGTGATGAAGCCTTCCTGGGAATGGGATTTCGGGTTCTCGTCTTTGTTCCGTTGTAGTTTTCGATGGAGCTTGTTAGCTAGGTCGAGCGCCGCTTGGTGAATGGAAAGGCCGTTTGCTTTCGCCCACAGGTCGAGTGCGTTGCCGTGGGCGGCGCACTGGCGAGCGAAAAACTGGAAGATGCCTTTCTCCAGGTCGTCGGTGAAGATGGATCTGCGGCGTTGTTCGGCGTGCAGGGGACAAGGTCCGCGCACCTGAGTGCTAACAGTGATCAGCGGCTGCGCTGCCCACCGTCTGAATGAGCCCGAACCATAAAATCGCGAGTACCGCTGGCCACAAGGCCCGATCCCCCGAGTCCAACCGCCGTGAAGGCCATGGGATGCTGAGGGGCCGCAGTGTGTCCAGCCGCGGGAGAAGTGAGCCAAACGGGGGTATGTTATTGACGCCCATAGCAAGAGCGTCCTGGGTTATTCGACGGACTCAAGATATGCTGCGGCTCTCAATCACAGTTCTATTGGTATTCGGATGGCAGTCGCTTCCGTTGGTCGCACTCGGGGAGAATTGGCCGGGATGGCGCGGTCCGCGCGGCGACGGCACGAGCCAGGATAAAAATGTCCCCACGAAATGGAACGCTACTACCGGCGGGAACTTGGCTTGGAAAGTCCAATTGCCGGGCAGCGGACGTGCCTCGCCGATTGTTTGGAACGATCGCATATTCATTGTCGCCTGCGTGGAAGAGAGCCAGGAGCGGATCTTACTGTCGTTAGACAGCAGCTCAGGACATACCGTGTGGCGGCGAATCGTCTTCCGTGCGCCGCTGGAATCCAAGCACGCGCTCAACAGCTTTGCATCAAGCACGCCTGCAACGGATGGAAGACTGGTCTTCGTATCCTTCCTAGAGGTTGATGGCCACACAATCCCGGCACCCAACGTCGGCACGCCTCGACCAATCACGCCCGGTCGAATGGTCGTGGCCGCTTACGACTTCGACGGCGACCGGAAGTGGATAGTCAAACCGGGCGAGTTCATCAGCGCCCACGGCTATTGCAGCAGCCCGGTACTCTACAAGGATTTGGTGATTGTCAACGGCGACCACGACGGCGATGGCTACATCGTTGCCCTCGACAAGTCTACCGGCGAGACGGTCTGGAAGGTGGCCCGCGACAACAAGACTCGGAGTTACGTGACGCCTATCATTCGCCAGATCGACGGCCGCACGCAAATGGTTTTCTCCGGTGACAAGTGCATCGTTAGCCTCGACCCCAGCAACGGCTCGCGCCACTGGACCATCGATGGACCGACCGAGCAATTCGTGGCCTCGATGGTCTTCGATGACAAGCTGTTGTTCATGTCGGCTGGCTTTCCGACTTACCACGTCATGGGAATCCGGCCCGACGGGCATGGTAATGTGACTGACACGCACATCGCTTGGCATGCGACCAATGCCCGATGCTACGTCCCTTCGCCGGTCGTTGCAGGCGAATACCTACTCGTGGCGGACGACCGCGGAACGGCCAACTGCTTCGCCGCGGCTACGGGCAAGCGACTGTGGCAGGAGCGGCTCGGCAGCCAGTTCAATGCTTCGCTTGTCACGGCCGAGGGCTTGGTCTATTTCGTCGCCGACGATGGGGTGGCCAAGGTGGTGCGGCCGGGCCCGAAGTTGGAGGTCGTGGCTGAAAACCCGCTGGGTGAGAACTGTGCATCGTCGCCAGCGATTGCCACCGGTCACATCTATCTGCGTGGCGAAAAGCACCTGTTCTGTATTGGAGCGGACGGATCAACACCGCGTTGACGTTCGAGCGAGTGAATTGCGGCCTTGGACTCCGGACGCTGCGTTGAGCATGGCAATATCTCACTTTTTCTCGAAGGATCGGATTCTAGCGCCCCCCGGCTTCAATCGCTGGCGCATTCCGCCGGCCTCGATCGCCATTCATCTGTGCATCGGTTCCGCTTACGCCTGGAGCATTTTCAACCCGGCGCTGGTCAAAGTCCGGGGCGTTGTCACCAGTGCGGCAGACGATTGGTCCTTGCAGCAGGTCGTCTGGGTATTCACGGTCGCGATCGTGTTTCTTGGATTATCAGCAGCGATCGCCGGCAAATGGCTGGAGCGGGTCGGGCCGCGGACCGTTGGGATCGTCGCCGCATTGTGCTGGAGCGGAGGCTTTGCCCTCGGGAGTCTGGCCATCTGGCTGCGTCAATTGTGGCTGCTCTACCTGGGCTACGGAGTGATCGGAGGCTGCGGCCTGGGGCTGGGCTATGTCTCGCCGGTCAGTACCCTCATTCGCTGGTTTCCTGACCGCCGTGGAATGGCCGCTGGGCTGGCCATCATGGGATTCGGCGGAGGCGCTGTGATCGCGGCCCCGCTTCAGGAGCGCCTCATGCAGGCGTTCTATCGCCCGCCGGAGTATCTGGGAGCCGTTGACGAAGTCCAGCTCGTGACGATAGCGGGCGAGCGGTTTGCCCAAGTTGCCGGACAGCGGCATGCGGTAGTGATCGTGGGCGCCAGCGAGGTCTCGAAAATGCTCGTGCCCGGCCCACAAGGCGTCTATGTCGTAGGCACCGGTGCATCAGGAGTCGCTCCGGCATTTCTCGTCCTGGGCGCGGCCTATCTCGTCGTCATGCTGACGGCCGCCTTCGCCTATCGTCTTCCACTCCCAGGCTGGCAGCCCAAGAACTGGAAGCCGCCTGATGAAGCCAACCGGACGCGGCGCATGGTAACGACGCGCGACGTTGACCCCGGTATGGCCCTGCGCATTCCGCAGTTCTACCTGCTCTGGATCATCCTCTGCTTCAACGTCACCGCGGGCATCTGCATGCTCGGAGTGGCCAAGACGATGATGACCGACATTTTTGGTTCGTCGTTGCCCAGCATCGTCGGCAATTCGTTTGCCGCTACTTACGTCCTGATGATCAGCGTATTCAATATGGCCGGTCGGCTCTTCTGGGCCAGCGCGTCCGACTACCTGGGACGCCAGCGTACCTATGCGATTTTCTTTGGAGCGGGCTTGGGACTCTATTTGTCTATTCCCTGGATTGCCTACCGAGTGAGCGAGTCTGGAGCCGCGAGGTATCTAGTGCTGTTCTATGCCGTGACCATGTTGATCTTCACGATGTACGGTGGAGGATTTGCGTCCATCCCCGCTTACCTGGCCGATCTGTTTGGCGCCCGCTATGTGGGAGCGATTCATGGACGACTCTTGACGGCGTGGAGCACCGCCGGTGTGCTCGGACCGTGGGCCATTACCACCCTCCGCGAACATGCGGAGCAGCAGGCCGTACACCGATTGGCTCAGTCAGTGTCTCCTAGCGAGTTTGTCGCTCGCTTCGGTGCGCCACTCGACCAGCTACCGCTGCTTGTCGAGCGGAAGACAGTCACAATCGCGAAGCTGTTGGAACTGGCGCCATCCGGAACCGTGGATCCGACCTGTACTCTCTACAACACCACGATGTACTTGATGGCCGGTTTGTTGGCGGTTGGCTGGTTGGCCAATTCCCTCGTGCGGCCGGTGGCCGACAAGTACCACCTCTCTGAATCGTGACGGTGCCCAGTAGCTCGACGCGACGATTTGGCGAGGCAATAATCGTGCCGCTGGGTCCGACGGTCGCCGCCACGTAGCGGTGAGCCTGACCAAAACTCGGGCGATGGCGCGACGACGCTGACAGTGCTCGGGCAACGACACTTCCAACATCGACGACGAGGTGCGATCGTGGCACACAGAAAGGTTTCAGTTCTGTTCGGGCACGGTGAAAGCTGGATGCGTGCGCTGCCATTACTGGCTGCAATATCGGGAATTGCACTCTTCGTCGAATCGACGACGGCTCAGACCGAGCCCAAGCCGCCCGCTACGTACCCGGCTCTGCCGAGCGAGATTCCAGCCAAGTTCGAGCCGACGAACGCCGGCTTCGACCACACCCGCCGCGAGGTGATGATCCCCATGCGCGACGGCGTGAAGCTGCATACGGTCATCCTGATTCCGAAGGGCGCCGAGCGCGCTCCGATTCTCCTCACGCGGACACCCTACGACGCCAACAAGCTCACCAGCCATGCGGAAAGCGCTCATCTCGGCCCGGTACTCAACGGCTATGACAACGCCTTGGAAGTGATCATCGAGGGGGGATACCTGCGCGTCGTCCAGGATGTGCGCGGCAAGCACGGCTCCGAGGGAGACTACGTCGTCAACCGGCCGTTGCGCGGGCCACTGAACCCGACGCCCGTCGATCACGCGACCGATACTTGGGACACGATCGACTGGTTGGTGAAGAATGTCCCCGAGAGCAACGGAAATGTCGGGATTCTCGGAATCTCGTACGACGGATTCCTCCCCCTGATGGCGCTCGTCGGTCCCCACCCGGCGCTCAAGGTGTCGGTGCCGATGAATCCGATGGTGGATGGCTGGATCGGCGACGATTGGTTCCACAACGGCGCCTTCCGCCAGATCAACGTCACTTGGATCTACAATCAGGTCGCGACTCGCAAGTCGGAGACGAAGTGGTGGTCGAGCCACCACGACGAATACGACATGTTCATGCAAGCGGTTTCGGCCGGCGAACTGGGCCGCATCCGGGGTCTCGACCAGTTGGGCTTCTGGCGAAAGCTCACCGAACATCCAAGCTACGACGCATTCTGGCGCGACCAGGCCGTGGACAAGGTGCTGACTGCCCAGCCGCTGAAAGTCCCCGTGATGCTGGTCCACAGCCTCTGGGACCAGGAAGACATTTACGGTGCGCCCGCCGTTTATAAGGCGATCGAGCCGAAGGATACGGGCAATGACAAGGTTTTCCTGGTCATGGGCCCTTGGCATCATGGCCAGGAGATCGGAGACGGCAGCTCGCTGGGCGCGCTGAAATTCGGCAGCGACACGGCACTCTACTTCCGCCAAAAGATCCTGCGCCCGTTTCTGGACCAGTACCTGAAGGACGGCGCTCCCAAGGCTGATATTGCCCCTGTCACAGTATTCGAGACGGGAACGAATGTGTGGCGGCGCCTCTCCGCTTGGCCAACCCGCTCCGAAAGCGACAGGGCGGCCCGATCGACGCCGCTCTATCTTCGCGGCGGTCTGGAACTGAGCTTCACTGCGCCGGCATCAGGGGATGCGGAATTCGATCAGTACGACTCCGATCCCGCCAAACCGGTGCCGTTTCGCGCGAGGCCCATTCAACCGATGGGATACGGTCAGGGCCAAACTTGGTCGCAATGGCTTGTTGACGACCAGCGCGAGGCCTCCGGCCGCCCGGACGTCGTGGCTTTTGTGTCCGACACCTTAACCGCGCCGATCAAGATCAGCGGAGAGCCGCTCGCCAACCTGGTCGCGTCCACGAGCGGCACCGATGCCGATTGGGTGGTCAAGCTGATCGACGTCTATCCCGATGAGGTCGCTGGCGATGCCGCCATGGGTGGCTATCAGCTCATGGTCTCGGCCGACATCTTTCGTGGCCGTTATCGCGAGAGCTTTGAGACTGCCAAGGCCATCGCTCCGGATGCGCCCCTCTTGTACCGTTTCGCCCTACCTACGGCAAACCACGTTTTTCTGCCGGGTCACCGGATCATGGTGCAGGTCCAATCGAGTTGGTTCCCGCTATACGACCGCAACCCGCAGACCTTCGTTCCCAATATCTTCTGGGCCAAACCGGCGCAGTACCGCAAGGCTACGCAGCGGATCTACCACGCACCCAATCACAGCAGCTTCGTCGAGCTACCCGTGATCGCGTCACGCTGAGACAGCCCGAACGGCTCCGCGCGGCTCGTCGAACGAGGCAGGCGCCGGCAAGACCGGAGAGTTTGGATTGGCATGCCTAAGGCGCACCGTCGGTGCAGGTCGGGACTTCGATTCACAGTTTCCCGTCGAATTCCGTCCGATCATCACAGCTCAAGCGACCGATCCGGAGTCGAAAGCCTACTGCTCGCGCCGACAAGGCCGCAACGGATAGCATTGACGCAAAGCTACCGATGACGATCGTCAGGCCGAGAAGTTCCGAGACGTTGTTCGTCGAACGAAAGGCAGCAAAGGAGTACACCACGCCAACGGTCACTGCGGCTCCTCCCCGAGCCAAACGCTTTACGGAAGCGCTCTCTTCTTGCGATTTGACGTAAAAGACTGTGGCGACAACGACTTATGGAGTCCGAGTCCTGTTCGGTCCCTGGCGACGAATCGGACGCTTTTCTGAAATTTGGCGACGGGGTTAACAGGCTAGAAAATGCTCAAACGTGCTTGTGAGTATTTTTAGAGAGCGCGAGAACACCGCCCGCAATCCGGCGCTGTGCAAATAAGATGGCAACCTCCGCTGCTTCAACAACTTGCGCAGTTTCTCGCTGGACCGCCTCGTTGCTATACCACTTGGCTAATCGTCATCGCCTCATTGAACTTTTCCCGCGCTCGTCGCAACCTATTCTGCACCGTGACGCCATTCAAATACCTCCGATCCTGCTGGACCGCATGTGCCTTCGCTGGCTTCCTGCCGTTGCCGGCGCTGTTCATGCTGCCCGGCAGGGACACGGCCCAAGTCGCGTGCGTGTACCTGGGCCTCGCGTTGGCCTGGTTGGCCACGGAGACTTTCCGCTTCGACGGTTTACCAGTGACCTATGTAGCGTGGCACGCCAAGATGTTGGCCCTCTGGATTGCCGTCCTCGCGAATGTGGCGCTCTTCATCGGCCTCGGGCTGTCGGTCGGCACGCGATCTAATCTTCCATTCCCACTGATGGCAGCGCTTTCAGCGACGCCTGCGCTGGGCCTGGCTCCCTGGCTGTCGCTCCGGGTTCGTCAGCCATACACGGCGCTAATTCTCGGTGCCATGATCGTGGGTTCGCTGAAACTTGTCGGCTGCATCGTCGCCCGGCTCGTGTACGGGCCGCAATTCGACGAGTTGGGCTATATCGCTGGCGACTGGCGGACTGCCAAGCTAATGATCTCCACGTTTTGGGGTCTCACCGCTGGCGTGTCGATGAGCCTGCTGTTGGCTGACTGGTGGAAGTTCAAGCAACAGAGCATCGCGGCACGTCAGTTCACCAGCCGAGCAACGCCCTCGTAATTCCAGCAGACAAAATTCCGACTTGGCGGCGTCTACTCTCTAGCAGTTGCTACCATCCCTCACAGGCGC
>Ga0065707_10001585_pt1 | contig 12025 bp, 10 predicted proteins | sample SwiRhicommuniRL3_FD_59094 | JGI IMG/M metagenome (GOLD analysis project Ga0065707, IMG submission 59094) | Switchgrass rhizosphere bacterial communities from Rose Lake, Michigan, USA - RL3 v2 (version 2) | ecosystem: Host-associated > Plants > Roots > Rhizosphere > Soil | place: East Lansing... | reverse complement strand
TGTTGATGCGGATCCACCAGGCGCTGAAGGGGATCTCAGCCGAGGTGGTGTTTGTGGACGACAGCACGGACGAAACACCGGAAGTGATCCGCAAACTGCAGGAGTGGTTTCCGCTGCCGATCAAACTGATCGCACGGCCTGCCGACCGGCGGAAGAATGGACTGGGGGGAGCGGTGGTGGAAGGTTTTCAAGCGGCCCAGGGGACCTGGATGGGGGTGATGGATGCCGACCTGCAACATCCGCCGGAGATGATTCCACGCCTGCTGCGTCAGGCCCAACGCAATGGGTCAGATATTGTGATGGGCAGTCGCTTGGCTCCCGGGGGTGATTCGAGCAGCCTGGGGATGACCCGCAACCTCATCTCGCATGTCTTTGCCTGGACGACCCGCCTGGCCTTTCCGCAGCGCTTGTGGAAGGTGACGGATCCGCTGACGGGGTTCTTCCTGACGCGGCGCGCAGCCTTGAAGGTGGCGGAGTTGAAACCGGATGGGTTCAAGATCCTGTTGGAGATCCTGGTGTCGCATCCGGACCTGAAGGTGACGGAAGTGCCGATCCAGTTTGGGCATCGGAATGCGGGGGAGAGCAAAGCCTCGGTCAAGGAGACGGTCAAGTTCTTCCGCGGCTTGTATCGCTTGCGGATGGCAGGCAAGACAAAGTTCCTCAAGTTTCTGTTGGTGGGGTTGTCGGGTCTGGTGGTCAACAGTGCAGCCTTGTTTGGCTTCACCGAGCTGGCAGCCATCCACTATGTGGTTTCGGCGGCCCTGGCAACGCAAGTCTCGACCCTGTGGAATTTTGGGTTGACGGAGAAGTGGGTGTTTGGCAAGCGGGAGACGGAGCGACCGTTCGTGCAGCGGTTGGTGAGTTTCCTGTTGATCAACAACCTGTTGTTGGTGGTGCGTGGACCGATCATCACCTTGTTGGTGGACCGGGCCGGCGTTCATTATCTGCTGGCCAATCTGGTGTCGTTGTTTGCGATGACGGTCTTGCGCTACCTGTTGGCGGACAAATGGATTTGGAATCAAGACAAAACAAGTACAATTAATGAAGAGAGGAAAGTAGCTATGAAGACAAAGAGTAAACTGGGAGAAGCGTTTGGTTTCTCGTACAACATTCACAACATTATTCAGGTGGCTTCGATGTTTGAGTTGCCGGAGTTGGAGTATTTCCGAGTGCCGGCCTTGACGGCCGACCCCGACATCCGTGTTCGCCTCGAACGCCGTCGCAAAGATCGTAGAAAGCTGAAGTCCGTCAACCGATCAAATAAGTCAAAAGCTCAACGCCGTTCTGGCATTGAACAACGTTATGAGAAGAACATTGATTACAGTGAATCACTTGGCCGGTTTGGCTTTGAGGTTTCGATCGCCCATAAAGAATGTGTTGAAGTAGTGGTATCGCCAATTCTTCGACTTTCCCCTCACGTCTTGTATACGAACGTGGTTGAGCCCATTCTGCGCTGGACATTCGTGCGCAAAGGGTATGCCCTGGTCCATGCGGCCTGCGTCTCCTTCGACGGTCAGGCGGTGTTGGTGACGGCCCGGACGGATACCGGGAAGACCTCGACCATCCTCCGAACAGTAGACAACTATGCCTGTTCATTCCTGTCGGATGACATGACGATTGTCAGCAAGGATGGTCAGGTGATGAGCTATCCCAAACCCTTGACCATCTCCAACCACACCTTGAGTGCGGTCAATGCCAACTCGTCGTTGACGTGGTGGGAACGGATCGCCCTGCAATTCCAGAGCCGCCTGCATTCCAAGGGAGGACGGAAAGTCGGGATGGATCTGAGCAAGTCGAAGTTGCCAGCCGCGACCATGAATGCGATCGTGCAATGGATCGTTCCGCCTCCGAAGTACATGGTTCATCGCCTCATCCCCAAGGCTACCTATGCAAATGAGGCAAAACTTGCCAGCGCGGTGATCATCGAACGTGGCCCCGAGTTTCAGGAATTTCTCGTTTATGAGCAGGCATTGGACACATTTGTGAAGAATGCGGAAGATGCCTATAGCTTTCCTCCCTACCCGATCCTGGCCGATTCGTTGAGCCGCTGGAACGGACAAGATCTACACCCTGCAGAGCAGGCCATTGTCGCACAGGCCCTGAAAGGGATTCCTGCGATCCGTTTACGCGATCCAAAATTCAACTGGTGGCAGCGTGTGCCAGTGATCGCTCAATACTCTACTGCGCCTCAGTTCGTGGGAGCAGATGATTAATTACTGAGATGGTTTTCAAACGCTATAGTTTTGGTCAAAAATTGAGGAGAAATCGAATAAATATGTCCATTGATCGGATAGTGCAGATCTTTATGTTGGGAGCAGGGTTTTCTTTTATGCTTCTACTTGTTACCTTATGCACGCCGCGACAAATTGGACCTACAAAACCTCCTGCAGATTCTCGGTCGCTGTCTGCCGCTCAACCCATAACGGATACGCCACAAGAAGGTGTTCCAATGCTGGCTTATTACTATATTTGGTTTGACCCACAGTCATGGGATCGGGCCAAAATGGACTATCCACTCCTGGGCCGATATAGTAGTGATGACGCCGATGTCATGCGGCAACAAATCCAATGGGCAAAGGCAGCTGGGATCGATGGGTTTATTGTCAGTTGGAAAGGCACGGAAAAACTGAATCGCCGTCTGGATCAACTTGTCGAGATCGCAAACGAAGAACACTTCAAACTTGCCATCATCTATGAAGGTTTGGATTTCGACCGTAATCCGATTCCGATCGATCAAGTAGATTCGGATTTGAACTACTTTGTGCAAAATTACGTTGATAATCCTGCCTTTGACCTTTTTGCGAAACCCATGGTGATTTGGTCAGGCACCTGGAAGTATTCGATCGACGAAGTAAAGAGTGTGACAGAGACCAAAAGGAACAACCTTCTTGTGCTCGCCTCTGAAAAGAATGTGGAGGGTTATCAACGATTATCAAAGTTCGTAGATGGGGACGCGTACTATTGGTCCTCTGTGAACCCGGATCGTCACTCCAATTATTTGGATAAATTGACGGCCATGGCAGAGGCAATCCATACGAATGATGGTCTCTGGATTGCGCCCGCCGCCCCCGGGTTTGATGCCCGCCTTGTCGGAGGAACCTCGATTGTTGAACGGAAAGAAGGTCAGACGCTGAAAACTGAGCTGGCGACCGCTCTGCAATCCTTGCCAGACGCCATCGGTTTGATTAGTTGGAATGAATTCAGTGAGAACTCCCATATTGAACCTAGTCAAAACTTTGGGAACCTCTATCTTCGGCTGCTTACTGAGTCTGAGATTGTAGTTCCCACCCCAAAATGATTCGAGACGAGAGAGTAATATGATATGAATCTTCGAAACCTGTCCATCCTTCGAGAACGGCTTACCCAGCGGATCCTTCCAAAAAATCCAACCCTGGTTCAGTGGTGGGGTCGGGACCGTGAGTCTACCGCCCGCGTTGTCAGTGTGACTCTGGTCATGTGTCTGGCCGTTGGGATACGTGTGTGGGGACTTAATCAAATTGGCTTCAATACTGATGAAGCTGTATATTCAGGGCAGGCAGCAGCCATTGCTCAGATTCCGGTACTCAGGGATATCTTTCCGGTTTTCCGCGCCCATCCCTTGTTATTTCAGTTTCTGTTAGCCTTACTGTTTAACTTTGGTGTGAGCGATCTGGCGGCCCGTCTCCTGGCGGTTGCCATTGGTGTTGCCGCCGTCTTCATCGTGTATCGACTGGGGAGTTTGTTATATGGTGAGTATACAGGAATATTGGCTGCGCTCATCCTGGCAGTGATGCCTTATCACGTAGTTGTGAGTCGTCAGGTGCTCTTGGATGGACCGATGGTTTTATGCTCCACTCTCACGCTCTATTTAGTCGCCCGTTATGCTTTGACTGGAAATCCTATTTGGTTGCATGCCGCCGGCATTGGGATGGGCTTAACCTTTCTAGCCAAAGAGACAGGTCTGATTTTGATCGGATCTGTTTATTCCTTCTTTGCTCTCTCTCGGGATATCCCTGTACGCCTTCAGGATTTGATGATCTCTTTTGCTTTAATGGTTCTCATGATCCTGCCATTTCCAATTTCGCTTTGGCTGGCGGGAGGGTCCAAGGTTGGCCAACAGTATTTGATCTGGCAGTTATTCCGACGACCCAATCATGACTGGGATTTTTACCTCAGAATGGTGCCGGGGCAAATTGGGATACTAGTCATTATCTTGGCGATCGCGGGTATTTTCCTGTTGTGGAAAGAGAGAACGTGGCGCGAACGACTGCTGATCTGGTGGGTGGTCGTTCCCGTTATATTCTTTCAGATCTGGCCCACCAAGGGTTATCAGTACCTGCTTCCCATAGCTCCTCCGCTCACCATCTTGGCCAGTCGAACCTTAATCCGCTGGTTTTGGATCGAACTCCCAGCTCTTGGCAAGAAGCGTATCAGTACCACCTGGATCAGGGCTCTCGTTGGTGGAATCTTGATCGTTACTTTACTAAGCGCAAGCTGGCAAACGATTCAACCCGCAACCACTGGCGACTTTGTTGCGGGCACAGGGGGTGTGCCGGGCGGGCGTGAAGCCGGAGAATGGATTCAAAAAAATATCCCGAGCCAGGCAACACTGTTGACTATTGGGCCCTCCATGGCGAACATTCTGGAATTCTACGGACATCGTAAAGCCTTTGGGATGTCTGTTAGCCCTAATCCACTTCATCGCAATCCGGCTTATGAACCAGTCAATAATCCAGACTCTCAGATTCGATCCAACAATATTCAATATTTAATTTGGGACTCGTATTCTGCCGGCCGCTCTTCTTTTTTCTCTGAAAGGCTACTCCAATTGGCCGCACGTTTTAATGGAAGAGTCGTCCATACCCAGACGGTTACAGTAACCTTGGAGGATGGAACTAAAGTTGATAAACCGGTCATTATTATCTATTCGGTGTATCCATGAAAAATCTAAAGCTATTTGCCTCCTTGTCGCTTTTCCTGTGCGTCGTCGCTCCGACCCTTGGTGTCACCAAGGTTTCTGCTTCCCAATCTGGAACTGCGCCCAATACCCCTATCGAACACTTCATCGTTGTGATGCAACAAAATCATACATTCGATAATTATTTTGGCACTTACCCCGGAGCCAATGGACTTCCCAAGGATGTTTGTATTCCAGCATCGCTCGCGAATGACAAGGAATCCTGCGTCGCGCCCTATAAAATCACAAATGAACCCATCAGCGATTTAAGCCACTCGGATGTGATCTTCGGCAAGCAATTTCAAAACGGAAAAATGAATGGTTTTGTCGACGCCTTGAATAATTTGAATCAGAATGGAAGCTTGTCCATGGGCTACTATAACGACCAGGATATTCCTTTCTATTGGAACTTGGCGGATGAGTATGTGCTTTTTGATAATTATTTCAGTTCGGCACACACAGGCAGTATTACAAATCGTATGTTTTGGGTCAGTGGGAAGGCAGGTGCTGAATTTAACCGTATCCCCGAGGGAGGGTTTGGTGATATTCCAACCATTTTTGATAAACTCCAGGAACGCGAAATCTCGTGGAAATTTTATATCAGGAACTATGATCCTTCACTCAATTATCGGAAACTAAACGAACTGGATTTTCTCCCGCCTCAGATCCAATGGGTACCGCTTTTGAGCTTTGATCGGTTTTTAGACGATCCCGAACTATCCAATCGTATTGTTGATCTGAGTGAATATTATAAGGATCTTCAAAACGGAACGTTACCGGCCGTCTCATACGTCCTTTTGCTCGGCGCCACCGAGCATCCAATCTCAGATCCAGGGCTAGGGGAGAAGGTAACACAAACCATGATTCAATCACTGATGCAAAGTGATTCCTGGAACAATTCAGCTTTTTTCCTGACATATGACGACTGGGGGGGATGGTACGATCATGTTGCACCTCCTCAGATCGATGAACGCGGCTACGGCTTTCGGGTTCCTTCAATACTGGTCAGTCCCTATGCTAGAAAGGGACATATTGATCATACTTTACTTGACCATACTTCCATTCTGAAATTTATAGAAGAAAATTGGAGTATTCCGCCGCTTGCCGAACGGGATGCAGAGGCCAATAATTTTACGTCTGCCTTTGATTTTTCCGGTTCGCCACGTTCACCCGTCTTTATTTCATCAACACGTGAGGAACCTGCACCACGTATCGAGCCACGCCGGATTGTGATTTATGCGGCCTATGGGGCTGCCATGCTCTTTGCTTTCATGATTCTTGCGAGGGCAGCCATGGTGAAAGAAGGCCTCAAACGCTCACCTTATGAATCGACTTTGCCAGAGGACGTTAAGCCATGACGATTTCCATGCGATCTCTATTCGTTGTTTCTGCTGTGGCACTTATGGCTCTGTTCAGCCAGATCGCGCCAGTTCATGCAGATGGAGTGGTGGATGCCCCATCTTTACAGGGACGGAAGCCGGCAAATTTGCTGATTGAGCCCCTGAAGCCCTTTCCTTTAGGCGATCACCCAGTGATCAATGTTCAACTTACGGCACAGTTTGGAGCGCCGATTCCCAATCAACCAATTCTCATTTTTGTAGATGGCGTTCGCAAAGCAGAGGGCCGGACAGATAGTCGCGGGGTTGCCTCCATTCCTTTGCGATATAAATATTCGGCCGGTACCTATCATCTCAAAGCTGTCTATCCAGGGATTACTTCCATTGGAGTGAACCGTGCAACTGCTGAAGCAGACTTCTTCATTGAACCTGCCAAACTCGCCATATATACGGTCCCTCCCATACCTGGAGTCAGCTTCAAGCTTAATCATAAAACCTACACCTCAGATGAAAATGGAGTGGTAGAACTTGCTGTCAATACCAGCGGTATCTACTCGTTGGAAGTATTACCGATCGAGGAAGATAATCTACCAGCAAATACGCAACTGAAATTTGAACGCTGGAACGATACTGTCTTTACCTCTACTCGAAAGATTTATTTCCCCCGGACTCGTCGGCTTGAGGCGGGTTTCACTGTCAATTACCGAATGAGCCAACAGTTCTTTGATACAACCGGCGGGTTGGTAGACCCCAAACGCGTTTCGTTTATGGAAATCCGAGGCATTGGTAACACCTATACCATGGATGCGGCCGGACCCGTCTGGCTTCCTTCGAATCGGCTGACNCGACGCGTAGGCGAACGATTGGAAAGTCAGGAGATCGTCTACTATTTTCGAGATGTAACGATCGATGGCGCCAATGTAATTAATCGTAGCGAGCAGCGCTTTCACATACGGCCGGATGATATCTGGCCGATCCAGGTCCTCCTTTATTCAGTCCGATTTACTGCTCGAGATGCCATGTTTCATTTCCCGATTGGCAAGGGGATCGAGCTGACTTACCCGAATGGAAGTGTGGAAAAATTCATGTTCGAGCCCGGGGCGCATCAAATTGTGATTTCCGCTTTGGCCCGCGGCTCTTACAGTGCAAGAATCATTGGGGTTGGAGGGTCCGCGCCACCTACGCCCATCTATTTATCGCGAGACCAAGACGAAGAATTGCTCATGCTTAGTTATCTGGATATCACGTTGATCATCGGGATCCCACTTGTGATTGCATTAGTCTTCTTCTTTATCGGTCGGCCTTATTGGTTGCGAATCGTGCGGCATCCTTCCAAGTATAAAGAATTGGTCTATCAGAACTCATCGGGAGATATTTCACTCGAGCCCTAATTTACCAACTATGTTTGTAGTTCGATGCGCTCCCACCTGCGAATGGAATTGACACGGAATATTTTCGCGCACCGACCGATTTGATCGAGAGGAATTGTTCTTTCCAACGCTTGACCGGTTTCGAGCAGATAATGGCGGAATGTGCCCGCCAGCACTCCACATGAAATCGGTGGCGTGAGCAATTTTCCGTCGATCTCAACCACAAGATTTCCAATCGTAAACTCTGTCAGCTCGCCTTGTTCGTTATAAAGCAGAACATCGTCAAGTGTTTCGAATCCTCTACGGGCCAACTCATAAACCTCACGCCGCGTGGTTTTGTGAAAGAGAAACACGTTGTGGCTGTTAATAGCTTCTTTGGCAAGACTGGCTCTCAACTTGCGATGACTTTCAGCCAGTTGAAATGTCCTGGAGGCATGGCTTAGTTCCCCCGTCTGATCGAGAAAAACTCGCACTCTTCGTGGTGCGAAGAACTCGCCTGAAACCTGTTCCAAATATCCTTCAAGTTTTTCTGTTGTCACTGGGATGTCGAAATAGCTTGCGGAGTCAATCATACGCGCAAGGTGTCTCTCTCTCAAGAAAAACCCATTCTCCGGAGTCCAAAGAATTGTTTCGAGCAATGAAAAAGATAGGTCCGGTTTGAGGAGCGTTTGAGCTTTTAGTATTGCCTCCTCATATTCATCAGTACCGGAGGAATCCCAGACTATTCCTCCGCCAATTCCGTACTCAGCTTTATGGGTGTTCCGCTCAATTAACAGGGTGCGGATAGCCACATTGAAGCTGGCTTTTCGATTGGGAGCCATAAAACCAATTGTTCCCGTATAGAGCTTTCGTGGCGTGCTCTCCAGGTCCGCGATGATTTTCATTGTGCTGACTTTAGGAGCGCCGGTGATAGATCCACAGGGAAATAACGCCCGGAAAATTTCTGTTATCGATGCATTGGTTTTTGCTGTCACAGTAGAAGTCATCTGCCAAAGCGTGGAATAACGTTCTGTTTCAAATAAGAGGGGGACCTGCACGCTGCCGACATCGGCGATTTTCCCCAGATCGTTGCGGATCATGTCCACAATCATTACATTTTCTGCGCGGTTCTTGGCTGAATTCCTTAGCCATTGCGATTGTTCAATATCCTCAATCGTCGTTCGACCCCGAGAGACGGTTCCCTTCATGGGACGACAAATAATTGTATTCCCATCGAGTTGAAAGAACAATTCCGGCGAGGCGGAACAAATGACATAGCGTTCTGTGTTGACAAAAGCCGCCTGTTTGTTCTGATCCTTAGCAAGATGAAGGAAGAAATTCCATGCATCGCCAGCGAAATCTGCGCGCAGCTGAAGGGTGTAATTAACCTGATACGTTTTGCCGTTTGCGATGGCGTCCTTGATTCCTGTAATCGATGAAAGATACGCTTCCCGCTCAATCGTGGGTTGCCAGTCCAAAATTGGCTTCGGCGCGCCCGGCTGGGACAATGAAACAGATTTTGGTTCCGAGTAGAGCCCGAACCAGAGATAAGGGAAGTGAGTCTCTGTCTGCGCCTCAAGAGCAGAGTCAAAGGCGGGCGCGGCTTCATAGCTGATGAATCCCGCTGCATACCAATGATGAGCAGAAATCAAATCCTCGATCTCGGCTAGCGCAGGGAGAACGTTTTCCAGTTTTCCTGCAACGATGATCCTATGTGGATTTGAAAAATAGAGCCATTGGCCATTATCTCGGAGCAGAACTTCATTCTCTTTTACGATTCCACTTTGTGGTTTAATCTGGTCCATGTCTAAATCATTTCAAATCTTTCTTCGTTGGCTTCCTGCTCTGATCATGATGATTGTGATCTTTTTGTCTTCAGCGCAGTCTGCTTCTCATTTGCCAGAATTCGGATCGGCCGATCGATTTATCAAGAAAAGTGGTCATGTGATCGGCTACGCAATTCTTGCTTTCTTGTATTGGCGGGCCCTGGAGTTCAGCGAAGACAAACGTTGGGTTGCCTGGCTGTTAGCGCTCCTCTACGCGATGACCGATGAATTTCATCAATCATTTGTCTCAGGACGTCACCCTACGATTTGGGATGTGATCCTTTTTGATAATCTTGGCGCATTAATATCCCTGTGGTTCGTCGCACGATATAGAAAACAAAAACGACCAGATCCATTTCATCCGATCGTCCGTTAGGGCATGGCTGGAATGTGAGCGGCTATTCAAACTCAATATCAATCTCCTCGTCATCTTTCCACTCTTCCATGCGATCGATCTCGATGTCGCTGAACAATTCCGGTTGATTGGCGTGGATGTGATAGCGTTTCACCAGTTCTAGCATTGCCAGAAATGTGACAACGATTTCCAGGCGTGATGCCCCGGGCTGAAGTAGCGCACGGAATGTGGAATGCTCCACTTCCTTCATCAATTTTGTAATCAGGTCGATCTTCTCTCGGATCGTTATGCGCGGAGGAGCGATGATCACACCTAATGGCTGCTTGTTTCGGTCTTTGGCAAATGCTTCTTCCGCTGCGGTCACAAGCTTTTCAAGTGTCAGATTTGTTAGATCGAGTTTCGGTTCAACCTTGGGTGGCGGCGCTACTCGTAGATAGGTCCGCAAATCGGCTTGCTGCCGCTCATTCATCCAGAGACCAATCTCTTTATAGCGTTTGTATAATTTCAACTGGTCCACTAATGACCGTCCAAGATCCTCTTCACTGGCCGGGTGAGCAGGAGGTCTTGGTAGCAACGCTTCAGACTTGATCTGTAATAGCTTCGCTGCGATTACGATGAAGGCGGAAATTTCATCGGCATTAAGTTGTTCTAGATCTTTTAGGGAGGCAAGATATTGGTCGGTGACAGTTGCCAGGGAAAGAGAGGTGATATCCAGTTCGGCACGCTCGATCAGGTCCAGTAAAAGATCGAGTGGGCCCTCATAAACGGGCGTGTGTACTGTGTAATGGAGCTGGCGGCCCAGCAGATTTTCCATAGGCGGGAAATTATACTCTGTTACGATATAATTTCCTTATGACAGAAAAACTGACTCATCTCGATGAACAGGGCCGCGCCCGTATGGTGGATGTTGGCGATAAACCTGAGACCGAACGGATTGCGATTGCGCGGGGCGAAGTCCACATGAAAAAGGAAACTTTGGATTTGATCCGGGCCGGGCAAATCAAGAAGGGGGATGTTCTGACTGTGGCGCAAATCGCCGGAATCAGCGCTTCCAAGCGGACCTCGGAGCTGATTCCTTTATGTCATCCACTCCCTCTTAACAAAGTCGATGTGGATCTCGTGCTTGACGATGCGCTTCCCGGCGTCGTGATCACCGCCACGGCCAAAACAATTGGGAAAACCGGCGTTGAAATGGAAGCCCTGACCGCTGTCTCGGTAGCCGCATTGACGGTTTACGATATGGCAAAAGCCGTCCAGAAAACGATGCGGATTCAGAACATAAGAGTAGTGGAGAAGCATGGCGGTCGAAGTGGCGATGTAGTAAATGAATAGTTTCGTTCTTGGAGTTTCCACCAACTAACAGCAATCATTCAATACTGTTCAGGATAAATAGCTGACATGGACACCCGAGGAGTTCGCTAATGGATTATCAACCAATTAATCTGAGTGAGAAGCTAGCAAAAATCTCCGAGCAATGGTCTCCCAAGATCATCGCACAGATGAATGATTATCATTTCAAAATTGCCAAGATCGAAGGAGAATTCATCTGGCATGATCATCCTGAAACTGACGAAGTATTCATTGTTTTGAAGGGTCAATTGAAAATTGAATTGCGTGACGGACACGTGGTTTTGGAGGAAGGAGAATTGTTCGTGGTGCCGAAAGGTGTGGAGCATAAACCTGTGGCGAAACAGGAATGTCATATTCTCCTCATTGAACCGGCAGGTACGTTAAATACCGGCGATGTCGTCAATGAAAGAACCGCGGCAAGTGACGTCTGGATCTAAGAATTTATGAATCACGTAAAACTTTTGTTTTTTGCTACCCTTCGGGATCGCGCGGGCACGAAAGCTATAGAGTTGGATATCCCGTCTGAATTAACCGTGCAGGGATTGAAAGATAAGATCTCGGCTGAGTATCCGAATCTCAAAGCGTCGATGTCGAGTGTGTTGATCACGATCAATCGTGAATATGCATTTGATGAGGCCGTTATTCCGCAGAATGCTGAATTGGCCATGTTTCCGCCCGTGTCGGGAGGATAATTGGTTTTGTGTCGTACTGATGAGCAAAGGGGCTGAGCCATCTTCGAATCGCTCAGAAAGTCTTATCCTTACAATAACGGATGCTCTGTTATGGAATTTCCAACTATCTTTTCCATCACTGAAGATGAAATTGACCTGAATGATCTCCTGGCAAAAATAACGTTGGCGAGCACAGGCGCG
>Ga0065707_10001472_pt1 | contig 12027 bp, 12 predicted proteins | sample SwiRhicommuniRL3_FD_59094 | JGI IMG/M metagenome (GOLD analysis project Ga0065707, IMG submission 59094) | Switchgrass rhizosphere bacterial communities from Rose Lake, Michigan, USA - RL3 v2 (version 2) | ecosystem: Host-associated > Plants > Roots > Rhizosphere > Soil | place: East Lansing... | reverse complement strand
GGTTTCGCCATCAGTCGGGGAACTGAAGACGACTTCACCAGGTTCTCGCGGCGGTGTCGGCGCTTCTTCGGCGACGGGGCGTGCCGCGGGCGCCTCGGCCGCAGTGATCGTTTTGGCTTCCAGCACGACCAACGCTCGGTCGCGTTTGATGACGCCACTCACCTGCAACCAGTGGCTCGTATCGACGCGAGCGTCGACGTTCAGATCGAAGCCTTTGCCTTTTGGCCGAAGTCCAGTTACCCAGACCGCGCCTTCCGTGTTTCGCAGGACGAAGTCGTACTTGTCCTTCGCAGGCGACGCCGGCACGTCGCCGAACAGGTTTCGGCCCCCGAACTGACCTGTCACGGTTACCGTCTGCCCTTCGTACTTCCATGGTTCGAGGGCGATCGATCGGATCGTCGCCGCGCTATCGGTGGTCACTTTGGCGACGCTTGTCACGCTGATGACCAGCTCCTCACCCGGCATCGGCCAGTGTTCTGGATCGGGTTTGTTTTCGTAGCGGCCGAGCCGCGGATCCGCTGCGGTCAGGCGGCCGACGTCAAGCAGCTGCCCGCGTACTTCCACAGGTCCGTCGAGGGTATTGACATCGTTGAGAATCACCTGCATCTCGCTGTCGCCGCTGCGGAGCGCCACGCGCTTACCTGTCACCGATACGTCGACGGCGCCGCCGCCAGGTCGAGTCGAGCCATTTGCGGCACGCGGCGCCGCAACCTCGACGAACTCGCCTCGGAGAACGACATTTTGCAGGTGGAAGTAGCCGGAAAACCTTCGGAGCGCGTCGATAGTGGTGAGGCGGCGGCCTGAGCTCTGGCCGGATGCCGGCTGCACCGCGAAGGTCACGAAAAGCGCGAAGGTCACGAGAATCCAACTGATTCTTCGTGACCTTCGATGTCTTCGTGCCTGCGTAACTAAAGCCAGCACACGATCATTCTACTTTGCGCATTGCCGTGCGGGCGACGACGATTGCGAGCGCGAGAAAGAGGAGCGCGGTCGCGATTTGCCCTGGTACTCCATCGGAGTGAAGAGCTGGCACCATCTCGCCGATGCTTTGAAACACCGCGATGTTCCCGGTGCCCACCAGAATCGCGAAGAGAATACCGGCGAGCGAGCCGCCGGCGATGAGTCCCGAGCTGAACAATGTTCCGGTGCTCAGTTCGGATTCTTCGGCCTTACCGCCCCGCCGTTCGACCCACGCCCGCACCAGCCCGCCGGCGAAGATCGGCGCGGTCGTCGCGATCGGCAGATAGGACCCGACGGCGAACGACAGTGATCGAATTCCGCACAATTCGAGTGCGATCGAGAGGAACACGCCGATCAGCACCAGTCCCCACGGCAGATTCTGGTTGAGAAGTCCCTTGATGATGGTCGCCATCAGCGTTGCCTGTGGTGCCGCCAAGTCCTTCGACCCGATGCCTCCGAGATTGTTGTGCAGGTACAGCAGCGTGAGCCCAATGACGGATGCCGAGGCGATCACGCCGATGACCAGGCCGATTTGCTGATAGAGCGGCGTCGCCCCGACGATAAAACCGGTCTTGAGATCCTGTGATGTGTTGCCGGCGTTTGCCGCCGCAATGCAAACGATGGCGCCGACTCCGATTGCGATCGGGGAATACATGTCGCCGGTCCAGCCAAGAGCCACGAACAGGAGGCACGTCAGAATCAGCGTGGCGATCGTCATTCCGGAAATCGGGTTCGACGAGGTGCCGATAAGGCCCGTGATGCGCGATGAAACGGTCGCGAAGAAGAACCCGAAAATCAGGATGAGGATCGCGGCCACCGGATTGCCGTAGGTCGGCAGGTTCGGAACGATCGACAGGAACACCGCAAGCAGCAGCGAACCTCCGATGACGACGGTCATCGGGATATCGCGTTCGGTGCGAATCCTGGCGCCGCCGCGTCCCGCGACAGATATGTCCCGAACGCCCTCACGCGCGGAGGCAACGATCGTCGGAATCGTCCGTCCGAGAGTAATGAGCCCCGATGCGAGCACCGCACCCGCGCCGATGTAACGGATGTACGCGCTCCAGAGCTGCGCGGGACTCATCTCCGAAATGAGAAATGGCTGACCAGTTGCGGGGTTATTTGCGTAATTCGGGTGGATCGGTGGGAACGGCACGTTGATAAACGCGCCGAGAATCGACAGCAGCGGCAGCAGCACCAGCCACGACAGCACGCCACCGGCAAACATCGTCCCGGCGATCCGCGGCCCGATCACATAGCCAACGCCCAGGTATTCGGGCGAGACGTCCACGTTCAACGTCGCGTTGGGGAATTGGCTCGTCCGCGGCATCGAGTAGCCCATGTCGGTGCGGAACACGTTGAAGATCCACGACAGCGACTTCCACAATGCGCCGACACCCACCCCGCCAAACACCAACGTGGCCAGCCGGCCGCCTCGCTCACCCGCGACGAGTACTTCGGCGCAGGCGGTGCCCTCCGGGTAGGGGAGAACGCCATGCTCCTTCACGATCAATGCGCGGCGCAGCGGCACCATCATCAGGACGCCGAGGATGCCGCCGGCAAAGGTGAGCATCGTGATCTGGAGGTAGTTGAAATACCGTGGACCGTCGGGTGTCAGGAATATCAGCGCCGGCACTGTGAACACGACGCCGCCCGCAATCGACTCACCCGCGGATCCGATCGTCTGGACGATGTTGTTCTCCAGAATCGTGGAACCGCCAAGCTTCTTCAACACCGAGATCGCGAGCACGGCGATTGGAATCGACGCGCTCACCGTGAGACCTGCGCGCAGGCCGAGATACACCGTCGACGCGCCGAACAGCAGGCCGAAGAGCGACCCGAGAATGATGGCGCGTGCGGTGAACTCCGCGGGTGATTGTGAGGCGCTGACGTACGGTTGGAAAGCGCCGCGCGCCGGCGTAACAGGCTGCTGCACGCTCGGATGTGCCATCGCGCGTGATGGTAGCATTGAACCTTGTGAATCGGCCGAACAAGCGGAGACAGACGCCTGAGCAAGTCTCCGAGCTGACCACGAACCGGCTGTCGATCTACCTCCGCTGCCTCAACGAACTGGACGCCAACGGCGTGCAGACGATTTCCTCGCAAGGCCTGGCCGAGCAATTCCATCTCAACGCCGCACAGATTCGGAAAGACCTCGCATATTTCGGTGAATTCGGCGTCCGTGGTGTCGGCTACTACGTAAAGGAACTGCGCCGTCATCTTCGTCAGATCCTGGGGCTCGACCGGCGGCTGCGCGTCGCCATCGTCGGCGCCGGAAACCTCGGTCTGGCTCTCGCCGATTACCCCGGATTCCGCCAGGAGGGCTTCAAGATCGCGGCACTCTTCGATGCGGCCAACGAGAAGATTGGGCACGAATCGCGCGGCGGCGTGCCCATCTTCGACATCAGGGAACTGAGACGCATCGCACGTCGTGATCGGCTCGATATCGCCGTCATCGCGGTGCCTGCGCCGCATGCGCAGTCCGTGGTCGATCAGGTGGTCTCAGCCGGGATCAAGGGGATTCTCAACTTTTCTCCAGGGGCTCTGCATGTCCCCGACGACGTGAAGTTGAAGAGTGTCGATCTGACCGTGTCGCTCGAAAGCCTGTCGTTCTATCTGGCGCAAGGTGAGGCCGGTGACTAAGGAGCGGCGGCAGCTTTCGCACGTTGATCGGCGCGGCCGCGTCAAGATGGTCGACGTTGGTGCCAAACCTGTCACCGATCGGCAGGCGATTGCACGTGGAGCAATTACGATGAGCGCGACGGCGTTGAAGTTGATTCGCCGCGGTGAGGTCGCCAAGGGCGATCCCCTGCAGGCGGCACGTCTGGCGGGGATTCTGGCCGCGAAACAAACGGCGTCGCTGATTCCGCTCTGTCATCCGCTGCCATTGACTCACGTCAGCGTGGACCTGACTCCCGCCAAGAGCGGCTATGCCATCGAGGCCCGCGTGCGGACAAGCGCACAGACAGGTGTCGAGATGGAGGCGCTGACCGCAGTCGCTGTGGCCGCCCTTACGATTTACGACATGGTTAAAGCCGTGGACAAGGAGATGGTCATCGGCGACATCTGTCTCGTGGAGAAAAGCGGCGGAAAAAGCGGTCGCTACGTTCGCCGTCGCTGAGGCGCTATGCACGTCCTGATCGCGATTCACCATCGCGTCCAGGCGTGGACCATTCAGCCTGCTCACGTCGACGAGCTTCGTCGTCGATTTCCCCGTATCACGTTCCTGCACTCCGCCACTCGCGATGCGGACATCGAACTCGCGGAAACCGCCGACATCGCATTCGCCCTGACTCTTCCGAAAGAGGCCGTCGCCCGAGCGGGGCGACTCAAGTGGGTGCACTGCTCCGGACACGCTGTCGGTCATTTTCCGCTGACAGAGCTGGGCGCGCGCGGCATCACCATCACCAATTCACGCGGTGTCCAGGCGATTCCGATTGCGGAGCATGTCATGGCGGGGGCGCTGGCGCTCGCGCGCCGCCTGCCGCAGACGATGCGTGACCAGCAGGAATGCGTATGGCGTCCTAACGAGTTAATCGGTGACGCGTCGCCGTGGGTACTTTACGGACGCACGCTTGGAGTCATCGGCGTCGGCACGATTGGCGAAGCCATTGCGGTCCGTGCAAAAGCATTTGGGATGCGTGTGATAGGAGTGCGACGCCATCCGAAACGAGGCCGACCGGCGGGGTTCGATGAAGTAGTTGGCTCCGCGGACATGGGTCGCCTACTAGCTGTCGCCGATATCGTGGTCATCGCTGCGCCACTAACCGCCGATACGAACATGCTGCTGGACGCGGATGCAATCGCGAAGACTAAACCAGGCGCAATTGTCGTCAACATCGCCCGCGGTCAATTGCTGGATGAGGAAGCGCTCGCCCGCGCACTGGCAGAAGGGCGGCTCGGTGGCGCCGTGTTGGATGTTTTTACGACCGAACCTCTGCCTGCCCACAGCCCTTTCTGGTCGCTGCCGAACGTGATCATCACGCCGCACAACTCGGGGTTTCGCGCCGGCCACTTCGACGCCGTCATCGATCTCTTCTCCGAAAACCTTACGCGGTTCGAGCGCGGCGTCGAATTGCTCAACGTGGTCGATTTGAAAGCTGGATATTGAGCCGTTCGACTCGTTCGGGCGTTCGGCTCGTTCGAATCGTTCTGAAACGTTCGGATCGTTCTTCCATTGAACGAATCGAACGTCCCGAACGACCCGAACGACCCGAACGATGCAAACTCACCAGCAATCGCTGGTGTGCAGCGTCGCGCGTACCCGCCCGCGGCGGTTCCGTTGCGCGCGATAGCGACTCCACGCCATCCGGGCGCCGACCAGCGTCAACACGCTGCCGAGCGCGTAGTCGAGCGTGCGCTCGGGCATGACACGGCTGACGACCGACCGCGGCGTCATGTCCTTCGCCTTGCGCTGCAGCTGACTGATCTTGTAGTCGAGCTCTGCCTTCGTCTGGCTCATTTCCGCACGGATGACAGCCGCTTCGCTAGCCATTCGGAGTTCTCCTTCAGCGTCGTGACGGTTTCTTCAGGCATAGCATGCACGCTGGCGAGCTGCTTCCGTCCCGACGAGAGCGTGAAGTAGCCACCGATGCAGAGCAAGAGCGCCACGATCAGAAAGCCGGTCCACGCGGGCCAGCCGATTAGGTACGCGATGCCAAGGGCAATCGCGACCAGCAGGAAGATGGCGCCAAAAGCTAGCGCCGCCGCAGCAATCCCGAAGCTCAGCGCCGCCGCCCTTGCGCGTCCAGCCTGTTCGCGCATCTCGACGCGAGCCAGAGCAATCTCCTCACGGATGAGCGTCTGCGTGTCCGTGAGGATGCCCCGGATCAGGCTGCCAATCGATTCTTGAACGTAGTCCGGGTTCGCCATGGATGCTCAGAGAGCAATCCGGATGCCTGTCGCTGAAATCCCAAATCCCAAGCCCAAACCTCAACACGAAATCCCAACTGTTTACGATTGGGACTTGCTGGGATTTGGAGCTTGGGATTTGGAGTCTGGGATTTCCTCGTGTGGCGGTTCGATGTGAATGACCACGTCGACGATTTCGGGGAACCGCTGCATCAGCCGATCCTTGACGACGTGCGACAGCGCATGGGCTTCACCGAGCGGCGTGCGCCGGTCCACCCAGAGATGCAGATCGACGAACACGGTATCCGCCGTGCCTCGCGTGCGGATCTTTTCGGATCCGATGACGCCCGGCACTGATTCCACGACGGAGCGGATCTCATCCCCGGCGATGACTACCTGGTCGGCGAGAACACCCGACGCTTCCCGCGCAATCTGCCAGCACGCATGGCCGATGAACACAGAAACNACGAGACCGGCAAGCGGATCGAGAACCGGATAGCCAAGCCAGACACCGGCAAGCGCGGCCACTACTGCAAGCGTCGTCCAGACATCGCTCTGCGTATGCCTCGCATCGGCGCCGAGCACTTCGCTGCGCAGACGCCTGCCGGCGCGCGACTCGTAGCGGACGACAAAGACGTTGATGGCCAGCGTGACGATCATCGTGGTCACGCCAACGGGAAGCACTAACGGCATCCGCGGCGCGCGTAAATGAACAATCGCATTGCGCGCTACCTCGCTCAACACGAGCAGCATGAACATCAGAATGCCGACTGAGGCCATCGTCTCGTATTTGCGATGCCCGTAGGGATGGTTTTCGTCAGCAGGCCGCTGCGCGGCCGAAACGCCGACCAGTGCGACGACGTTCGATGAGGCGTCGGCGAGCGAGTGAAAACCGTCGGAAAGGATCGAGACCGCCCCGGAAAAGTAGCCGAGCGCGATCTTGGCGATCGCAACGAGCAGATTGAGGGCGAGGACGCGTCGGAGAACGCCGACGACGGAGCGGTGGCGATCAGTCGACTTCAATTCGAAATGCAAAATGAAAATTCAAAATGCAAACACGGTTTGCGTACGCGAAACGGGGTGAAGGTGTTTCGACCTTCACCCCGCGATGCAAACCCGATCTTTTGAATTACAGAGCGTTAGAACACATGCGCGGTGGGTATCGGCCACCATCGCAGCTGAACTTTTCCGATGATGTATTTCTTCGGCACGAAGCCCCAGTGGCGGCTGTCGGAGCTGTTGTTCCGGTGGTCACCCATCACGAAGTAGTAACCCTCGGGTACGACCGTCGGTCCGAAGTCGTCGTGGCTACGGAACTCGGGCGCGACGAACCGATCGTCCATCGGCACATCGTTCACGTACACGCGGCCATCCACGATGCGCACGGTATCGCCTTCTTCGGCAATCACTCGCTTGACGAACGACTTGTCCGGATTGAGCGGGTAGTAGAGCATCACGATGTCGCCGCGACGCGGAGCGCTCACCCGATAGACGAACTTGTTGACGATCAGGCGATCCTGATCTTCCAACGTCGGCGCCATGCTCAGGCCTTCTACGCGCGCGACCTGGAAGCCGAAGGTGACAATCAGCGTGGCGTAGATAGCGGCCGAGAACAGCGTTTTGAACCACGCAAGCAGCTCGTCGCGCCAGACGTTGAGCTGCTGCATCACCCGCGTCGTGCGGTGGTCGTCCAGCGCCATCTCGATCGGAGCGGCGGTTTCGAAAACCGACGTCGCGGGAACAGCGTCCGCCCCCAGTCGCAGGTCGTCGAGCGCCGGGGCCTGGGCGGAGAGGTCGGTTACAGCTTCAGATACTCCCGCAGCCGTTTGGTCTGCGAACGGCTCACCGGGATCTCCGTGCTCTTGGCGTCCTTCATCCTGAGGATGTAATTCCGGCTGAACCAGGGCACTATCTCCTTGATCTTGTTGATGTTGACCAAATGCGAGCGATGAACTCTCCAGAATACGTCCGGGTCGAGCCGCGCCTGCAGGTCGTCCAGTGTCCGGTAGTTGGAGCTGCCGGCCACGTGGGCTGTCACTATGTTAATCGACTCGTCGGCCAGCGAGGCATAGATGATGTCGTCCGCGTGGACTAGAAGGAACCTTTCACCCACCTTGACAGCGACCTGATCCCGCCTCACCTGCCGGTTCGACGACATCATCTTTACGATTCGTTCGAGCTGGTCGTTTAGCGGCGCCTGGCCGGAGGGCCGTTCCGAGCTCAACCTGCGCCTGGCACGCTGGAGGGCCTGTTCGAGCCTGGTCGCGTCGACGGGCTTGAGCAGGTAATCGACCGCGTTCACCTCGAAGGCCTCGATGGCGTGCTGGTCGAAAGCGGTGACAAAAACGAGCGCCGGCGAGTCGTCGTCGCGCTGCAGCAGCCGGCGAGCCACCTCAAAACCGGTAAGCCCGGGCATCTGGACGTCCAGAAACACAAGATCCGGCTCGTGCCGCTCGACGGCCGCGATCGCCTCGAGGCCGTTAGCCGCCTCGGCGACAACTTCTGCGGTCCCGAGCTGCCCGAGTTGGTAGCAAAGCTCCTCGCGCGCAAGCTGCTCGTCATCGACGACGACTATTCGCATGGTTGGTATTGGGGCCGCCAACCCAGTCATGCGGTTATCTGCTCGGCCGCCATCAGCTCCGGAATTTCAATGCGGGCGCGCGTCCCCTTGCCGGGTTCGCTTGCGAGCACGAGTTGGTAGGTCGTGCCGTAAATGACACGCAGCCTCTCCCGCACGTTGGCGAGACCGATTCCACTCCCCATCGGGTGGTCCAGGCGCTCCAGCAGGAAGCCCATGCCGTCGTCTTCAATCTCAATCATGACGCGAGCCTGCTCGCGCCAGCTGCGGATCACGATGGTGCCCGCTCCCACCTTCCGCGAAAAGCCATGTTTGATCGAATTTTCAACCAGCGGCTGAAGAATCATGCTCGGCACCACGAGATCGAGCGTATCGGGAGCAATGTCCTTGCGCACGCGCAGCTTCGGCCCGAACCGCACGACTTCGATGTCGAGATACTCGTCGATCGCCTCGATTTCATCGCGCAGCGTGACAAAGTGCTGCTGGCTGCGGAGCAGCCGACGCAACAAGGCCGAGAGCTTCTGGATCAGGGTGCGCGCCGTTTCCGGCTCGGACCGGATCAGTGACGAGACCGACGCCAGAGTGTTGAACAGAAAATGTGGGTTGATCTGACTTTTGAGCGCTTCGATCTTCGCTGCAAGCAGGAGCTTCTCCTGCTCCTGAACGCGATGTTCGATACGCGCGCTGTTCCAAATCTTGATCGGTGTCGCGACTGCCAGCACGGTGGCGAGCACGATGAGCAGCATCATCAATGGTGATGGCGTGCCAAGCTCAGCGCCGGGGTAAAAAAGACGATTAACACCGAAGCGGGCGCCGAGTGTTTGGCGGAGCAATTCAAGGGCGACAGGAGCCAGCAGCAGCCACATCTGCCAACTGAACCCGAGCTTCCGCACCATCCTCCAGACGTGCTTCGGGAGATCGATAAAAACGAACGGCGTGAATTCCCAGATGGTCTCCTTCGGGCACGCCTCGCGAAGACCGCCACCGGCGAAACCGCAACCTACCGCAAAGGCGAGCGCGATCACTTCTCCGGCGACGGCAGCCGGAACGCCCACAAGGATGCCAACGAGTGCACCGGCGTAGGGTCCGGCGATAAGGCCGGCAAGAAAGGCGCCTTCGAGCGACAGATCGGCTGCCCGATAGTTGAGCAGCAGCCGCGCGGTGACGCCTGCCATCAGCGGGATGCCGAGCGCGAGCGTGAAGACCAGCCGGTCGAGCCACCCGCGCCGCTCGAAAATCAGAATGTGCCGGAAGCGGTGATAGCGGGCGAGCATCGTCGCCAGCACGGCGATCACCGCAAGCTTCACGATGAGCGTCGTCAGCAGGAACTGCTCTGCCGACAGAAATCGGGCGCCATCGAGCATTGCCGCCCATTGTAAGCAAATCCCAAATCCCAGATCCCAAATTCCAAATCCCAAGCGCGACCCTCCATAAGCTTGGGGATTTGGGGTTTGGGTTTTGGGATCTGGGATTTATCGTTATGATCGTCAGGATGATTGGACCCCTGATTACCGGGCTGATGACGACGTTTCGGCACATGTTCAAGCCGAAGGTGGCGGTGAACTACCCGTATGAGAAAGTGCCGATGTTTCCGAAGTACCGCGGTAAGCAGGTGCTGATGCGCGACGAGAACGGGCTCGAGAAGTGCGTGGCGTGCGGGCTGTGCTCGGTGGCGTGTCCGGCCGATGCCATTTATCTCGAGGCGGCGGAAAACGACGGCACGGTGCTGGCGGGGCCGCGTTACGCGCAGGTGTACCAGATTCACAAGACGCGTTGCATCTTCTGCGGCTACTGCGAGGAAGCCTGTCCTGTCTCAGCGATTTTCATGGGCAAGGATTACGAGCTCGCCGTCTACAGCAAGGACGATTTCATCTGGGACAAAGAGGATCTGCTCGTCCCGGCGCCGGCAAACGCGAAGGCGCCAGCTGCAGCGAGCCGCTAGTCGTCCGTGGCACGAACCTTTTCAGGTTCGTGCGAATGATGCTGATAGGCGCCCTCGCAGATATCCACGGCAACTTCGATGCGATGCGCGGCGCCATGGAGCGGCACGCCGACGTGCCGTTCTGGCTGTGCGTCGGCGACGTCGCGAGCCGTACGGGCGCATACCCGGACCCTCCGGCGCCGCTCTACTGGATCAAGGGCAACAACGAGGATTTCGAGAGAATTGCCGCCTGGGAAGCAGGTCGCGACATGGTCGGAAACCTTCACCTCATCCCGAATGGAACGTCGCGAACCGTTGGACCCTTGACCGTCGCCGGCCTCGGTGGAACCTACGCACCGACGTGGTACGAAACGCCGGCCCCGCAGTTGCCGCACAAGCCACGTGATGACAAGCGTCGGCACTTCGTGCGCGAACAGGTGGAGGCTTGCAAGCGGATGCGCGGCATTGACATTCTGATGACACATGAAGCTGCGCGTCCGTTCGTGATCGTCGACGAGCCGAAGGAAGGTCGTAAGCCGTTGAGGCGCGACGCGGGCAAACCTGCCATCAATGACGTGCTTGCGTCGATGAAGCCGCGGCTGCATTTGTGCGGTCATCACCATCGGTTCGTCGAGACCGTGCGCGAAGGCGTTCGCTCGGTCTGCATCGATCGCGTGAACCGCTCGTATCTGCTGATTGACGCGGCGACCCTGGAGTATCAAAAGATTGATCAATAGACCATTCCTTCGGGCCCTCGATGAACGGGTGCTCGTTTGCGACGGCGCAATGGGCACGATGCTCTACGCCAGAGGCGTGTTCATCAACCGCTGCTTCGATTCGCTGAACATCATGGCTCCGGACACGGTGATGGAGGTCCACCAGGATTACGTCCGCGCGGGAGCGGACGTACTGGAGACCAACACGTTTGGCGCTAACCGGCTCAAGCTGCGGTCCTTCGGCCTTGGCGACAAGGTCGGCGAGATCAACAGTGAGGCCGCCCGTCTCGCGCGCAGAGCGGCGCGCGATCAGGTCTATGTCGCGGGTGCCATCGGTCCTCTGGGCGTGCGAATCGAGCCGTGGGGAAAGATGGGCACCGACGAGGCCGAGGCGTTCTTCCGAGAACAAGCGGAAGCGCTCGCTGCCGGTGGCGTCGATCTGTTCATCCTGGAAACGTTCCGCGATCTGAATGAAATGGGGGCGGCGATTGCCGCGGTTCGCAGCGTTTCGACGCTGCCGATCGTCGCGCAGATGACGATCGAAGACGACGGCAACAGCCTGGATGGGACGCCACCGGAGCAGTTTGCGCCCGAGATGGAGCGGCGGGGGGCCGACGTGGTCGGCGTGAACTGCAGCATCGGCCCGGCACATATGCTCGAAACGATCGAGCGCATGGCGACGGTCACACGCGCACGCCTATCGGCGCAGCCAAACGCGGGGCGTCCGCGCGATATCGAAGGACGCAACATCTATCTCTCATCGCCCGAGTACATGGCGTCCTACGCGCGGCGGTTCGCGCAGCAGGGCGTCAGACTCGTTGGCGGATGCTGCGGCACGACGCCGGAGCATATCCGTCAGATCAAGGCGGCCATCAAGCAGGTGAACGTTGGAAAGGTGGCGGCGGACCAATCTGGCGGGTCCCAAAGGACCCGCCCTCCACTGCAGCAAGACGGAACCGAAATCGGCGTTGGAGGCCGGGTCCTTTTGGACCCGGCACATC
>Ga0065707_10001316_pt1 | contig 12030 bp, 11 predicted proteins | sample SwiRhicommuniRL3_FD_59094 | JGI IMG/M metagenome (GOLD analysis project Ga0065707, IMG submission 59094) | Switchgrass rhizosphere bacterial communities from Rose Lake, Michigan, USA - RL3 v2 (version 2) | ecosystem: Host-associated > Plants > Roots > Rhizosphere > Soil | place: East Lansing... | reverse complement strand
GCGTGGGGCCCCCCCCCCACGCGCTGCCGTCGCTTACGCTCCGGATCTTGAAGTGATCACCTTCTGCTCCGTGACCATTACGCCTGGAGTCTTCCATTCTCATACCTCCTCCGCGAAAGAATCCCGAAGGCGGTCGAACAGAAAGTACGCGAACAGAAACAGCAGCCCCGATCCGACGGTCAGCGCCAGCAGCCACTTCCAGTGGCCGAAATCGCCGTCGAGATACAGGATCTCCTGGTACGAAATCGCAAGGTGGGTAAACGGGTTCAGGTCCAGATACGGCTGAATCGGCGCGGGGGCAAACCGCCAGTAATAGATGATGGGCGTGGCAAAGAACCACAGCGTCATGATGTTCGCGAGGATGTCCTTGATGTCGCGGAAATGGACCGTCAGCGCCGACAGGATCAGGGCCAGGGCGACGCTGAGCAGCAGCTGCACCAGGACGACGAGCGGAAACCACACGAGCTCGGACGCGTGGATGGGCCTGCCGAAATAGATCAGGAACGCGAGGAGAATCGGCAGGCCCAGCAGAAAGTGCACCAGATTGGCCAGCACGGTGACAATCGGCAGCACCTCGGCCGGGAACATCACCTTCTTGATCAGGTTGCCGCCCGAGATCAGGATATTGGACGACTCGACGAGCGAGGTCTGGAACCACGTCCAGGGCAGCAGCCCGCAGAAGAGGAACAGCGCGAAATTGGGGATCTCCTTCGACTGCGCCGGCGTCATCACGTAGGCGAAGACGAACGTGTACACGAGCAGCAACAGCAGCGGATTGACGAACGACCAGAAAAAGCCGAGCACCGAGCCTCGATAGCGGGCTTTGAGTTCCCGGGCGACGAGGCTCTGAATCAGACCGCGGTACTTGGGAAGTTGAAGGAGATTCTCGAACACGCCTTCTCAGTCGACAGTCGACAGTCGGCAGTCGACAGTCGACTGAAAACTATACACGGGTGCGGGCTTTCGAAGACACCTGAATGCGGACTATCGCCTTCATGAGCGCAATCCGCGTACGCTCGAAGTCCAGGTCGGGCGGAGGATTCGTCAGGCGCGCTTCGGCTCGCTTTTTAGCCGCTTCGGCCCGCGCGACGTCGATCTCGTCGGGACGTTCGGCCAGCTCCGCCAGAATCGTGACGCGATCGGGCAGCACTTCCGCAAAGCCGAACGCAATCGACGCGTAGTGCTTCTCACTGCCCTGGCGGTACCACAGCTCGCCGATCTGCAGCATTGCCAGCATCGGCGTATGGCCCGGCAGCACGCCGAGGTAGCCGTCGGCCGCCGGAATCTCGACCTCGTCGACCGAATCGGCCACGACAGACCGATCGGGCGTCACGATCTCGAGCCGCAGATGAGTGGGAAGCGCCGGTATGTCCATGTCTGCTATCGCGACGCCATCTTCTTGGCGTTCTCGACGACCTGGTCGATCGTCCCCTGCATGTAGAACGCCTGCTCGGGCAGTGCGTCGTGCTTGCCTTCGATGATCTCCTTGAAGCCCCGAATCGTCTCGGCAATCGGCACGTACTGGCCCTCGCGTCCGGTGAACTGCGAGGCGACGAAGAACGGCTGCGAGAGGAACCGCTGCAGCTTGCGGGCGCGGGCCACCGTCACCTTGTCTTCTTCTGCGAGCTCGTCGATGCCCAGGATCGCGATGATGTCCTGCAGATCCTTGTAGCGCTGCAGCACGCGCTTCACTTCCTTGGCCACGTTGTAGTGCTCGTCGCCGATGATGCGCGGATCGAGGATGCGCGAGGTCGAGGCCAGCGGATCGACCGCCGGGTAGATGCCGAGCTCGACGATCGCGCGCGACAGGTTCGTCGTCGCATCCAGATGCGCGAAGGTCGTGGCCGGCGCCGGGTCGGTATAGTCGTCGGCCGGAACGTAGATGGCCTGGACCGACGTGATCGACCCCTTCTTGGTCGAGGTGATGCGTTCCTGGAGCTCGCCCATCTCGGTGCCGAGCGTCGGCTGATAGCCGACTGCCGAGGGCATCCGGCCCAGAAGCGCCGACACTTCCGAGCCTGCCTGCGTGAAGCGGAAGATGTTGTCGATGAAGAGCAGCACGTCCTTGCCTTCAGCGTCGCGGAAGTACTCCGCCACCGTCAGCCCTGACAGCGCGACGCGCAGCCGGGCGCCCGGCGGTTCCGTCATCTGTCCGTACACCAGCGCGGCGCGCGATTTCGACGGGTCCTTCACGTCGATGACGCCGCTCTCCTGAAACTCGAGCCACAGGTCGTTGCCCTCGCGCGTACGCTCGCCCACGCCGGCAAACACCGACACGCCGCCGTGTTTCGTCGCGATGTTGTGGATGAGCTCCTGGATGATGACCGTCTTGCCGACGCCGGCGCCGCCGAACAGGCCGATCTTGCCGCCGAGCAGGTAGGGCTCGAGGAGATCGACCACCTTGATGCCGGTCTCGAACATCTTCAGTTCGGTCGACTGGTCTTCGAGGGTCGGTGCACTGCGATGGATCGACCACCTCTCCTTGGACTGCACCGGCCGATCGGGATAGTCCACCGGCTCGCCGAGCACGTTCAGGACCCGGCCGAGCGTGGCAGGACCGACCGGCATCGAGATGGGCTCGCCCAGGTCGACCGCCTGCATGCCACGCTGCATGCCGTCGGTCGGCTTCATCGCGACGGTGCGGACGCGGGACTCGCCCAGGTGCTGCTCGACCTCGCAGATGATGTCGACGGCCGATTCGCCGGCCTTGCCTTCGGTCTTGATGTGGATGGCGTTGTAGATGTCGGGCAGGTGCCCGTCGGGGAATTGGATGTCGACGACGGGTCCGATGACCTGCACGACCTTGCCCACGTTCTGCTTGCGCGCGACTTCGGTTGCCATGTTCCTCGCTTAGAGTGCCTGTGCACCAGACACGACTTCGATGATCTCTCTCGTGATCGCCGCCTGGCGCACCTTGTTCATGTAGAGCGTCAGGCCGTCGATCAGTTCGGAAGAATTCTTGGTCGCCGCATCCATCGCCGTCATGCGCGCGGCGTGCTCGGCGGCCGCCGACTCGAGCAGCGCCCGGTAAATCTGGATTTCGATGTGCTTGGGCAGCAGCCCGCCGAGAATCTCGGCCGGTTCGGGCTCGTAGATGTAGTCGACGACGGCGCTGACGTCAGCCTGAGCGCCGGCCACAGCCGACTTCGGGATCGGCAGCAACGGCTCGGTCGTCACCCGCTGCTGCATGACCGACTTGAACTCGTTGTAGATAACGGCCACCTTGCTGACACGGCCGCTGACGAACGCCTCGATCGCGGCATCGGCGATACGCTTGGCATCGCCGTACTTCACACGTTGGAAGACGCCGATTTCCTCGAACGCCACGGGAAAGCCCCGGCGCTTGAAGAAGTCTCGTCCTTTTCGTCCAACCAGGCCAAGTTCGACGCCGGTGGCCCGCGTCCCGGCGATATAGGCGCTCGCCGCCTTGATGATGTTCGTGTTGAAGCCGCCGCACAGCCCCTTGTCCGCCGTGACGACAATCAGCAGCGCCTTCGACTCGGGGTCCTCGTGCTCGGTCAGGAGGGGATGCAGCAAGGGATCGACCCGGCTCGCCACGCTGTTCAGCACGCGTTCCATCTGCCGCGCGTACGGGCGGGCGCCGATGACGCGATCCTGCGCCCGGCGCAACTTCGACGCCGAGATCATCTTCATCGCCTTGGTGATCTGCTGGGTCGATTTCACCGCGCGGATGCGCCGGCGCAGGTCGAGCAGTGACGGCATCGCTAGGCTGCTTTCCTCGCCGCAAACTGCTGGCCGAACTCCTTCAGTGCGGCCGAGATCTGCCCCTTCAATTCGTCGTCAATCTGCTTTTTCTCGGCAAGCGTCTTCAATAAACCCGAGTGCCGCATCTCGAAGGTCCGGTACAGCTCGGATTCATAGGCATTGACGTCGCCGACCTGCACCTGATCGAGGAAGCCGTTGGTACCGGCAAAGATGAGGAGCACCTGCTTCTCCACCGCCAGCGGCTGGTATTGCGGCTGCTTCAGGATTTCAACCAGGCGCGCGCCGCGATTGAGCTGCGCGACCGTGGACGCGTCCAGGTCGCTGCCGAACTGCGCGAACGCCGCCAGCTCGCGGTACTGCGCAAGGTCGAGGCGCAGTGAACCGGCGACCTGACGCATGGCTTTGATCTGGGCCGACCCGCCGACGCGCGACACCGAGTTGCCGACGTTGATGGCCGGCCGCGTGCCCTGATGGAAGAGATCCGACTCCAGGAAAATCTGGCCGTCGGTAATGGAGATCACGTTCGTCGGGATGTAGGCCGACAGGTCGCCCGCCTGCGTTTCGATGATCGGCAGCGCCGTCAACGATCCGCCGCCAAGCTCACCCCGCAGCTTCGCGGCGCGCTCGAGCAGCCGCGAGTGGAGATAGAAAACGTCGCCCGGGTACGCCTCGCGGCCGGGCGGACGCCGCAACAGGAGCGAGATTTCGCGATAGGCCTGGGCGTGCTTCGACAAATCGTCGTACACACACAGCGCATGCCGGCCGCTGTCGCGGAAGAACTCGCCCATCGTGCAGGCGGAATACGGAGAGATGTACAGCAGCGGCGCCGGATCGGACGCGCCGGCGGCAACGACAATGCTGTAGCGGAGCGCGTCGGCCTCTTCGAGCGTGCGCACCACCTGCGCGATCGTCGATTGCTTCTGACCGATGGCGTTGTAGATGCAGATGACGTCCTTGTCGCGCTGGTTGATGATCGCGTCGACGGCGACGGCGGTCTTGCCGGTCTGACGGTCGCCGATAATCAGCTCGCGCTGCCCGCGGCCGATGGGCACCATCGCGTCGATGGCCTTCAGACCGGTCTGAAGTGGCTCGCGCACGGGCTGGCGATCGACGACGCCGGGAGCAATGCGCTCGATCGGCATGAAGGTCTTCGACGTGATGGGACCTTTGCCGTCGATCGGCTGCCCCAGCGCGTTCACGACACGGCCGAGCATCTCTTCGCCGACCGGCACCGAGATGATGCGTCCGGTCCGCTTGACGGTGTCCCCTTCCCTGATTTCGGTGTACTCGCCGAGCAGCACGGCGCCCACGGCATCCTCTTCGAGGTTCAGCGCGATGCCGAACACGCCGTGCGGGAACTCGAGCATCTCGCCGGCCATCGCGCGTTCGACGCCGTGCACGCGCGCGATGCCGTCGCCGATCGACACCACGCTGCCCACCTCGGCGACGTCGACCTCGACCGCATAGCTGCCAATCTGCTCGCGGATGATCTTGGAAATCTCTTCAGCTTTAATGTCCATTTGTTTGTTCGCATGGGGCCCCACCCCCATGCGCCTGCCGTCGCTTACGCTCCGGATCGTGAAGTGACCGTGTGTCTGCTGAGTCTACGTTCGTTCAACCAATGTTCAGGCGGTCGCGAATCTTCCGCAGTTGCGTGGCGATACTGGCGTCGTACACCGTGCTGCCCACGCGCGCGACGACGCCGCCGATCAGATCCTTGTTCACCTTCGTCGTCATGGCGACCGTTTTGCCCGTCAGCGCGGCGAGCCTGCGCTCGATCGCCGCGGTGCGCTGCGGCGACAACGGCTCGGCGCTCGTGACCTCGGCGCGGACGACGTTCTGGCGGTCGGCCAGGAAGTCATGATAGGCCGCCGCGATCTCTTTCAGCAGGACGAGCCGGTCGCGCTCCGCCAGGAGCACCAGCAGCTTCGATACGTTGGGAGTCTGTTTAGACAGCCCGGTGATCTGCTCCATCGCCGCGCGCTTGCGGGGTGCCGGAACCGCCGGGTTCAGCAAGAGACGCTCGAGCGCGGCCTGCTGGCCGAAGAACGCCACGACATCGTCCAGCTCACGGGCGATCTTGTCGAGGTCGGCCGACTCTTTCGTGGCCACGTCGAGCAGGGCACGGGCGTAACGGGCGGCGGCGGTGCGACTTGTCATCTTTGATCCGGGGGCCCCTACCCCCCGGCAGGCGCCTTCGTTTGTGGGGCTCCAGTTGCCCCACTCGTTGCGGCGCGGAACACGGGGCTATCGTTTCGCCGGGGCTGCTTGCGCCAATTTTCACAAGCGCAAAACACCCCTTTATACCATGAAAACGGCGGTTTTGCGTCCCCACCCGACCCGAGGTCAGGAGGTCAGATGCTCGTACAACCGATGCAGTTCGTCCTCGGAGCTGAAGTCGATCTCGATTCGGCCTCCTGAACCCTTTCGATTGATCCGCACCCGCGTACCCAGGCTCAGGCGCAACTTCTCCTCGGCGGCGCGGGTGTGGACATCGGGCACGGCCGGCTCGCTGCGAGGCGCGGCAGGTCCCTGGGCCACCCGCTTGACCATGGCTTCGGTCTCGCGCACCGAGAGATTGCGCGCAATCACCTCGCGCGCGACCTGCCGCTGGCCACCTTCGTCGGTGACGGTCAACAGCGCGCGCGCGTGCCCCATCGACAGCCGGCCGCCCGCGACTTCGGCGCGCACTTCCTGCGGCAGCTTCAGCAGCCGCATGTGGTTGGCGACCGACGATCGATCCTTGCCGACGGCCTCGGCAATTTCTTCCTGCGTCATGTTGAAGTCGGTGCTCAGCTTCTCGTACGCGGCGGCCTCATCGATGGGATTGAGATCTTCGCGCTGGATGTTTTCGACGAGCGCCATCTCGAGCAACTGCGCGTCTCTTCCAGCGGCCACCTCCTTGACGACGACCGGTACCCGCGTCAGCCCTGCGCGCTGCGCGGCGCGCCAGCGGCGCTCGCCGGCGATGATGCGATAGCCATCGGCCACCTGGCGGACCACGATCGGTTGAATGACGCCGTTGGACCTGATGGACTGGGCCAGCTCGTCGAGGCGTGCGTCTTCGAAGCGATGACGCGGNTGATGNTCGTTGGGCGAAATCCGATCGACGTCCACTTCCGTCGTGGGCGTATTCAGCCGTATTTCCGGCACGTCGGGGATGAGCGCGCTGAGTCCTTTTCCAAGTGCGGGACGTTTATCCATGGGTCCTTTCCAATCGCCTCGAAACAGCTACTCTGCGAGGCTCTGTGCCTCCGCGCTTCCGCGCTGGATCTGTTCGGTGTTTCGCGCCAGGAACTCGCGTGCGAGCGCGAGATAGGATTCCGCGCCGCGCGACTTCGCATCGTACACGGTGACCGGCAGTCCATGGCTCGGCGCTTCGGCGAGCCGGACGTTGCGCGGAATGACGGTCGTGAAAACTTTCTCTTTGAAAAACTCCCGCACGTTCGCAGCCACCTGCGCACCCAGATTTGTGCGCTCGTCGTACATCGTCAAGAGAACGCCGTCGACGTCGAGCGACGGATTCAGGCCGGCTCGTACCCGCCGCAGCGTCGTCATGAGATCGGCGAGCCCTTCGAGGGCGAAGTACTCGCAGTGCAGCGGAATCAGGACGGCCTCGGCGGCGACCAGCGCATTCAGGGTGAGCAGGCCCAGCGAAGGTGGGCAATCAATGAAGATGTGATCGAAGTGATCGCGGAGCGGCACCACAAATCGCCGCAGTTGCGATTCGCGGCCGGGCAGCGCGACCATTTCGATTTCGGCGCCCGTCAGATTGCGGTCGGCCGGCAGCACCGAGAGATTCGGAATCGCCGTGGACAGGATGAACTCGCTGGGATTTTTCAGCGCCGATCCATCGGTCGCCGTCAGCACGTGGTAGATGTTCCCCGCGTCGGCAGACTGTCCGCGGAGGCCGACACCGCTCGTCAGGTTGGCTTGCGGGTCGACATCGACGAGCAGGACGCGACGACCTTCTGCGGCGAGGGCCGAGGCGAGGTTGATTGCTGTTGTGGTCTTTCCGACGCCGCCCTTCTGGTTGGCGAATGCCTGTATCTTTTTCATTCGAAGCGACTTACGTTGTTGTTATGGTTTTTGACCTAACAAGAAGTCTGCCGATCGTGGGGAGTGGGAGGAGGATACCTCACAGTTTTTCAAACGCAAGCGTGAAATGACGCGCAATTTGTTCCACGTGAAACAATGCGCAGTCATGACGAGTTCTTCCGCAGGATTTGCAACTGACTGCCCCATTGCTTCAGCAGCACCTGGGTGTTCATCGCGGTCAGCTGCGGCGTGGCCTTGTCGGCGATTGGATTCGCCGAAGTCCCGAACAGAAAGAGCAGGCCTCCCAGCCTGAGAAACGACTGAAGCGCAGCCAGCGTCTTCGGCTCAACCTTTACCGCTCTCAGCGTAACGACATCCATCGTCTCGTGTAGCTCGGGGCGAGCCAGAAGCTCCTCGAACCGAACGGCGTCGACTTCAGTCCGTTCCAATTCGAGAACCCTCGCGGCCTCTCTGAGAAAGGCCGCCTTCCGGGTCTTCGATTCCACCATCCTCAGCGAAGTGCCCGGCGCCACGAGTCTGAGCGGGATGGCAGGGGAGCCACCACCAGATCCGACATCGATGATGCTCGAATCCGGCGTTGGAAGAGATCTCGCCGCGAGCGCCGGCTCGATCAGCAGGCGATCGATGGCTTCGTCGCCGGCGTCCTCAACTGGGAGAGCCGTAAGGGAGACTTTGCGGTTCCATTTCTGAAGCAGCTCAAAGTACGCCGCGAGTCCTTCGGCCACCGAAGGTGCGAACGACACGCCTGCTCTCTGCGCACGCCTGGCGAGCTTGTCCCTTACCGACACGCTTTCAGGATATTAGATTTCGCGGGCGGGAGACGTATGTGGAGAGGACGGCGATCGCGGCCGGCGTAATTCCGGGAATCCGCATGGCCTGGCCGATCGTTTCCGGCCGCACCTGGCTGAGGCGCTGAACGGCCTCGGCGGAAAGGCCCGGGATTCCTGCATACGAGAAATCCCTGGGGATGCCACGGCTCTCGTCCCTGGACCGTCGGTGAATATCGGATTCCTGCCGTTTCAGGTAGCCCTGATACTTCAGAGTCGTCTCGACGCTCGGAATGTCCAGGCGGCTGACGGGCCCTACGAGCTCGAAGCCGCTCGCCATGAGGTCCGTGAGCTTCGCTGATGGGTGCCTCAGCCACTGCTCGCCAGGAACTCGGGCTCCGGTCGAATCCTTCACTGATGTGTTCCGGAGTCTGCAGAGGTTTCCCTCGAATCGCGCCTTTCGAGCCACGAAGCTCTGCCACCTCGTTTCGTCGATGAGCCCGCACTCACGGCCGATGGGAGTGAGGCGCAAGTCGGCGTTGTCTACGCGAAGGAGCAGGCGGTATTCAGCGCGAGATGTGAACATCCGGTATGGCTCGAGACAACCGTGCGTAATTAGGTCATCTACCATAATTCCAATGTACGAATCGCTTCGGCCAAGCGTGAGCGCGCCCCGTCTCGAGACACGCAGCGCTGCATTCGCCCCCGCAACAAGGCCCTGCGCCGCGGCTTCCTCGTAACCCGACGTGCCGTTGATCTGGCCCGCAAGAAAAAGTCCGGCGACCTTCTTTGCCTCCAGCGTACGGGACAGCTCGGTCGGCTGAATGAAGTCGTACTCAACCGCATATGCCGGCCGCAGCATGCGCGCGTGCTCCAGACCGGGCATCGCGCGGACGATCTCGAGCTGGACATCCGCCGGCAGGCTCATCGACAACCCGTTGACGTAAATCTCGTCCACATCCAGACCTTCGGGCTCGAGATAGATCTGATGCCGCTCCCGCTCGGGGAACCGCACGATCTTGTCCTCGAGCGACGGGCAATACCTCGGTCCGATTCCACGAATCTGCCCGTTGAACAGCGGCGACTTGTCGATGTTCGCCGTCACGATCTCGCGAACGCGCGCGTTGGTGTGGGTGAGGTAGCACGGTGTCTGCCGAATCTCGATCGACTCGGTGAGAAACGAGAACGGCACCGGCGGATCGTCACCGGGCTCGAGCGCGAATCGGCCGTCGTTCACGGCGCGCGCGAAATCGATCGAGCGGCGATCGAGGCGTGGGGGAGTGCCGGTCTTCAAGCGGCCCCACGTGAAACCAAAGGACTTCAGCGACTCAGCGAGCTCGCGCGACGGCGGTTCGTCCGCGCGGCCGGCGGGGCGCTGCTCGCGACCCACGTGCACGAGGCCGTTCAGGAACGTCCCGGTCGTCATCACCAGCGCATCGCATCGATAGCGAGGACCGTCTTCGAGCGCGAGACCGGCGACACGGCCGTGCTCGACGAGAATCTGTCCGGCCCTTCCGAAAATCCATTCGATGTTCGGTTCCTGCTGGAGCGCGGCGCGCATCCATCGGCCGTAGCGCTGCTTGTCGGCCTGGGCGCGCGGCGACCACACGGCGGGACCGCGGCTGCGATTCAGGACCTTGAACTGGATGCCGGTGGCGTCAATCGCGCGCCCCATGAGTCCGCCGAGCGCGTCGATCTCGGCGACGAGATGTCCCTTCGCGGTACCGCCAATCGCCGGATTGCACGGCATGTGCGCGACCGTGTCCTGAGACAACGTGCAGATGGCGACGCTGCGGCCCAGACGCGCCGCGGCATACGCCGCCTCGCATCCGGCATGCCCCGCGCCAATCACGATCACGTCAAAGGTGTCAGGCATGTTCCCGAACTATTTCCCAATACAGAACCTGGAGAAGATGTGCCGGAGTAGATCGTCGGAGGTTCGCTTGCCGGTCACTTCTTCGAGCGCCATCCGCGCATCGTGCAGATCCGTTAGAACGAATTCCTCGGCGACAGGACCGCCGGGTGCCTGAACGGACTCCAACGCGGCGCGCAACGCCGTCCGCGCGCGCTCGAGCAGCGCCGCGTGACGCACGTTGGTCACCGCGGCCGAATCGCGCACCGTGGCCGGATTCCCGCCGTCGAGCGCGGCCCGGATTTCCTCGCGTAGCCGATCGAGGCCGGCGCCGGTCTTCGACGATACGTCCGCGGCGGCCGGCACGAAGCGCGCGCTAGACCACACCGGCGGCAGATCGAACTTGTTCGCAACGACGATGCGACGAAGGTGGTCGGTCTCTTCGACGAGCGATGCGTCGGCGTCGTCGAGCGGCTGCGACGCGTCCACCACGACCAGGGTCAGGTCTGCGGCCTCCCACGCGCGGCGCGCACGAGACACACCTTCGCGTTCGATTTCGTCGTGGGTTTCACGCACGCCGGCCGTGTCGATGAGCTCCAGCCGCAGGCCGTCGACATCGGCCGTCTCCGTCACCAGATCGCGCGTCGTGCCGGCAATTGGCGTCACGATGGCCCGCCCCGCACCGACGAGCGCGTTGAACAGGCTGGATTTTCCGACGTTCGGTTTGCCGGCAATCACCACGCGTGCGCCCTCGCGAATGAGGCGGCCGCGCCTGGCGTCGCACAGCAGCGTGGCGAGCTTGATCTCGATAGCGCCGAGCGCCGACGCCGTGTCGCCGGCGTCGATGAAGTGATAACCCTCGTCAGGAAAGTCGAGCGAGGCCTCGAGCCGTGCCGTCAGGTCGAAGAGATCGGCATCGATCTCTGCGATCCGCGTCGTCAGCGTACCCTCAAGCTGATCGAACGCCGCACGCGCCTGTAGTGGCGTCACCGCGTCGATCAAATCGGCGACCGCTTCCGCCTGGACGAGATCCAGACGCCCGTTCAGGAATGCGCGCAGCGTGAATTCGCCCGGCTCGGCCAGCCGCGCCCCCGCACCGATCGCGTCCTCGACGATTTGCCTGAGCACGACGGGGCTGCCGTGCGCGCTGATTTCCACCACGTCCTGGCCGGTGTAGGAGTTCGGAGCAGCGAAGGCGGTCGCCACCACCTGGTCGCCGCGAGTACGCGCGAAGGTGGCGTATCTCGGTTGAAGCGGACGATCGAGCTCCACGAGCCTCGCCGCGATACTCAGCGCATCGGGACCGCTGAGCCTGACGACACCGATGCCACCCCGGCCGCTCGGCGTCGCAATGGCTACGATGGTGTCGGCAGTGGAAAACATGGAGGTCAGGGGCCAGGAGTCAGAGAGTCAAAAGAGTCCGAGGAGTCCAAAGAGTTCGAAGAATCCCGAGAGTCCGAAAGGTCCGAAGAGTCAAATTGCTTTACGACTCGCAGACTCCATGGACTCCAAAACTCCACCGACTCCAGGACTCTTTCAGCGTCTATTTCGTGGCGCTGATCGTGACGGTTTTCACCGCGGCATCCCCGATGCTTTCCGAGGTGACGCCTGGAATTTCGGCTACCG
>Ga0065707_10082799_pt1 | contig 12036 bp, 8 predicted proteins | sample SwiRhicommuniRL3_FD_59094 | JGI IMG/M metagenome (GOLD analysis project Ga0065707, IMG submission 59094) | Switchgrass rhizosphere bacterial communities from Rose Lake, Michigan, USA - RL3 v2 (version 2) | ecosystem: Host-associated > Plants > Roots > Rhizosphere > Soil | place: East Lansing, MI... | reverse complement strand
TGAAGAGATCGATTATTTGAAGCTCAGGAAAGAATTATGAGCGAAGAACCATGAGCGAAGCGAATAGTTCTTTCGAGTATGTGCTAAGTAGGGAGATACTAAAATATTGGAATAAATAGTCAATGAAACGAAGTATTTAACAAGAAATTGATTCAATAAGTCACTAAATATGATGAAATATAACTATGCCTCGCAATCTCTCTAATCTCTCTAATATTGATTTATATTTAACACTTTGCTGCGCTCGATATACAATATTTTGGGTAGCAGATTATCCGAGCTAAAACTTTTGTTGCATATTGTGGGTAATAAACGTTAATATTACTGAGAATTCGTATATGATATATTGAGACTATATGGTCTATACATTAAGACAATTAGTAGATGCAATCTTAGTCAAAAATCCATTAGCTGAATCTTCTGAAGAAAATGTTCTACATCTAATTTTATTCTATAAAACTTCGAAGTTAGATTATTTGCAACTTTAAGTACTGAGAGAACTAATTGCTTCGCTCATAGTTCTCTTCTCTTTGCATTGTTCTATAAATTATGAATATATACCCGATGTATCAATAAATCTACCATCCAAAACTTTCAGTATGTAAATAAATCTCTTCAATGGAAGACTTGTTGGCATCATTATTAAAAATGTAAGGTTGGAAGTTTGAAACCTTAGCACACACTTCTGATTTCATGGAATCACTTCCAGAGGAAACAATCATGGTTCTTCTACCTAATTGAGATTTCAAGCTTTGCAAAATCTTCGATACTGATGGCTTTGTGTCGTGGATATTGAATGAAGAATTGGAAGAGCTAGTAGATTCGAATCTCTTGATAGCATCAGATACTTCATCAAGAGAACCTTCGGCAGAACTTTGAAGCTTTTCTGCTTTTTCAGCAGAGTCTTGAGCGACTTCTTCTTCTTGGGCTTGGTCAGCTGTGTAGATATCAATGGAAATGAAATCCCCAGTGATCTTTTTACATTTCTCCAACTCGTCTCTTATCCAATCGATCGAATCTTCATGTCTAACAATCCAAACAAAGTTGACACCCTGAGTCACCATTTTTTCTCCTGTTTCCTTACACTTTTTGAAGTTGTTCACCAAAGTTAATAAGAATGGCAAGGTTGCAGTGACACCACTACCAGTAGACATCAAAATGACTCTTTCAAAAGACGTAGGATCTCTTGAGGTTCCACCATAAGGACCATCGACAAAACATTGTTTTTCGTTGATGATTTTGGCATCAAATTCATCGTACAACTTCTTGGTCAAACCCTTTCTTGGGATAATAATGAACTTCATTTCAGAGGTTTCGTCGTCGATCATGGAACCAATGGAGAATGGATGGTTATCCAAGAATCTTCCACCAGCAAATCTTAAGAAACAATGTTGACCAGGAGTCCATTTGAGGCCCTTGGTGTTGCTGATAGTAACTTGATAGGCGTTGTCACCTAATTTGTGGAGAACAGCCTTTCTTGGTCTCATGAACAACGAGTTTGGTCTAAACGCTGTCTTCACAAGAATTCTATACAAAATCTGCGACGCCCAGAATCCCAATGCTCCCCACATGTAGTCATCAGCACTCAACATTTTGTCGATGTGCCAAACCAAAGTCCCGAAATAAGCAATTCCTGCTAACCAATGTAAATGGAGGAAACCTTCATAAATCTTAGATCTGACCCAACGATGACTGGCAATACATAACCAACCCAATAAGACTAATGGGGCAATTCCACTTCTCCAGAACAGATCGTCTCTAAACATGGCAAGAACAGTGGAAGAACTTCCTTCCTTCATTTCCTGCACAATGAAAGGAATAGTATGGATAAGACTCAAAACAAAAGCTGCCAAACCGATATATTGATGGTAGACATTCAACTTCTCATATCCTATACCAGTCAAGAACGAAATCATGTTAGACTTACCTGCCAACACATAAATAAACGGGGTTAAGGCAGTAGCCATCAAACCAGCTCTGATAGCAATCGGAGGAGACCCAAAACCTCCACATCCACGGTACCAGAAGTGTGGAACCAAACTATAACCGAAAAGATATGCCGAAGTCAAAATCATGAACAATAAGGCACCCACAGAATGTGGAAGCGAGAAGATCTTGGTCATCATATATGGAACTCTTTTGTAACCCAAGTATCTTGAATATGACACCAAAACATCAACAAACGAACTTCCGGGCACCGACCATCCACTCTTTTTGTAATAGTAATCTCTCTGGCGATACCACAAGTGTTTTACAGTGGCTGCAAATATCACGGCAACCCCAAAGTATACTGTATATAAGGCGTAAGACGAATTGGATGCCCACGAAATCTCGGCCTGCGACATTTTGGTGAAAGCCTTATACGCAGGACTCATTTTGTCGGTGACACAATTCAACCCTTCGAACATCACTGTTCTCTTATCTAAGTGGAACGACATAATGCTCTAGTTATGGAGAAGTTACTTAACTCAGATTATGGAAAATTATCAGATTATGGGGAAATGAGTGGCTAGATCTGGTATATATACTAAAACAAAGTTCTCATCGCGAGCAATTTCTGACCACTTTTGTCCAAATATTTGCTCACCATGCGGAGCGTAGGAAGCGAGTACTGAGCGGACCGAAGTAGTGGCTTATGTACAACAAAAGTAGACTCACCGTACTGAGCGTAGCAAGGTATGGTGAGTCCTAGCGAGGTACTGATTCTTCGAGAGTACTCATGATTTGAGAGTACTCGTAACCTACGCTCATCACTCGTAATCTACTCTCAATAAAAGGGTTTTACCAAACCTCTCTAAGCTCGATATGAAGAACGCATATTCGCCCACTTGTAACGTTCGTCAATCTGCAAGATCTATAACCTTATTTGTCAATTAGCCAAACATCCATGCCTCAATGCTATGTCATTGAGGCTTACTAAATATTTGGTAATACAATTAGGATCCGATTCTTGCTCAACTGTAGTCGCAACAACTTTCCTATATAAATCAATATGAGCAATATAAGCATTTCATTTCTGAATCCTTTTAGATCGATTATTGGTTAGAGACATGTAGGATTTAATATTGCGTCAAAGATGTTTATTGAGAAAATAAATTATTGCGGCAAAGATGTTTTTGACCACCTAGTAAACCCATTAGATAAATGTAGATTACTAGGTAAGATTATAATATTCTAGAAAATAGAGAGTTTTATTAATCTTGGTTTAGATTAACAGATCTTTGTTTAGTTTAACAGATCTTTGTATACCATTTACTAGATTTTTTATGAAATGGACTTCTTTGAGTAGCTAATGTCAAATTCTATAAAATTCCGTAGTAAATATGCTAAAATTAGTGAAAGGTGGAAATCACAAGTAATAAACTCGAGGTTCATAGAAGTGAGTACTGAGCGTAGAGATATACTCGCTCAAATCATGAGTACTCGCTCACATCATAAATACTCGCTTCTTATTTCTTATCAACTGCAAATAGGATCAGCAAGACCTAGTGTCCAGTTATAACTACCAAGAGTGAGCACCACCAAAACAAAACTAAGAACTATCGATGTTATAGCATACCTGTAGGAATAGATCAATTTTAGCGCAAAAAGTTCGACAATAAACGTACTGACCGTTGTTAGACCACCACAGAAGCCATCATCAAGGCCACTAATAACATGACATACCAATACATTCGAAACAATTCTTCCTTCGTGTGAAAGCTTGCCTCTTCCCAATATGGTCAAGACTCCAAGTACTAGAGATCCCAACACATTGGCAGAAAACGTTCCCAATGGAAAGTTGACAAACTTAGTATTCAAATATTTCGAAATGTAAAACCTGAGCAAAGCTCCAAAAGGTGCAAAGAGTATTGAAAACGTCCAAGATCTCCACGAGCCTGTTTTTTTCGTTCCTATCAATATACAAGTGATGATAATACTCACCACACCAATAACCATGGACAAGGATTCCAAAATTTTATAGTTTCTCTTGGTTAATGACGGAGAATACCTATCACCAAAGTCACATAAATGTTTTCCCAAATGAAATCCGACAACTGACATACCAAGTTGAGTGAATATCACGGAGAGGAACTCCATAATCCCATAGGCATGATTCGGATACGAATACGACGCTCCAACAACAGTATCTGTCGATTTATTGAATGCTTCAAGTATTACTGAAGAAAAAGACGAGCATGTCCCACAAAAACCGGTAGTTAAACCAACATATAATGGAATAGAACCTTTATTTGCATAAGCTGACACTTTACGATCAGATATCCTTGGTTGCTCAGAAGACTCACGAAGTCCATCTGCTTCACTCTCCTTCTCATCGTCCTGTTCAAGCAAAACGTTCCATAATTTCGAACTATCTATAGCCAAGCCCATAACAAAACAGGCAGTAAAGTTTGCCCACACAACACCCCCCAAATATGTTCCTGAGTAGGAGGTTAAACTGATGAGTCCTCTTCTAACTAAGACACCCCAAATAGAACCATTTACGATATTTAACACAACCACTGGCCTATTAAACGTCTGAACTCTTTCTATTCGTTTATATCTTTTCCGTTCTGTTTCTGAAGTATTAAATCCCTCTGGCAAGGAAAGGGTCAACGATTCAGCTTCTAGACTTTGTAATTCATTTTCTACTGATTGTCGTTGTTGTGAAACAGATTGAATTCCGATAACTTGAAGCTCCAGCTCGTTAATCAGATCAGATTCTTCCATACCTTCTATTATGCTTGGATTTGAATTTCGATCTGAGTTTCGGTAGATAACGCGACCGGAAGAACAATCAAGATCGAAATGTGACAGAAAACGGCTGCAAACTTACGGAATTACATTTGAAAACTAAGTTAGGAATATGCTGGCGACATTTTCAAAGTATGGTTGAAGTTAGTTTTATCTAGAACAAGAGCCTGCTCTATTTCTAGAAAGCGCATACTGCACACGTGGGGTATTGCTTAATAAATGAACCTAACAATTTCGTGAAACACAAGAACACCAAGAGTGAAAGGCGAATGGAATTCCACATATATCAAAGGTAACCTATACATTCTAAGACGTAAACCAAAGTGTGTGTGCCTTAATAATCTTTGTATTTAGTATTCCGAGGTGATAATTGGCCCCGATGCGACATTGAGGAATGAATGGTTTGCAATCAGAACAATATCTGCAAAAGATCTGTGCAACGTTAAAAGACTAAAAATAAGTAGACTGAGTTGGTTGATGTAGTTTTACTCGATACAATTGGTAGATCTCCACAAGTGGTAGATCTTCACTATAGGTAGATCTCAGTTGTGATGATTTTCATCTTTCATAAACCCCAGTTTTCCATAAATGTTTCAGAGAAGAAATTCCGCTTTAGACGAGTTTTATAGCAATTGTATATTTCTCCACCCACTTGGTCACGAAACCCCCAAAAAACTTTTAGATCATAGCGCAGTACTATTCTACTCACCCTCCCTCAATACTATCTTTATCAATCTTTTGGAGGCATATATGAACTCTACTAAGACGACGACATTTTTGCACTATCTGTTGCTTGACGACATTTCGAATATAATTTATCAGTCCAGGCGTCAAGAATTCACGTTTAATTGACTTTACTTATGACATTCGTTTTATAATAGGATTAGATAATGATACGTTATTTAATTTGTATGGCATTTTTGATATTGCAAGTCATATCAGCCACCACCACATCACCAGAACCAAGTCCCATACCGACACCGTCAACAATCATAGATATATTATCATCCCAAGCACAATATTCATACTTTTTAAGGCAAATCCAGCGAAATGGCTTGATACCAATAATTAATAGATTAGAGAATGTAACTTTGTTAGCTCCCATCAATCTGGCATACTCAGGATTTGAGGAGGAACTAGGAGTTTGTTCAGATATCGAGGTCTCCAACGGAAAGGGGAAGCACGATTTATGTGGCTTCAATACTCTTGAAGATCCAAATATTCATCTCAACGATTTACACACTTCAAGATTCAACCATAACCTTTTAAGATATATTGTTGATCAAAGATTCAGAATAGGTTACTTAAAGTATGACGAGGTTATTTATAATTCTCTTTATAAATCTCTGGAAGATACTTATTTTCCTATCAAAGTTTCTCCTTCCATTGAAAGTCAAGAATACATTATAAATGATATTTCAGCAATTGTGGATCCAGATATCTACTCCAAGCATCAGCGTTCCTTTGTCCAAGGGATCGAGAAGTTAATTCCTTTAAAACCCACCATTTGTGATATACTATTAAATGATTTTCCGCTAGATTTAGGAGGATCAAATATAACATTTATAAAAAGATTGTTTGAACTGGTTTTCAAAGACGAAGAGGATGGAGGAAAAAAAAACAGGTTAAGTGTTTACCAAAAGAAGTCCAAGCATAAGTTCAACCCAGTCTTTCCCAAAACGTGTCAAGAGTTTTTGAATCATTCAAGAACCGTATTAATACCTACTGATGACTACATTAAAGACTCTTTACTGGAGTTTGAACAGAGCTATTATACATCTCTTTTGGATTCTTTAGACTCTGAAAAGTATTCTACCACGGATGAAGCCATAATTGAAGTTAAAAATGATATTTTTGAACTCATGAATCAATTGCTAGTCTTAAATTTCGTGGGTGGAGTGAATGGGACGACGAATGGAAGAAAAGAATTTACTCAAGTAGATTTAGACACCACTTGGAAGTTCCGTTTGAATCATGGAGACCAGAGTATTATTGTGAATGAAAAGATCCAATCATTCCATAGTGAATTGTTATCAAATGGAATCATTCATTTCTTCAAATCTCAATACGAGAGCAATTTCTTTAAGGATTTGATGATAAAAACAGTTGAAATGATTCCTCGGAAAGCACTCTTTGGTTTGCATTTTTCTGGATTCGTTGAAGAACTTGATTTTCGTAGCTTAAGTGCATTGATTGACGGTTCTACAACAAACCAAACCATATTTGTTGATATTTCACAACGTGATGATTATGTAGAGGAAGATGAACAAACTACAAAAGTCCGAACTGAAGAAATTGAAGAAATTCAGGGCCGGGAAGATGAGTTGACTGTGACCTCCAGCAATATATTATTGAACAGCACTTCTGTTTACAACGAAGACTTGTTCCATACTTCATCATTTAGTTCAAAACAATCATTTCTATACCAGTTTGCTAATGAACCATTCAACTTGTCTCAAGAACAGAGTGAAGGTGGCAAATTCTTTGAGTTATTAAATTCAAAATTGTGCTCAAATAAGAGAATTGGCGGATGTTACAAGTTGAAGGTTTCAGCGACTCAAAATCTTGATGAATCTCGTTTTTCTTTGAACGACGAGATAAATATCATCTCCGATATGATTCCTGGTGGTAATCAAACCATGATCTATTTGGCAGATAGTGAAATATCACCACCCTCGAATTTCAAGAATTCATTAGGAGACTTAATGTCAAACGGTGCAGTTCAAAGATACTTTGAACATATAGATATTGACAGAAAGGGATGGTTACATACTTTAGAGTATCTCAACCAGTTCAAACTATTATCGCTAGATGATAATAACAAGGGCTATACAGTATTTTTACCATGTGGAAGTGATTCAGGATTTTCGAAAAACGATGCAATTGAAGAATATTCTGCCTCCGATGAAACTCGTCATAAGAATTTGGTTTCTTACAAAAAGAACGTATTCAAAGGTGCTTGGAAAGAACTTGGATTAGTATTAAAGTACCTCGAATACAATCCAAAGTTATTCAAAAGTGTTTTGAAAGGATTATTTGTTGAGGATACCATTTATTCACATTTTGGGCTTCACAACGATACGTCGCATATTTTCCCAAAAACTCTTCGTGGAGACACTGTTGAGGTCAAGAGTTCACACTTAGATGGCGAATACAGCCACATCATCAAGTTCAACCATACGGAACTTTCCATACCACTTAATTCAGACATCCTATTCAATCAAGGTGTGATTCATATAATTAATGAAGTTTTGCTTCCAGAAAACTTTGAAATTCCATTTATTGACTTAATCGGAACCACTGTTGACGAGTCATATCCCCAACACTCCATAATTGATTTGATCGAATTGTATCCCAAATTAAGACACGCATTATTCAAGCCGGATCCATCGTTCTCTTTACTTGTACCAAGTGCCGAGTCTCTCAAGGATTTCAACATCACCACGGATTATAGTAAATTGTTTGACTTCCTTGAGTTCCATCTTATACCAAACGACAGTCTTCTCGATTTATTAAATTGTGTTGAATCTGATTCGTATTCCAACTCAAGTTTGGAATACATCATCAGGAGCAACCTCTCTAACACTGAGTTTACATGTCACCGTAGTCCAACCAACGGTAAGGTATTTTTGAAGATGACGGATTCTAGATGGGTCAAAAATGAAACAAGTACTGAGAATACTGATTTCAGTGTATCTTCATATAACAAAGATCACGAGGTTCGAATCCTATCGCACGGATGTTCATCATTCAACCGTACTCATGAATCAACCAATGGAGTATCGTGTGTCTTTTTGTTAGAGAAGCCGTTCAATCTTGAATGGTTAGAGAAACCAAAAAGAGACTTCAAAATCCACCTTGGTTTTGTTAGTGTTGGAGTAGGAATCATCTTAGGACTCTTGATGTTTGGAGCTGTATTGATTGGAGCTGTGTTGTGTTTGGGAAATACTAATAAGAATGTCAAGAATCAGATGAGACCGCATGAATTCACATTTCCAACCAACGAACCAAGCTACATGCAGGTGCTTGGTAATGACGAGCACCTGGCACTCATAGATAGAGGCTACGAAACTGATGTTGATGTGCTTCGAGAACACGATCCATTGTTACCACTCTATGGTCGCAAAAAGTTTAGGAAAAATGGTTATGGATCGATTCCTAGTATAATTTCTCCCAGAGAAACAACAAGTAATGGAACTGCAAAAGGGAAATTCAGTACGGCCAGTGCTCCACGTACAATCAAAGGATCTTCACAAAAAGGTTTAAATAGAGAACGTAATATCCCCGGATTCTAGAATAACAGGGCCATAATACATAATACATAATACATAATACATAATACATAATACATAATACATAATACATTTTTCTCCATATTTGGTGCACGACATTTTTCTAACTTCTTCTACGACATTTCTCTCTAATAAATTTTCACAACCTAAATAACCACAACCCCATCAACATTCCACACCATAGATAAAAATGTCTGATCAAGTGTCAATTCAAGATCAGCAGCAACAAACAGACTTGTCGGCTCCTGTAGAACCCGTCGAAGAAATCATGGAAACTGCCGACATAACAGCCAGCCCCCAAGAAGATGAAATAGTCAAGATCAGAATGGATGAAATGGAAAAAGAGGCCGCCAAATTACGAGAACTCCACTCCCAATTATCTTCCGAACAGCCTGTTACCCAAACAGACGAAGAAAAAAGAGATATAGACTCCAGATCAGTATATGTTGGAAACGTTGATTACCAGGCCACACCTTTGGAGTTACAACAACACTTCTCTAGTGCTGGTGTGGTACACAGAGTCACAATCTTGATGAACAAGTTCACAGGACAACCAAAAGGGTACGCATACTTGGAATTCGCTGACGCTGACTCCGTCAACCAGGCCGTTGCAACCTTGGACGCATCTATGTTCAGAGACCGTGAGTTGAAAGTGAGTGCAAAGAGAACCAATATTCCCGGATTAAGTACCACCAATAGAGGAGGATTCCAAAGAGGTGGATTTAGAGGCGGAAGAGGAAGAGGTGGATTTAGAGGCGGTAGAGGAAGAGGTAGAGGAAGGGGTCAACCAAGATTTACTCCATATTAAGAGAAAGTGAGAGATAATGAGAGATATTGAGAGATAATGAGAGATATTGAGAGATAATGAGAGATAATGAGACAGAACTATAGTGGGAAGTGCCTAGAATAAGGTTAGACTTCGTAAGTATAGACATCACCGCTCGAATTCTAAGCTTCACGGCCAGTGAGGGTGGACAAGTGAAGAATTCTATCTCCAAATCATTAAAACTCCCACCAGGAAACATTTATTTTAATAGGATAAATGGATTCTCAGAGACTACACGTGAATTATGCAGTTTCAATTTATCAACTTGACGACTTTGGTATAATTTATTAGAAGAACCTACCAGTTAGTGGGATCTTTAAAAGAATTTGAATTTATTAATTCAAATAGATTCTGTGACAAATCATTGAGATTACTAATTAAATCTTTATTATCATGAACCACCAGTATATCATAGAATTTGGTAAATATATGATAAGATTCGAGATGAGAGTTCCAATTAGAGTTTCAACTATGATTCTTTGATGAATCAACAAGCTGTACTAAGAAGTTCAAGATACTTTAAAGCCTTAAGTTCGTCTTACTTGGATACAATCAGGATAAAATGGATCTTGGACTTCTCTACTTATTAGACCCATTCGAGCTCAGTGAAACTCTCATGAAATCTCGAACATTCTTAAATCTCTTCAAATCTCTATCATTTTCGAGTATATCTCTAACATTTATGTACTATTACTCTGTATCTATACTAAATATCACGAGGACGCCTTTTGCGCTCTTTTGACATCGTACCTTTGGTTGGAGTCGACCACCAATTTCGAAAGACCATGTAACTCGTCACTGGCCAAACCGTCAATGACTCCATCGACATCGGACTTTTTCAGGCCCTGTTCAAACTTGAACTTGCACTCGGTTCTGCCGATTTCGATTTGTAATCCGACGATGGCCTTTTGCTTTAATCTCGTATAATTCTCCGGAGCATCGGTGATTTTCCATGGTTTTTCGCGGGTCTTCTCTTCCTGGTCGGTGAGGTTGGTAATTTGTTGTCTTACAAAGTCGAAATCATCGATGATCTTGGATTTGCCGTAGATATGGACACTGGCAAAGTCCCAGGTGGGCACCACCTTTTCAGTCTCCTTCTTTGTAGCGTAGTAGGACGGAGTTATGTACGAGCTTGACGACTGGAAAATCACCAAAACGTTGTCAGACTCTTTTAACGAAGGGATTTGATGGTTCACCTTTGCCATATGTGCATGAAGATGCTTTGCGCCAGTTTCTGGATCAACTTTGAGGTAAAATGGAAGATGGTTGGCGATCATCTCGCCCTCTGGAGACGTAGTGATCACCGTGGCCAAAGGAAAGTTCTTGATCAAGTATTCAATTTGTGGCCATTCCTCCTCGAGGTATGCTTTAGGAATATACATGGTTAGTGAGGATGTGTGGTGTATGAATCAGTGATTTAGGGGGTGTAGTGAGATCTAGTGAGGTCTAAAGTGAGGACAAACGAGGTTTAGTGAGGACTAACGTGCAGTAATTGAATAATTTAGAGAGCACAAATCTATAATGTGAAAATCTAGTGATATTAATGTTCAAAAGATCTACTGGTCAGGCTTGTAGATCTATCTCCTGTAGTTATAAGGTAATTATCTCTATGACTCTATCAATTCTTAGTCAGCGATATAGCGCGATTGATATTGGACACCAAAATAGGCAAGTGGGTGCGAAATAAGTTTGTCAAAGAGTTCCACTTACGGACCGCCAATCCCTAAGCCTTCGAATTGAGAGTAAGGAACTTTAGAGAATAATACTTCGAGAGTCAGATCATTTAGCGGGAGTCCAGAGATTTTAGTAGGCAAGCTCAAGGAATTATGGCTATTAGAAAGATAAATTACACAGAAAAGCACGGGGTCACTCATATGGAGATGAATAATTAGAGTCTCTTAGAGCTCCCGTCAGGAGGAATACGCTACAACTATTCCACTTCACTCACCCAGGAGCAGAAACTACTCGTTACTTGTAACTTCCCCAATTGCTCACTCAACGGCAATATTAGAGTCGTATAGCTTCAACAACTTCGCTTCGTTCTGTTTATTAGTTATTGATTATAAGATTTAGATCAGTTATGAGAATATTGACATATGCTTTTTTTTTGTGTCGAAACGGTGACAATGACTTATTTATGAGATGAAAGTGGTAGATGTAGTTCAGGAGTCTAAATTCTCCTAG
>Ga0065707_10082798_pt1 | contig 12038 bp, 10 predicted proteins | sample SwiRhicommuniRL3_FD_59094 | JGI IMG/M metagenome (GOLD analysis project Ga0065707, IMG submission 59094) | Switchgrass rhizosphere bacterial communities from Rose Lake, Michigan, USA - RL3 v2 (version 2) | ecosystem: Host-associated > Plants > Roots > Rhizosphere > Soil | place: East Lansing... | reverse complement strand
GGCTACAGCCGTGAGCTGCTGGCATCGATGCCGGCCCAGGTGCGTGGCATGTTGGCCAGCGAGGAAACCGCAGACCTCTTTCGTCACTATCGCACGCTCCTATCCGCGCTCGGCCGGTACGCGGCACGTAACCTGCTTGCCGTGGTGGTCGCGGTCCTCCCCGCGACGGCGCTTTATTTCCTTTTCGTGGAACTGAATCCTTTGAATCCGCCTGCCACCGCATCCCTGCACCGCAATCCCCTGGCGCCTTTTCTCGATGATGTGGAGTTCGTTTTCTTCGTTGCGGTGACCGTGGGGAGCATCGTGGGCGCGCTCGCCGGCCGTGCGCGACGTGGCGGTCGGGCATGAAGCTGAATGCAACCGATTATTTCTTGACCCGCTGCGCGCAGCGCATGGCCGGCGTGCTCAAGTCGCTTGGAAATACGGAGACGGAGCTGCTGGGCGAGCGGCTCGACAACATTGCGCTCGACCGTCCGGTGTTTATCGCGGGCCTGGCGCGTTCCGGATCGACCATGCTGCTGGATATTTTCTCGCGGCTGCCGCAAGTCGGCACGCATCGCTACCGCGACTTTCCCCTGGTGTTCGTTCCCTATTTTTGGAATCGCTTTCAGGAACGATTCGCCGCCAGCGCAGCGCCGGTCGAGCGGCCTCACAAGGATCGCATCAAGATCACCAAGGACAGCCCTGAAGCATTCGAGGAGCCCCTGTGGACGTACTTTTTTCCGTTTGTGCACGATCCGGGCGCACGGCACTTGTTGACGGCTGCGCAAGCGAACCCGCGCTTCGACACGTTTTATCGCGAGCATCTGCGCAAGATTTTGCTGGTGCGCGGCCGGCAGCGTTATGTCTCCAAGGGCAACTACAATATCGCGCGATTGCAATACCTGGCCCATTTGCTGCCCGACGCGCGCTTTGTTGTCCCGATTCGTCATCCGGTCTCCCATGTCAATTCGCTGGTGCGCCAGCACCGTCTTTTTACGCAATACAGCCGGGAAGACCGCAGAGTGCCGCACTACATGCGTGGAGCCGGGCATTACGAGTTCGGTCCGCAGCGAGTGCCGATCAATCTGGATGAGGAGAGCGGGCGCCGCATCGTCGAGGCCTGGAACGCCGGCGACGACGATCTGGGATACGCGATATTATGGCGGTCCGTGTATGCGCACGCGCGCCAGCTGGCGCGCCAGAATGAATCTTTGGCAAAGCGGATTGTCTTCGTCCCCTATGAAGATTTTTGCGCGCAACCCGTCGCCATGCTGAGCCGCTTGTTCGATTTCTGCGAGCTCACCGCGGGCGCGCAGGATTTGCTCGGCAATCTGCCGCCCATTGCCGCTCCCGAGCCGGAGCGGGAGGGCATAAAAGAAACGCAGCGCACACGCATCTGGAACGAGACTCGTGAAGTCGCTGAGGAGTTTGGATACCGCAGGGATGGAACGCACGTGGAGAGCCGAATCGTATGAGAGAGAACTCGCAGAAAAAGTGGGTGTATGTTTATTTCGGGCTGAGCCTTGCCGTGCTGCTTTTCGGTGGCGGCTTCTGGCTGGCCATGTCCATCTCCAGCAACACCATTGCGCGTTTGCGCGCCGGCATCGACGATTGGATTGATTTTCCCCGGCACAATGCACGGCTCGTGCCGGAGAAGTTCCTGGCCCCGGCGAGCGCTGTATACACTCCGCTGGTCGTGCAGCGGCCCGGGCCGGAGGCGTATCGGGGCCAGACATTCATGACGGGGTTCTTCGGGGACAAGCCCGGCATCAAGCTCGTCGACATGGACGGCCGGGTGATTCATCAATGGAATTTATCGTACGTAAAAATCTGGCCCACCGCGCCACATCTGGAAAAGCAGATTACCCATGATTGGGATTCGCAGATCCACGGCGCGCTGCTCTATCCCAATGGCGATGTCGTCTTCAACTTCCAGTACGCCGGCATGGTGCGCGTGGACAAGTGCTCGAGGGTGAAATGGAAGTTGCCGTATGAGGTGAACCATTCCATTTTCGAGGACGAGGAGGGGAACCTTTGGGTGCCCTCGAGAAAGATGCGTCACGAGAGCGTCGAAAAATTCGCGAATGTGCCGCCTCCGTTCGAGGAGGAATTCATTCTGAAGGTCTCCCCGGACGGCAAGCTGCTCAAGGAAATTTCCGTTCTGGACGTGATCTACGGGTCGCATTACGAAAGTCTGCTGTTTGCAAATGGCCGCCACAACATCAGCATTCCAGTGCCGGGCAATGGCGATTTTACGCATCTCAACGACATTGAGGTGCTCTCTTCGCAGCTGGCTCCGGCATTTCCGCTGTTCAAGGCCGGCGACGTGCTCATCTCCCTGCGCAGTCTCAACCTGTTGATCGTGCTGGACCCCAATACGCAGCGCATCAAATGGTCCATGGTCGGGCCTTTCCTGCGTCACCACGATCCCGACTTCATGCCGAATGGGCACATCTCGATATTCGATAACCGCATGGATACCAAGCGCGGCAAGAGCCGCGGCGGCAGCCGTATTCTCGAGATCGATCCGGTGACTCGCGCTGTCGTCACGGTCTACGGCGGCAGGCCCGATCAGTTCTTTTACACCGGCCGCATGGGCGATCATCAGACCTTGCCGAACGGAAACATATTGATCACGAACACCGAGAGCGGCCAGGCTTTCGAGGTGACGCCCGACGGCCGCGTGGTCTGGTCGTTCGTCAACAGATGGGGCGACAAATCCGTTGCGTGGATCGAGCGGGCGCTGCGTTATCCTGAAGGTTATATGGCTCCGGTTGGGGCGGGGGAATGCTCATGATCGATAAATTGAAGAGTCCTTATGTGCGTATCGGTCTCGGTGTGGCTGCGGCGGCGATCGCGCCTGCCGCCATGGCCTACATAGGGCCCGGCGCGGGTTTGGGCGTGCTGGGCGTGGTGCTTGCGGTATTGGCGGGAATCGGCGCGACGCTTCTCGGGCTCGTCCTTTTGCCGATACGAATGATCAAACGGCGCCTGAAAAGGTCCGCGGCTGTGAAGACGAGCGGTGCAGAGACAGGCTCCGACAGGGAGATCGATGTCACTAAAAAATAGCCCGAGCCCGGCGTCCGCCGGGGAGCTCATCGGCATAGGCCTGATATCGGCTTCGCTACCGGTTATTGCATTTGCGATCGCAAAGGGGCTGCTCTTTGCCAACTATTTCGAGCTCGGGCTGTATCGGACCGCGTTTTATTACTTTTGGGCGGCGATAAACGACTATCGTCTTTTTCTTGGCGTCTTCTTTGCCGTTTTGTCGATATGTTTCATTCTGAGAAAGAAGGCGCTCTATTACGCAGTCGCTGCCGTGCTCGCCGCTCTTTTGCTTGCGACTGCCTATCGGCTCAACAGGTCTCCCTGGTATCCGGATATCTTTTCTTTGAAGGGATTCTGGTGCAACGCGGCAGCGGCCCTGTCGTTCGTCCTGGCCGGCGTCGCCATTTTCAAAAAATGGCGCAGGACCTATCTGTATGCGGGTTTTTCAATCGGTCTGCTGTGGCTTGTCGTGAACGGATATTTTTATTACTCGCACGCGAAAATCCCGGCGATTTTCACCGATGTAACCGAACGAGTCGGTGTGACGGAAGCGAATAACTCCCTGGGGGTGGCCTGGGGCGATTACAACAACGACGGCTGGCCGGATCTTTACGTATCCAATCATCTGCCCATTACCGCACAAAGCTATCTTTACCAAAATAAGAAAGGCGTTTTTTCCGCCGCCAGAGTCATGGCCACCGGCGACCGCCATGGACCGGCCTGGGCGGACTACGACAATGACGGCGCTCTCGATCTCTTTGTGGCTGGAGGCAATAACACGCCTAAGGGTCCTCCTTTTGCCAACATCCTCTTCCACAATCAAGGCGGAAATTTGCAGGATGTCGCCTCGAAAGCCGGGGTCGAAGACGCGCTGGGCCGGGCATGGGGCGGCGCCTGGGCCGATTTCAATAACGATGGATTGCTGGATCTGTTCGTCGCTAATTATTTCACATCGAATGCTCTCTTTCTCAATGCGGGTAATGGAACGTTCGCTAACGTGGCAAAGGCAGCGGGCATTACCGATACGAGTCCTGGTGAAGTGAACAAGTCTGGGACCTTATGCGCCTCTTGGGCGGACTACGATGGCGATGGCGACATGGACCTTTTGACCGTCGCAATCTCGACGGGTATTGCGCTGTATCGTAACGATGGACGTGCGGGCTTTACCGATGTCGCGCAACAATCAGGCCTGGTTACCGATAATTATCTCGGAACGGAGCATGACTCGACGGGCCTGAGTGGCTGCGCCTGGGGGGATTACGACAATGACGGCGACCTGGATTTGTACGTCGGGGCGCACCTCGGCAAGTCAGGAAAAAATCTTTTGTTTCAGAATCAGGGCAATGGCATTTTCCTGGAAGTCGCAGCCCGCGCCGGCGTAGACGCTTCCGCCAATGCCAGAGCCGCCATCTGGGGCGATTACGATAACGATGGAGACCTCGACCTGTATGTGGTCAATGAAGCGTCGGATGGCGCCGAGATTCCCCGCGGGAGCGACCCGCACGGCTGGAATGCTCTTTATTTGAATCGAGGCGATGGAACCTTTGTGGATTTTCCCGCCGATAAAGCCGGTGTGGCGGGATTCCCGTTCGTGCGCGAAGGAACGGCTGCAATCGCCGATTACGATAACGATGGCTGCATCGATATATTCATCAACAATCAAAGAGTCCTCAAGGGCCGCCCGTCCTACCTGATCAGAAACATCCTTCTGCGAAACTCCGGCAACCGGAACAACTGGCTGGAGATCCGCCTGCGCGGCACAAAGAGTAATCGCGATGGAATTGGCGCCAAAGTTTCGTTATTTGCAGGTAACCGGCGGCAGTTCAGAGAGCAGAACGGGGGAGCCCACACCTTCGCTCAGAACAGCACGGTGCTTCATTTCGGCCTGGGCGAAGCGAAGGCGGTGGATCGCCTGCTGGTGAAGTGGCCGAGCGGCATTACTCAGACTCTGACGGCCCTGACCGTGAACCGGATTCTGACTATTACTGAACCGTAAACGGCGCTGCCTCAGCGTTGCTTGAATTCTTCCGGCGTCAACTGGTGCCGCCCCAGCAATTTATAAAAATCCGTGCGATTACGCTTCGCCAGCCGCGCCGCCTGGCTCACATTGCCCCCTGTGATCTGCAGGATCTGCGACAGATAGCTGCGCGTGAATTCATCCCGCGCCTCATCGAAGGAGGGCAGGCGACCGGGCCCACCGCCGAGCGACTGCTGCACCAATTCCACCGGAATAATCGGCGTCTGCGACAGCGCCACATTCTGGCGCACCACATTTTGCAACTGGCGGATATTTCCCGGCCAGTCCGCAGTCGCCAGTAATTCCACCGCCTCCGGCGCATAAATCTTCCGCATACCGCTTTCTTTCGCGATCTGCGCAAGGAAATGCGCCACCAGTAACGGAATATCCTCGCGGCGCCGGCTCAATGCAGGCATCTCGATATGCACTACATTCAATCGATAATAGAGATCTTCGCGAAACAGCCCGCCGGCCATCAGCTGCTGCAAGTCCCGATGCGTCGCCGAGACCACGCGCACATTCACCGGTATGCCTTCTGCGCCGCCTACCGGACGGATCATGTTTTCCTGCAATACGCGCAGCAGCTTCACCTGCAGGCGCATCGGCATATCGCCGATTTCATCCAGCATCAACGTGCCGCCATCTACGGCAGCGAACTGCCCGCGCTGCGCGCGCACCGCGCCCGCAAATGCGCCTTTCTCATGCCCGAATAATTCCGACTCGAGCAGATTCTCCGCCATGGCGCTGCAATTGACTGCAACGAACGGCTTGTTCTTGCGCGGGCTCGCCCGATGAATGGCGCGCGCCAGCAGTTCCTTGCCCGTGCCGGCCTCGCCCGTAATCAATACGCGAGCATCGGTGCCCGCGACCATATGCGCCTGCGAAAGTTTTTCTTCCATCGCGGCGCTGCGGGTGACGATTTCCGCGCGCCAGTCTTCATCAGAGGCGCCGAAACCCGAGATGCGCAGCGCCTTCTGCACCTGATCCAATAGTTCCTGCTTGTCCACCGGCTTGGTCAGAAACCCGAACGCGCCCATTTGAGTGGCTTGCACCGCATCAGGAATGGTGCCGTGCGCCGTCAGCATGATCACCTTCAAACCCGGCCAACGGCTCTGCAGCTCTTTCAACAAGCCGATGCCATCCATCTGATCCATGCGCAGATCGGTGATGACGAGGTCGGGCCGGAAGCGGCTGGCCGCGGCCAGCGCCAGCACGCCGCTTTCCACCGCCTCGACATCATAGCTTTCGGCGCGCAGCCGGATGGTGAGCAGCCGCAGCAGCCCGGGATCGTCATCTACTACCAGGATTCGCGCTTTCCTCTTGCCTGTTTGAGTCACGTGGGGAATCCTTCTCTCGCCGGTGGTCAGCATGCCAAGTGGTGTCAGGGTCACTGCGTACGTCCTTCGGGGCTGGGTTGACGCTCGTTCAAAGAGCGCTCGATGTTGGCGATAGCGTCGAGTTTAGCGCGCGCCTCTTCGAGTTCCTTGCGCAGCCGCGCATTTTCTTCTGTCTCCATTTGCAGACGTTTGTTGAGTTGAGCCAATTTGTCGCGATCCTCGCGTGAGGCGAGGCTTTGCAGCCTGCGATTTTCCGCGGCCAGCGTCAATTGCGAATCCACTTTCTGCAGCTCGAGAAAGGCGAGCGCCCGCTCGGTCGGCAACAGAGTCTCGGGCGTAGCCATCAGATCCCGCAACAATTTTTGGGCGGTGACGAGGTTCGTTGCGGCGTGGCCGGGAGCCGCCAGCGCCAGGGCCAATCGCAATCGATGGCTGGGTGTCGGCGCGAGATCGTACTCGCGCTGTGCGGTCATCAATATTTCAGCCTGCTCCGCAGGCGGGCTCTGCACCAGTTTCTGCAACAGCTCGAGATAGCCTGTGAGCAGCGTGGCCGAAGCTACGGCGCGGTCGACCGGCGGCGGAAACTCCTTCTCGCGGCCTCCCCGCTGCAATGCGTTTGAATTGCACGCGCTCAGGAATGTCAGCGTGCTTACGAAAACCAGCGTGAGCTTACGCAGCATGGGCGCGCCCCTCGGTCGGCCGGACAGGCATGGTGATGCGAAAATGCGCGCCAGGGTATTTGCCATCGATAATCTCAACTGTGCCGCCATGCGCCGAGACAAATTCGAGCACGACGGATAAGCCAATACCCGTGCCCTTGACACTCGCGCCTCTCGGTGAGCGGCTGGTATAAAAGGCGTCAAAAATATGGGCGCGCTCTTCCGGCGCTATGCCCGGCCCGCTGTCCGCCACATCGAGCACCAGGTTGTCCCCGGAGCGGCGCGCGCTCATGTGGATGGCGCCGCCCTTAGGCGAGTACTTGATGGCGTTCGACAGCAGATTTTCCAGAATCAATCGTAGTTTACCGCGGTCTGCCACCAATGTGACGTCTTCTATTTTGACATCCAGCCGCACTCTTTGGGACAGCAGGGTGAGCTGTTGATTCTCGAGCACCTGTTTGACGACGGGCCGCAGCCGGAACTCGGTGGGGTCGAGGCCGATGCTGCTGGTCTGCCAGGCGCTGAAGGACAGTAGATTTTCAATGAGACGCTGCAACTTGATGCCGTTCTCGCGCAGGATGCCGGTGACCTCGCGCTGATTGCTGTCGAGCTCGCCGACCGCGCCATCCATCAGAAGCTCGGTGCCTTCGCGGATATTGGCGAGCGGGGTCTTCAATTCGTGCGACATGTGCCTCAAAAAACGATTGCGCTCGTGCGCCAGGTCGAGAAGCCGGCTGCGCAACCATTCCAGTTGCCCACCCAGGCGCTCGAGATCTACCGGGCCTGAAACCGCAATGGGCCGCGAAAAAGCGCCGCGGCCCAACTCGCTGATCGCGCGATCCAGCTTGCGCAAAGGCCGTCCCACGGCAAGCGTCAAACCCAAAATGGCAATCAGCGTCACCGGCAGCAGCAGCGCGCTCTGCCACCACAAACGCCGGTTCGCGCGTCGCGTTTGAGATTCGAGCGAGGCGATTTCGGCATCGATCTGCGCATTGCTCTCCCGAGCTACCTTGTCCGCGAGAGCGGACAGCTCGCCGAAGCGGCGCGCGAGACCGGGAGGGTCGGCCGGGCCCCGCGGCATGGACAGCAGGTCATGACGGATCGTTCCCTGTAGAGCGCCCAATTCATCGAGAGTGCGGCGCGCGGGGACAGTGTGCAGTTGACGATAGAGTTGAGCACGTGTGGCGGCAAGCCGCTCGTCCTGTCCCTTGTAAACGTCCACGAGCTTGGGATCGTCGAGCACGTCATAGAGTCGCGCGGTGCGCTCGAGCGTCGCAATCTGTGCGAAAAGGTCCTGGCTCGCGCGCGCTGAGTTGACCCCTTCGACCACCAGTTTCTGGCCGGTGTCTGCCAGAGCGCGGATCTGCAGGCCGGCATTCACGATGGCAAACAGCAGCGGCACGGCGATCAGCGCCAGGCCTAAAAGCATTAGGCTGCTGAGGGACTTCGGACGGGGCCAACGCATAGCTGGCGCATTGTAGCTGCCCGCAGGCGAGGCGGCTCACCAAGGCGTACGTTGCAGCTGGCGTTCCCAGTTGAGAGAGGTACTGACGATGGTGTCGAGGTTGTCGAGACGGGGACGCCAGCCGAGTGTCGAACGAACCTTGTCCGCCCGCGCGACCAGGATGGGCGGATCGCCGGCGCGGCGGGGCTCTTCCACGATTTTCAACGGTTGGCCGGCGATGCGCTCCACGCTTGCCAGCACTTCGCGCACGCTATAGCCGTGACCATAGCCGACATTCAATGTAGTGGATGCCCCGTCGCGGCGCAGGTATTCGAGCGCATCGAGATGCGCAGTGGCAAGGTCTTCCACGTGGATGTAGTCGCGCACGCCGGTGCCATCGGGGGTCGCGTAATCCGTGCCAAAAATGGACAGTTGCGGGCGCAGACCGAGCGCCGCCTGGCACGCCACTTTCACCAGCAAAGTGGCCGCGCGCGTCGACTGGCCGATACGGCCCTGCGAGTCCGAGCCGGCAACATTGAAGTATCGGAGAGCGACGTACCGCAGCGGCGAGGCAGCGGCCACATCGCGCAGCATCCACTCGGACATGAGCTTCGATGTGCCGTAGGCGTTGATCGGAGCGGTGGGGGAGGTTTCATCCGCATATGGGTCGGGCGGAATGCCGTACACCGCCGCGGTCGAGGAAAAAACAAACTGTTTCACCCCGGCTTGCACGCAGCACTCGAGGAGATTGCGCGTGCCGCAGGTGTTATTGCCGTAGTACTTCAGTGGGTCCGCGACGGATTCCGGCACGATGGTATGCGCGGCAAAGTGCATGACGGTGTCCACGCCGTGAGTGCGCAACGCAGCCAGCACCTGCTCGCGATCCCCTACACTGCCGACGATGAGCGGGGTATCGAGCACGCTCTGGCGGAAGCCTGTGTAGAGATTGTCCAGCACCACTACTCGCTCACCGCGCGCACGCAGCTGGAGCACCGTGTGACTGCCGATGTAGCCGGCGCCGCCGGTGACTAGAATCGCGCCTCTATCCATGTGATGGGAACCTTTCTGTGGCCAAGCGTAAAGCCGGGATGATAAAGAAAAGGCCGGCGGTGGATGCGACTCCGTTCGCAGGCCTGTCTCCCGATGTGGTGCTGGATGCTGCGGCCACGCTGGGGTTTGACAGCGACGGGCGCTTATTTGCCCTCAACAGCTACGAGAACCGCGTGTATCAGCTGGGGGATACCGGAGGGCGCTGGGTGCTGAAGTTTTATCGGCCGGCGCGGTGGTCGGATCGGCAAATCGCTGAGGAACACGCCTTTGCCATGGAGCTCGCCGCCTCCGAGCTGCCGGTAGCGGCCCCCATCGACCTTGAAGGGCAGACCCTTTTTCGTCACGCCGGCTTTCGCTTCGCTGTATTTCCCTGGATGCGCGGCCGTTCGCCGGAGCTTGACGCCCCCGGGGCGCGCGAGGTGTTGGGGCGCTCAATTGCGCGTCTTCACCGCATCGGCGGCCTGCGGCCATTCGAGGGGCGGCCGCGCATCAGCGTGGATCGACTAGGGGTTGCGGCGCGCGAAACCATCATTTCAAGCGGACTGCTGCCGGAATCCCTGCACGCATCTTATCGACGCGCCAGCGGCGCACTGCTCGAGCGCGTGCAACTCGCGTTCGAGAGTGCGGGCGCGCCGCGGGAATTGCGCATTCACGGGGACTGCCATCTCGGCAATTTGCTGTGGGACGAGCACGGCCCCGTGTTCGTAGATCTGGACGATTGCGCCATGGGACCCGGTATCCAGGACCTGTGGATGCTGCTTTCCGGCTCTGCTGCGGAACAGCAAGGCCAGTGGCAGGAACTTCTCGAGGGCTATCAGCAGTTCGCGGATTTTGACTTCCGCGAGCTATTGCTCATTGAGCCTTTACGCGGGCTGCGTATGATGCACCACGCTGCCTGGATCGCGCAGCGCTGGTCCGATCCCGCTTTTCCGCGTGCTTTCCCCTGGTTTGGCGAGCTGCGTTACTGGGAGGCCCACGTTGGCGATCTGCTCGAGCAGCTGGCAGCCATCGATACGCCGCCCTTGTTGTGCTCGTAAGCTTGGAGGAAGCTTGGCGTCCGTCCGCGGAGCCTTAAGGTCAATGCCCATGCGAAATTCTTTTGGACTGAGCCTGTGCACCCTGTTGTTAGGGGTGCTGGCCGGCGGCTGCGATTCGGCCGGGGATGGTGCGCAGCAGCCCGGCGCGAGCAGCCGTGGCGCTCGTAAGCCTCTCAGCGCGGAGGGGCAACGCCTTGCCGCCAGCATGGTAAGCGCAGTCAGCGCGGGCGAAGGCGCTTCGGCTGTGGACGTGAAGTTCGAACTCGATCGGCGCCCGGAAGTGGGCAAGCCCTTCAATATTTCCCTGCTTTTGGTGCCTAACGTTTCACTCGAGCGGCTGTACGCACGGTTTCAGGCGGAGGAGGGGCTCGACCTCATTACCGGCGAGCAGACTGAACAGGTAGCCCGCCCGGTGGCAGGCTCAGGAATTGCTCACACTCTCACTGTCTTGCCGAAGCGTGACGGCATTTTTACCATTCTCGCCGTTGTATTGACGGATTCCACCAGCGAATCGGTCTCCCGTAATTATTCCATTCCGGTCATTGCGGGCAGCGGTCTGCCAGAATGGAGCCCCAAGCGCACTGCGCTCAGTACTGCGAATGCCTCATCCTCCCAAAATCCGGCTAGTCACTGACGTAGACCCTCTTGCAGACACCGTCCAGCGCCGGCGTGTCGATGCCGTGCTGGCGGCGGAGCGCGAGACGGTCGAGAAGTTGATGGCGAAGGCGCCTCTGTCCGAGGTGCTGGATTCCGTGACGCGGCTGGCGGACACCGTCCGCCTGGGGGCTGTCGAGCGGCGCGTCGCCGAAGAGGCGCTGCGCAGCAGCGAAGCCAAATTCCGCGGACTGTTTGAAAGCATCACTGAGGGGGTCTATCAGAGCAGCCGCGAAGGACGCTTTCTCTCGGTGAACCCGGCGCTGGTGAGCTTGTTGGGTTACGACAGCGCCGAGGAGCTTTACGCGCTGCCGAACGCGGCGCAGATTTACTGGAACCCCGGCGACCGCGAGGAATTCACGCGCCGCATCGATGCCTCGGGCGAAGTGCGCAATGCGGAATTTCAAATCCGGCGTCGCGACGGCTCGCCCGTGGCCGTGCTCGAGAACGCCCATGCGATTCGCGACGCGAACGGCCGCATCGTCGGCTACGAAGGCATATTCGTCGACATCACGGAGCGCAAGCAGGCGGAGCAGGCCATCTTCGCGGAGAAAGAGCGCGCGCAGGTAACGTTGCAATCCATTGGCGATGCCGTGATCAGCACCGATGCGCAGGGCTGCATCGACTATCTGAATCCCGTCGCAGAGAGTCTCACGGGGTGGCCGGTCGATGAGGCCCGCGGCCGCCCGATCGGTGAGGTATTGAATCTCATCAATGAAGTGACGCGCACGGCGATTTCCAATCCCTTGCTGGCCGTGCTGGGGCACGGGGCGCCTTCCGGCGCGACGGACCAGACGGTGCTCGTCACGC
>Ga0065707_10000744_pt1 | contig 12053 bp, 9 predicted proteins | sample SwiRhicommuniRL3_FD_59094 | JGI IMG/M metagenome (GOLD analysis project Ga0065707, IMG submission 59094) | Switchgrass rhizosphere bacterial communities from Rose Lake, Michigan, USA - RL3 v2 (version 2) | ecosystem: Host-associated > Plants > Roots > Rhizosphere > Soil | place: East Lansing, MI... | reverse complement strand
GGCGGGCTGGTGGGCCGCTGCCGCGAGTTTATTGCTGGCATTCATTGGCTGGTGGCCACGCCTCACCGGTGAACTGGTTGCGCGACCGCCGGCTGTGGCGGCATTAACACCCGAGCAACAACGCAATGCCTTGCTGAGCAGCGGTCGTGCGATTCAAGCCAGTTGGTCACCGGGCAACGATGCGGCGGGTAATGCATTAGTGGGCGATGTGGTGTTCGATCCTGTTACGCAAAAAGGTTATCTGCGTTTCCGTGGTATTCCCGCCAACGATCCCCGTCTCGCGCAGTATCAGTTGTGGATTGCGGATAGCTCACGCACCCCGCCGGAACCTGTCGATGGCGGTGTGTTCAATACACCGCAGAACACGGCAACAGGCGATGTGATCATTCCGTTCGAAGCCAAGCTGCCGGTGGGCAAACCGGCTGCATTCGTGGTGACGGTTGAACAGCCCGGTGGCGTCGTCGTGTCGAAACAGGAACGGGTGTTGGCATTGGCGAAGGTGACCTCGTAGGAGCAGTAAATATCCGCTCATCGCGAAGGCGCGCACTATAGAGCTTTCTTTTGTAGGTCGGGTTTTAACCCGACATCCGGCATTGCTGTCGGGTTAAAACCCGACCTACAACAAATCAATTGCTCGCCATATGCTCGACTCACCCACCAACTACCAACTCATCTACGCCACCGTGCGCAACATCCCAAAAGGACGTGTAGCAACGTATGGCCAGATCGCCGAATTGGCTGGCCTGCCACGACAAGCTCGATTGGTCGGCTATGCGCTGCATTCATTACCCGAACGCAGCACCGTCCCCTGGCATCGCGTGGTCAATGCTCAAGGCAAAATCAGTTTGCGTTCTGAAGGTGGAGCGGCGACGTTGCAGGCACAGCGGCTGAAGCGTGAAGGCGTGAAGTTCAATGCGCGGGGAGTGATTGAGATGAGTAGGTATCGTTGGCAGACTTAACTTCAAGCTTTCCACCAGACACAAAGGAAGTGTCCTTGGTGATTAGCTGACGGACTGGAAAATTGTTCACCGATACCAAGCAAGGAAGCTACCCATGACGTACAACAGTCTTCGAATTGGACGCACCTCGATACCCGGCCAAACCTATGTGGTTACCATCGTGACGGCGAATCGAAGGCCATTATTTGGCGACGCTTCACTTGGCCGCATCGTCGTGCGCGCTATGCAGGTGTTAGACGACTGCGGCGCCAGCAAAACGCTGGCGTTTGTAGTGATGCCGGATCACATTCACTGGCTGTTCGAGTTAAGCAAGACGCATTCTCTAAGTCAGGCCGTAAAATTACTAAAAGGCCGCGCTGCTACCGATCTTAGAAAACATCTCAATAAAGCGCAGAGAATTTGGCAACCCTCATTTCATGATCATGGTGTGCGTACTGATGAGTCGCTGATCGAGATTGCTCGCTACATCGTCATGAATCCAGTGCGTGCCGGGTTGGTGGCACGGATTGGTGACTATCCCTTGTGGGACTGTGTTTGGATGATGTGATGCATCTTCTGTAGGTCGGGTTTTACACCCGACTCTTACATNGCTGTCGGGTATAAAACCCGACCTACTAAGATAGAACCCGATGAATACGACCACAATGAGAGTCATTNCGNTTGGCAGTTATGTACGACTCACATTCGCTCTTTCACGATGTCTTCNCAACGCTGGTTAGTGAATAGAGCGGCTTGGCTTTGTAGGTCGGGTTTTACACCCGACTCTTACATCGCTGTCGGGTATAAAACCCGACCTACAAGAACTCAGAGATGCACCAATCCCCGCCGGTGCGCCACCGCCACCGCTTCCGTACGACTAATTGCATCCAGTTTGGTAAGAATCGCTTTCACATGTGTCTTCGCGGTGCCTTCGGTAATTTCTAGGCGACGTGCGATGTCTTTGTTGCTACGACCTTCCGCCAATTGCGCCAGCACATCGAGTTCGCGTTGCGTGAGACTGGGTTTAGCCATGCGTTGCAGGGCTTTGGTGGCAATCGACGATGAGGTGTACGGTTGATCCTGGCTCACGGCGCGAATGGCGGAGAGAATTTCCTGACGTGGCGCGTCTTTGAGAATGTAGCCCTTAGCGCCCTGACTCAACGAACGAAAGATGTCTTCATCACCGTCGTAGGTGGTCATGATCAACAAGCGGGCTTTGGGATGCAGGCCGAGCACATGTTCGACAACTGCCACACCATCGCGTCTGGGCATACGCAGATCAAGCACCATCACGTCAGGATTGTGTTCTTCATACAAGGCAATCGCTTCATCGCCATCGCCGGCTTCGGCGACCACTTGCATGTCGGCTTGCTGATTGACCATGTTGGCCAGGCCATCGCGTACTACGGGATGATCGTCGGCGAGGATCACGCGAATCTTATTGGCCGTGCTGTTTACTGCAGTGCTTGCTTTGGCGTTCATAGCTTCACTCTATTTATTTATGCGTCGGCGTCAGGCGCGTGCGGATGCTTGCTGTGGAATGCGCACGCTGATCAAAGTGCCGCCATCAGCCGAGCTGGTAATGTCCCAATGACCACCGATGGCTTCAGCGCGTTCGCGCATGTTGGTCAAACCGAAACCATGTTGTGCATAAAGCTCGGGCATCTGGCCCATGCCACAACCATCGTCGCTGACAGTGAGCACCAGATGTTCGCCATCGCTGAGCAGCGCGATCTTGATGGTGTTGGGTTGGGCATGGCGCACGGCATTGGCGACGGCTTCCTGGGCAATGCGCAGCAAGGCGTGTTCGTGTTCGGGCGCGAGACCGGTCGGTGATTCTTCACCGGCAAAGTGCGAGGTGAGGCGACCGGGAATCGTCGAGCGTTCCGCCAATTGCTGTAGCGCCAACTGCAAGCCACCGGGTCGCGCTTCAGTGGGACGCAGAGCAAGCACTGAACGACGTGCTTCATTCAAGCCTTCACGTGCGATGTCGCCGATGCGTTGCAGCAGCGGCGTGAGCGGCGAGCCTTCAGCCATTTCTTCCGCTGCGCCCAGTTGCATCAGAATGCCGGTAAAAGCCTGGGCAAGACCATCGTGAATCTCGCGGCCGATGCGATTGCGCTCGGCCAGCACTGCGGCATTCTTTGAGGAAACCCCCAAGCGCTTCAAACCAATCGCCAAGGTCACTTGCTGCGTGATGGCAATCAGCCATTCCATCTGTTCGGCATTCAATCGCTCGCGATGACGGAAGGCCAACGTGATGAAACCCACCAGATGTTCACCAAACACCAGCGGCATTTTGAAAATGCTCAAGTGTTGTTCGGCACGTTGATAATCGGCAATGCCTGGCCATGGCGACGAACAGGTGTAATCGATCTCGTAGTAAAGCGGCTGTTGCTGGATCTTGCTGCGCATCTCCGCATACATTTCTTCGGTGTTCGGCAATGCATTGGCAAAGCGCGGCGGTTCGATATTGCCGTCGCGTACATTGGCCATCACGCGCCATTCATCGCAGGCTGCATTCAACATCATCACCCAGCCCGCAGCAGCATTGAGTTGCCGCGTGGTTTCCTGCAATACCGCACCGAGAAAATTATAAGGATCGGGCGAACTGGCCAGCCGTTCGAGATTGGCGCGCAAGGCGGCATTCGCATTGGCTAGTTGCGACAAGCGCTGTTCGGCGGCCTGTTCGCGTTCAATACGCACGGTTTCGATCAGGCGTTCGCGATGCAAGGCTGCACCGATCACACTGGCAGCGATTTCCAATGCGGAGATCACCGCGGGATCGAACTCGCGCGCTTGTCGACAGGCGTCGAAGCCCACTACGCCCATGTATTCGCCATCGATAAGAAACGGCACGATGATCGAACTCTTGGCGAAGGCGCTGGCGATGCTGCTGTCATTGCTGGCTTCTTCATCGCCGCGACACAGATAAACGCTGCGACCGGTTTTGAGTTGCGAGCAAAAACAATCCGACTTACGCGCATTCCACGGCATGGGCACCACCGCACCTTGCGTACCGATGCCATCTGCCAACCATTCGCTTTTGATCACCAGCCAGCGTTCGTTATCGGCGCCGATCTCTGCCAACGCCAGTACGGTGCGATCCACTTCCGCCGCTTCCCCCAGTGCGCGCAATACCTGCGGCATCGCCGCCATCACATCGGTGGCTTCCAGCAACATGCGGCTCACGCGCGCCGACGCCGCCCACAGGCGTTCGCGTTGTTGCGTGGATGGAAACTCGCGCGCCAACGCCAGCTCGCGAAGTTGCGCGGTGAGATGCTCGTCGTTGCTTAGTATGCTGGTACCCATGTGTCGTTCCGGTTATCAGATGCGTCGAGTCTAGCCCGGTGCTGCGATTCCTTCTATCAACCGAAAGAGGGAGTTGGTGGCGGATGAATTCTCGTAGGTCGGGTTAGCCGTCTTCGGCGTTTACCCGACATCTGACATTGTCGTCGGGTTAAAACCCGACCTACAGCGAACCCCAAACCTCCACAAACTCACCCACCCGCCAACGCCTTATACACCGACACCAGCGAGGTCGCGGTCTCGGTGCGGCTTTGCGCGAGCTGATCTTCCGCCTGCAACAAAGTGCGTTCCGCATCCAGCACTTGCAGGAAATCGACCACCCCGTATTCATAACGCAGCCGCGCCAGTTCCGCGGCGCGGCTGCTGGCAGCCGCAGATTCGGTTAAATAATTGAGACGATCGCGCGCCCGCGCATGCGTCACCAAGGCGTTTTCGGTTTCTTCCAGCGCCCGCAGCACGGTCTGTTCGTAATGCGCCACTGCGGCATCCGCTTGCGAATGTGCTGCGGAAATTTGCGCGCGCACGCGACCCAGATCGAAGGCCGCCCAGGAAATACCCGGACCGATCAAGCGCGTGCCGCTGCCGGCATCGCCCAGGTTATTAACACTCGTCGCCGCAAAACCGACGCTTCCCGTAAAGGTGACATGCGGGAACAAGTCCGCCACCGCCACACCGATGCGCGCGGTGGCCGCCGCCAGATCGCGCTCCGACACACGAATGTCAGCACGACGTCGCAACAAGCTTGCTGGATCGCCTACTGCCGTGAACTGCGGCAGCGCCGGTAAATCTTGCGGTGGTTGCAGCAGTGACACCAATGCATTCGGCTCTTGCCCAGTGAGCACACTCAAGCGATGAATCGAACGCGATATGGCCGCTTCAAGCGGCGCGATGGCCGCATTGGTGCTGCTCAGCAAGGCCTTCGCACGCACGCTGTCCAGTTCTGCATCGCGACCGGCTTCGAGTCGCGCCTGCGTGAGCTTCAGCGTGTCGCCCTGGTTCTGCACATTGCGTTGCGCCACGCTCAGTTGTTGTTGCTGACCACGCAATTCGAAATAAGTACGCGTGACTTCGGCCGTCACCAATACCTGTGCATCGCGCAAGCTGGCCTCGCTGCTTTGTACCGATGCACGACTCGCTTCAAGATTGCGACGTACGCCGCCGAAGAAATCGAGTTCCCATATGGCATCGACACTGCCGTCATAAAACTTCTGCTCACGAATCGGACTGACATCGCGAGCGTTGAGTTGATCGGTGTAGCCGGCAGAAGCGGTTACCGTGGGCGCGAGATCAAAGCGAGACAAGCGATGAATGGCACGTGCGGCATCGAAGTTTGCCAGCGCCACACGCAAGTCATGATTGGTCTTGAGCGAAGTCTCAACCAGATCATTTAAGGTTGCATCATTGAATTGCGTCCAGAATTTATCCACCGCCTGCTCGCCGGTGAACACCGCCGCATCGCGATTGGCGAAGCTGGCGGCGGTAGCAACTTGTGGAGGTTGTACGTAGTCGGGACCCACGGCACAGGCGGTGAGCGTGAAGGCGATTAATGATGTGAGCGTCATTCGCACCCAACCATGAACCAGAAGTTGTTTTACTGGGTTCCCGCTTTCGCGGGAATGACGTGGTTGCATTTCAATATCCAAATTAACCCTACGCATGATGAGTAGCCTCTGTACCAATCGCAGCCGGTAGCGCCAGCGCATCGCGTTCCTGACGCTTGCGCAACAACACATAGAACACCGGCGTGAGCAACAAGCCGAACACCGTCACACCAATCATGCCGGCGAACACCGTGGCGCCCATGGCGTGCCGCACTTCCGCGCCCGCGCCTTTGGCAACCACCAGTGGTGCAACACCCATGATGAAGGCGAATGAGGTCATCAAGATCGGACGCAGGCGCAGGCGCGCTGCCTCCAGCACCGCATGCACACGATCATGACCCTGTTCTTGCAAGTGCTTGGCGAACTCGACAATCAGAATCGCGTTCTTGCATGCCAGCGCCACCAGCACCAGGAAGCCCACTTGCGTGAAGATATTGTTTTCACCGCCTGATAAACGCACGCCGATCATGCCGGCGAGCAAGCTCATCGGTACGATCAACACAATCGCCAACGGCAAGGTAAAGCTTTCGTACTGCGCAGCCAGTACCAGGAACACCAGCAACACCACCAGCGGGAATACAAATGCCGTGGCATTGCCGGCAGTGTTCTGCTGATAAGCGAGCTCAGTCCAGTCAAAGCCCATACCATAGGGCAACGTCTCGTTGAGGATCTTCGCAATCGCTGCCTGCGCTTCGCCAGAGCTATGTCCGGGCGCGGGACCGCCGTTGATATCGGCCGAGCGATACGCATTGAAACGTTCAACGAAGTTGGGGCCGAAGCCTTGATCGATGGTCAGCATCGAACCCAAGGGCACCATCTCACCTGCCGCATTGCGAGTTTGCAGCGGCAGAATGTCTTCCTGCTGCGAACGGAACGGCGCATCGGCCTGGGCAACCACCCGATAGGTGCGGCCAAACTTGTTGAAGTCATTCACGTACAGCGAACCTAAGTACACCTGCATGGTTTGAAACACATCGGTGAGCTTGACGCCTTGTTGCTTGACCTTGACGCGATCCACATTCACGTTTAACTGCGGCACGTTGATCTCATAACTGGAGAACACGCCTCGCAACGCGGGATCTTGCGCTGCTTTGCGCACCACTTCCTGTACCGCTTCATATAACGCCTGCTCACCGAGGTTGCCGCGATCTTCAATATTCAATTTGAAGCCGCCCATCGTGCCCAGACCTTGAATCGGCGCAGGCGGAAACACACCGATGTAAGCATTCTGGATCGATGCCATCTTGGCATTGAGCGCGGCGGCGATGGCCGTTGCCGATAACTCTTTCGACTTGCGTTTGTCGAAGTCATCTAGCGTCATGAACACCACGCCCACATTGGAAGTGTTGACGTAGTTGTTCGGTGACAAGCCGGTGAATTGCACCGCGCCAACCACGCCTGGTTGTTGCAAACCAATCTCGGCCATCTTGTTGATGACTTCATCAGTGCGTTGCAACGACGACGCCGGCGGCAGTTGTGCGAAGCTGATCAGGTATTGCTTGTCCTGCGAGGGCACAAAGCCCGATGGCAAGGTGGCAAAGCCAAACACGGTCAGCAACACCAGACCACCATAAATGATTAGCGCTGCACCGGTGCGCTTGATGGTGGTCGACACCGCACCGTGATAACCATTACCCAAGCGCGCAAAGCCACGATTGAAGCGCGCGAAAAAGCCGCCGAGCAGCTTGTCCATACCGCGCGATAACGCATCCGATTTTGCGCCATGCGGCTTGAGCAATACTGCAGCCAGTGCGGGCGACAAGGTCAATGAGTTGAACGCCGAGATCACCGTCGAGATGGCAATGGTCAACGCAAATTGTTTGTAGAACTGCCCCGTGAGACCGGTGACGAAGGCCACCGGCACGAACACCGCACATAGCACCAGCGTGATCGCAATGATCGGACGACTCACTTCGCTCATCGCCAGCTTGGTGGCTTCGCGAGGACTTAAGCCATCGGCGATATGTCGTTCGACATTCTCCACCACCACGATGGCGTCATCGACAACAATACCGATGGCCAGCACGAGACCGAATAACGACAGCGTGTTGATGGAAAAACCAAACGCCAGCAGCACCGCAAACGTACCGATCACCGACACCGGCACGGCCACCAATGGAATGATCGACGCGCGCCAGGTTTGCAGGAACAAAATGACGACCAGCACCACCAGTGCAATCGCTTCNAGCAAGGTTTCGATCACGCCCTTGATGGAATCGCGCACGAATACCGTNGGGTCATAGACAATGGTGTAGTTGACGCCGCTNGGGAAGTTTGCCTTCAACCGTTCCATNGTCTTGCGTACGTTGTCCGATAACTCCAGTGCATTCGAACCCGGCGCCTGNAAAATTGGCAAGGCAACGGCGTCCTTGTTATCCAGACCNGCTTTCAATGCATAGCTCGCCGCACCGAGTTCGATGCGTGCGACGTCGCGCAATTGAATGATCTCGCCGGCCTTGCCGCTGCGGATGATGATGTCGCCGAACTGTTGTTCATCGGTTAAGCGGCCTTGCGCATCCAAAGCCAATTGAAACTCGGCGCCGGGTGCCGGCGGTGCGCCCACCTGGCCTGCCGCCACTTGCACATTCTGTTCGCGAATCGCCTCCACTACATCGGAGGTGGTGAGATTACGCGCCGCGAGTTTTTGCGGATCGAGCCAGACGCGCATGGAGTAATCGCCCGCGCCGAACACGCGTACATCACCCATGCCCGGCAAACGCGCCAGCACATCGCGCACATTCAGCACCGCATAGTTGCGTAGATACAGCGAGTCATGACTGTTATCCGGCGAGGTAAGATGCACCACCATCATCAACGCGGGCGAACTCTTCACTGTGGCTACACCGAGCGCACGCACTTCTTCCGGTAAGCGCGGCAAGGCTTGCGCAACGCGATTCTGCACTTGCACCTGGGCACGATCGATGTCGGTGCCGATGGCGAAGGTGACCGTCAACGTCAGTGCACCATCCATTGTTGCCTGCGATGACAGGTACAACATGTCTTCAACACCAACGATTTCCTGTTCCAGCACCGCCGATACATTTTCCGAAATGGTTTTCGGATTAGCACCGGGATAGTTGGCGCGCACCACCACTGAAGGCGGCACTACTTCGGGATATTCGCTGATCGGCAATTTGAACAATGCAATCGCGCCGGCCAACGTGATGATGGCCGACAGCACCGCCGCGAACACCGGCCTATCGATAAAAAAGTTGGAGAATTTCATAGCTTGGTGCTCGCTTTGGTGGCAGTGCTGCTAGCGAGTAAAGCGTTCGCTTTGCCTTCGTTAGCCATTGCTACTTGTATCGGTGTGACCACTGCACCGGGACGCACGCGTTGCAGGCCATTCACTACAATGGTTTCGCCAGCCTGCAAGCCATCACGAATGACGCGCAGGCCATCAACGCCCGCTTCGCGCGCAATGGGACCGAGCGTGACGGCGCGGTACTCGACCTTGTTTTGCGCATCAACCACCAACACGTAACGCACGTTCTGATCGGTGCCGACTGCGCTGTCCTTGATCAACACGGCTTGCTGTTGCTCATTGCCGCTGATCTTCACGCGCGCAAACATGCCCGGCGTGTATTGCCGATCGCGATTGTCGAGCTTGCCGCGTGCACGCACAGTGCCGGTGGCTGCATCCAGCTGGTTATCGAGAAACACCATCTGACCCTGGTGCGGATAGCCCTCTTCATTGGCAAGACCTATCCATACTGATTGCGCAACAGAAGGCGTGGCGTGGCGCGTGGTCGCTACGTACTTCAGGAACATGCGTTCATCCGCCTGAAACTCCACATACACGGGATCCACCGATACCAGTGTGGTCAACAGCGATTGACCGCTGGTCACCAGGTTGCCGGCGGTCACTTCAGCGCGGCTGATCAATCCCGAGATCGGCGCACGCACTTCCGTGAAAGTGAGATTGAGTTGCGCCGCATCGACGGCAGCCTGCGCAGCCTGCACATTCGCCACCGCTTGTTCGCTACCGGCAACTCGATTGTCGAACTCTTCCTGCGAGATCGCATGCAGGTTGAGCAGCTTGGTGGCGCGCTCATGTTCGGTACGCGCCAAGGTCGCTGCAGTGCGCGCGCGCGCCAGCTCCGCCTGCGCACGTTTCAAGTCAGCTTGGTAAGGACGCGGATCGATGACGAACAACACATCGTTCTTGCGCACTTCGCGGCCTTCAACAAAGTTGACCGAGGCGATGTAGCCGGTAACACGCGGACGAATCTCGACGCGCTCCACCGGCTGAATGCGCCCGGTGAATTGATCGAACTCGGTAATGGGTTGCGAAATCGCCTGGGCCACGCTGACCTGCGGCACCTGTTGAGGTGCAGGCGCAGCTTCGTTACGAGCGCAAGCGGCGAGAGATAAAGTCAGAGCTACAACAGCAGCAAGCTTGAGTTGGCGGTACATCGTGATTCCTCCCAGAAGACGATGTGTATTCTCACCGCAGCGCAGCAAATCGAATATTGGTACGGAGAGGGGGGACGATGACCTCAGCGGGTGGGGCGGAAGCTATCTCTTTTGGGGGATAAGGTTAACCAACCGGTAGACGTTCAGACGCGATCTGACATTTATTGAACGTTTAGTAGCGATTGTCCAAGTCAGATCTTACCAGCTGCTGTTTTTCAGCGAGGCTAAGGTGCAGGCAACACTAACAGATCAGAAACTGGCTCGAGAACTATCTCTGGGAGATATTCCGCTACACACGTTCTTTGCAACGCAGCCACCTCCGTATCCAGTGGCATTAGTTTAAACGCCATGTCTCGTGCCTCAGAACTTGGCCACTGAGCGTAGCTATACCAGATCCCATCTGATCCTCGGTGTAACCGTGATCCTAACGAACCGTGGCGATAGAGCAGTTCAGATATTTCCGTCCACGTGGAAATGAAGTCGTTTTCTCGTCCTTCGTGGATCTTCCATCTGTATATAACTGCGAAGCCTGCAGAACGATTCATTTTCATATCGATCACTGTGCCGCACCTGCGACCAATCCAAAACATTTCATATCCCTGAATGATCCATGGATATAAGCTGCGTGGCGGCGAATGCCCTCTTCTTTAAAACCTAGCTTCTCCAAAACTCTTTCAGACGCCTTGTTACCAACGATGGTATCCGCCTGAACACGGTGTAGCTGGCCGCAGGGAAGCTCGCCGGAGAGTGCCGCGCGTAGAATCTCTGATACAGCCTCTGTAGCCACGCCGCTGCCCCAGCTCGCTGGTTTGAGGTCATAGCCAATTGTCCCATTCCGCATCTTGGTGCTCCACGTATTGAAGCCGCATGTGCCGACCAGCTCCGCTGTGCCACGCTCACGAATCGCCCATCTAATACCCGATCTCAAAGCAAATCTGGACTCGAAGACCGCCATTAGGCTTTCAGCATCGGAAAGAGAAGTGAAAGGCTCCAAGTCGTAGAACTCCACCACTCTTGGATCCGAGAACAATTGGAATATCGCGGTGACATCTTCCGAATTGATGCGCGTTAGCCTGAACCGACGTGTTTCAAGATTAGGAAACATTTGTGTTCGTCCTTGACTCCCTACCTTGGATTCTTTTTAGCACATCCAATGCTGAAACTGCACCAAACGCTTTTCGGCGGACGCGCAATAAATTGCGCCTCTATAGCGCCGTTACGATTATCGCGTCTTCCTAACTTCGCGAACATCAACGTTGCCAAACAGCTACACACCGCATCATGGTCGACGGTGACTTCTTACTGAAGATGTAGAGCTTCTAACCTGGAGACGCTCTATTGATTGTCACATTATCTGTTCCGAGTCGAGGCGATTTCGGAGCAGACGAACAAACACTGATCTGAGTCGATGGCGCTTTCGTAGGTGGAAGTTGCGTGTCTGCGCAGTGCTGATGTTAGTTGGTTTAGAAATCATCTCGTCTCACGGCCCGAACATTTTTCACCGAGTGTTCGGGCTTTTTATTTTGTTTTTATTTTTTATTTGCGGCCGCTCACGCTTGGAGGCACGCAGTGCCACGACGGACATCGCAGCCACCGGGAAAATCCACTCATTCAAAGCGTGCATCGAGCAGCGATCAGAAAATTTCCCTGGTGAGTTTTGTTATTCACTCGTTCAATCGATTGCGTGGTAAGCCCAGCACCGATTACCAGCAAGCGTTGCAGCAAAAACAATCACAACAGCCACGCAACCCGTGGCGAGCCGTGGAAATCGTGCCGGATTTTCACGGCT
>Ga0065707_10082796_pt1 | contig 12054 bp, 6 predicted proteins | sample SwiRhicommuniRL3_FD_59094 | JGI IMG/M metagenome (GOLD analysis project Ga0065707, IMG submission 59094) | Switchgrass rhizosphere bacterial communities from Rose Lake, Michigan, USA - RL3 v2 (version 2) | ecosystem: Host-associated > Plants > Roots > Rhizosphere > Soil | place: East Lansing, MI... | reverse complement strand
CCCGCCGCCACTTGCGCATTCTGCGCGCGTATCGCGGATATGATCTCATCGACGGTCAGATTGCGTTCGGCGGCGCGATCGGGGTCGATCCAGATCCGCATGTCATAATCGCGCCCGCCGCCTGAACGAACGCCTCCAACGCCTGGAATGCGGAGGAGCTGATCGACGATGTGCAGCTTTGCATAATTCCCGATATATTGCGGATCGAGCGAGCCGTCGGGCGAGGTAAGCCCGATCACCATCAGCAGATCGGGCGAATTTTTCAGTGTTGTCACACCGATCTGACGCACTTCCTCGGGCAGCCGCGGTTCGGCCGTCGCCACGCGATTTTGCACCAGCACCTGCGCCTGATCGACATTGGTGCCCGGCTTGAAGGATATCGTAATCGTCAACGCGCCCGATGCGGTGGAATAGGACGACATGTAGATCATGCCTTCCACGCCGTTGATCGCTTCCTCGATCGGGCCAGCCACCGTGTCTGCCAGCGTCTCGGCGGTCGCGCCCGGATAGGTTGCGCTCACGACAACCGTCGGAGGTGCTATTTCGGGATATTGACCGACCGGTAGCGTGGGATAGGCGACAAGCCCCGCGAGGATGATCAGGATCGATACAACCGCCGCGAAAATCGGTCGATCGATGAAGAAATGCGGCATGCGCATCAGTGGTCAGCGGGCTTGAGCTGATCCGCGGGCGGCGCCGAGGCAGGGCTGGAATCGGGCGACGTGTCTGCCGCGCGCGGGGTGATACGGCCTTGATGAGCGGTGACCAGCATACCGGGGCGCATCTGGGAGAGGCCCTCGATTATCACCTTGTCGCCCCGGCCTATGCCGGAGCGGATTACCCGCAGACCTTCGACCATCGGCCCCACTTCCACCGGCCGCGCCACCGTCTTGCCGTCGCGGCCGACGAGGTAAACGAGTTTGCGGGTCTGATCGGTGAGGATAGCCTCATCCGGCACGAGCCATGCCTGATAGGCGCCCGAGCCCAACAGTCGAGCCCGACCAAACATGCCCGGAACCAGAAACCCTTTGGGATTGTCGACCACTGCGTGGGCACGGATCGTGCCGCTACCAGTGTCTATGGCATTGTCCACGAACACCATGCGCCCGTGCCAGCGAAAATCCTTTTCATCTGAAAGCTGAATTTCGACAGGGTTGGGGGCATAGCGCGAAGACTGTCGCTGCCCTTCCTGCGCCTGCCGGATGTATTTCAGATAAAAAGCCTCGGCGCCTTCGAAGCTGAACCAGATCGGGTTGATCGAAACGACCGTGGTGAGCAACGTCTCATTCGCCTTCACCTGATCGCCGATGGCGACGCGTTTGTCCGATACCCGGCCATTGATCGGCGATCTGACCGTCGTGAAGGAAAGATCGAGTTGCCTCGCCTCCGCATTGGCCCGCGCCGCTTCGAGATTGGCCTCCGCCGTGCGCTGCGAGGCGACACGCGTCTCATATTCTTGCTGAGACACGGCGTTGAACGATTTGAGCTCGGCGGCACGCGCGAGTTCGCTTCGGGCATTGGCGAGCGCCGCGTTTGCGCTTTGTACCGCCGCTTTCGCCTGGAGGTAGGCCGCCCGATAAGGCCGCGGATCGATCTGGAACAGGAACTGGCCCTTGCGGACCTCCACGCCCTGGCGGAAGCCGACGGATGCGATCTGCCCGGATACGCGAGGCAGGACCTGTACATTATCGACGGCTTCGAACCGGCCGACATATTCATCCCAATCGGTGACCCGTCGGGAAATCGGCGCGGCGACGGTTACATTGGGCGGCGGCGGCGGAGCCTGATCGCCTCCGGAACAGGCAACGAGGCCAAATAGGCCGAGAAGGGTGAACCACCGCATCGCCGCCCATATGTTGCGATGCAGAATCGATTTCAAGCGGCAACGCTTCGGCTTTTTCCCGAAATGTGAACCTAAGCGCGCCTCAGCGCGGTAAAGTGCTCACGCCCATCAGTTTGAGATCGACAGCGCGCGCGCATTGCCGCCCTTCGCGGATCGCCCAGACGACCAGCGATTGACCGCGCCGCATGTCGCCACAGGAGAATATGCCGTCTTCGCTAGATTCATAATCAGCAATGTTGGCGGAGACATTGCCGCGCGCATCAAGCACAACTCCCGATTGCTCGATCATGCCCGCCTTGCGGGGACCGATGAACCCCATCGCCAGCAACACGAGATCGGCGCGAATCTGGAACTCGCTGCCGACAATCTCGCGTGGGCTGCCATCGACCCACTCGACCCGCGCGCATTCGAGCGCGGTCAGCTTGCCGCCCATGCCCACGAACCGCTTGGTCATCACCGACCAGTCGCGCTCGCATCCTTCCTCCTGCGAGGAGGAGGTTCGCAGTTTCATCGGCCAGTCCGGCCAGGTAAGCGCCTTGTTTTCCTTCTCCGGCGGCTTGGGCATGATCTCGATCTGGGTGACCGAAGCAGCGCCCTGCCGGTTGGAGGTGCCGATACAGTCCGATCCGGTATCTCCGCCGCCGATGACGACGACATGTTTGCCGGTGGCGGTGATCGACCCTCGCGGCGCGGCGCGCACTTCGTCGTCGCCGGCGTTGCGCTTGTTCTGCTGGGTCAGGAACTCCATCGCGAAGCGGACGCCGGATAGCTCGAAGCCCGGAATATCCAGCGGGCGCGGCTGCTCGGCACCACCAGCGAGCACGACCGCATCGAAATTCTGCCGCAGCGTCTCGACCGAGACCGCCACGCCGACCTCGGTGCTGGTTCTGATTTCGACTCCCTCCGCCTCCATCTGGACGATGCGCCGGTTGATGAGATGCTTCTCCATCTTGAAATCAGGGATGCCGTAGCGCAGCAGGCCGCCGACCCGGTCATTCTTCTCGAACAGCGTCACGGCGTGGCCGGCACGAGCGAGCTGCTGGGCGCAGGCCATGCCTGCCGGTCCGGAACCCACGACGGCAACCCGCTTGCCGGTCTTCTCCTTCGGCGGCTGCGGGACGATCCAGCCTTCCTGCCAGCCGCGATCGACGATCTGGCATTCGATCGACTTGATCGTGACCGGAGCGTCATCGATGTTGAGCGTGCAGGCCGCCTCGCAGGGCGCCGGACAGATGCGGCCCGTGAACTCCGGAAAATTGTTGGTCGAGTGCAGCACTTCCAGCGCGTTGCGCCAGTCATCCTCATAGACCAGATGATTCCAGTCCGGGATGATGTTGTTCACCGGACAGCCATTGTGACAATAAGGAATGCCGCAATTCATGCAGCGTGCCGCCTGATCGCGAATATCGCTCCCCGCCAGCGGGCGGACGAATTCCGTCCAGGTCTTTAACCGCGCCTCGGGCTTGTCATAGCCGCGGTCACGCCGCTCGATTTCCAGAAACCCCGTTACCTTGCCCACTCTCTACGTCCTCTAACCATCTTTCCGTTCGTCCTGAGTAACCACTGAGCCTGGCGAAGTGGCGTGTCGAAGGACCCTTCGATACGGGTCTTCGGCTTCGCTCAGCCCCTACTCAGGGCGAACGGGTGTTGGGTGCCTATCACTCAGCCGCCACCGCCGCGGCGAGCCGCTCGGTTTCGAGCTGCTGGAGCGCGCGACGGTAATCGCGCGGCATGACCTTCACGAAGCGCTTCACGGCATTGTCCCAATCATCAAGCAGCGTCTTGGCCTGCGTGCTGCCGGTGTGAAGCTTATGCCGTTGCAGCAGGATCTTGAGCCGTTCCGCATCGTGGCGAAGCATGTCGCCCATGCCAAAATCATGAACATTGGCCGGACGCTGCGCGGGTCTGCCGTTGCCGTCCTCGGCGTCCACCCCGGCCGAGATCGCCTCAACCTCTACCATCGCATGATTGCACAGATCGCGGAACTTTCCTTCGACGTCATAGACATAGGCGATACCACCCGACATGCCGGCCGCGAAGTTGCGCCCCGTCTTGCCGAGTACGACGACAACGCCACCGGTCATATATTCGCAGCCATGATCGCCGGTGCCCTCGACCACCGCGATCGCGCCGGAGTTGCGCACTGCGAAGCGCTCTCCCGCGACGCCCTGGAAATAGGCTTCGCCTGCTATCGCGCCGTAGAGCACGGTGTTGCCGACGATGATGTTGTCGAGCGGATTGCGATCCAGGCCGGCCGGCTGGCGCACGATCACGCGCCCGCCCGACAGGCCCTTGCCGACATAGTCGTTCGCATCGCCGGTCAGCTCCAGCGTCACCCCATGCGCGAGGAATGCGCCGAAGCTCTGCCCCGCCACACCGTTTAGCCGGATGACGATGCTGCTATCCGGCAGGCCGGCATGGCCGTGCGCCTTGGCGACCTCGCCCGAGAGCATCGCGCCGACGGTGCGATTGACGTTGCGGACCTCACGTTCGATTCGGATATGCTCGCCCTTGTCGATCGCAGGCCGTGCTGCGGCAATCAGCTCCTTGTCGAGCGCTGCGTCGAGTCCGTGATCCTGGCCCTCGCTGTTGCGAAGCGATGCGCCCTGCCCCACCGAGACCTGATGCAGGATGCGCGACAGATCGACGCCCTGCGCCTTCCAGTGATCAATCGCATTGCGCATGTCGAGCCGATCAACCCGGCCGATCATCTCATCGAGGGTACGGAAGCCCATCTCCGCCATGATCTGGCGCAGTTCCTCGGCCACGAAGAAGAAATAGTTGATCACATGCTCGGGCTGGCCCGTGAAGCGAGCGCGCAGCACAGGGTCCTGGGTCGCGACGCCCACCGGGCAGGTGTTGAGATGGCATTTGCGCATCATGATGCAGCCGGCCGCGATCAGCGGCGCGGTGGCGAAGCCGAACTCGTCAGCGCCGAGCAGCGCGCCAATCGCGACATCGCGGCCGGTACGCAACCCGCCATCGACCTGAACCGCGATGCGGCTGCGCAGGCCGTTGAGGAGCAGGGTCTGCTGGGTCTCGGCAAGGCCGATTTCCCATGGGCTGCCTGCATGAGTGAGCGACGTCAGCGGCGAAGCGCCGGTCCCGCCCTCATAGCCGGAGATCGTGACATGGTCGGCGCGCGCCTTGCTGACGCCTGCCGCGACCGTGCCGACACCAACCTCTGACACCAGCTTCACCGAGATGCGGGCACCGGTGTTGACGTTCTTCAGGTCGTGGATCAGCTGCGCGAGATCCTCGATCGAATAGATGTCATGGTGCGGCGGCGGCGAGATCAGGCCGACGCCCGGCGTCGAATGCCGGGTCGCGCCGATGGTCTTGTCGACCTTATCGCCGGGCAGCTGTCCGCCTTCGCCCGGCTTTGCGCCCTGCGCCATCTTGATCTGGATGTCGTCGGCATTGACCAGATATTCGGCGGTCACGCCGAAGCGGCCCGACGCGACCTGCTTGATTGCCGAGCGCATCGAATCGCCGTTCGGCAATGGCTTGAAGCGCTTGGGGTCCTCGCCGCCCTCGCCTGTGTTCGATTTTCCGCCGATCCGGTTCATCGCGACGGCGAGCGTGGTGTGCGCTTCCCAGCTGATCGAGCCATAGCTCATCGCACCGGTGGCGAAGCGCTTGACGATCGCGCTGGCCGGCTCAACCTCGGAGATGTCGATGGGCTCGTCCGCCTTCTTGAGCTCCATCAGCCCGCGGATGGTCAGCAACCGGGCGCTTTGCTCGTTGATGCTCGCCGCGAACTCGGCATAATCCTTCGAGAGATTACCCCGCACGGCATGCTGGAGCTTGGCGACGCTCGCCGGCGTCCAGGCATGTTCCTCGCCCCGGATGCGATAGGCATAACTGCCGCCGACATCGAGCATGTTCCGGTAGATCGGGTTTTCGCCATAGGCATCCCGATGCCGGCGAACCGTCTCCTCGGCGATCTCGGCAAGGCCGATGCCTTCGATGGTGGTGGCAGTGCCGGTGAAATATTTTTCGACGAAGGCTGAGGACAGGCCGACCGCATCGAAGATCTGCGCGCCGCAATAGCTCTGATAGGTCGAAATGCCCATCTTGGACATGACCTTCAGGATGCCCTTGCCGATCGCCTTGATATAATTCTTCTGAACTTCGTAGCTCGACAGCGGCAGGTTCTTCTTGCGACGAATTTCCTCCAGCGTTTCGAATGCCAGATAGGGATTGACCGCCTCGGCGCCATAACCCGCGAGCACGCAGAAATGGTGGACCTCGCGCGCCTCGCCGGTCTCGATGACGAGCCCGGTCTGCATGCGCAGCCCTTGGCGGATCAGGTGATGATGCACCGCTGCGGTCGCGAGCGCGGCCGGGATCGCGATCCGCTCCGGCCCGACCGCGCGATCGGAGAGCACGAGGATGTTCTGGTCAGCCAGCACCGCTTCGGTGGCGGCATTGCACACCCGTTCCAGCGCGCGCTCCATCGCATCGGCACCGTCAATGGTGGGCCAGGTGATGTCGATCGTCTCGGTGCGGAAAGCACCGTCCAGCGTTTCCGAAACCGAGCGGATCTTGGCGAGGTCGCTGTCGGTCAACACCGGCTGCGATACTTCCAGCCGCTTGTGCGTGCCGGCCTGACGGCCGAGCAGATTGGGCCGCGGGCCGATCATCGAGACCAGCGACATAACCAGTTCCTCGCGGATCGGATCGATCGGCGGATTGGTGACCTGTGCGAAGTTCTGCTTGAAATAATCGTAGAGCAGCCGCGAGCGCTGCGAAAGCACGGCGATCGGCGTATCGGTCCCCATCGATCCGATCGGATCGTCACCGTTCTGCGCCATCGGCTCAAGGAATTTCGAAACGTCTTCCTGGGTGTAGCCGAAGGCCTGCTGGCGATCGAGTAGAGCGCCCGCGTCATTGGAGATCGCCGATACCTGATCGGGCTCGGGAAGCTCCTCCAGCTTGTACTGTGTCGCCTTGAGCCAGTCAGCATAGGGAGCAGCACCGGAGAGCACCGCCTTGATCTCATCGTCCTCGATGATCCGGCCTTGCTCAAGATCGATCAGCAGCATCTTGCCCGGCTGGAGCCGCCACTTGCGGACGATATTCTCCTCGGCGACCGGCAGCACGCCGGACTCCGACGCCATGATGACATGATCGTCATCCGTGACGATAAAACGCGCGGGCCGGAGCCCGTTGCGATCGAGGGTGGCGCCGATCTGGCGGCCGTCGGTGAAGGCGATCGCGGCCGGGCCGTCCCACGGCTCCATCAGCGCGGCATGATATTCGTAGAATGCCTTGCGCTCCGCCGACATCAGCGGATTGCCCGCCCATGCCTCCGGGATCAGCATCATCACCGCCTGCGGCAGCGGATATCCGCCCGCGACCAACAGCTCCAACGCGTTGTCGAGGCACGCCGTATCCGACTGTCCGTGCGCGATCAGCGGCCACATCTTGTTGAGATCGGGACCCAGTAGCTCCGATTCCATGGTGCGGCGGCGCGCGTTCATCCAGTTGACGTTGCCGCGCACGGTGTTGATCTCGCCGTTATGGGCAATGAACCGGTAAGGATGCGCCAGCTTCCACGACGGGAAGGTGTTGGTCGAGAAGCGCTGATGGACGAGCGCAATGGCTGATTGGGTCAGCGGATTGCTCAGATCCTTGTAGAAGGTGCCAACCTGACCGGCGAGCAGCAAACCTTTGTAGACCACCGTGCGCGTCGAGCAGGACGGGATGTAGAAGTCGCTCAACCCTGAGAGCGCGTGCTTCTCTTCCATCGCTTCCAATGGATTCTGGGTCTGCTTGCGGATCACGAGCAGCTTGCGCTCGAACGCATCCTGATCCGGCGTGCCCGGCCCACGGCCAATGATCGCCTGACGGATCATCGGCAGGTCGGCGAGCACCGCGGCGCCGAGGACGCTCCGGTCGATCGGCACGTCGCGCCAGCCGATCAGCGACTGGCCTTCCTTGGTGAGCAGCCGCTCGAACCGCCCGACCGCGAAATCGCGCGCCTCTTCGTCGGCGGGAAGGAAACACATCGCAACCGCATAATCGCCCGGCTTCGGCAACTCGACGCCCTTGTCGGCCGCCCACGCGCGCAGCAACGCATCGGGAATCTGGATGAGGATACCTGCGCCGTCTCCCACCTCGGGATCCGCACCGACCGCGCCGCGATGATCGATATTGAGCAGGATTTCGAGCCCGCGCGAAATCGTCTCGTGCGACTTCTTGCCCTTGATATTGGCGATGAAGCCGACGCCGCACGCATCATGCTCGTTACGCGGATCGTACAAACCCTGTTGCCGCGGATAACTCATCCCGCTTTTCACCCTCTCCCAGCCGACTAAAAGCCGGACTGTTTCTCGCCCGACGCCCAAAGCACCGATCAACGGAAATGCAAGCGCAACGTTATGCATGAACGCGCGCGATTCGCAAAATCACCCAGTTTGCACCCCTGCGACGGGGCGGATGCCGAATATCGGCAAAATCGTCAAGCTTCGCTCGCCCCGGATGGGTCGATACGCTAGCAGCATACGATGAACCCCGCTTCGGTTTCTCCATTTCACGCCATCACGATCTCTCGGCTGGCACACCAGCTTCAGGCGGAAGGGCGCTCGATCATCCATATGGAGTTCGGCCAGCCCTCAACCGGCGCGCCGCCCCGCGCAATCCAGGCCGCCCGACACATGCTGGAAGCGGAGCCGGGCGCTTATTGGGAAAGCCCGAAGCTACGCGAGCGGATTGCCCAGCTCTACGCGGACCGGCACGGGCTGGCGATTGAGCCCGAGCGGATCGTGCTGACCTGTGGCGCGAGCCCGGCGCTGGTGCTGGCGCTCACTGCCTTGTTCCAGCCCGGCGATCGCATCGCCTTTGTGCGGCCGGGCTATGTCGCCTATCGCAACACCATTACCGCACTCGCCCGGACGCCCGTTGAAATAGAGGCCAGCCAGGAAACGCGCTTTCAGATCGCCGCCAGCCATATCGATGCGCTGGACGAGCCGCCGGCAGGGATCATCGTCGCAAGCCCTGCCAACCCTACCGGCACCATGGTTGATAAGGCCGGGCTGGAGGGGATCGCGGCCGTGGCGAAGCGACGCAGCATCCGGATCATCTCGGACGAGATCTATCACGGCCTGAGCTATGTCGAGCCCGCGCATTCGATGCTCGAATTCGACCCCCATGCGATCGTCATCAACAGCTTCTCCAAATATTTCTCGATGGTCGGCTGGAGGCTCGGCTGGATCGTGGCACCTCCCCGCGCGGGCGATCTGTTGCGCGCCTATCTCGGCAATATGTTCCTGACCGCCCCCACCCTCTCCCAGCATGCCGCGCTCGCGGCAATGGACGAGACGGACGTGCTGGAGCAGTATCGCGACACGTACCGGCGCAACCGGGCGTTACTGCTTGACGCCCTGCCGCAACTTGGCCTGAGCGAGATCGCGCCGCCCGATGGGGCCTTTTACATCTGGGCCAACGTCAGCGCCCTTACGAATGATAGCCTCGATTTCTGCCGCCGCCTGCTGATCGATACCGGCGTGACGATCGCGCCGGGGATCGATTTCGATCCGGTCAACGGCCATCGTTTCGTCCGCTTCTCCTTCGCGGTGAGCGAGGACGAGACTCGCGAGGCGATCGACCGGTTCGGGACGTGGCTGGTGGAGCAAAGGGCATGACCAGGCCTTCCATGCGGGCCTCGACGTCTTCGAGCGTGAGCCACGGGTAAACCCGAACCTGCTGGAATTGGATTCGGTGGTGCTTCTGCCGCACCTCGGCAGCGGGACCATCGAGGCGCGCACCGCGATGGGGATGCGCGTCGCCGCCAATCTCGTCCGTTTCTTTGCCCGGGAGGAGCCGCAGGGAAGAAGCACTGCGCGCAAAGCTGCTCTCGCAGGGCTGCGAGCCTGGAAACGGCTTGATGACGCCCGATCAGATTGCACGCTTCGTCCAATATTATGAGTGGCTTACGCGGCATATCTTGCTTGAGATGCCAAGCCGTGCGGATATTGTGTTCCGGCTCACTCCCGACGAGAAATCATATCACGTTAATTATAATAATTTCATAGTTATATATTGTAACCATGGTTTTTTGTGCTCGACCACCGCTACGGAAGGGCCAAGAATTGGCTCATCATCTGCAACGCAGATTAGTCTAGTCAATTCGGTTGCAAATGTGGCAGGCTCGTAACATGTCGAATAAGACGGGTCCGAAAACCATTGTCGCACCACCTGAAGATGCCGATTTGCCCGTGACAGTTTCGGGGCGCCGGACCGGCTATTCCAGCCCGTCCATCAAGGCACGGCGGCATCGCATCCTTGACGAGACCCGCCGCATGATCGGCGAGGTCGGCATCGCCAGCCTCAGCATGGATGAAGTCGCGCGCCGGGCCGAGGTCGCCAAGCGGACGCTCTACAACGCGTTCGAGAGCAAGGAGCGCCTGGTCGCGGCGGCGATCCATCAATATTTCGAGGATTATGTCAGCAAGATCGCCTATTCGACGCGGGAGAAAACGCTTGACCGGATGATCGAGCGGCTGGTCCTCGTCGCGCGGCGAAATTTCGAGATCCGCAATTACACTCGCGCGCTGATGAACATCTATAACGCGCATGATGTCGATCCGGACATTCATGAGGCCATCTACAGCATCGCGGCGGAATCGCTTGAGCCGTGGATCCGCATGCTCCAGAGCAAGCACCAGCTCCAGCCTTGGGTCGACGCCGACGAACTGATCAATTCGCTCGTCACGTTCCATTATGGACTCGCCAGTGCATGGGCCGAAGGGCTGATCCATGATGACGCGTTCCTGCTCAATTTGTTGCGCGGATTCCTGACGTTCACGGCCGGCGCGACGCGCGGCGCGGCGCGCAGGGAAATCGAACAGGTGCTGGCGGACGTCGTCAATCATCCGCTGCTTCACTCCGCCCAAAGGGCCTGATCCGGACAATGGAAATGTCGGCCGGGATGCAGGCACTGGCGCATGCGACCGACGACAATCGCGAGGCGATCGCCGCTTTCGTCGAGAAGCGAAAGCCGAGCTTTACAGGGAACTGAGCTTCATCCCGACGAGGTCACTTGCCCTTCCGCCACTCCGGATCAAAGCTTGGCCGCTCCATCTGGAACCGATCGCTGTTGCGGACATACCAGCCACTGCCATGAGTCCGCCCGATCAGCTTCATGCCCGGCGTGTCGAGATAGAGCTTCCCGGGATTGGCGATGAACTGATCTTGAAGTTCCGGGTGCGAGCCTCCTTGAGCAGGCCGAGCGCGACCAGCGGGGGCGTGATACCGACGAGATTGAAGAAGCTGTAGGGCGCGGCATTGACGATGCCAGCTTCCGGCACGCCCGTGACCCACGCGATCACGTGAACCGCTGATCAGGATGCGATGCGGCTTGGTTGCGGGGACAGGATTTGAACCTGTGACCTTCAGGTTATGAGCCTGACGAGCTACCGGGCTGCTCCACCCCGCGACACTAGCTGGAAGCCTCAAACGCCGGCGCCGGCGTCCGCCGACTTGGCTATCCTCGCATAAGCTCGGGCGGCCTTTGGCCTTGCGAAGCCGATGGCTTCGTAGCTTCCTTCAACATCATGAATGGGTTTTGATATCCGTGCGTTCCATCGCGCTGGCCGCAATGCCTGGCGACGACCTACTCTTCCATCGCTTAAGCGATAGTACCATCGGCGCTGTCTGGTTTCACGGCCGAGTTCGGGATGGGATCGGGTGGGTCACAGACGCTATGGCCACCAAGCAATGAGGCCAGCGCGTGGAAAACATGGATCAGAAATCGATGCGATAAGGGCGTTTCATGCCGAGCTTGTTTATCCGCCATCGGACGACAAGGCTGAAATCAGCACTGTCATTGATGGTGGGACTCTCAAGCGCGAATAGAGCAATTAGGACCGGTTAGCTCCACGCGTTACCGCGCTTCCACATCCGGCCTATCAACGTCATGGTCTCTGACGGCTCTAAGATATCTTATCTTGAGGGAGGCTTCCCGCTTAGATGCTTTCAGCGGTTATCCCGTCCATGCATAGCTACCCTGCTGCACCGTTGGCACGATGACAGGTCCACCAGAGGCATGTTCACCCCGGTCCTCTCGTACTAGGGGCAACTCCTCTCAAATATCGACGCCCACGGCAGATAGGGACCAAACTGTCTCGCGACGTTCTGAACCCAGCTCACGTACCACTTTAATTGGCGAACAGCCAAACCCTTGGGACCTGCTCCAGCCCCAGGAT
>Ga0065707_10082794_pt1 | contig 12061 bp, 10 predicted proteins | sample SwiRhicommuniRL3_FD_59094 | JGI IMG/M metagenome (GOLD analysis project Ga0065707, IMG submission 59094) | Switchgrass rhizosphere bacterial communities from Rose Lake, Michigan, USA - RL3 v2 (version 2) | ecosystem: Host-associated > Plants > Roots > Rhizosphere > Soil | place: East Lansing... | reverse complement strand
GGCCGTGGTCTCGGGCATCGTGTGCGTGGCCGCGGGTGTCGCGCGCCTCGGCTTCGTGACCGAACTGCTGTCCAAGCCGATCCGCTACGGGTACATGAACGGCATCGCACTGACCGTGATCCTGAGTCAAGTGCCGAAGCTGCTCGGCTTTTCGGTGTCTGCGGAAGGGCCGCTGCGGCAAGTGTGGGCAACCGTCGACGGCGTGCTCACCGGTAAGACGAACATCGCAGCCCTCGCGGTGGGCGCAGGCACGCTGGTTGCGATTTTGCTGATGCAACGCCGTCCGCGGGTGCCGGCGATCCTGATCGCCGTGGTCGCGGCCACGGTGGTCGTGGTCGCGCTCGATCTCGCGGCGCGCGCCGGCGTGTCGGTGCTCGGTTCGTTGCCGCGGGGACTACCGGCCTTCACATTGCCATTGATCGGCATCGACGACGTGGCGTCGGTGCTGATCGGCGGCTTCGCGGTGGCCGTGGTGTCGTTCGCCGACACCAGTGTGCTGTCGCGCGCCTATGCCGCGCGCATGCGCACGAAGGTCGATCCGAACCAGGAGATGGTCGGCCTCGGAGCGGCCAACCTGGTGGCAGGATTCTTCCAGGGCATTCCGATCAGCAGCAGTGCATCGCGCACGCCGGTGGCCGAGGCCGCAGGAGCGCGCACGCAACTCACCGGGGTCGTCGGCGCGCTGGCGATCGCCGCGCTGCTGGTGGCAGCGCCCAACCTGCTGTCGGACGTGCCGAATACGGCGCTGGCAGCGGTCGTGATCGCGGCCGCGATCGGCTTGATCGAAGTGGCCGATCTGCGCCGCATCTATCGCATCCAGCGCTGGGAGTTCTGGCTATCGATGATCTGCTTGGCCGGTGTGGCGGCCTTCGGGGCGGTGCCGGGCATCGGCATCGCAATCGTCATCGCGGTCATCGAATTTCTGTGGGACGGTTGGCGCCCGCACTCGGCGGTACTCGGGCGTGTCGATCGGCTCAAGGGCTATCACGACATCAGCCGCTATCCGCAGGCGAGCCGCATTCCCGGCCTGGTGCTGTTTCGCTGGGACGCACCGCTGTTCTTCGCCAACGCGGAACTGTTCTGTGATCGTGTGCGCGCCGCGATGGCGGGGTCACCGACAGCGGTGCAGTGCGTCGTGGTCGCCGCCGAGCCCGTGACGAGTGTCGACGTGACCGCCGCCGATGCATTAGAGGACCTGGCCGACGCACTGCGCGCCGAAGGCATCGATCTGTGGTTTGCGGAGATGAAGGACCCGGTGAAGGACAAGCTGAAGCGCTTTGGGCTCTTTGCCCGCTTCGGTGCAGACACGTTCCATCCAACGGTCGGGGAAGCCGTGAAGGCGTACCTGCGCGCTCGCCCGGTGCAGTGGGTCGACTGGGAAGACGAGACGCGGTAGCCGACGCAGCACACGCGTCGCGAGCGCCCAAGCTGAACGAACAAAGCCCGATGCCTTTCGACATCGGGCTTCTTGCGTCATTGGTCGGGGTGGCGGGATTCGAACTCGCGACCCCTTGCACCCCATGCAAGTGCGCTACCAGGCTGCGCTACACCCCGACGAAGCGTTGGATTATAGAGGTCGAGCCGAAGGCCCTCGCCCCTCAGCTGTCGAGCAGTCTGCGAATCGACAGCAGTTCCGCGCGCAGTTGCGCGAGGTCGAACTCCATCACGTCGGGCACAGGCAGATCTTCTTCAGTCGGTGCCAGTGTCTCGACGCTGACCTCGGCCTCGACAGGTTCTTCGAGCGCGCCAGCCGGCAACACGGCATCGCCGTTGTTGCGACCCAAGCGCACCGCGGCAGGCTGTTCAGCGAGCCGGTTGCGTGCTCCGCTGATCGTGAAGCCCTGGTCGTACAACAACTCGCGGATGCGTCGGATCAGCAGCACCTCGTGGTGCTGGTAGTAGCGTCGATTGCCGCGCCGTTTGACCGGTTTGAGCTGCGTGAACTCCTGTTCCCAATACCTCAGGACGTAAGGCTTCACGCCGCACAAGACGCTGACTTCACCGATCGTGAAGTAGCGTTTGGCCGGGATTGCGGGGAGCCCATTCTCCATTGAAATCAATGAGGTGGCGCAGCAAAGCTAGACTTTACTCGAACTCGCCATCGGCTGGCGTGTCGCCCTGCACGATTGATTTCAACTTGTGGCTTGCGTGAAAAGTCACAACATGGCGCGCCTTGATCGGGATGGCCTCGCCGGTGCGGGGGTTACGCCCCGGCCGGGGCGCCTTGCGGCGGATGTTGAAATTGCCAAAGCCGGACAGCTTGACGTCGCTGCCCTGGACCAGGGTGGCGTGAACGAGCTCGAAGAAGGCCTCCACCATGTCCTTGGATTCGCGCTTGTTCAGGCCCAGCCGTTCGAACAGCAGCTCGGCCAACTCCGCCTTGGTCAAGGTGGGCGTCTGCAGCGACGGCACCGCCACCGGTCGTGCTGCTGCCCCTTGTTCGATCGTCATGGTTCCCTCGGAAATCGCATCGCTGCGTTCAGGTGCGCAGTCTGGCGCCGACCCGCTCGAGCGCCCGTTCACGGGCTGCTTTCAGGGCGGCCTCGATTCGCTCGTCGGTCAGCGTGGCCGCATCGTCCATCAATTCCAGGCGCACGGCCATACTGTGTTCACCGGGGGCCACCTCGGCTGCAGCGGTGGGCCGGTAGAGATCAAACAGCGTGGCGTGGCGCACCAGGCCCATCGGGTCGTCGAGCAGCGCGGCCAACAGCTGATCGTGACTGACCCGGTCGGACACCAAAAAGGCCAGATCGCGCTGCACCGGCTGGAGCCGGCCGATCGCCGCAAACCTCGGCAGCTCGCGCTGCTGCACCGCTGACGCATCGAACTCGAACACCACAGGCGCGTGGGGCAGTTCGTATGCCTGCCGCCAACGCGGGTGCAGTTCACCGAACACACCGATGCACCGGTCGCCGAGCCACAGTTCGGCGCTGCGCCCCGGGTGCAGCGCGGGGTGCTGTGCCGGCGAGCAGCGCACTGCGCACGGTGCCAGCAGCGCCTCGAGGTCGCCCTTGACGTCGTAGAAGTCCACGCGTCGCGACGCGCTGCCCCATTGCGTGGCTACGGCATCGCCGTACGCCAACCCGCCGATGCGCACCGGTTGCGCCACACCCGCCACCGCATCGTCGGCGGCAGCGACCTTGGGGTCACGCCGGTAGACGCGCCCGATCTCGAACACGCGCACCCGATCGATGCGTTGCGCCAGATTGCGCCGCAGCGTTGCCACCAGGCTGCCGATGAGACTGGAGCGCATCACCGCCAGCGGCGCGGCGATCGGGTTGATCACGCGGATCGGATCGTCATTGCCAGCCAGCTCGCTTTCCCAGCGCGTCTCGACGAAGCTGAACGCGATCGTCTCCTGGTAGCCCAGACCCGCGAGCGCGCGCCGCACGGCCCAGGCGCTGCGCTTCGCCTCGGGTTGTCGCGTCGGCCGGACCGGCGCCAGCGGCGGCGACATCGGCAACTTCTCGTAGCCGATGACGCGGATCACTTCTTCGATCAGGTCTTCCTCGATCTGCAGGTCGAATCGCCACGGCGGCGGCGTGACGGTCAACTTGCCGTCACCGGCGCTGTGCTGCAACCCCAAGCGCTTGAACACTCCAGCACAGTCGTCCTGGGTGACCGGCATGCCGATCACCTTGGCTGCACGCGCGACGCGCAGAGCGACCGGCTTGCGCCGCGGCATGTTGGGCTGCTGGTCATCGATCGGCCCGGCTTGACCCCCACACACCTGCAACACCAGCGCGGTGATGCGTTCGATGTGCTGCACCGTGCTCGATGGGTCGACGCCGCGCTCGAAGCGATGCCCGGCCTCGGTGCTGAAGCCGAAGCGCCGCGAACGACCGGCCACCGCATCGGGCCACCAGAAAGCGGCCTCGACGTAGACGTTGCGTGTGGCGTCGCTCACCGCGGTGGCATCGCCGCCCATGATGCCGGCCAGCGATTCCGCCGCTTGCGCATCGGCAATCACGCCGACCTGTTGATCGAGCTCGACGGTCTGGCCGTTGAGCAATTTCAACGACTCGCCGGCTTTCGCCCAGCGCACGACAAGTTGATCGTGGATCTTGTCGAGGTCGAAGATGTGCGACGGCCGTCCGAACTCGAACATCACGTAGTTGGAGATATCGACCAGGGCATTGACCGGCCGCTGGCCACAGCGCTGCAAGCGTTCGACCAACCACGCCGGCGTCTTGGCTCGCGGGTCGATGCCGCGCACGACCCGGCCCGAGAAGCGCCCGCACAGATCGTTGGCAGCAATCTGCACCGGCACCTTGTCTTTGAGCGTGGCGGCCACCGGCGCGATCGTCGGTGAGCGCAACGGCGCGCCGGTCAGCGCGGCGACTTCGCGCGCCACGCCGTGCACCGACAAGCAGTGCCCTAGATTGGGTGTGAGCTTGAGCGTGAACAGCGTGTCGTCGAGCCTCAACGCCTGGCGGATGTCGGTGCCGATCGGCAAGTCCTCCGCGAGTTCGAGCAGGCCGCCGTGGTCATCACTCAAGCCCAGTTCGCGCGCCGAGCACAGCATGCCGTGGCTCTCAACGCCGCGCAGCGTGCCGACCTGAATGTCCAGCCGTTTGCCATCGGCATCGGGCGGCAACGACGCGCCCACCAGCGCCACCGCTGCGCGCAGGCCCACGCGCGCGTTGGGTGCGCCGCACACCACCTGCAACGCGCCATCACGCGAATGCGCACCGGCCCGCACGCGGCACACGCGCAACTTGTCGGCATTGGGGTGCTGCTCGCATTCAACGATCTCACCCACCACCACACCGGTAAACGCCGGCGCCGCAGGTTGCAGGCTTTCGACCTCCATGCCCGACATCGTCAGCAACTCGGCAAGCTGCCCGGTGGACAGCGGAGGGTCGCAGAACTCGCGCAGCCAGGATTCGGGGAATTGCATGAGTGCCTTCCCCTCTACGCGAACTGCGACAGGAACCGCAAGTCGCCGTCGAAGAACAGACGCAGGTCGTCGATGCCATAGCGCAACATCGCCAATCGATCAGGCCCCATGCCGAACGCGAAGCCGATGTAGCGCTCCGGGTCGAGCCCGAAGTTGCGCACCACGGTCGGATGCACCTGGCCTGCGCCGGAGACTTCGAGCCATTGGCCTTTGAGCGGGCCGCTGCCGAATGCGATGTCGATCTCCGCCGACGGCTCGGTGAACGGAAAGAACGATGGCCTGAACCGCAGCTGCAGGTCGTCGCTCTCGAAGAAGGTGCGGCAGAAGTCGGTGAACACCGCCTTCAGGTCTTTGAAGCTGACGTTCTCGCCGATCCACAGGCCCTCGCACTGATGGAACATCGGCGAATGCGTGGCGTCGCTGTCGACGCGGTAGGTGCGCCCCGGCGCAATGACGCGGATCTCGGGCATCGACGCGGCACCGGCGTAGCGCGCAGCATGCGCGCGCGCATAGCGCACCTGCATTGGCGAGGTGTGTGGGCGCAGGTTGAGCCAGCGACCCTCCTCGTCTTTCATGTCGACGTAGAAGGTGTCCTGCATCGAGCGCGCCGGATGGTTCTCCGGGTTGTTCAACGCGGTGAAACTCATCCAGTCGGTCTCGATCTCCGGACCATCCGCCACATCGAACCCCATCGACCCGAAGATCGTTTCGATGCGCTCGATCGTCAGCGACACCGGATGCAGGCCACCTTCGCCGCGACGGCGGCCAGGCAGCGTGACGTCGAGGGCCTCGGCGCGCAGCTGGCCATCGAGCTCGGCCTGCGCCAGCGCCTGGCGCCTTTCTTGCAGGGCTGCCTCGATGCGCTCCTTGGTGCGATTGATCAGCGCGCCACGAGACTTCTTCTCGTCCACTGACAGGTTGGTCAGCGCCTTCAGCAGCTCGGTGACTCGCCCCGACTTGCCGAGGAAGCGCGCCTTCGCATTCTCCAGTTCGGCGGGCGTCGGCGCGCGCGCGAACTCCTGCTGCGCGCGCTCCACCAGTTGATCCAGTTCGTCCATGGTCGTCGATCGACAAACGAAAAAGGCAGCCCGCCCCGAGGTGACGGCCTGCCCTGTTGGCTGCGCTTTCGCGGCGCGCACGCGCGCTGCAGGCGCGGAAGAGCCGGCGCTGCGAACGCGCGGCTCTCGCGATGCTCAGGCGAGCTGGGCCTTCACCTTGGCGACGATGCTGCCAAATGCAGCCGGGTCGTTGACGGCCAACTCGGCGAGCATCTTGCGGTCGATCTCGATCGCGGCCTTCTTCATGCCGGCCATGAACTGGCTGTAGCTGATGCCGAGTTCACGCGCCGCGGCGTTGATGCGCGCGATCCACAGCTGGCGAAACACGCGCTTGCGCGCGCGCCGGTCGCGGTAGGCGTACTGGCCCGCCTTCATCACCGCTTCCTTGGCGATGCGGAAGACGTTCTTGCGACGGCCTCTGAAACCCTTGGCTTGTTCCAGGACCTTCTTGTGGCGTGCGTGGGCGGTGACGCCGCGTTTGACGCGAGGCATTTCTGTGCTCCTTCGTGCGGGTCAGCGAATCACAGACCGGCAAAGGGCAACATCGCGGCGACGTGCCCCATGTTGGTCTCGTGCACAGCGGTGGCGCCGCGCAAGTGGCGCTTGCGGGTGGTGGACTTCTTCGTGAGGATGTGGCGCTTGTACGCCTGACCGCGCTTGACGGTGCCACCCGGACGCACGCGGAACCGTTTGGCCGCGCTCTTCTTGGTCTTCATCTTGGGCATGACTGCTCCTTCTTCGGTTGCTGCCGCAGGCGGGTGGGACTGAAGTCTCACCACTTGGTTGAGCCTGCGGCGGGCTTGTGTTCCATGGTCGCGGCGACCAAACCGCGGCATGGAGTCTTGAAATCTGCTCGCCTATTTCTTCCTCGGTGCCAGCACCATCACCATCTGTCGGCCTTCGAGCTTGGGCATGTGCTCGACCACCGCCACATCGGCCAACTCGTCGCGAATGCGCTCGAGCAATCGCATGCCGATGTCCTGGTGCGTGATCTCGCGGCCGCGGAATCGCAATGTCACCTTGCCCTTGTCGCCGTCTTCGGCGATGAAGCGGCGCAGGTTGCGCATCTTGATGTTGTAGTCGCCTTCGTCGGTGCCCGGACGGAACTTGACTTCCTTGACCTCGATGATCTTTTGCTTGCTCTTGGCTTCAGCCGCTTTTTTCTGTTCCTGGTATTTGAACTTGCCGTAGTCCATCAACCGGCACACCGGCGGATCGGCAGTGGCAGCGATCTCGACCAGATCCACGTCGTATTCGCCCGATAGTCGCAACGCCTCCATCAGAGGCACGACGCCCAGAGGTTCGTTCTCGGGCCCGTTCAGGCGCACCTGCGGCGCGGTGATTTCTCGATTCAGCCGGTGCTTGCGCTCGGCGTTGGGAGTACGACGGTCGAAAAAAGTAGCGATGGTTTGGACCCCTTCAACGACCCTTCAGGCAAGCATCGGGCCGAAACAAAAGCAAAAGCGCGCCGAAGGCTTAGGCCTTTCGGGCCACGTCGTCTGCGATCTTCTCAAGGAAGGCTTCGACCGACATGGCACCGAGGTCCACATTGCCCCGGGCGCGCACCGAAACAGCCCCGCTTGCCTTTTCCTTGTCGCCAACGACCAGGATGTACGGGACCTTGTGCATCGAATGCTCGCGGATTTTATAACCGATTTTGTCGCTCCGCAAATCGGCTTGGGCTCTAACCCCTTGTTTTTGAAGCCGTTTCGCTATTTCGGCGGCGTAGTCAGCTTGATTTTCGGCGATCGGTGCCACCACCGCCTGAGACGGCGCCAGCCAGGCCGGCATGGCGCCCGCGTGATGTTCAACCAGGATCCCGGTAAAACGCTCGAGCGAGCCGAAATTGGCCACGTGCAGCATCACCGGCCGCTGGTGCGAGCTGTCCTCAGCCACGTACGTGGCGTCGAAGCGCTCGGGCAGGTTGGGATCGATCTGCAGCGTTCCGCACTGCCAGTCGCGGCCGATCGCGTCACGCAGCACGAACTCGAGCTTGGGTGCGTAGAAGGCGCCCTCACCCGGGTTGATCTCGAACGGCTGGCCCATCGACGTCAGCGCCTCGCTCAACGCGCCCTCGTAGCGGTCCCAGTCGGCATCGCTGCCGATGCGCTTGTCGGGTCGCGTCGACAGTTTGATGCGCACGTCGTTGAAGCCGAAGTCCGCGTAGATCGACAGGATCAGCGTCACCACGTCGCGGCATTCGGCCGTCAGCTGCTTGGGCGTGCAGAAGATGTGTGCGTCGTCTTGAGTGAAGTGGCGCACGCGCAGCATGCCGTGCAAGGCGCCGCTCGGCTCGTAGCGGTGCACCTTGCCGAATTCGGCGAATCGGATCGGCAGCTCGCGGTAGCTGCGCAGGCCATGCTTGAACAACGCCACGTGCCCGGGGCAGTTCATTGGCTTCAACGCGTAGACGCGCTGATCTTCCGTCTGCGTCTGGAACATGTTTTCGCGGTAGTTGGCCCAGTGCCCCGAGATCTCCCACAGCGAGCGGTCCATCACGTCGGGCGTGTTGACCTCCACGTAGCCGGCCGCACTGCGGCGCGCACGCATGTAGCCGATCAGCTCCTGGAACACGATCCAGCCCTTCGGATGCCAGAACACCGACCCGGGCGCGAAGTCCTCGAAATGAAACAGGTCGAGCTCGCGACCGAGCTTGCGGTGGTCACGCTTCTCGGCCTCCTCGAGCATACGCAGGTAGGCCTGCAGCTCATCCTTGGTGGCCCAGGCGGTGCCGTAGATGCGCTGCAGCTGTTCGTTGTTCTGGTCACCGCGCCAGTAGGCGCCCGCCACCTTCATCAGTTTGAAGTGCTTCAGCCGCCCCGTGCTCGGCACGTGCGGGCCGCGGCACAGGTCTTCGAAGCCGCCCTCGCGGTACAGCGAGACGTCCTCGCCTGCCGGGATGCTGCTGATGATCTCGGCCTTGTAGTGTTCCCCCAAGCCCTTGAAGTACGCCACGGCCTCATCGCGCGGCAGCACACGACGCACCACCGGCTCGTCCTTCTTGGCGAGCTCGGCCATGCGCTGTTCGATCGCCGCCAGATCTTCGGGCGTGAACGGGCGCTTGTAGGCAAAGTCGTAGTAAAAGCCGTTCTCGACCACCGGGCCAATCGTCACCTGCGCGTCGGGAAACCGTTCCTTCACTGCGTAGGCCAGCAGGTGCGCCGTCGAGTGGCGCAAGATTTCCAGCCCGTCGGCATCTTTGTCGGTCACGATCGCCAAGCTGTCGTCTGCCACGATGCGATGGCTCAGGTCGACCAGCCTGGCTTGCGCGCCTTGCCCCACCCGCCCGGCCAGGGCGGCCTTGGCCAGCCCCGGCCCGATCGACGCTGCGACGTCGCCGACCGTCGGCGCTTGCGCGAATTCGCGACGGGAGCCGTCGGGCAACGTGATCGTGATCATGGGTTCATCCTGCGAGCAAAAAAAAACGCGGCTGTTGCCGCGCTTGGTGATGGATTCAGTCTGCTATGGGCGTGAGCGCGCGGCCGATCGGGCATCGGTGGTGGTGCCGGTCGTTCGCGGTGTCATAACCATGGTGCCTTTCCCAAGCCCTTGTGCGTAGTCGATTGGGCCAATTGTAGAACAGCGAGCACACAGACGCACCCATGGTGTCGTTCAGACACCGCAAGAGGCGCCGCCGTTTTCACGGCGACGCCTCGCAGGCGAGGTTGCGGACTACTGAAGGGCCGTGGGCTCGGCGACGTCGTCGCCAGGCACGCTGGTCACGCCCATGCTCGAGAGACCGAAACCTTCTCGCGAGTCAGCCCCCGAAGCCTTCGTCAGGCGATCGAGAAAGTCGACCCACGCGCTCACCGATTGCGTGGCTTCGGCAGGCAATGCATCGAGTGGATCCGCCTGCACCGGAGGTGCGTCGTTGCCACCGCCTCCCCCGCAGGCCGCGATCACGATCGACGTGCTGGCGAGCAGCAGACTGGTCTTGAACTTGATCATGTGATGCTCCTGCTCAGTTGCTTGCGCCCGCGCCCGGCATCGGCGTGAAGAGGTACGGGAACTTCGGCAGCAGAGGAATCTGCGCCTGGTCCACTGCGTCATGCAGCTTCAGCGAGGTCGCGCCCAGCGGCACCGAGGACGCCTTGCATTGGCTGGTGAAACCCAACGAGCTGTTCAAGCCCAGTGCGTTGTTGTCACCGTTGAGCACGCACAGGCCACCCGCCACCGCCACCAGCGAGATATCGACCACGTCGTCCTTCGGGCGACGCCCGTTCGGGAAGCCCGCGGCATCACCGCCGGCGAGGCCGAGGCGATTTTGAGCCGCCTCCGCAGTGGGCGGCGTGCTGGTGTTCAGACGCAGCATCTCCGAGCCGCCACCACCCGCCGGCTTGTTGACCCCGTTGATGCCCGTCAAGAACACGGTCATCAGGTCGGTGCGCGGGAAGTTCGTCGGTGCGATCTTGCCCATCGCCGTGCCGCCGAATGCGGGATCCTTGTCGAGCGCGATCTCCAGCAGCCTGGGCAGCGTCGGGTTGGTCACGTAGTCGAGGAACTGACCATCGTCCTTCGGCTTGCTGCCGTTGAAGCGGTCCTTGTCGGGCAGACCGATCACCACTTCGTTGACCAGCGGCATGCCCAGACGCGACACCTGAACCCATGCACCGCCGCTGATCTCGGTGGTCTGATGGCCCTTGCGAGGCGTTGGGTCGAGCAGCGAGCCCTGGCGCAAGCTTGCCGTGGTCCAGCCGCCGATCACCGGCTCACTGCCTTGCGTCAGGCAGCTCTTGTGCACCTCCATCGCCAGTGTCGTGATGTTGGCGTCGTCGATGGTGTTGGGCACGGCGTTGATCAGCGTGGGATCGGTGATCACCGACACCGGCGCGTTGACCAGATCGAAGATCGTGCCGAGGTTGACCGCAAACGGCTCCTTGCGCTGACCCACGAACACCTTGCCGGGCTGCGAGCAACCGGGAATGTTGACCGTGTAGACGTGCTTATCGGCGTAGGCCGTGTAGTCGGGTATCGTCTTCGTGCCGATGTTGTCCACCGGCTTGTCGAACGTCGCGCTGCCGCCCGCGGCATTGGTGATCGCCTGACGATTGCCGGTGCGACGGTCTCCGCGCATGACGTCGACGGTGAAGGTCTCGTTCACATTCAGCGCCGCGGCGTTGCGGTCGGCCACCGTGCCGGCCTGGATCAACGGGATCGCCACGTTCTTGTTGCCGATTGGCAGCGACACACCTTTCAAGTTGTTCTTGAAGCGGAACTGGAAGGTGATGTCCTCGCGGTTGTCGCCGTTGTTGTCGATGTGGATCTCGTACAGCGCCGCGGGGTCCAGCGAGAAGTAGTTCGGGCCGCCATACGGATCCTGCAGCGGCAGGTAGTCGGCGATCAGCGTCACGTAGCCCGCGCGGTTGGGCTCGTAGCTGGAAAACATGTAGAAATCGGTGCCGTCGACCTTCGGACGAGTCGTGATGTACGGCGCTTCGCGGTGACTGGATGCATGCGCTGGCACCAGCGCGGCACCCGCGACGGCGCCCAGGGCGGCCGCTGCGATCGGCAGCAGGCGCGCGCGAGACTTGAACGTTGCGATCATGGGTAGGGTCCTCGAAAACATGTTGACGACCACCCTGTCGACCGAGGCCGACAGGATGCAGGACCACCGGAGCGTGCGTGCCACGATGAGTCTGGGGCCGTGTTACGCGGCCTCGTTTGGAATGGATGCAGCGATGCGCTGCGCGTAAAATCAACCGCAGTCGCGCGAGCGGCTTCGCAGATGGCTAGGGCAGCGGCTCGGCGTCCACCGACGATGCGGTCACGACTCGCTCGAACTCGTCGGCCAAGCGTTGGCTCTCCGCGAGTGCGACGCGCCATGCGCGCATGCGCGCATTGGCGTCGTCGCCATAGGCCTTGAAGTCACCGCGGTCGGGCAGCTTGCCGCCGGGCAAGGTGGCCACCCATTGCGGTTGCGGCACCAGCAGCACCACGTTGTCGAGCCGCGCGCTCGCGCGATGCCGGCGCTTCAATGGCTTGTCGAGCCAGCCCGGCACCAGCGTGGGCTGGAAGTGCGGCAGCAGCACCAGACCCGCACCCAGGCTCGCATAGTCCAGATGCATGTGGTAGTCGGTGATGCCGCCGTCCCAGTACGCACCGC
>Ga0065707_10000856_pt1 | contig 12072 bp, 9 predicted proteins | sample SwiRhicommuniRL3_FD_59094 | JGI IMG/M metagenome (GOLD analysis project Ga0065707, IMG submission 59094) | Switchgrass rhizosphere bacterial communities from Rose Lake, Michigan, USA - RL3 v2 (version 2) | ecosystem: Host-associated > Plants > Roots > Rhizosphere > Soil | place: East Lansing, MI... | reverse complement strand
GCCACTACACGGTGCGATCACGTAAGGGCTATGTAGCGTCGTAAAATCCCAGTGCGTGTCAACGTTCTGGATCGCGCTGGGGCTCAGCCTGCTCGGCGGCCTGGGCGGACTGCTCATTGCCTCTGGCGTCCTTCTCATTCACGACTCTCTTCGCGCGAGGCTGATCCCATGGTTGGTCAGCTACGCCGTCGGCGCCCTCCTCGGCATTTCGATGATGGGTCTGCTGCCCGAGTCGCTCAACGACCTGCCGGCGGCGCACGTCTTCGGGACGCTGCTCGGCGGCATCATGCTGTTCTTCGTGCTCGAGAAGCTGGTGCTCTGGCGCCACTGCCACACGCACGACTGTGAGGTTCACGAAAGCAGCGTCGCCTCCGTGATGATTGGCGACACGTTCCATAACTTTGTCGATGGAGCCGTCATCGGAGCGGCCGTGCTGACGTCGATTCCTCTGGGCGTGAGCACCGCCATTGCCGTCGCGGCGCACGAGATTCCGCAGGAGATCGGCGATTTCGCGATTCTTCTCCATGCGGGATATTCGCGGGAACGCGCGTTACTGCTCAACGTGCTGTCAGCGCTCGCGAGCGTGGCCGGCGCGATGGGCACCTTTCTCGCCTTCGACCTGGTGCCGCGGACCCTGCCGTACTTCCTGGTGATCGCCGCGTCGAGTTTTCTGTACGTCGCGATGGCCGACCTGATCCCCGGCCTGCACCGCGGTCGTACTGACGCCAGCTCACTCCGTCAGATTGTTCTGATTGCGCTTGGGATCTTCACGATGGTCTGGTTTTCCTGACTGTTCGCCGGCACGGTTNCGCACCTTTCGCACCGACCCGCGACAGTCTGCTCACACCGACCCGCGACAGTTGACTCGTACCCCCTAGTTCACTGGCACAAACTTCTGAATCCGCTTCCCGTCCTCGACTTCTCCCGTATAGACGTTCCCCTTCGAATCGACCGCGATTGCGTCGATCCAGTGCAGCTGGCCGGCATAGCGCCCATTGCCTCCGAAAGAGCCGGCGGGGGTGCCGTCACTGCGATTGAAGATCCACACCATGTTGTTCGTGCCGTCGGCTACCAGCACGTGCCGTTGCTGAGGATCGGCTGAGAGCGCCAGGTGATAAACGGTTCCGCATGGCGGCGCCGTGGTACTCCACGGACCGCCGCAGTTGGCGCCGCGGGCCTGCGTCGAGGGGTGGACGAACCACTGGCGGACGAATTTCCCCTGTTTGGTGAAGACCTGCACGCGGTCGCTCCCACGCTCGCAGACATACACCATCCCGTCGCGTGAGAAATGCACGCAGTGGATTGCCGGCGCAAACTGTNTCTGGTCTGGAGGTGGTCCGGAGATGTCGTAATCGGGTGTGGGATTGTTGTCGATTTCGCTCAGCGGAATGCCTTTGCCGCCCCACCCGCGTTTGAACGCGCCGGTGTCCATGTCGTAGACCAGGATTCGCTTGTTGAGGAATCCATCGGCGATGAAGATTTCGCGGGTCTCCTCGTCCAGCTCGAAGGAACCGATGCCCGGCGGAAAGGTCGCCGTCTGCTGGTTGTCGGCCTTCACCTGGTCGGCCGGCACTTTCGGGCCGCGGTGGCCGAAGTCGCGTACGAACTTGCCGTCTCTGGTGAACTCGATGATGCTGTCGCCCGGAGTCGTGCCCGAGAGATAAACGTTCTTCTGACGGTCAACTGCGATCGTCTGCAGCCGCCCGGGCCACCCGGGATGGTAGCCGGGCCCTCCCCACGCATTGACCACGTTCCCGTCAGGATCGAATTCGATTACCTCGGGCCCCAGCACGCAGCATTCACCGCGCGGGGGGTTGGCGGCGGCGGTCAGTTCGTCTGGACGCGCATCCACACGCCGATTGATCATCCAGACGTGATCATCGCGGTCGACATAGATGTCGACGATCTGTTGCATGCTCCACTTGTTCGGCAGCGGCTTGGGCCAGAAGGGGTCCACCCGGTACTTCGGCGGCGAGGCAGCGCGCTGCTGCGCCCCCACGACGGCGAGGACAACAGCACTGAGGACAACGACAGTCATCGCAAGTAGGCGCTTCGGCATGGCGTCGTTATACACGAGTTGTCCACGGCGAATGACGGATTCCCCAAAAAGGGCCGAAATCAGGCGCGTTTTCGACAGTTTTTGGCTGGCAAACCCCTTGCCTCGAGGGTATGCGGGGCCCGGGGAACGGTCGCTCCAAGTGGTGGTGATCGTGGACCCGGCCAGCGCGAAGGAGGACTTCTAATGTTCGCCAGGTTTATTGCCGCAATGGTGGTTGTGCTCGCAGTGAGCGCGCCTGCATGGGCGGCGGATCGAAAAGACCTGCAGGTGGCGCATGACGTCTCCAGGCAGGTTCTGACCTACCCGCAGTTTTCGATCTTCGACTCCGTTCACATGCAGGTGGACGATGGCATCGTCACACTGACCGGCAAGGTCACGATGCCCTTCAAGAAGAACGACATCGAAAAGCGCGTCGCGAAAATTGACGGCGTGCACCAGGTGATCAACAAGGTCACCGTGCTGCCCGTCTCGAGCTTTGACGATGAACTGCGGTTCCGGATTGCGAGAGCGATTTACGGCAACTCGAACTTCTGGAACTACGGGTCGATGGCCAATCCGCCGATCCACATCATCGTCGAGAACGGCCATGTCACGCTCGACGGTGTCGTCAACAGCAACACCGACCGGATGCTCGCACGTTCGATCGCCAGCTCGTTCGGCGCCTTCTCGGTGACCAACGATCTGAAGACCGACGCCGAAGTCCAGCAGGAGCTCGAGCACCTGTAATCAGGGTGCAGGGGCAGGTGGCAAAAGGGCTCAGACTAGCCTCTTGCCACTTCCTGCCCGGTGCCACTCCCTGCCCGCTGTCCCCTTCGAGCAATCCACCAGATTACGAGAGCAAGCGTCGCAAGAGCGGCCACTGCCGTGGTCGCAAACAACAGCATCGTCCGCGCGAGGATCGACTGTGTTTCTAGCTGCACGTCAATGTCAATCGGCGTACCGTGGATCCGCTCGGCCAACGGTTGTTCCCATTCGAGAATGTTGCCGCGTTCAGTGCGGTGAGACGGGGCGTTGTGATAGGTGATCCGGCTGGGCAAGTGCATCCGGAACGCAACCAGCTCCGTGCCGTCCCAGCCGACATCGTTCACCTGCTTGCCTGCCGACCGTCCGACTGTTTGTCTGAACTCGTAGAGGTCGCCTTCGCGCGCGAACTTATACGCAGACCATGCGAACGGCGCCAGCCGTTCAACAGCCCGCACGTCGGCGACATTCATGCTCACGTGGACGAACCTGCGGCCATAGCGACGCGACGAGGTCAGCGCGCTGACGGTCACACCGGGACCTTCGTAGAAGCGGCGGATCCGGTCGCGATCGAATCGCGTACGCGGACTCGGGTTCAGGTCCGCGCCGCGCAGCGCGACCAAGGCGGGCACCGACGCGTTGACGTTCAGCGTCGCCGATCCGTCGAGGGCTAGGTACATCTCCTCTTCGTACTCGTACTGCTTGTTGACGAGCCGACCGCCGCACGCAGAGAGCGCGAGCGCGGCAACCACCATAGTGGGCACCCAGAGGCGCATGTAGTCGAATGATATCCTTCGTAGAGGCAACCCTCTCAGCCTCCGCACGTTCGCAGTCATTGATGCCCCGCCCCACTCTGTTCCTGATCGACGGCAGCTCGCAGATGTACCGCGCTTACCACGCGTTTCGCGGTCGGGGGCTGTCCAATCAGGAGGGCCACACGACGCATGCGGTCTACGTATTCGTCACGATGCTGCGAAAGCTCATCGCCGATCACAAGCCCGCCTATATGGCTGCCTCGTTCGACCTGGCGGGCCCGACTTTCCGTGACCAGATCGTAGAGGACTACAAGGCGAACCGAGTCGCGATGCCCGATGACCTCGCCGAGCAGATCAACTGGGTCCATCAGGCCTGCGAGGCCATGGGGGTGCCGATCGTCACCGCCCAGGGTTACGAAGCCGACGACGTGATCGGCACCCTCGCAAAGCGGGCCTCATCGCACGGGTTCGAGGTGGCAATCGTCTCGATCGACAAGGATTTTTTTCAGCTCGTGCACGACGGCGTCCGTGTTTACGACCCGCGGGAAGAGGGCGCATGGTTCGACGAGAATGGTGTCATCGAGAAGTTCGGGGTCAAACCGTCACAAGTCACCGACGTCCTTGCACTTGTCGGTGACACCAGCGACAACGTGGCCGGAGTGCCTGGCATCGGGAAGAAGGGCGCTGTCGACTTGATCACCCAGTACGGCAGTCTTGATGGACTCCTCGAGCACGCCGGCGAGCTCAAACCCAAACAGCGTGAAGCGCTGGCCACGCATCGAACGGCAGCGCTCCAAAGCCGCGAACTCGTGACCATTCGCACCGATGTTCCCGTGGAGGTGGACTTCGAGGCGCTCAAATATCGCGGCGCGTCGCGCGAGCGCTGCTACGAGCTGTTCTCACGCCTCGCATTCCGGACGCTGGTCAACGACTATGCGCCCACCGCGGAGAACATTCAAAAGGACTACGCGCTCGTCCGCACCGAGGCCGAACTCGACACACTCGTTGCCGACCTGCGCTCAGCTGGTGAATTCGCGCTGCGAGTCATTCCAAGCGAACCGTCTGCGATGCGCGCCAGCGTCGTCGGCGTCGCATTCTCCAGCCGCGATCGTCAGGCGCGCTACGTTCCGGTGGGACATGAAGGAGAAGACGGCGGCGGTGATCTGCTTGCGGGTGCGACCACGCCCGAGCAGGTAGATCTCCGGACGGCGATGGACCGGTTGCGTCCGCTGCTCGAGGATTCGTCAGTTCGCAAACTGGGTCACGACCTGAAGTTCGACGTCATCGTCCTGGCGCGGCACGGCGTCACGCTCGCGGGGCTCGAGTTCGACTCGATGCTCGCCAGCTATCTGCTGGACGCCACACGCCCTGGTCATCCGCTCGAGGAATCATCCCTCGAGCATCTCGGCTACAAGGCACTTACCGAGGAAGACGTTTGTGGGCGCGGCGCCAAGGCGCTCCCGTTTGCGCGTGTCGCGCCGGAGTCACTCCTCACGTTTGCGGGGGAGCGTGCCGACCTCGCAAGGCAGCTTTCCAACCGCCTTGCGCCGCTGCTCGTGACCGACCAGCTGGAAGAGGTCTACCGCCAGCTCGAAATGCCGCTCGTACCGGTGCTCGCCGACATCGAGCGCGCCGGCATACGGATCGACGGCCCCGCACTGACGGCGCAGTCGCAGCAAATCGAGCAGGCGCTTGCGCAGTACACCGCGCGCATCTGGGAGCTGGCAGGCGAGCAGTTCAACATCAATTCACCGAAGCAGCTTGGCGAGATCCTGTTCGAGAAACTACAACTGCCGGCAACCAAGCGCACCGGACGGACGCGCTCGACCTCCACGGCCGCCGAAGTGCTCGAAGAGCTGGCCCTCACGCACGAACTTCCGCGCCTGGTGCTCGAATGGCGCGCATTGATGAAGCTGAAAGGCACCTACATCGATGCGCTTCCGGTGATGGTGCATCCGGAAACGGGCCGAGTACATACGTGTTTCAACCAGGCGGTTGCAGCGACCGGCCGTCTGAGCAGCTCGGATCCCAATCTGCAGAACATTCCTATTCGGACCGAGCTCGGTCGCGAGATCCGACGCGCGTTCATTGCCGACGCGGGACACGTTCTCATCTCCGCCGACTATTCGCAGATCGAACTCCGCGTCCTTGCGCATATGGCCGGCGAGCCGGCCCTGATCGAGGCCTTTCGCAGCGGTGAAGATATTCACGATCGCACGGCGCTTCAGCTCTTCGGTCCCAACAGCGGCCTGTCGCGCCACGAACTTCGCAGCCGTTCAAAAATGGTCAACTACGCGGTGCTCTACGGGAAGACGCCGTTCACGCTGGCGAAGGATATCAACGTCACGCAGGAGGCTGCGCAGGAATTCATCAATGCGTACTTCACGGGATTCCCGAAGGTACGCATCTTCATCGATCAGATGCTCGAGGAAGCGCGCCGGACGGGAGTCGTTAAGACGATGTTCGGACGACGGAGACTGGTGCCGAACCTGATGAGCCGCAATTTTCAGATGCGGGCGCAGTCCGAGCGCGAAGCGGTGAATATGCCTATTCAGGGGACGGCCGCCGACATCCTGAAGCGCGCAATGATCGATTTGCACGGCGAACTGTCAAAGTGCCGGCTGCGCACACGCATGATCCTCACCGTCCACGACGAACTGCTGTTTGAGGCACCAAAGGAAGAAGTGAATGATGCGGCTGCGGTCGTGCGCGGACGGATGGAAAGCGCGGTGAAACTGGACGTTCCGCTCGACGTCGACGTCGGGATTGCCGAAAACTGGCGGGACGCTAAACCGTAACTACCGCCATTGCTGTTTCACGGACTCCCACTGCGCGCGCATCGCGTCGCTGGGATCCACCTGGTCGCGCGCGCGGTGTGCACGCGCCCGCTCGGGTATCACGGCCTGCATGACCAGACGATCGATGTCCGCTCGCAGCTGCTCGGTTCCCGGACCAAACGTCGCGCGCACCCATGCGGCCACCGCCGCGTCCCATGCCGCATCGAGATCGCCGGACGCGCGTGCCGCCACCGCCAGCCAGTAGTTCGCCGGTGCACTGCCCGGATCGCGGCGAAGCTCGTCCTCCATTCTGGTTGTGATCTGCGCGGCAAGGCGCGCGCGCCGTTCGGGTGGCGCAGTCTGCGCTACGCGATCGATGGCTGTCGCCCACCAGTCCAGCAGCAGCATGCGATCGCGGTCGGCAAGCGGTGCGCTGCGCTCGATTGCCGTGTCGAACAGATCGGCCGCCGCGCCGAAGAAATCGGTCAGATACAGCGACTGGCCGAGACCGACGAGAAAGTCGACCTGGTCGCGGCCGGTGAGCGTTGCCGCGCGTATCGTGTTCAACGCATCCCGCGCCGCCATGAGATCGTCGGGATCGGCCTTCCGTCGATAGCGTTCAAGCCGCGCGCGGGCTTCGACGAGCGCAGCAGCATCCCCCGCCGGTGTCTGCGTGCGTGCGAGCGCCGCGGCCGCAATCGCGCCATCGTAGTCCGCGGCGTTATAGAGCGTGCGCGCCCGCGTCAACGACGCAGGCTCCGCCGCGTTCGCGCCATGGACCACCAGCAGCGCCGCCATCGCAACCATCACAACGCGCATCCGCACATCCTAACGTCCTGAGACGCTTTGTTACAATCGGCCCGATGGGCGTTCCGGTGGTCGTACCTCGCGCGGAGCACGCAATCTCGCGCAAACAAGTCGACCCGGACGCGCTCAAGGTCCTCTACCGGCTCCATCAGAACAACTTCGCCGCCTACCTCGTCGGCGGCAGTGTCCGCGATCTGTTGCTTGGCCGTCGCCCGAAGGACTTCGACATCGGCACCGACGCGCATCCCTACCAGGTCAAGCGACTGTTCAAGAACTGCTGGATCATCGGACGCCGTTTCAGGCTGGCGCACGTTCGCTTCGGCGCCAAGACGATCGAAGTGGCTACCTTCCGGCGTCAGCTGACGGCTGCGGAGCTTGCTGCACCCGAAGAGCCGCACGAGGGCATTCCTCTCGAGCATGCCGGCCACACCGGCCATCACGACCGGATGCTCCACCGCGACAACACGTTCGGCACACCTGAGGAAGACGCGTTTCGGCGCGACTTCACCGTCAATGCGTTGTTCTACGACATCGCCGACTTCTCGATCATCGACTTCACGGGCGGACTGCGGGACCTCGATGCGCGCGTGATTCGGTCGATCGGAGATCCCATAGAGCGCTTCCAGGAAGATCCTGTCCGGATGATTCGTGCTGTCTCGATGGCCTCGCGGCTCGACTTCACCATCGATCCTCCGATTGATGCCGCCATCGCCGCACATCGAGGAGAGCTGGCGCGCAGTGCTCCGGCGCGACTCGTGGAGGAGATCTACAAACTGCTGCGCGCCGGTTCGGCGGAAAAGGCCTTCCGCATGCTCGCCGAGCGCCGACTGCTCGACCCGATAGCGCCGGAGCTGCAGAAGCGTGCTGGCGAAGGACTCTGGAGATCGCTTGCTGCCCTCGACACGTATCGACGCCGGTTCGACGAAACGCCGGAGGCACTTACCAACGCGGTGTTACTCGGGACGCTGCTGGTGTCGGTCGGTTACGACTTCCGGCCGCCTCCGGCGGTGTTCAGCGAAGACGGCCGCGCGAAGAAGGAGCCGGCATTGTCACTTGGTCTGCTCCCGCTGGCGCGCCGCGACGTCGAACGGCTGCGGCATATCCTCAGCCTGCAGCGGCGTCTGATGGACCTGCATCTCTCCCCGCGCGCACGCAGAGCCCTCATGCATCGCGGCCCCTTCCACGAAGCGCTGACATGGCTCGAGATTCACGGCCACGTTCCGGAGGTCCTGGAACACTGGCGCGGTTTCATCGAGGCGGCCGGGACATTCGAAGGCGAGGAAGGCGCCGATGCACAGCGGCCACGCCGACGACGACGCCGTCGGCGACGGCCCTATCGGACGCCTACGGCGTAGTTACCCCCGTTTACGCTCGAACTCACGCATGAACGAGACGAGCGCATCAATGCCTTCTTCGGGAAATGCGTTGTAGATGGACGCGCGCATGCCGCCGACGGACCGGTGGCCTTTGAGGCCATCGAAACCTGCCGCGGTTGATTCCTTCACAAACAGCTTCTCAAGCTCTTCGGTCGACAGACGGAACGTAACGTTCATCAGCGACCGATCCTCCTTGCGGGCGGTCCCTCGATAGAACCCGGTCCGATCGATTTCGGCATAAAGCTTTGCGGCCTTACGCTGGTTCACCTTCGCAATCGCCTCCAGACCTCCAATGGATCGCAGGTACTTCATCGTCAGACCCAGGATGTAAACGCCAAACGTGTTCGGTGTGTTGTAGAGCGAATCGTTCTCCGCCTGCACCTTGTAGTTCAGCATCGTCGGAAGCGTGTCCGCCGAGCGTTGCAGCAGGTCCTCGCGAATGATGACCAATGTGACGCCCGAGGGCCCGAGGTTCTTCTGCGCGCCTGCGTAGATCAGTGCGTGCCGCGCGACATCGATCGGACCGCTGAACATATCCGACGAGGTGTCGTTGACAAGCGGTGCATCGCCAACATCCGGCAGTGCCTTCCACTCTGTTCCCTCGATGGTGTTGTTGCTCGTCATGTGGACGTACGCCGCGCCAGGCGTCAGCTTGATTTCGGCGGGTTCAGGCAGCCGCGAATAGTTCTCACCCTTCGTCGTCGCGGCGATATTCACCTTTCCGACCTTCTTTGCTTCCTTTGCCGCTTTGTCGGCCCACGAACCGCTGTCGAGGTAATCCGCGGTCTGTCCCGCCGCGAGCAGGTTCATCGGCACCATCGAAAACTGCAGGCTGGCGCCCCCCTGCAGCATCAGGATCTTGTAGTTGGCAGGGACGCCCGCGAGCGCTCGGATGTCGTCCTGCGCCTTGTGCATCAGCTCCTCGAACGTCTTCGAGCGATGGCTGATCTCCATCACGGACATACCGACGCCCGGCAGCGCAATCAGGTCGCGCTGCGCCTCCTCGAGTACCGCCAACGGAAGGACCGCGGGGCCCGCGGAGAAATTGAATACGCGTGTTGCTGTAGGCATGAAAGCTGCTCCGTCCGTACAACTAGATCTTAACGAGGTACAGATTCAAGATGTCCTGGTTGCCGCGCGCGATGGTCTGCAGCAGCCCCGCCGGCGGCTCTCCATCGAGATTGATGCGGGCGATGGCGGCTTCGGCGCCCTCGAACACGATGTTCTCGGTTTCCTGGACATTGAGATTTCCCGCGCGCAAGTGATCGAAGACGTGCGCCAGTACACCCGGACGGTCGCGATGACGCACGACCAGCATGTGCGTTGCCGGTGTCGTCGTCGCGAGATTGACGACGTTCGGGACCTTGCCGGTCTCCTTGTAGACGCGCACGATCCGCGCGGCCTCGGCGGCAATCGCTTCCTGGGCCTGCTCCGTGGATGCGCCAATGTGATGCGTTCCAATCACCCCGGGAAGCGTTAGCAGCGCGTCGCTGAACTCGCCAGTGGAGGAAGCTGGCTCCTGGACGAACACGTCGAGCGCGGCGCGAATGCCACGGTTGCGCACGGCATCGGCGAGCGCCGCGTGATCCACGACCTCGGCGCGCGACGTATTCACGAAGTACGATCCCGGCTTCAGCCGATTGAGGATCGAGTCACTAACGAGATTGCGCGTGTCACCCGCCAGTGCGAGATGCACGGACAGAATGTCCGCCTGTGCGGCGACGTCCTCCGGCGAGTGGACGACGGTAACGTCGGGATCTGCGATCCGGGATCCGGGATCCGGGATCCGGGATCCGGCGTGTGAAGATTCTTCAAATCGTCGACTCCACACGACGACCCGCATTCCAAAAGCAAGCGCACGGCGGGCCACTTCCTGGCCGATGTTGCCGTAGCCGAGAATGCCAAGGGTTCGCCCGAACAGTCCCCGCGCTTTGGAGTACTCCTTCTTGTTCCATTTGCCGGCTCGCAGATCATTGACGTTCTCCGCGATGCGCCGATCGAGTGCGAGAATCAACGCGAACGTCAGCTCCGCAACCGCGATCGAGTTCTTTCCGGGACAGTTCGACACGTAAATGCCACGGCGTGATGCAGCCTTCACATCGATGGTGTTCACACCCGCGCCGGCGCGGACGATCAGCGACAACGACGTGTGGGCCAGCATCGGTTCGGTCACCTTGGTGCTGCGAATGACGAGGACATCTGGCTGGCTCGCCGTAAGTGCGTCCGCAAGTTGCTGATCGGCGAGCGACGGTTCGTAAATGACTTCGCAGCCAGCCGCAGCGATCGCGTCGATGCCGCTTTGCTCGAACTGGTCTGCAATGAGAACTTTCATAGAGGTCCGCCTTCAGGCGGACTTAGATGAGATGCGATAGCAACCCGTCGCGCAGCTTCGGCTCGAACCATGTCGACTTCGGCGGCATGATGCCGCCGCCATCGCACACCTGCATCAAGTCGTCGACGCTGACGGGATATAGCGAGAACGCGACTGCATATTTGCCGGATCTGACCAGCTGTTCGAGCTCCGCGGTGCCTCGCGCGCCGCCGACGAAGTCGATTCGCTTGTCACTGCGAACGTCACCGATGCCGAGCAATGGAGTGAGGATGTTCTGCTGCAGGCGACTCACGTCCAGACGGTCGGCTGCACCCGCATCACGCGGTGCATCACCGAGATCAATGGTGTGCCACGCGCCGTCGAGAAACATCGCGACGTGCCCCTTCCGTGCGGGCGCCGCGGGTCCGTCTTTCACGTCGAATTTGTCGCCTAGCTTCGCCANCAAAGACGCCGGCGAATGCGACCCGAGATCCTTCACCACGCGGTTGTANGGAAGGACCTGCATCTGCGTGTCGGGNAACGCGACCGCAAGTACCGTATCCGATTCACACTGCCTCTCGCCCGTTGCGAGAAGCTGCCGGCGCGCGCGGGCGGCACTGGCGGCGCGATGGTGCCCGTCCGCAATGTACAGAGATGGAATCGCGTCGAATGCTGCGACGAGGTCCCTGACATCGGCGCTCTCTGTGCGCCAAATCGTGTGCTGCACGCCGTCCGGTGCAGTGAAGTCAAACAGCGGCGACCCGCGCATCACGTCGCCGACGATCCGGTCGACCGCCCTTGACGCACGGTAGGTCAGAAATACCGGACCTGTCTGGGCGCGCAGCTCGATCATGTGGCGCGTCCGATCATCCTCCTTGTCGGGCCGGGTGTGCTCATGCTTCTTGATGACACCGCGCTCGTACTCATCAATTGAGAACGTTCCCGCCACACCGGTCTGCACGTGATTCCCCATTTTGAGGCGGTAAACGTACAGCGATGGTGAATCCTCGACTACCAGTGGCGCCTCACGCTTGAGCGTTTCGAAATTCTCGACCGCTTTCCGATAGATGCCATCCGAATAGGGATCCGTCTGAGCCGCCAGATCGATTTCGGCGCGCGATACGTGCAGAAAACTGAGCGGATTGTCTGCCGCCAACGCATGGGCTTCCTGAGCGTTGACGACGTCGTATGGGACCGCTGCCACGCGAGCGGCCGATGCGGGTGTCGGCCGCAGTGCGCGAAACGG
>Ga0065707_10001720_pt1 | contig 12087 bp, 10 predicted proteins | sample SwiRhicommuniRL3_FD_59094 | JGI IMG/M metagenome (GOLD analysis project Ga0065707, IMG submission 59094) | Switchgrass rhizosphere bacterial communities from Rose Lake, Michigan, USA - RL3 v2 (version 2) | ecosystem: Host-associated > Plants > Roots > Rhizosphere > Soil | place: East Lansing... | reverse complement strand
ATCGTCCCCGGAGAACATCCCCCTTTGACAAAGGGGAATCGAGGGGGATTTTTCTTCCGCTACAGAATCGGTCAAACATGACGACAGACATTTCAGGCGGCGCCTCTATCGTCATTTGTAAACCTTGTCGATGAAACCGCTCTTGTCGAGCTCCCTGACGATGCTGTCGTCGACGATATCCTCAACGCGCAAAGTAGCGCCCGGCTTTCGAGCCAACGCCTCTTTGATCTGAACTTCGGTGCCTTCCCGTGTCACCAAAGGAACACGATCATGAAGCTTCACATTGGCGGCGTAGGAAGCTTCCAAGTATTGCGGATTATTCTGGCGAGTGTACTTGGCGATGAATTTCATGGTGTCTTGTTTGCGCGTCTTAAGGAAGTGGGTCGCTTCAATAAGCGCCATGGTGAGCTTTCTCATGGTTTCCCGGTTGCTTGCCAGATAACTCTTTGTGGTCGTGGAGCAGATATATGGAAAATCGAAACGCTTTTGAAAATCCGCGGTGCTGATCATGATCCGATGCGCCATACCCTTGGCGAGGTGAATTGTTCCCGGCGGCGAGGGAAAGCCGACGATTTTCCCCGTCCTGAACGCCGCCGCTCGTTCCGAGGGGCCGCCCACCTGAATGATCGGCACGTCCTTTACCGGCTCCAGCCCTAACCCTTTGATCAGCACCCGCGCCGCGACATCCGAAGCACTCCCCACGCGGCTGATGCCGACGCTTTTGCCGCGCAAATCTTCGATCGATTTAACCGATTCCTGAACCACCAGCTCGTAAGGCAGCGTATTGATATAGCATGCGGTCATCACCAAATTGGCTCCGGCCACCACCGCGCTCGCGACGGCGCCACCGGAACTGTTGGCAACCTGAATATCGCCCGAAACCAACGTGGAGACGCTCATCGTCGAGCTTTGGATAAAGATGAGTTCGACGTCCAGACCGTGCTTGCGATAGATGCCGCCATCCAAGGCGGTGAACCATACAACGTTGGACGCATCGGCCGAGCTGTAGGCGATCTTGACGCGCTCCTGAGCCACGCTGGGAGCGTACGTGCCGAAAGACGATAATACCAATAGCGACAAGCCAATGCTTAGTCGGTATCTCATGCCAATCAATCCTCCTCGTTCGAATCGCTCACACTGGCGAGCAGTTGCAACTGTAGTCTTGATTTAACTCAACCGCGATCAGTGAATCAACACGGCGAGAAAGCCGGTTCGGGTTACCGGAGCGGCGGGCTTATCGCGGTCATTGTTCCGCGGGCAGAGCCATGCACTCGCCCGCCGGCAACTCGACCCAGACGGAATCGCCGCGGCGGACTTGCAAGGTGTAGCGCTGATGAGTTTGCAAAACATTCTTGCCGAGCTCGATGGTGCAGTCGACGTATTCACCCAAAAACATGGCGGCGCCGATTTTGCCCGCAATAACATTCGAACCGACGGACGGCTGCTGTTGATGCAGATTAATGCTCTCGGGTCGCACTACGACAACCACCCTGCTGCCGGACGTCAAACCGTCGAGGATACTGCAGGAGATCTCGCCGTCGTCGGTGCGTACGGTCGCGGTGCCGTTTCCCACCAGCTTGGTCACCTGGCCCGTCATCTGATTGGTCGAGCCGATAAAATTGGCGACGAACTTGGTCTTGGGTTGCAAATAGATATCCCGCGGGGCGCCCTCCTGAACGATCACGCCGGAGTTCATCACGGCGATGACGTTGGACATCGACAACGCCTCGATCTGATCGTGCGTCACATAGAGCGTCGTGATGCGCAGACGGCGCTGCAGCTCGCGCAGCTCGAAGCGCATACGCTCGCGCAGCTTGGCATCGAGATTACTCAAGGGCTCGTCCAACAAAAGCACCTGCGGTTCGCGCACCAGGGCGCGCGCCAAAGCGAGCCGCTGCTGCTGCCCGCCGGAAAGCTGCGTGGCCATGCGCTCTCCGTATCCGTCGAGCTCCACCTGGGCAAGCGCCGTTTTGACTTTTTTCTGCACGTCGGCGCTGCTAATGCGCTCCTTGCCCACGCGCAGTGGAAACGCGACATTTTCGAACACCGTCATATGTGGCCAGATGGCGTAGCTCTGAAAAACCATCCCGATGGGGCGACGATAGGCGGGCACAAAGGTGCCATCCAACGCCGAAAAGACTTTCTTGCCAGCGACGAGGATCTCACCGCCGTTGGCCTTTTCCAATCCGGCAATGCAGCGCAAAGTGGTCGTCTTGCCGCAGCCGGATGGGCCGAGGAGCGTATAGAACCGTCCCTCTTCGACCGTGAAAGATATATCGTTCACAGCCCTGACGCCGGCGTTATCGCCGTCGTCGTAGATTTTAACCAGAGACTTTATTTCAATCACAAGATTCGCCCCATCGGTCTGTCAAGTCTGGATGCCCACCTTGCCGGTAAGCTTGTAGAAAACAGCGACAATCGACAGCAAGGTAGCAATCATTAAAACACCGATGGCCGCGACCACCGTCACCTGCCCTTGCTCGAACATGGTGAAAAGCAGAATCGAGAGCACCCGGCTATCGCCGGTGGCGAGCAACACCGAGGTGGAAAATTCCCGAAACGAAACGATGCAGATATAAATCCACCCCGCCACCAGGCCCGGCCGCAAAAGCGGCAGAGTCACACGCTTGAAGGTTTCCCACCAGGAAGCCCCGGAAGCCGACGCGGCCTCTTCCAATTCACTATGAATCTGTAAAATCGACCCCGATGCCGAGCGCATGCCGTATGGAATAAACCGAGTAACGTAAGCAATCAGTAGAACCCAGATGGTACCGTAAATTGGAATTGGAAAAGCGACATAGAGCAGGATCAATGACATGCCCATGACAATGCCCGGAATCGTGATCGGCACGAAAGCGAGAAAGTCGAGAATCCATGCTCCCGGCAAGCGGCTTTTATAAACGATCCACGCCACCAACGAGGTTAACGTCATCGCGACCGTTGCCGTCAATGTCGCCAGCAGAATACTGTTTTTTAGCGCCTCCCAAAAAGGCCTGAAGGTTCCGAGATAACGATAGTTGTCGAGACTGAGCTTATTCAGCGCATCCAAGCTCGGCGTAGCGAAAAATGGCAGGAAAGATGCCCAGAACAAGACCAAGAACGGCAGCAGCACGACGAACAGAAAATAGCCGGACAAAAATCCGAAGCCGACCCAACGCCAGCTACCAAGATCGAACTGCCGCGGTCTAAAGGCTTTGCCCGTGACGGTTTGAAATTTCTTCCCTTCCTTGGTCGCTCGCGTATACATCCATACTCCGACGGCGCTCAACAGCAGCAAGCCCACCGCCAACGCACCGCCGCGACCATAATCCGGCGGATACTCGTTGAACGCCAGATAAATTTCGCTTGTATAGACGTAGATGCGGGCCGGAATTCCGATCAGAGCGGGGGTCTCGAAAGACTCTAACGTTCGGACAAACAGAATCAGCAGTACCGAACCTGCCGTCGGCATCAGCAAGCGCAGCGTTACCCGGCGAAAAGTCTGCCAGGTATTGGCGCCGGACATCATTGCCGACTCCTCCAGTGACGGATCCATTGACTTGAAAGCCGCGACCATCAAAAGAAACGCGAGCGGCACCTGCCCTACCGAGTGGACCCAGATCATCCCGGGCAGGGAAAATACGTTGAATGGCGGCGATTTCAGCCCGAACAAGTTCATCAGCCAGACATTCAAATAACCGAACTTCGGGCTTAGTAGAAAAATCCAGGCGATGGATTCCAATACGCCGGGCAGAATCAGCGGCACCACCGCGAGGGGCACGAAGAGGCTGCGCAAAGGGGTGTTGGTCCGTTCGGTGAGCCACGCGAGCATGGTGCCGAGAATGAAAGTGAGCCCGGCGGAACCCGAAGCAAAGATCAACGAATTGAGAAAAGTCGAGTAAGTATATTCACTGGCGTAAGCGGCCTGATAGTTCTTCAGCGTGTACACGAACTCACGCGGCGCGACCTCGGCCTGAAAGCTTCCGACAAACAGCATCAGCAGCGGCAGCACCGCGAGATACACCAGAATGCCGGCGCCGACCAGGGGGACCAGCAGAGCCGGGTCCAGAGACATGCTCACCTTACCGGTGCGGGGAATCGCCGCGGTCGCCATAAATAAGCCTCGAAAGATAGGCAGCCGGAGACGGGCCGCGCTATCTCAGCCTAAAGATTTCCTTCCAAATCTTGTCGTACTTGGGAAATTCTTTGAGATCTGCGGCCGTAATAAAATAGGTCTTGTCCGTGCGCGTCTTATCCGTCGGTTCGACCTTGGGATGGGCCGGATTTCGCCCTCCTTGGGACATTACTTTCTGCCCTTCCTGGCTCGCCACCCAGCGGGCAAATAACAAGGCGGTGTTCGGGTGCGGCGCGCCTTTGAAGATCGCCGTTCCGTTGATCGATGCTACCCCCTCGCTCAACATATAATTGACCGGCGCACCTTTCTTAATGCGGCTCGGGTAATGATGCGAATAGCAAGTCAGGCACGCGGCCGCCTGTCCGGCGAGCAGTAGTTCGGCCAGTTGAGAGTGTCCCTTGTGAAACTCGACGTTTTGCGTCGCGATTTTCTTCCAAAAATCAATCGCCTTCTCGTCGCTCTTGAATCGGTACTTGGCGAATGCCAGCAGCATCTCCAGATCGCGCGGCTCGGCGATCAGGCGGCCTTTCCAACGTGGATTGAGAAAATCGTCGTAGGATTTCGGCTCCTCGTCTTTTTTGACCAGATTGGTGTTCCAAGCGGCGATGAAATACTGCAAGTCTGAGGCAATCCAGAACGCGCCCTTCAGTCCGTCGGGATATCCCGCTGCCTCGGGTAGACTCGTGTCGAGCAACAGGCCCTGGTCATGAGCCTGGACGACATTTTCCAACGGGATCTGTAGAACGTCTCCCAACGTCTTGCCACCGCGCATCTCGGTAACCGCGCGAGCAACCAATAGATCGGATGTGGCGTCGACATGGTTGATTTTGATACCGGGAAAGCGTTTTTCGAATACCGGGAGAATTTTCTCGGCGTTCACCTGCGCCAAGGTGGCGTAAAAATTCAGCGTGCCGCCTTCTTTGATGGCCGACTTGTGAAGATCATCGAGAGATTGCGCCAACCCAAGGACGGGCAAATTGAGCCCGGTAACCAACGCCGCCATAGCAACGAAAATCCTAAACCCCTTATTGCTGAAAAACCTCATCTATATAAACCCCCCAACTCTGGATAATCACTAACTCTATCGCTAGAGTCGCGTCAACTAATACCTATTAATCTGCGCGAGTCAATATTGCCGTGTTTTGTCTGTTCACCACGTTGGAACCTACGCACCCGGTATCGCAACTTATCGTATCTTGAAAATATCTTTCCAAACCTTTTCGTATCTGCGCCAGTCTTTTATCTCGTCCGTGCCGATCGGGTATAAAATCGCAGGTCGAATTTTCTCTACGGGTTCCACCTTGGGATGGGGCGGCAGACGCCCGCCGGCGGCATAGGCTTTTTGCCCTTCCTCGCTGGCGGACCAGCGATAAAACAGCCGGGCCGCGTTGGGGTGGGGAGCGTCCTTCGCCAAGGCATTGGCGGTAATGGTGGCGATCCCTTCGGTAAGCATATAGCCGAGCGGCGCGCCCTTTTTGATTCGCGGCGGGTAGTGGTGCGCGTAGCAGGTCGCGCAGGCGGCGGCTTGGCCGGCGACGAGAAATTCAGCAAGCTCGGAGTGACCCTTGTGGAACTCGATATTGTTGGCCGCGAGCTTGCGCAGGAGGTCAAACGCCTTCTCATCATTCTTGAACTTATGTTTGGCCAGGCCGATCAGCAATTCGACATCCCGAGCTTCGGCAATCAACTTTCCCTTCCATTTTGGGTCGGCAAAATCATCGAACTGCTTGGGCTCGTCTTCCTTTTTCACCAAGCTCGTATTCCACGATGCTGTGATGATGACCATGTCCGCGGCCAGCCATTGGGAGCTCTTAAAATTTGCCGGATAAGCCGCGGCTTCGGGCGGGAGCCAATCGACCGCCAGTTTCTGATCGATCACCTGCAGCACGTTTTCGAGCGCCATCTGGAAAACATCGGCCAGCACCCGGCCGCCGCGCGCCTCGGCGATCGCTCTCGCGGCAAGCTTGTCCGCTGTAGCGTCGACATGGTTGACCTTCAGGCCGGGAAAACGTTTTTCGAATACCGGGAGAATCCTTTCCGCATTGATTTGCGCCAGGGTGCCATAGAAATTGACCGTCCCCCCTTCTTTAATCGCCGCCTTGTGCAGTTCTTCCCACGTCTGGGCTCCCGCCGTAGTCAAGCTACCACAAAGCCACGAACCCAACACCAAACCCACGATCTTCAATGAAAGTTGCTTGCGCCTCGCCAACATAATACCTCCTGTGAATCTAGAAANGTCTCGCGTGNTCGCTGCAAAAACTCTCTATCTNAGCTTAAACACTTCCTTCCAAATTTTTTCGAATTTGCTGTATTGCTTCAAGTCCTCCACGCCAACGGCGTAAATATTCGCCGGCCGTATTTTTTCGGTGGGCTCGACTTTGGGATGGGCCGGAGTTCTACCGCCTTTGGCATAAACCGCCTGGCCCTCGGCCGATGCCGCCCAACGCGCGAACAGCCACGCGGTGTTGGGATGGGGCGCGTTTTTGAGCACCGCTACGGCGATGATGCCGGCGACGCCCTCCGACAGCATATAATTGAGCGGTGCGCCCTTTCTGATCCGGGCTGGATAGTGGTGCGAATAACAGGTGAAGCAGGCAGCGGCCTGGCCGGCTACGAGGAATTCGGCCAGCTCGGAATGACCCTTATGAAATTCAACGTCATTTGCGGCGATCCTGGCAAGCACGGCGCGGGCTTTTTCCAAGCTCTTGTGTTTGTGGTTCAGGCCAATCAGTATTTCGTAATCCCGCGGCTCGGCGATCAATCGTCCCTTCCAGCGCGGATCGCCAAAATCGTCGAGAACTTTAGGCTCTTCTTCTTTTTTGACTTTATCCGTGTTCCACGCGCCAACGAAGAAAATGAGATTGTTGGCGTTCCAATAGGAGCCTTTCATGTTGGCGGGATAATCCGCCGACTCGGGAACCTGCTTGTCCAGCAGGAGTCCCTGATCGCGCATCTTGTTGATATCCTCGAGGCCAAATTCAGCGATGTCGGCGATCACTCGACCGCCGCGAGCCTCGGTGATGGCGCGAGCGGCGAGCTTGTCGGACGTTGCGTCCACATGATTGATCCTGAGGCCCGGAAAGCGTTTTTCGAAGACCGGGTAGATTTTCTCCGCGTTGATCTGCGCCAGAGAACAATAGCAGTTGACTACGCCTTCCTCTTTGAGCGCCTTTTTGTAGAGCTCTTCGATGGTTTCGGTCTGCGCCAATGCAGGGGTGATATTAAATACCATCACGATGACAGCGATCAACCAATTAACCGTTCGCAGCATAGGATTCTCCTCTTCATTTATAAACCGAACGCAAAATTGTGACTGTCGACTATTTTTTTACTGGTGACTTGAGCACGGTCTGGAGTTTGTTTTTCACGTCCGCCGGCATGCCTAAAAACTCGACGACGAGCTTCTGTATGGTATTTCCGACCAGCGGGTCGATCTCCAGCTTACCTTTGTCCGCATCGGCGCGGAGCCCCTTATCGTTGAACACCCGGGCAAACGCGCTTTCGAGGGCACCCGCGCGATCCGCCGGAACACCCGGCGGCAAGACATAGACTTTGCCGAAATCGTTGGGCGTGCTGGTGCCATATTTCAGCAGGAGCCGTTGTTCTTCCGAACGAGAGATTATTTGAATCGTCGGGACATTGGGAACGATGAGATCTTTCATCGGCTTCTCGGTCAACTGGGCCAACAACACCCATTCGCCGCTTTTGATCTTATCGTAGGATGTGATCTTCGAAGAGGTCCAGGTATTGAAGAAGCCGTCGACTTCGCCGCTATCGAGCGCCAGCCTGACGTCCGCCGTGCCTTTGTAGCCCGAAACGATCTTGAGATTCAGGTTAAGCGCTTCCTTGACCAGAACCGGCGCGTGTTCCACGGTCGAACCCGGTATGGCGCCGAAACTGACCAGTTTGCCCTTTTCACCGCGAAGCTCATCGAATTTAGTCACACCGGTCCGTTTGTGCACAATCATCAAATAGCTTTCGCTCACCGGCACCGCCAGGTAACGAAACTTGGCCATGTCGAACTGCACCGAAGGCGCGCCGAACAATTGCTCAAGAACGATGGGTCCGGAGATATTGCCGACGATGGTGCCGTCCTTGGGCGCGGCGTTAAACACATGGTTCGCGGCGATGATGCTGCCGACGCCGGGCATATTGTCGACGATCACCACGGGATTCCCTGGAATGTACTTGGATAGATGGCGCGCGATCAGGCGTGAATACTGGTCATAGCCGCCGCCGGCGGAAAATCCGACGATGATGCGCACGGTCTTGCCTTGATAAAAATTGGCAACGGCCTTCTCATCAAATGCCGGCTTGGCGACCTGAGCCGCGAAGGAAACCCCCTGAAGCATCCATAAACCAAGAATGAAACCCGCAAGTAGGAATTTTACTCTCATGTTTCGATTTTCAACCCCCTCATTTCACCAAAATCCCGTGGGTCGTGCCGCCGGCGTATAGGTGCATGGATTAGACGACTAGGCTGGGTGGAACTTCAGCCCGCGAGACGGCGCAAAGCTTCAAATATCTTCAAGTCGCTTTAAAGTCGCGCCGTAATCCGCGACGGCCTTTTCGATCGTATATTCGGGCTCATAGTCGAGTTGGTCCTTGGCCCGAGAAAAATTGCTGGCCAGCCGCGATTCAGGATAGGGCATCGGGTTGTTCCCCTTGATTAGCTCGATATTCGATCCGGGAAACACCCTGCGCACGGCGCTGACGATATCATCCCCGCTCAAAGTGACGCCGTTGCCGATGTGAAATAGGGTATCTTTGAACTTATCCTTGAGCACGGCCCGGACCGTGCCCTTGGCCGCGTCCCTGCCGTACAATATTTCCGCCGGTCCGTAGGGCCAGCCAATTTTCGCCGGCTCGCCTTTCACGGCGGAGCGTATCATCTGTTGTATAGCGATTTCGCGGGTCGCCTTGAGCGCCGCCGGCGAGGGTCCGTAGAGTCCCCCGGTATAGCGCAGGCAAATGAATTCAAAGCCGTAGCGTTTGGCGTAGGCGCGCCCCATGAACTCGCAGCTCGCTTTGGTCGCGGCGTACACCGATGGCGGATTCATGGGTATCGACTCGTCGATTTTGGACAGTCCCTCACCGAGCGATCCGAGATAGACCGTCCCCGAACTTGGGAAAATCACACGGGAAATTTTTTCCAGGCGCGCAGCCTCAAAGACATTAATCGTGCCCATGAAGTTCAAGCGCACGCCGCTGTAGGGCCGCCGCTGAACTTCTTCGCCCAGGAAGGCGGCGAGATGAATGATACGATCGCAATCGTTATCGCGAATGGCGGAGATCAGCGCGGGCAGGTCCATCATATCGCCGCGGATGAGTGTCACCTTGGCGGGATCGACGCCGACGGCGCCAAGCAACCGCTCGTTGAGCGCCACGTCGAACACCACGGGTCGTTCACCGCGCTCGAGCAGCATGCCAACCGCGTAGGCACCAACCAAACCGGTGCCGCCGGTGACGAGTATTCCCTTTTTGGACATATCGCGTCCACTCCCAGGACGTGCCTCTACTATATCAAACGGTTTATTGAGTCAATGTGATGTCGCTGTTATTCGACCACCGGGCCCATTGCTTTTCCCCTGCTATTTCACGGCAACGAATTTCTCCTGGAGATCACCTGCTACTTGACCAAGCTTATTTTTTGAGCATTATGTCAGCCTGCGCGTCTAATATTGTTAGGGAGGTACTATCAAATGCTACGCCGATACGCATTTTCCATTTTTGCAGTCATGGCGCTGCTAACTAGCGCTTCAGCAGCAATGGCGCAGGAAAGGCTCCGTCTTGCCTGGGCCGGCTTTAGCCCGACGAACAGCCCGATTTGGGTGATCGAAGATCGCAAACTGATGCAGAAACAGGGCGTCCAACCGGAAATCATCTCGATCAGCGCGAGCCCCACCGTTTTGCAAGCGCTGCTGGCCAACGAGATCGACGCTGCCAGCATTTCGGTGACAACGCTCACAAGCTCACGCCTGGCCGGCGCTGATACCGTGATGATGGTGGGCGTGGTTGGGACGTTCGTAGACCACATCGTCTCATTGTCGAGCATTAACGCCGTCGAACAACTCAAGGGTAAAACAGCCGGCGTCAATCGTCTGGGCAGCACGTCCGATCTGGGATTGCGCCTTGCGCTAAGGAAATTGGGCGTTGACCCGGAAAAAGACGTAAAGATCATTCCCACCGGCGGCACCGCGGAGAGATTCGCGGCGCTTTCAAAGGGGGTAACGCAGTTCACTATCATCCCGGAACCTTTCTTGACCCAGGCGGAAAAACTCGGCTTCCGCAATCTTTATAACATCACCGACCTCAAGATACCGTTCTGGTGGAACGGCATTCTCAGCCGCGAAGCGATCATCAAGGCCAAACGGCCGCTCATGCTCAAGCTTGCCCGCGCCATGATCGAAGCCATTCATATCATCAAGACCGAGAAGGAATACGCTAAAGGCTTGATCAAGAAAAATTTGGGCGTCGCCGATCCCGAGGGCCTGGAGCGCGCCTATAAAGATTATTCGAACGTATTTCCCGAAGTTCCCTACCCGACCCCAGACGGCGTAAAAACCATGCTCGACGACTTGGCCGTAAAAAACCCCAAGGCCGCCAGCGCCGACCCAAGGGCATTTGTCGACCAAAGCCTCGTCAAAGAGATTGAAGCCTCGGGGCTGATCAAGCAATTGTATAAAAAGTGAGGGATCAGGATCGAAGATTGATGATCGAGGATGGCGCAATGATTTACCGTTGACTCGCTGTGCGACAGAAATCATCAGCGCGCTGGATCATAGGAGACAAAAAAGAATAATTACGTTTCAGGATTTCCCATCGAATTATTCCGAACTTGGCGTGCTTTGCGCCTTGGCGAGAGTTTAGCCTACCCCTGTTCGACAATTTCCGCCTTTGTTCTGTCACTACACTGCTTGTAAACATCCAAATCTCGAAAGCCCCTTGTTTCGGCCATTCTCATCTTCTCTCGTTGCCGATTGAGCGGCGTGTTGCCGATCCTCTATCCTCAATGCTCCATCCTCGACTTGGATTTTGTACTACGCTGCGATAACTTCGTCGATAAAATCAAGGAGGACTTCCTCATGGCGGAAATACTCACGGATGAACACGCGCTGCTGCGGCCCGGACTGGGCCGTCTCAAGGGCAAGGTGGCGATTATCACGGGAGCCAATAGCGGCATCGGCCGCGCCACGGCTCGGCTGTTTGCCAGGGAAGGCGCCAAGGTCGTCTGTTGCGATATCCAGGAAACGATTTCGCCGCGCATCGATCAATTGATCAAAGACAAGGAAGGCGGCGAGGCGATGTTCACAACGATCGACGTGACCAAGCAGGAGGACTGCGACCGCATGGTCAAGACGGCGCTCGATCGCTTTGGCGACGTCGACATCCTCTACAACAACGCGGGCGCCGGGATCCGTAAAAAATTACATGAGCACACCGATGAGGAATGGAACTTCGTGCTGAATACCAATCTCAACGCCATGTTCCGCGGCTCGCGCGCCGTGCTGCCGCATTTCATCAGGAAAAAAAGCGGCAATATCGTCACCACGGCATCGACTTTCGGACTGCTCGCATCGGCCGAATATCCCGGCTACTGCGCGACCAAGGCCGCCATCATCAATCTGACCCGGGAGATGGCGCTCGATTACGGCACGATGGGCATCAGGATCAATTGCGTCTGCCCAGGCGCCATTGAAACGCCGCGTTTCCGCGGTTTCCCGCCCAGGCCGACCCTCGGCGAAGGCATGACCGATGAGCAACGCAAAACCATGGGCGCAAGCAACAAAGCACTGCTACGCATGGGACGGCCGGAAGAGATCGCCTACGGCGTCCTATTCCTGGTGTCCGAGGAAGCGTCGTTCGTCACCGGCCACGCGCTGGTGGTCGACGGCGGCCAAACGATCGACGCGTGAAGAAGAGATACTGGAGTGTTGGAGTACTGGAATACTGGAGTGATGGGTTCGGCCCAA
>Ga0065707_10002126_pt1 | contig 12097 bp, 8 predicted proteins | sample SwiRhicommuniRL3_FD_59094 | JGI IMG/M metagenome (GOLD analysis project Ga0065707, IMG submission 59094) | Switchgrass rhizosphere bacterial communities from Rose Lake, Michigan, USA - RL3 v2 (version 2) | ecosystem: Host-associated > Plants > Roots > Rhizosphere > Soil | place: East Lansing, MI... | reverse complement strand
CGGCAACACCAGGAGGAAAAAGTTTTCATATCCTAAAAATGTAAAAAATTTCATGGGGAGTTCGAGCCAGCTGCCCAGGGATTGGATGGCGACGATCCAATCAATACCGTTTTGAAGGAAAAAATCCATGAACGTCTCCTTTGGATCGGCAATGTTAGACAAACGCACCGTTTGTCCACACTGCCGTTGTGCTGCGCTTATCTAATAAAACACTAAACTTTTCTGAATAAGTTTTAGGCTAGAATCAAATCTCTCGTTTAATACTGAGCGGTTAGAGTTCAAAGAAGCTCATAAAAATGTCTTTAACTGCGTTATCATCACTGTTGCAAAAACCCCTCTCCAGTACTAGTCGATACGCTTTTTTCTATTGTACACTCAGGCTATGGAAAAGTTACACGTACAGCAATCTCGTTGGTGGGACTGGGCAGCTGTTGGACTGCTCTTCGTGCTGTTGCAGACAGTTGCCTCGCGCCTGGTCGCCACCGCCTGGACCCCGTTCCTCTATCTGATCCAAACATTTACGTACATTGGATTTGTCGTTGGCATTGCGCTGGGATACGGTCAATTCCGGCGTGGAACCGTGCGCCTGCTGACGTTCATTTACATGCTGATCATACTGCCGCTCGAATGGACACTGATCATTGACCAGCATGCTTCTCTGGAGGAGCAATTCGCCAGTGTCGCCGGGCGTTTGTTCTTCTCTGCCTCCGATTTCTTCGCCCGCAAGCCCGTCGAAGATCCGATCTTTTTTGTGGCGTTGATGTCCATCACATTTTGGATCATCAGTTCCTGGGCAGGTTATACGCTCGTACGCAACCAGAACTATCTTGGATCCGTACTACCGGCCGCCATCGGTTTGATCATTATTCAGAACTACGACAACGGCATTGCAGGACGTCTTTGGTTTTTGGCTTTCTTTGCTTTTATTGCCCTGCTCCTGTTGGGACGGCTGCAGTATCTACAAAACAAGAGTTCCTGGCGGGCCCGGCGCATTTTTCTCTCGCCCGACAACAGCGTCGACCTGACGAGCAGTATGGCCATCGCGGCAGGCTTGATCATACTCGTCGCCTGGACTGTCCCTCCTTCGCTGACCAGTATGAAGTCTGCGGTCAAGACCTGGAATCAGATCACGCGACCCTGGCGTCAATTCACCGACAGGATGGAAAATGCCGTCAGCGCGCTGGAATCTCCGAGCGGTGGGACGCGCGGTCAATACTTTGGCTCACAACTGGCCCTGGGGCGCGGATTCCCACAGTCGGACCTGGTGATGTTTAAGGTGGATACACCCGATCTCCTCCCTGATCAAACGCCGCCGCGCTATTACTGGCGCGGACGTACCTACGACCGTTTCGTCAATGGGCAGTGGTACACAACCGGCACAGTCCGCGAAGAATATTCCCCGGATCTGACAGATCCCTTCAAAGCGAATATCCACGAGGCAGCTCCGGCTCATTTTGTCTTTGATACTGGCAAGACAACCTTTTCCTTACTCTATTCGCCAGCGGAACCGATTTGGGTCAGCCGCCCCGGTATCACATTTGCAATCCCGGCTGTGAATGGCAAGGATATTGTGGCCTGGCATGCCTACCCGGCATTGAGAGGCGGAGAAACCTACCAGGTGGATGCGATCCTGAGCAATCCTGATCGACAGCAGTTACAGGAAGCCGGAACAAATTATCCCGAATGGGTTACGCAGCAGTATCTGCAATTGCCAAAATCCTTCTCGCCTCGGATAAAAGAACTGGCCGCTGAAATCACGGCCAACACGCAAACCCCGTTCGAGAAGGCGATTTTTATCACGAGCTATTTGCGAGAAACGATCAAATACGCGCCGACCATCCCCGAACCACCCAAAAATAAAAATCCTCTGGAATGGGTATTGTTTGAATACAAACAAGCCTATTGCGTTTATTACGCCTCCGCAGAAGTCCTCATGTTACGTTCGGTGGGCGTTCCCGCNCGNATGGCAGTGGGCTTTGCCCAGGGCCAGTATGAACGCGATAGCAACAAATACGTGGTTCGCCGAATGGACGCTCACGCCTGGCCCGAGGTCTATTTTCCGGATATCGGATGGGTGGAATTCGAGCCAACCGCTGGCCAGGCACCGCTCGACCGGCCGCTTCCGCCTCAGGACGCGACGGATCCAAATAACTTCAATCCGCTCACCGATCTACGGACGGAGAATATCACTGATTTCGCGGGCCGCGAACAAATCGATGAAGGTCTGGCAGCCTCCGTCGACCCCGCCGCTGCAGGCTTACAACCCATCTACCTGCTTCCCCTACTGGCGATGTTCGTGATGGTGATGGTTTTCCTTAGCCAGCGCTATGCGCTCCCCAGGCGTGTCCCCGTCTTTTTACGAACTGCCATCGAGCGGACTGGGATCGAAGTTCCGATCTGGGTAATCCGCTGGGAAAAATGGGTTCGGCTCTCTCCGATTGAGCGGTCGTTTGAGAGTGTCAACTTCGGCTTGAAGTATCTTGACGAAGCTGTTCCAGTCCATACGACGCCTATCGAGCGCGCCGCAAAGCTCAGTCGCATCCTGCCCGAACAGGCAAACCAGATCAAAATCCTTCTGGACGAACATCAGACATCCCTTTATACTTCCAGAATTGCAGACATCACTGAGGCGCGCCGGGCGGCGCTCAACTTGCGCAAGCAGGTCATCATCGAACGGATTCGTTATATTTTATTTGGCAAGCCCATGCGCTAATATTTTATTCCCTACGCAAATGGGCTTGTGAGTGAGAGGACAATTCATGGATCCATCCAAGACCAAGCCCATCTCGATTAACGACCAGGTTGTGATTGTTACTCAGCAATTTGCGAAGGTGCGCAATTCGCTGGATTCCACGCAGACACCTGAAGTCATCGAGGGGATGAAAAGTCTCGAAAATTTGCTGGAACGGATCAGCGAAACCCTTATTCCATTTGAACAACAATTTGGCCACCTGCAGGCCCTGGCAGGGATTGGACAGGTCGTCAACTCCACGCTCGAAATTGACGAGGTGCTTCAAATCGTGATGGACACCATCATCCGTATGATGGGGGCGGAACGCGGCTTCCTGATGCTACGCGACGAACGCGGCGAAATGGTCATGCGGATTGCGCGCAACTGGGAGCAGGAATCCATCAACAAGAATGAATTCGCCATCAGCCGCACGGTCGTCGAGCGCGTGATCGGAAGCGGAGAGGCCATCGTCACAACCAATGCCCGTGAAGACCCGCGCTTTGGAGGCCAGGAAAGCATCATCGCCTTTAATTTGCGTTCGATCTTATGCGTCCCCCTGATTGTCAAATCCGACCTGATCGGCGTCATCTACACCGATAACCGCATCCGTTCCGGGATCTTTTCTGAGTCAGACCGTGACCTGCTCAGGGCTTTTGCAAACCAGGCCGCCGTCGCCATTGAGAACGCCCGTTTATTTTCCTCGCTCAAACGCACTCTCGAAGAAGTAACTGAACTCAAGAATCTGATGGATGATGTGTTTGCATCGATTGTGTCCGGGGTGATCACGGCCGACGTACAGGATCAAATTACGCTGTGCAACCGGGCCGCCTCCACCATCCTGGGACGTGCATCGGCTGAAATCGTCGGTTCGCCAATTGGCGACATTATGCCCACCTTTGCGAAAGCTATCCTGCCGCAACTGGCTTCGGTCCGCAAAAGTGACCAGCCTGTGGTAGGGCTCGAACTCACCGAGATGAGGCCTGAACGCGGGTACGTGGACTGGCGCTTCAACCTTTCGCCGCTCAAGGATGCCGGGCAAAAGACCCAGGGCGTCGCGATTGTGCTGGACGATATGACCGAACAAAAGAAGCTTGAGGCGCAGCGCAGTTTATTGCGGCGGATGGTGTCACCGGCTGTGCTCGATCAGATCGACCCGAACAGTTTGCAGATTGGCGGTAAAAAAGTATTTATCACCGTCCTGTTTGCCGATATCCGCGGCTTTACTGCTTATAGCGAGAAGCACTCCCCAGAAGAATTGGTGGCTGTCCTGAACCGCTATTTAGCTGCGGCCGCTGACGCCGTCCTTGCGAATGAAGGTACCGTCGATAAATTCCTGGGGGATGCGGTGATGGCCTGGTATAACGCACCCGTCCCCCAGCCTGATCATACTTTGCGGGCGGTGAAATCCGCCCTGGCGATCCGTGACGCAGTAGCGGCCCTGCATAAAGAACTGCCACAAGAGGCTCATCTCGACTTCGGTGTAGGTATCCATTACGGGGAAGCCGTTCTGGGCTGGATCGGCACAGAAAAGCGCCTCGAGTACACCGCCATTAGTGACAGTGTCAACACGACCAAGCGTATTCAGGAGAATTGTTCTAGAAACCAAATTTTGATCAGTGCCGAAGCCTATGAGCGCGTAAGAGATGAGATCAGCGCCAAACTATTTGCTCCCCTTTCTGTCAAAGGCAAGGCACAGCCCCTGGAAGTCTATGAAGTGTCAGGGATTGAGTAGAAACTGAAAATTCGATGGGGAAGCATTCCTTATTGAATCAAAAAGTGGTCCATGCAATGATGGACCTCTTTCCGATTTAGGTGTCAATGATCAGGCCGATCGTATTGGGCTTGTCTTCCGCACCCAAAACGAGTAAAGCGAGCTTGTGATCAACCCAGCACACCCACCGACAATTGCGCCGACTATCGCCCATTGCAGAGATTTGAACAGGATTAACCTCGGAAACAGAACAGCCCAATCCTTCCAAAATGTGGCGCCGTGCGATCCAAAGACGAGATAGTGTTCCATGTTTGGCAGCCCAACAAATGCAAGCAACAGCGTGTAGGTCAGGTAATAACCTGCTACGGCGCTGACCCACGTCAGTATGACCGCGATGACCGATGAGCCAATTCTCCCAGAGTGACGGATTTCAGACCTTGCCGGATAAAGGGTGGGAATCAGCCATACACCAAAGATAAGGAGGAATTCGATCGAGATGAAACTCCAGACGGCCAAAGGATTTTCTTCATCGATATGAATTGTGTTCATGAACCGGTCGATGACTTCAAAATAAAACAAAAACAAGGCGCCAAAGACCAGGCCTGTAAGGAAATAAGAAACCCAGCGATTTTTCATTTCAATATCCTTTCTTATTGCAGAAGCAGTTCTCGTAAGAGAGGCTGTTCCCTGTTTCTCGGAAATGAACGTACCGCTAGTATGATGGATTTCGCTTTCCCTTTCAACTCCTGTTTTCCCCAGGTTTTCAGCGATGAGCCTCATGGATTTCCCCAGGTTTAAGATTGCCTCGGCCCGCGAATTCACTTGCAGCTTTGTGTAGATATTCTTCAAATGAAATTCGACAGTTGTTTCAGCGATCTCGAGAGCCATTGCAATCTGCTTGTTACTTTTGCCTTGTAAGAGAAGGTGAACAACCTCGCCCTCACGTTTGCTAAGATCTTTTGATTGAGATTTCATCTCTCCGTCTTTTCCAGATAAGGTAGCACGATTAAAGTACTGGCTTACACTTCTCTAAAATAAGTTTATCCCTAGTATGATCCATTTCGGTTTCCCTTTCAACTACGGATTTCCTTAGTTTTGCCGCCTGTCTCACCGCTTATATCAAGCGTGCTCTGCATGCGTAACTTTACTTCTCAGATGAATTCGTCCCCTTCGTTCCACTCGGGGACTGCCGCCCGTAGGGACGGCGTGTGCGATAGGCTGAAATCTAAAATAAAGTAAAGTAGACGCACGTCTACATGCGTGCGGCACTATGTAAAACCATCATCCGGGATCTTACCTTCCCCAAATTACGAATTCCATACCCTACTTACAAAACTCACCAATTGTTCCAATCCCTGTGGAATCGGAGACGTATTGATATATTCATGGACAGTATGCGCGCTGCCCCCTGTCGTCACACCCAGCACAATGGCAGGATAACCCTTGCTAAGCGGAATATTCGCATCGGTGGACCCCGAAATTAAGCCCGGCTCTAATCCCTGGGCTCGCAGGCAATCTCTTGCGAGAGTCACGAGCGGGTGACTTACAGAGATCTCTCCGGCAGGACGTTGACCGATCACCTGCGCCTCCACCGTCACTCCATTTCGATTGGCTTTATGGATCAATTTTTCGGCTGCTGAGATCAGCGCTGCCAACGACTCGGGTCCTTCTGACCGCAAGTCAAGCTCAAAAGAGGCTTCAGAGGCAATCACATTCACGGACGTCCCCCCCGAAATCCGTCCCACGTTCATGGTCGTACGCGGATGATTGGGAAGTTCCAGGGAGGTCAACGCCACGACCAATTTGGCCAGCTCATGCACCGCGGAAGGCTGGCCGTAGTCTGACCAGGAGTGCCCGCCCGACGTACGAGCGGTCACACGATAACGTTTCACTCCCACCGCCCGATGATAGACATGTCCTAAGGCAAGCCCTTCAATGACAAGATAAGCATGGATATCAGCGCCAAAACGATCGACAACAGCTTTCATGCCATTCAGGTTACCCAGGCCCTCTTCGCCAACATTGGCTATGAACCAGATATCTCCCGGCAATTGAATCTTTTCCTCTTGCAAAGCCCACAGCAAGCCGAACAAGGAAGCAACGCCCAGAGAGTTATCACCCAGCCCGGGCCCGTGGATCAGCTCCGCTCCCCGCGTGACGCGCAAATCTGTCTCCAGAGGAAAAACGGTATCCAGGTGCGCGCTGACGATCAGAGGCTTTTTCTTCCCAGCGCCCACCAGACAAGCAATCACGTTCCCCGCCTCATCAATACAAACATCCTTCAAGGTTTCAGCGAGGAACAAGCCTTCCACATACTTTGCCCGTTTCCCTTCCTGAAAAGTTGGCGACGGGATTTGCTGGATCTGAATCGCAAGTTCAATCACACGATTTATGACATCCTTGTTCACACGGCCCTCACCATATTTCTCAATGCATTAAGACGCGCTTCCGCCAGACCGGGTAAGACATCCATCGGATAGAACGCGCCACTCCCCTCCAGTTTCAACGAAGCCGACACATTGCCGTATAACACGCCTTCCAGAGGATCATAATTTTTACAATAACCTGCAAGAAAACCACCACAAAACGCATCCCCCGCGCCCGTCGGGTCTGCCAGGCGGGCCGGATAGGCCGGAATTTCCCACTTTCGTTTGGTCTGAGCATCATACAGTAATTGGCCGCGGGGACCACATTTGATCACTACATATTCGCAGCCATACATCGAAACTTTTTCGGCCATCTTCCAGAGATCATAGGTATCCCCCCAAAACAGATTGGATATTTCATCATGGGAGGGCAAAAAAGCTGTCACTCCATTAAGTAAGGCCGGCAGTTCGCGACGCGCTGTTCGGGTGATGGTGACAGGTCCGGGATCCAGCACAAACGTATGAACGCTGCCGAGTTTCATCCCGGCGATCAATTGGGTCTGCGTGACCAGATCCATGGGACATAACAATGCCGCCCGGGCCGTCAGATAATCACTTGGAATATCGGTCACATTCAATTTACTTTCACTATCTGGTTTCTTTTTATCGTCAGGGGGTTGATATCCGAGCAGAGACTTGGGAAATGTCATTTCGCGGCGCGCGAATTGAGAAACAGGATTGACGCGGATCCCCTCATGCAATTCATTGTAGGCAATGAATTCTCTTATATCGATGTTCTTGGAAACAATACGAATTCCGGAGGTATCGAATCCGCGCGCAACGCATTGATTCAGCCACTCGCGCGGGTAGTCATTGCCTACACGACCTACGAGGCCGATCCCTGATTCCCAGACTCGTAGTCCAGCCGCCGCGTAAAGCAGATTCCCGCCCGCCACGTCCAACCGAGCTGGACCCTCGAGAGGCAAGAGATATTCACGGGTCAACTGGCCAAAGACCAGAAATTGTGGCTCCATGTCCCGTAATTATAAAAGAAAAGGTGACGGCCTCTCGGGACTGTCACCCAACTGAACAAAGTGTGAAACACGATCATTCCTGAACAAAAGGATTCGCTGCTGGCAATGATTTCTGCGTCTGCTCGACCGGCAGGAGGAAAATAAATGTACTTCCTTTGCCTTCTTCACTTTCCACCCATATTCGCCCATCATGGATCTCAATCATGGCCTTGGCGACTGCCAATCCCAGACCCATCCCTCCGTAATGACGGGTAAGATGAGATTCAGCCTGAAAAAACCGCTCAAAGACGCGTGGCAGATCTTTGGAAGTAATGCCAATCCCGTCATCGATCACGCTGACTTTGATATAACCATCCTCTTCCTCCACCTTCACAGTGACATTTCCACCCGGTTCCGTGAATTGGACAGCATTCTTCACAAGGTTGCTCAGGGCAATGCTCAGCTTGACTTCATCTGCGTCCAAATAGAAAGGAGAGTCGCCCGGCTGAGATTGTAGAGTAATGTTCCGGGCCTTCGCCTCATCCTGAAATGTCAGAATGACATCTTCCACGATCTTTGCCAGTGAGACCTTTTGATTGCGAACCCGCGCAGCACCTTTTTGAACATTATCCACATCCGAAAGGTTCTCGACGATCTCTTTTAGCTTCGTGGCGTTGCGGATGATCATATCGAGTTGTTCGGCGTATTCCGTCCCCGCCATTTCACGCAGGAAGGTGGCATGCCCCAGGATCAAGCCCAGAGGAGTCCTCAGCTCATGCGAGGTGATCGCGATAAAGTCTGTTTTTAATCGCTCCAGCTCCGCCAATTCGACGCCAGTGTCCCGCGCTTTTTTCTGGAGAGAAAAATTCTGCATGGCCTGCGCCGCCAGGGCGCCCAGCGTTTCTAGAATAGTGAGGTCTTCTTCGGTATAATGTGCGTGATCCTTTTTGTTCAGAGCCTCCAGCACGCCGACCACTTCGCCGCGCACCATGAGCGGGACCGCCACGAGAGAGTTTGTCTCGTGTTTTGTCACGCGGTCAACCACTTTGAAATGTCTCTGATCCATCTTCGCATCTTGAATGATAAGGGGCTGACGGCGACGATAGACCCAGCCCGCTGCGCTTCCCTCCAATGGAACACCCATCGGTCGCAGCAGGTCGCGCTGAAACCAGTGCATCGCCAGGAAGCGTAATTCCTCAGCGGCTTCATCATATTCAAGGATCGACGCAAGCTCACTATTCGTTAACTCAGTGGCTTCGTTGATCACGGTTTGTAAAAAAGATTCAAGGTCGGGTGCTGTGGTTAAACCCCGTACAACTTCCAGCAAACGTTCCAGATGATCGATGCGTTCGTTGGTAGCCATCAGAAGCATTATACAACATGGATTGTATAAAAGCACAGGCATTTTGTTGTTATCAAGCAGATCGACTAATTCACATCTAGAAGGAGAATCATTTCATGGCAAGTAAAAAAGTACGGGTCGCAATTATTGGCGTGGGGAACTGCGCCTCCTCGCTGGTACAGGGAACCCAGTTCTATAAAGACGCCGCCGACGATGCCCTCGTGCCNGGGATTATGCACACTCGCCTNGGCGGGTACCATATCCNCGACATTGAATTCACCATGGGCATCGATGTCAACATTACAAAGGTNGGCAAAGACCTATGTGAAGCCATTTTTGCCGAACCCAATAACACCTATAAGTTTTCGGATGTTCCTGACCTTGGCGCGCCGGTGGTGCGCGGCATGACCCATGATGGTCTGGGCAAATATCTTTCAGGAATGATTACGAAAGCGCCCGGGCCGACCGCCGACATCGTCAAGTTGCTCAGGGATACCAAGACGGATGTGGTCGTCAATTTCCTGCCCGTGGGCTCAGAGATGGCAACCAAATGGTATGTGGAACAAGCGATTGAAGCAGGCTGTGCGTTTGTCAACGCGATCCCGGTGTTTATTGCTTCTTCGGATTACTGGGCAAAGCGCTTCCGGGACGCGAAGTTGCCCATTCTGGGCGACGATATCAAATCCCAGGTTGGAGCGACGATCCTGCATCGCCAGCTGGCCACGCTGTTCATCGACCGGGGTGTACGCATTGATCGCACCTACCAGCTCAACTTCGGCGGCAATACCGATTTCCTGAACATGCTCGAACGCGAACGCCTGGAAAGCAAGAAGATTTCCAAGACGAACGCAGTAACCAGTATGATCCCCTATGACCTTGGTCACGATAACATCCACGTTGGCCCCTCGGATCACGTGCCGTGGCTGACAGATCGCAAATGGGCCTACATCCGCATGGAAGGGACAACCTTTGGCAATGTGCCGCTCAATATGGAGGTCAAGCTCGAAGTGTGGGACAGTCCCAACTCGGCCGGCGTGATGATCGATGCCATCCGCTGCGCGAAGATCGCTCTGGATCGAAAGTTGAGTGGACCCATGGTTGGGCCCTCCTCCTATTTCTTCAAGTCGCCTCCCCAACAATTCCGAGACGATATCTGCCGGGAAAAAGTGGAAGCCTATATTAGCGGCGATTCAAACGAGTGATCCCGTAGGGCAGATGCTTTGTGAAGCACCTGCCCTTATCACAGTCAGATACAATCCCATTCATGCAGAAATTCATCCGCCTCCTTTTCAGCTTCAGTTTGCTCACTGTTCTCCTGAGCGCATGTCAGGCCACACCCGCCTCAACGCCAGACATGAGCCTCGCACTCACGCAAGCCTTTGGAACAGCGTTCGCGCAACTGCAGCCGACTGCATCTCCGGTCCCCAGTGAAACACCTGTCCCTACCGCGACCGCGGTCCGTACGCCGCCCGCCCTTCCAGCCGGGTTTGTCGCAAATCAACTCAATCCGCTTGATAAGCCGCACACCTACATTCAGGATGCCTGCCAGTACCTTCACAACAAATGGAATTCCAACAACGCGGCACCGGGGACAGTCGTGATGGTCGTGATGTTTCATGGCATTATCAAAGGTCAGGTTGAAAAAGATAATCAGGTCAGCGTCAGTGATTTCAAACAGATCATGAACGATATGCATGATATGGGCTTCCAGGCGATCAACACTCAGCAACTGGCAGATTTTCTCTATACCAACGCCAAAATTCCAGAGCGGTCGGTCCTGCTGGTTGTCGACGATCGGCATACCGCGCAGAATTTTGACGATCATTTTCGAACCTATTGGGAGCAATGGGGCTGGCCCGTCATCAATGGCTGGATCAGCGCCTTCGGCGGCGATGATCAATTTCTACGGGAGAATGTAGCCCTTTCACAGGAGGGCTGGGTGGACTACCAATCCCATGGCTTTATTCATAACGTCAACATGAGTGACAACTCGACGGATGATTTCCTCAACGGGGAGTTGCAGGGCTCCATGGCGAACATCCAGAAATATTTCAATAAGACGCCGATCGCCATCATCTGGCCGGGCGGCGGGTTTGGGGCGCGCCCTATCGAGTTCGCCCGAAAAGCCGGTTATAAACTTGGTTTCACGATCAATCCGCGCGGGCCGCTCATGTTCAACTGGATTCCGCAGGCAGACACGCCGGATCCAGGTCGACCCTCCTACATTCCGGAGGGCCCCGCAGGCGATCCGCTGATGACCCTGCCGCGTTACTGGGACACAGACGTACGCACCCATCTGGATGTTGTCCGGACGATCAGCAAAGACGCGGCGGCCTATGCCGAGCAAAACAAAGCGACTGAGCTTGAATACTACGATATTATGTGCGCGCCTACCTATGGAATGATCCCCTAGAGCTGAACACGTAAAACTAAAGATGAACATTTCGGAATTCCAGGATTACAAAACTCGTTACCGTTCCGCCATTCGAAAGGTCCTGGAACAGGCCGAACGCGGCCGCCTGGACGAGTCCGGGTTTCCCGCTTATTCCCATCCCAACGGATTGATCAACTGGCTGTTCTGGCAAAGACTCCACACGGCGATGAAGTTCATCAAAAAAGGGGCGCCTTATGAGAAGGTTCTGGATTTCGGTTGTGGGAGCGGCGTGATGTTGCCTTTTCTCGCGCAACAAAGCCAGCAGGTCACTGCGATCGATATCGATCTGCTGCCCCTGGAGCATATCAAAAAGCACATTCCTCTGGCTGAGAATATCCTGGTTTTGGATGCAAATCAGACCTCGCTTTCCCAATTGGTACCCAGATCCTTTGATCTGATCAACGCCCTGGACGTGCTCGAACACGTGGATGATCTGCCCAGGGCTCTCCACGAATTACTGGCTCTCCTCAAACCTGGCGGACAGCTCGTCATTTCGGGAC
>Ga0065707_10082791_pt1 | contig 12109 bp, 4 predicted proteins | sample SwiRhicommuniRL3_FD_59094 | JGI IMG/M metagenome (GOLD analysis project Ga0065707, IMG submission 59094) | Switchgrass rhizosphere bacterial communities from Rose Lake, Michigan, USA - RL3 v2 (version 2) | ecosystem: Host-associated > Plants > Roots > Rhizosphere > Soil | place: East Lansing, MI... | reverse complement strand
TCTCGCAAAAGCAATATATCTAGAGAATTAGAGATATTAGACTATTAAGTATATTTGTCTATTCTTTTAACAGTTCAAACGTAACTTTGTAAAGACTAGAAGTACTGCGACAAATGTAGATATGCATTAACTCTACACCGACCCAGAATGTAGCCCCAGATTGTGCAGATCCTTTACAGATATTTCTCCTTGTCTTCACCGATAATTTTTTAGCATTTCGGGCTTTTATGGCGAGTTTTTCCGAGCTGCACCCTACAGTGCAGAAATATCGTCTTTAGGACATTCGTAGTAACTTGACTCTCTCGTCACCTTTTCACGCACTCGTCTTCATCCTACACTTGTCTTCATCCCACACTTGTCTTCATCCTACACTCGTCTTCATTCTACACTTGTATTCATCATACACCTGCTGCAAATATAGTATAAATCTCACTCTCTGACATACCAAAATCTATATCCGAGGCAAATTATAAAATTGGACCAACAACCCTACACATTTTATTAGTCATTTAAAAGGTTGGGCCATGAACCCAGCCGTTTAATTTGGCCGAATGCTCGCCGAAAGTTGGCCCAGGTCATGTTAGAATTAGCCCAGGTATGTCATCGATTACCTAAGTTTCCGCCGTGGTTGTCCTTCCGTCTTGTGCCATTTATTTAGTTCCGTAATATTCCGTTTTATTCAAATGTGGGTAGTGCATACAAACGATTAAAGAAGGTTTTAATAGGGTTGACAATAGTATAATTCGAAAGCTTCAGTCTAACCCTACAATGGCAACGCATAGCCCAACCCCTAGGCGAACACGAACCAACAATAGGGGACCTATAGCACCTAAGAGGAGTGAAAGATGGTTCATTTCTCACACACCCGGATTTATCCCTATCACACCACGAAAATGCGAAATCGCAAAACATCAGCCCAGAGGACATTAACTTCCACAATATAAGAATCAGCATATAAATCTATACGACCATGAATATATATATTCAGCTCATACGTTATGACTTTAGAATTTGTACCACTACTAGAAACTTCAACAATGTCCATGTCACTAGATGGATTTATAATTAACAGTAACCTTCGGTTTATCAAAAAGATTGGTGCGGGCACTTACGGTTTGATATACTTGGTAGAAGATATCTTTACAGGCAAAAGATATGCAGCGAAGATGATTTTGCAAGAGAACACCAGTGAACATACTGGCAAGGCCGTTCCTAACGCCGAAGACAACAAAAAGATGCTTCAATCAAAGATATTCAATTATTTCTACGGTAAAAAATACGTGGGAGCCAGAGATATCGAACTTGATACTATAATGTCTGATGGTTTAAAGTGTCCGTTTTTGAGAGAAATTGCGTTGCACTTAAAAGTGCACGACCATATTAATGTCACAACTATCCATAAAGTATTACACTTGGAGGGGTTGGCAATCGTCATATTAATGGACTATATGGACCAAGGAGATTTGTTTAGTAATATTATCGACAACCAGTTATTTGTTAATCATTCAAGCTCTCCAACTGAAAATATGTTGTTGATGAAGAATGTTATTTTGCAGTTGATCGATGTCATCCAATATTGTCATGAAAGAGGAATATACCATTGCGACTTGAAACCAGAGAACATCATGATACAATACAATAAGAACTATAGACGAAACTCGAGTACCAATAGTTGGAATCAAGGTAAAGACTGGCTCCCCAGTAATTATGCGTCGTCTCCAGAAAACATGCACATCGAATCACAAAATAATTTTGCACCCAAGAATTCGATCATCGATTACAACGAAATTAAGATAGTACTCATAGATTTTGGGCTTGCAATGAACACAAACAGAATCTGTTGCAATGCATGCAGAGGCTCTTCCTTTTACATGGCACCAGAAAGAATCACCAATTACAATACAAGCGCAACCATCAAATCATTAATTGATGTCAATCAATTTGATTCATTTGGACCTCGTAGTTCAAACTCATTATATTTACCAACATTAGCAGGAGATATCTGGTCCTTGGGAGTATTATTTTTGAATATTACGTGTTCAAGAAACCCATGGCCAATCGCATCTATCTCCGAATCAAATGCATCAGACGTATTCGTGAGCTATATGTTAAAGAATAACAAAGATATCTTAAAGACAATTTTACCAATCTCAACTCAATTCAACCGCTTATTAGATAAAATATTCCAATTGAATCCCAACAATAGAATCAGCTTGCCGGAATTGGAAAAAGAAATCATCGAGTGTGACTTCTTCAATGACTATCCAATTCCAGCGCAAGTTCCTGTCAAATATACTCACCAATTATTTACACCACCAGAAACCGAAAAGGGTTCTTTACAATCTGAAATTTCTGATCTTCAAGGTGATGATGTGATATTTGACTCATACTCTTATGACAACTACGGTAACAAGGAGGACTATTTGCATACCCCGAATAATTCATTTATATTTTTGGAGCAATGTGCAAAACAGGTGAAGAATCACAATTGTCCGCATCACTATTAAGCTATCAACGCCTCCATAGTAATTGATCACAAAGACTCACGTCTACATTACTGTTGATCAACACACTACTATGACTATGACCATCATTTGAGCAGTTCTTCTATCAGGTATCAATTAAGTTGTCGTTTAGGATAAAACTCTCATGGTATGCCAGTTCCACTTTATTTAAATATTAAACTGATTGCAGGTATTATCACCATTCACTTCAGTGCTTCAGCTAGCCTTCAAGATTTCTACTGAAAACTTCATTTCCATACATATCTCATTCAATTAGATCTTATTTTCTATACAACAATTCTTGATTATTTAATATTAATGCATACTTACGGATAACATAAGGTGTAACTAGATTAGACTCAATTGGCCCTTGGAACATGCAAGATCTATTTATGCAAGTAGCCCACATCTAGTAATAATAGTACGCAACTTATGGAGTATTTAAAAAAAGTGGCTAGAGAATTTAGGGAGAGCTGTAATCACTACCAGATTGATAGAATAAAACATACTAACTCAAGCACAAAATAACTAGAGAGTTTTTACCTAATGTGTGAACAAAGCATACTGAAGATCCGAAGATTTAGTACTTGTCATAGTCTAAAGCCTCTCCTACTACGAATAATACCCCTGGATTTGAAGCCTCACACTTGACAAGAAACGTCTATTTTTCGCATCGAAGTATCTCATTTGATATAGCCTCACGAGCTCTTCAGGATACACCTTAAACAAACGTCACTGTTCAACTTGTGAGCGAAGTAAATACCCCACGTGGTTTTATAATTATAAACTTCATCATAACATCAAATATGTATGCGACACAGTTTAAAGTTTCTAATATTATTTCTTGAACTTATTATTATGCATAGTTTCTGCAAACCTCTTCAATACACAAATTTAAATAAAATAATTATGGCTCTGGTTATAAAAATAAAGATATTAATTTAAGGTATTAGTTAATTTTTTACGTAGGAAAATAACGGATAAGATAAATAAATATCGAGAACTAAAGAGAGAGATAAAAGGAGGATCATAAACCGAGGAGACCTGAAAACATTACAGATCAAATTAGCCAAGGCAGTTGTAACTTATAAAAAGTTACTATCAAGCTTGTTGGGCTGCAGCATCCTTCTCGTCGGCTGAAGAATGAGATCCACTTTTCATCATATCACCACCTTCCCTGTGTTCAACTTCCATCTTCTTTGCCAATTCTACATCCGACAAAATAGGAACTGTTGGTTCCCAAGAAGCAGATCTCCAAGCTGGAATATGTTCTTCCCACATTTGACCAATTTCTTCCAAACGCTTGCCTTTTGTTTCAGGGAATCCAAAATAGACATGAATAGCCATACAAGCACAGAAAGTAGCATAAATAATGTAAGTCTTCCACGTAATGTTTTTGAAGGAACTTGGTGTGTACATAGCAATTGCAAAATTGAAAATCCAGTTTGCAGCTGTCGAAACAGAGGCACCTCTTTGTCTTGAAGCAGAATCACCCCAAACTTCGGAACAATAAACCCAAATACCAACACCCCAGGTGGAAGCAAAGGAAACAACGAACAAGTAACAACAAGCAATAACACCCTTAGCAGCGGATTTTCTATCGTCAGGAATTCTAATTCTAACAGAATCGTTTCCTCCGACATTTGAGACTGGTTCAGAATAAGTTGCTAAGAGACCTGCAACACCAAATTGCCAAGCCATCATCATGATAGCACCTCCCAATAACAATGGTCTTCTACCAACCTTATCCATCAAATACAAAGCTGGAATAGTTGTAACTGTGTTCAAGACATATTGAATTGAAGAAGCAACAAGATTAGCATTACCAGAATAACCAGCCATGTCGAAAATATAGACAATATAGTACATCATAACATTCATACCAGTCAATTGTTGCCAGATTTGAGCAGAAACGGCAGTGAAAGTTCTCAATCTATACTTCTTGGAAACTAAATCAGCATAAGTGAAAGCCCTAATGTTCTCTTCAACTAAAATTTGATCCTTGATTTCAGAAATTTCAATCATTACATCTGGATCTTCCCTGTTACCTTTAGCTTGAATTTGAGCAACGATTTCTTCAGCTTCTTCCCAGTAACCTTGTTTGGCTAACCATCTTGGAGATTCTGGAATAAAGAAACAACCAACAAATAAAACTAAACCTGGGACAATTTGAAGAGCCCATGCAATTCTAAACGATGCAGTACCATCAATAAAATGCAAACCATAAGAGATATAGAACATAATCAAGATACCTAAAGTTACCGAGAATTGGAACAATCCACCAATCAACCCTCTAATATTTCTAGGGGCCATCTCTGAACCGTAAACTGGAGCAACAGAAGATCCGAAACCAACACCAAAACCAGAAATAATTCTTCCAATCATTAATTGGGCTCTGTTTTGGGACGAGGATTGAATTGCAGCACCAACAACCCAGAAAAAGGCACATGCTAATAATGAAGCTCTTCTACCAAATGGTTCAGATACAAACGAAGATGCAATAGAACCAAAGAATGAACCTAAAGCCATACAAGAGGTAATAAAACCTTGAATAGTTGAACTAGGGTTGTCGAAGAAATCGACATAACTTTTGATTCCAATAAAGGCCGACATCGATGAGATATCAAACCCGAACATCATACCTGATATACAGGATATGGAAGCAATGACATACACATTGTGGAGATTTGGTGTTCTATCTAAGAACTTTCTGAATTTTAAAGCAGGAGCAACTAATTTATCTTCGTAAGCCATATTGAATGTGGATGCGAAGTGAAGCTAAATGTATAACTATTATGCAAAATGTGGAATAAATATTGAGGTATTTTGCTCTTTATATAGTTTTTATTTCATCTCCGTTGCTTCTCCCCCAACTCTAATCTTTTCATAACCTCCTTCACGCAAAATTCTGATGACATACTGTAGATGTCTTGTCTGTGGGGCAATTTTCCGCATCTGTGTAAAATTTTACAATATTGACCTGGTACATTATTTTGTATGCAAGAGTATGCAGACTTTTTTTGTGATCACGAGCGTTTTAATTTCTGACAAATATTTACAAATAGCTTTGAAGTGTTCCTGACCATCCCCAGAAAGTCAAGTGCCGTACCCACGGAATGAGTAAGCCGACGAACGTTAATAACCTACGAAATACATTATTGCAATCAATTTTTAAGTATCTAATGGTTGTGGTAATAACTACATGGTAGTGAACGTATAAAGTGTTTATAATCTCCCTTTCGCTTTAGAAGTATCTCTTACATACCCCCCCGGAAAATTTGGTTTTTGTCCTTACCCGGAAAAATAGATGCATGAGGAAAAACTCCATTTCTCCGCTTTTGATGACCGTTGCTGTTGTGGGGAGATAGGAACGGCCGGATAGTACACGTCAGTTTAACTTCAAACGGCGTTGAATGAAACTTTCCTACAATATATGGCTGAGATGAACGGCGAGGAGGTAAATATTGGCTGATTTAAATGAAATAACGTAATGAAAGACTGATTTGTTGCGACGAAGTTGCCTGATTTAACACATACATAGATCATAAACAATTCATTGATGTAACGTTTCATTCACAAATCTTACCTTCTTTCCCTTTCGGGCATATTGCTTTCGTCTGGAGATTTTTTTTTATTTTTAATTTTTTTCTATTGTAATGTAAATTCTGTTTGGGAAACCAATAACTGACGATACCCCAGCATCGGCTTGGGAATATACAAATCCCCATAAATAAATTTTCTTGCTCCTTTTGCCATTTTAGTTAGCCCGAGCGCCGTGACAGTTAATAAATTCAGTGTATATGCCAAGAGTTCTGAACTTAAGCTGTTCTTTTTCCTAGCGATTTATCCGGTAAAGGGAGCAGATACACACACCCTAGTTGGGGTGGCACATTGAAGGAAGTATTGGAATCGATATGTTACTGACAAAACATACCTTAATGTGCCCATTTATTTCCGAGAAGGTAACGCGGCCGTTTCGGAGATACATGAAATTGGCAACATATTTCATAACCCCATCACTTTCCCACGTACCCGACCATAAGGGGGTTGAAAGTTGAGATTACCATTACTAAATTATACTCGAATATTGGTATTTTTACTGTTCGATAGCTCATTAGTGAGTAAATCTTTTCGTGGTTGGTTATTGTAAGCACCACAGGCTGCCAAGGCAACAAAGAAATATATTCATACTGATTATCGCTCGGGATGATGTAATACAACATGTTAGTTCCACTACCTGGGTGAGATGACGTATTCCAAATTAATCATTATGATTCGGCAATAAACTATCCCGAAATGAATTGAAATGAATTGAAATAAACACCTTTCGAGTGAAAGTAGTAAAGCATTTCGGCTCCAACTAGAACTTGATATTCCATCCCCCAATTAAGAGCGATTGGACTTATTTTTGTCTTTTAATCAAAATCAGGCATTGTATTACGTTGCATTCTTGAATGGTTCAGGTAGCACAGCAAAACCGGTGAATCCTTAATTAACTTAGTACGGTAAATGATGGGAAGGATGGGAAGGATGGGAAGGATGGGAACGATAGACATTAGGTTAAATGTACAATTGTTGATTTATTCTCAGAAAGGCTGTACATTTTGTAGAATGAACTCACGTCCACCCTTTTGCTTTGTTCTCATCATTCACAATACATACACAGATCACTCATTTGATCCACAACAGCGGTATTCTAACGACCGTTCCTGATATTAACTCTCAGGCCCCACATACCCTAATGTTCAGTAGCATTTGAATGTATATTATTCTTAGCGCAAAGTCAATAAAATAAAAAGCCACTTCTGGAGTTGAGTCTTATGACTTGTGACTGTACTTCAAGAACATTATTTTCTTCTTACGAACTTGATATTTGTGGAGTTCAATATATGACAAATCTTTCATGTACTATTGGCTCAAAGTTTCGCACCCAAAATTAAGAATCGATAGAAATGGCACAGACCAGCAGCTGCCAGAGGGTCCTATTAATGTATGTGAGGTAAATAAGAAACTTCCATTTTAGATATTATTATAATCAGATTGCTTCCCTTAAAGAACTTTATCCGCGAGAATATAGAGCCCGTTAAAAACTACATTTTTAGCCTACAATGTACTAATGTTCGTTGTGGGGTTCCTCGAATGTCAATCTTTCGATTAGCTTTCAACACCAAGCTTTGACGAGTTGCAAACAAACTCAATACCAATAGATTCTCTTTAATAATGATGTTTTCTTCGAATTTATCCCACTGCTTCAATCCATCAGCAAGTTGTGGTCGTTTATTTTCGCTAGCTACGCATTTTCATCGAAAATTTCAACTCATCTCAAACATCTCACCTCAATGTCAGTCAAGAGAATCAAGTTATCCAACATGGTCAAAATCTGTACTCATTCGGGCTCGTTCCACGCTGATGAATCCCTCGCCGTTTACCTTCTCAAATTATTACCACAATTTTCCAAATCTGAGTTAGTTAGATCAAGAAACCCTGAAGATTGGGAAGCAAGTGACATTGTGGTAGATGTTGGTGGAAAATACGACGGGGTCAAATTCTTTGACCATCACCAACGTGAATTCAATTCAACTTTTAGTGACAACTACTCTACAAAATTGTCATCTGCTGGTTTGATTTACAAACATTATGGTAAAGAAATCATCCAACACGTCTTGGAATTGAACGAGAAAGACAAAAACGTCGAGTTGTTGTATCAAAAAATCTACAAGGAATTCATTGAGTCCTTAGATGCAAACGATAACGGTATCAGCAATTATTCTGTCGAACCAAAGTTCAGTGACAAGAACATCACTCTCCCCGCCATCGTTTCCCGTTTAAACCCTTCATGGAATGAAAGCTCTACTGATGCCGATTTTGATAGACAATTTTTGAAAAGCAGTGAATTGATGGGCTCGGTATTCATGAATTTACTCACTGGCTACGGTAAGGGATGGTTACCAGCCAGATCTCTTGTTGAGCAAGCATTTAATGAAAGACTCGAAGTTGACAAGTCTGGTGAAATTCTTGTTCTTGATCAATTCTGCCCTTGGAAAGAACATTTATATGGTATTGAAAAGGAAAACAACCAAGAGGGTAAGATTAAGTTTGTACTTTTCAAAGACAACAGTAACAAATGGAGAGTTTCAACAGTTTCGGTAACCTCTACATCATTTGAATTTAGAAAGGGTTTACCTGAAGAATTGAGAGGTTTAAGAGATGCAGAATTATCAGAAAAGAGTGGTGTTGAAGGTTGTATTTTCATCCATGCAGCTGGTTTCATTGGTGGAGCTGAAACCAAGGAGGGAGTCTTGAGCTTGGCTAGAATGTCAATCAATTAACTGATTTGTATAATATGTATAAACTGGCAAAAGTCCGATTACTACAGATTCGTAAGTTATGTAAAAAAAATGGACCAATCGCGATTCTTGGGATAATAATTACCTACAAGTTGCTAATAGTTGACAGGTGCAACAATCCTAATATTCTCGAAACATGACGAACTGTGACTAGCAGCGTACCCAGATGAACCCGTTTGAATTTTTCTGGTTGATGGTGATGATTTCATTGACTATTGAACTCTTCTAGCCAACCAAATTTGAATTCATGAAATTGGGAGCGTAGCATATTTTCGTTAGTTTAGCACCAACAACTAACAACTACAATATCGGGCCAGAAAACAGAACTTTGAATCATAGAAATAGCAAATTGTAAGATAAGGTGCTCAACCACTCAGTATTTCAATCGAATCCCTTGTACCAAATATATCATCCACTTTGGTTATTTTTACTAAATATCACAATCTCAGTTCTGACCTTTACCCAAATCGCATTACAATTCCAGCGAAGAAGTAAAATAATTAGATCAATGAATATGAGGAGAAATAATATTCTAATCGATCTCCAAATGTAGCCGAAATAGCATGGTAATGTGCCGTAATTTGGAAAGCTTTAGCCTTGCAATATAACTCTCTAAATTAGAAAACGTTGTACCAAGAAAACCTGGAGACGGAATCTAAAATCTGCGTAGTTGAATTCGGGAAATGTCACACCTGTATCAATAGGAATTGAACTCTGAATCAGACAGAAGTTCAAGAAATGGGATATAATAGAAGCAATTTTAACATAAGATAGAAAGACAATATTTATAAAGATGGTATAATATGCCCTTAGGGATATCATAGAAGGTAATATTAGAAAAAGTTGATGTATATTAAATTATCTCCCATTTTCCGTTCGGCTTGAAATTTATTACCTAATCTTTTAGAAATAGATTCGAATAAATAGTAGTATTGGCTCAATAACAACTTTGATTTCTTGTCCCAGGATACCAACAAACCCCAATGGGTTTGGAACTCTTCATGTAGGTAGTTCTATTATAGTATACTACTATATTCATATTCGTAGTTCTCAACTGGTTACGTCACAAATTAAACGGTTTCGAGTCTTCTTTGGATCAAGGTTTGGCTGCAAACACTCAGTATTTGATGTCGGCAAAAAGTTTGCAAAGCAGCATAGAATTTACAAGACTTGAATTTGTTGGATTTCTATGATCCCCAAGATCTTTGACTATGTAATGTTTTTCATGTTCCTGGTCGCCCCAGTTCATTTCATGAATAATATTGCTGCTAAGTTCAACTATCACTACAGTTTTCAAAAATAATGAGCATTCCATTAATATTCTTCCAGATCTCCAATATACGGTAAATCCTAGAAGTTGTTTTCATAATTTTAAACTCTATTTATGTCTAATCGTATACCTGGTCCATTTTGTTTGATGGGTGCAAATATATTTCTCTTATTCTAACTATATGAAGACCAGACATTATTGGTCTCGATTTAGAGCAATACTCTACGATCTAATAGTTGTCTACCAAAAATATACTCGAATACTCAACCTCAAGTCATCTAGTCCTGTACGTGTTTTATTCGTACACAGCCCCCTGTATCAGGCGCGACATTTATTGATAACGATTATGTATCCCGAAAATCTTTCGAAATATTTCCAAAGTATTATCCACGAAATTTTAGCCTGGGGCTACTTCAAATTCAGCCGTTTCTACCATTCTCCGGATACTCCAGCATATACAGCTACTCTTGTAATAACATATATCTACGACCCATCAAGAGTAGTGTTCATTTGACATATCTATCACCCTTCTAATATGACAGAGGCGATGAGGTATTCTAACCGGTCGTGCCCAAAGTAATTTGCCAAGATTTCATTTTCTATAGCAATAAATTTTACTATATATACCAACGAAAAATCGACAACGTGTGAGCGACAAGAATTTTCATTCAATACTTCTTCTCGAACAAGCACAGTTCAATCCAAGAAGTTAAACACAAAAGAAATTATTATTGGTTTCAGTAGAAATCATATTTTTAGTTAAAATCAAGTCTTCTGCCCCTGATAAATTAGTTCCTAATGTTTCGTCAATTAGTCGCCAAGTTAAAGTTCAAAGCGGTGAAGAATCGTCGGAACAACTAGACATGAACAATGGATCAAATGAAAAGATAACTGAGACGCAAGTAGCTAGTGTTGAGGGATCAAGTGAATCTAGTGAAATAAGCTCAAAAAAAAATGAAAGGGCCCCCGCTGCAGGCCTTGCTGGTGACGATGAACCATTTCGTTTGTCTGTCGATCAATTGCTTAATCAATTTGGAACAAATACCAACACTGGTTTGTCCGAACATGATGTAAGTGCAAAAATCCATCAATTCGGTCTTAATAACTTGGGAGCCGAGGGCTCCATCTCTATAACCAAAATTTTAGCACATCAAATCTTTAACGCCATGGTTTTGGTTTTGATCATCTCTATGGTTATTGCGTTGGCTATTAAGGATTGGATTTCTGGTGGTGTTATTGGTTTTGTCGTTTTTATCAATATAGTTGTGGGATTTATTCAAGAAATAAAAGCCGAAAAAACTATGGGAAGTTTACGTTCTCTTTCGTCCCCTTCAGCCAGAGTGTTGAGAAACGGTGATGAAATTAATATTGATGCGGAACAAGTTGTACCAGGTGATATAGTTTATATCAAGGTCGGTGATACTATCCCAGCCGACTTGAGATTAACCGAAGCTATTAACTTGGAAACTGATGAGGCCTTGTTGACTGGTGAATCCTTGCCAATTGCCAAGAACCATTTGGAAGTTTATAAAGCAGGTGTACCTGTACCTGTTGGAGATCGTTTGAACATGGTTTTTAGTTCATCTGTTGTTTCAAAGGGTAGAGGTGTGGGTATTGCCATTGCAACCGGTTTACAGACTGAAATTGGTAAAATCGCTGATTCGTTGAAGAATGGCGATGAAAAGATGATCGCAAGAGTCGACAAGACTAAAAACCCAGGTATCATGGATTACATGATTGCCACTGGTAAGTCGATTCTCAATGTTATCATGAGTGTTTTAGGTACTCAAAAGGGAACTCCATTAGAAAGAAAACTTGCTTGGCTTGCAATTTTGTTATTTTGGGTTGCCGTATTGTTTGCCATTGTTGTAATGGCCACTCAAAAGATGAATGTAACGAAGAATGTTGCTATCTACGCCATTTGTGTAGCTCTTTCTATGATTCCTTCTTCTTTAGTTGTTGTTTTGACTATTACAATGGCAATTGGT
>Ga0065707_10082788_pt1 | contig 12110 bp, 5 predicted proteins | sample SwiRhicommuniRL3_FD_59094 | JGI IMG/M metagenome (GOLD analysis project Ga0065707, IMG submission 59094) | Switchgrass rhizosphere bacterial communities from Rose Lake, Michigan, USA - RL3 v2 (version 2) | ecosystem: Host-associated > Plants > Roots > Rhizosphere > Soil | place: East Lansing, MI... | reverse complement strand
CTCCGTTACTTCGGGGCGCGGCATGCCTGCGAACATCACTGTCGAGCATGATGTGCTATACACCGATCGCGTCACCTTCGATGTTGCGATCGGCTATGAAAATGGCGTCAAAAAATTCGTGACCTATACCGGTGGAGATGGAACTGTGATCACCGCTTTTGAGGTTTCTTTTCAGGATCAGGTGGATGCCTGCATCGCCGAGGCCGTGACGGTTCTTTCCACGCTCCAATCTGTTCCTGTTTCCCAAGCCACGCCTCAGCCTTGATGTAGAATATAAGTGACAGTCATCCGCCTCGCGAAAGTGACTGTCACCTTAAATAACATGGTCCGTCCCCTCAAACACGCCCTCACCATTGTTCTGCTCGGCATGATCATGCTGGGTACCCATGGCGCGTCTGCTGAGAAGTCGGATATACCGGCTTTGGCGGTGACGCCGTTTTTATATCCGCCATATCCGGGGACAGCTTCACAAGAATCCATCTTCGATCATTCCACACCCAACTACACCTTTGATAATAAAGTCGTCGCTTTTACGGGCGCGGAGGCAAACAAGGATTGTCCCTCGCCTGCGCCGCCCGGTATTCCGCCACCCCAAGCCGGAGTCTGCAATGCTGGCGGCGGCGGATATTGGTCTTACAGTCTCGGTGATTGGGTATATTACGATGGCCACGATGGCATTGACTTTGGCATTTCGTATCGTCCCGTCTATGCTGCCGCCGATGCCGATCAGATCATCTACGCAGGCTGGTGGGATCCGCAGAATCACAAGATCAATCTCGGCATTTATGTCCGCTTGCATCATTCCAATGGCTACAACACCTATTACGGACATATGAGTTCTGTGGCAGTGCAGGCATGTAGCACGCCGGGCTGCACGTTTGTACCGCATGGTGGAATGCTCGGCATCAGCGGCACCACCGGTAATTCATCTGGTCCGCATTTGCATTTGACCGTCCGCAGCCCGGCGGGCAAATCTGTTGACCCGTATGGCTGGAAGGGCAGTGGTGTGGATCCCTGGATAAATAATCAACCTGAATCTCTGTGGGTGGCATTTCCATCGCTGGTTTATTCCGGTGCACAGATTTATCCATCGGGCAATCCGCTTGCTTTCCCACCAGCGTCTGCCACGGGTCTGATCGTGGATGATGGTTCATTAAACTTTGCAGAGAATCCCATTGGCTGTTGGGTGAACACTTCTGCAGGAAGTGCGCAGGGCGGGTCCATGCGTTACTCGAAACCTCGCACCACAGCGCCCACCTGCACCGCGCAATGGAATTTTCCGGAGGGCGTAAACACTGGCTTGTATACTGTCTATGTTCGCATCCCCGCGGTCAAAGCCACCACCGAAGGCGCGATCTACTCGATCCATCATGCGGGCAGAGTCGATCAGATCGTGATGAATCAGGAAGTCTTCCCGAATATTTACTACGTCACCGATGGCTGGGTCTATGTTGGCAGATACAACTTCACAGGCGGCGGAGACGAATACGTCGAGCTTACGAATCGGACTCAGGACGAAACTGTCACCATTGCCGATCGCTTTGTCGGCGCGGATGCGGTCCGTTTTGTCCTCCAGGGAAACGCGACGCCCACTCCGCCGGGTTCTGTTACTGTCACCCCGACCAATACACCAACCATCACACGTACTCCCACGATCACCCCGACACGGACTGTCACCTCTACGCCTTCGCAAACGCGCACACCTACCAGAACACTTACCCCAACGATCACTCGCACCGCTACAAATACACCGACACCCACGATTACCCGCACACCAACGAAGATGCCCACGCCGACCAATACACGGACACCAACGCTCACGCGCACGCCCACAAGAACCCCAACAGGCACGCGGACACCATCGATCACGCCGACCATCACGGCAACTCATACGCGCCTGCCAACGTTGACCCCTGCTTACACATTGATCAAGGTATATTTTGCAAATCGATTGCGCTACGATGCGAATTTGCCGCCCATTGAAGTCTCTGGCGTCCGCTGGGCAAAATCGAATGTTTTACTGGAAACTGCCCTCAATGAATATTTCAAAGGCCCCGGCGCCACGGAAAAATATACATATGGCTGGATCGCCGTCAACAACGGCTTTACCGGCTACAGCAAATTGGAAGTAATCGATGGCGTGGCGAATGTTTATCTTCAAGGCGTGTGTGCGCCTGAAGGCCGGGACTTCAACATTGCGGACCTGATCACTTTGAATCTCAAGCAATTCCCGCAGGTGAAGTTCGTGAAGATCTATGACCAAAATGAACAAACGCAAACCCCGACCGGATCCAGTGATTTAGAGCCTTTCTGCTTGTCCCAATTCTTCACACCGACCATAACTCCAACCCGCACGCCGACACCCACTCGCACCTCCACACCTACACGGACTCCCACGCAAACACGTCTGCCAAGTCCAACCCCGCAGTATGTGAAGGTCAATGTGTATTTTGTGAGCAAATTCCGCTACACCAATAATCTACCGCCTTTTGAAGTGGCAGGCGTCCGTTGGGCGCGCACGAACAACATCCTTGGCACCGTGCTTGATGAATATTTCAAAGGTCCCGGCGCCACGGAGAAATATACCTATGGCTGGATCAATTTGACCAACGGCTTCACCGGTTATAGAAAATTTGAACTCGCGAATGGTGTTGCAAATATTTATCTCAAAGGCACCTGTGATCGTGCTGGTGCAATCTATACTATCGCGAATTTGCTTACCTACAACTTCAAACAATTCCCCGAAGTGAAGTTTGTGAAAATCTACGATGAAAACGGGTCAACGCAGAATCCAACCGGTCTGAGCGATTCCATCCCCACTTGTTTGCAGCCTTAATATAAAAGTGACTGTCCTCTTCAAGAGAACAGTCACTCAGTGTTTACACTTCCACCACTGCTGCTTCCACCGATTGGATCGGCGGCAGGAAATCTGCCAGCATTTCCCAGCTATCGCCGGAGTCGCGGCTGTAGAATAATTGACCTGTATTCGTGCCGACGTAAATCCCGGCATCTTCGAAGGTGTCAGTTGCCATCGCTTCCCGCAAAACAACCAGATGTGCCTTCTCTGGCAAACCTTTTGTCAGGCGTTCCCACGAATTGCCCGCGTCGCGGCTGCGCCACACAGAAAATTTCCCATCCACGCTCATGCGGTACTCATCACTTTCTTCAAGCGCGACATATACGGTATTTGGATCCGTAGGATGTACCGCAATGGGGAAGCCGAACCGTGCCGGCAACCTGTCTTCACCGATATCGATCCAATCTTCTCCGGCATTATCACTGCGGTAGACGCCGCAGTGATTTTGCTGATAGATCATATTCGGGGTAGAGGGATGCATGGCCATTTTATGCACACACTGCCCAAACTCCGGAAATTTGTTCGGCGAAAAATCAGCACGCACATTTTTGTTATAAGGCGCCCAGGTCAAACCGCCATCATCAGTGCGATAACAACCAGCAGCGGAAACTGCGATATACATACGGTCTAAATTGGTTGGATCCAATAAAATCGTGTGCAGGGTCAAACCACCGGCGCCGGGATTCCATTGGCCGCGTTGGGGATGATCGTATAAACTTTCATTGATCGCCCATGTCTCGCCACGATCACGAGAGACGAATAAGGACGCGGGTTGCGCTCCCGCATACAGCACGCCCGGCTCGCTCTCTCGCCCCGGTTTAATATTCCAAACCTTGTTCATTTTTTCAGGGATATTCTGTACACTCTCGCCGCCCTCTGAGCGAAACGCCTCCTCCACCGTGCCCGCAGGCCGACCGGACTTGGACGGGCGCGTGAGGAGCGGCACCTGCTTTGCCTGAGTCCATGTCTTGCCCAAATCATCCGAATAGTGGGTGGTTGGTCCATAAACAAAATGACTCGTCGCTGCGTGCAGGCGTTGGTCACGCGGGTCCATCTGGATGTGCATCACATTCCAACTTTTAAACTGAATGTCACTGGTTTGCCATTTTTTCCGTTTTTGGTCACTGCTGAAAATGAAGCCGCCCTTATCTGTCCCAACGAGGACCATGACCTTTTTGCTCATGAAAATCTCCTTTCATTTGAACCAGAATATTTGTTCTAAGTATACCACGAATATGGTGCAGGTTGTCAGCTTGAATCGGGCCCCGGAAAATTGAACAAGGGGAAAGGCGCGCGAGGCGGATTGTCCTAAAGAACTATTGCGATAATCCAAATGACGAATTAAGATTTTATCCGCAAAGGAGGAGTGAATGAAATCACGACGGTTCTTTTTCATTGTTATGGTCATGATAACGGCTGGATGTAATTTGCCCGGCCCAACGGAAGCCACGCCGCCCGCATCACACACGCCGGGACTTGCCACACCCTCTGAAACATTTTCCACGCCTACGCTGATTCCCATTGAGACCTTGCTGGCTCTGCCAACGTCAACATTTGTGCCGACCGCTGTGCAGACACCGCGACTGGCACTTGCTTCGCCGATCAATCAACCGGTGAACTGTCGTTTCGGTCCCAGCCCAGCTTATGCAGTGGTTGGCGGATTGAATGTAGGCGGACAGGCTGAGATCGTTGGCAAAAATATCGATGTGACCTGGTGGTATGTAAAAAACCCAAGTGACCCGTCCACATATTGCTGGCTGGCAGCGAGCGTCATTGCTACGACGGGAAATGTGGAAACGCTCCCGGTGGTGGCTGCGCCGCTTGCCCAGGTGAGTAATATTCAGGTCAATGTTGAGCCAGCCTCGATGAATGTCCCCTGTGGTTCATTTCCGCAATATGTAACTGCGACCGCGGCGATCACGACCAATGGTCCAGCCACGGTGAAATGGCGTTGGGAAACCAGCGAAGGGGAAGCTTTTGAGAAGGATCCCTTGTTGTACCTTGAGGGTAGTTCACAACCTGTGCTGCTGTATTATCGGTTGAACGCAGCCAAGGATTATTGGATTCAAATTCATGTGCTTGCGCCGAACGATACGACCGGTCGCCAATTATTTAAAGCCACGTGTGTGCCCTGAATAAATTACAGCGTTTCGCTTCGACTGTCTCAGGGGGACATGACGCTCAGTTTGATAATCAACTCTTAGGTCTTGAGCACCTGACTTGATATATAATCCTCCCAGAGGAGGCTTGCATGTCGAGAGTGACAGCTTTGTTTTTAGGTATTCTATTATGCTCCACGGCTTGTGCGCCGATCACTGCGACAGTAGTCCCCTCCGCCTACAAGGATAAACTCGCTGAGATCATTGCGCGCGGAACTCTCGTCATTGCGACGGATGCAGACTATGCTCCTCAATCCAGGCTCTTGGAGAACTCGACGCCTGATCCAGATTCAAAATGTAGTCCGCCACAATATACTGCCAATCAGATGGTTGGTTTTGATGTGGATGTTGCGGTGAAAGTTGCTCAACAATTGGGTGTGCAGCCCTGTTTTGTAACTCCGCCCTGGAGTCAACTCGTGGCGGGGAACTGGGGCGACAATTGGGATATCCATGTCGGCTCCGTAGCCATCACATTTGATCGCATGAAAGTTTTGTATTTCACCCAGCCTTACTATGCCACTCCTTCCGTCATTCTTGTCCATCACGATAACGCTGTCTTTAAACAGCCTGAAGATCTCTCAGGGAAACGTATTGGTGTATGCGTCGGTTGTACGTTTGAGGCATACTTGAAGGGCACACTTCAAATCCCTGGTGAACAGATCGATTATCGTATCAAAAATGCCGAGATCGTTGGTTATGAAAATGAAGAGCCAGCCATTGCCGATCTTTCAGCAGGTGACGGCGTCAAATTGGATGCGGTCATGACGATCCTGCCATTGGCTCGGCAGGCGATCAATAATGGGAAACCAGTTAAGATTCTGGGCGAGCCTTTACTATTTGCCTATGCTTCCATTACTTTGGATCGATCAGGCAAACGCGACCCGTTGCGCCTCCTGGAAAATATTTCAAAGATCCTCCGTGAATTGCATGCGAATGGAACCTTGCAGCAATGGTCTATAAAGTATCAAGGCCAGGATCTCACCCAGGAAGCCGCCCGGTTTGATCTTTCAGCCTTACATCAGACGCCGTAATATGCTCAAATTTTTGCAAAATATTCGAAAGTCCAAGATTCAGAGCCAGATGATCGCGTATTATGTTGTCTTCGCGATCATCACCGTGGCGTTCGTGGCATATTTTGCTTACGTCCAGGCGGCTACATCGCTCCGCTCCACCGTGGAAGACAAATTGGATACAGTCGCGGAATTAAAGGTGAACTTTTTGAATTCATGGGTGGATGAACAACAGCGCAATGCAATATTCCTGGCAAGCCTGCCTGAACTGCGTACCCTTGCGGGAATATTGCTCCACCCAGATTCTTTGCCTGCGGATCGAAACCATGCCAGGGAGGAGCTCACCAGTCTGGTCACATTGATTGCCCAGCGTGCCACTGATTTTCAGGATGTTCAAATCATCGACGAGGATGGGGTGGTCGTTATTTCGGCCGCTGCTCTCAATCTTGGCAAGTCACAGTCCAGCCAACCATTCTTTATGGAGGGGCAGGCGACGACCTATATCCAAAGATTTTATCATTCAGAGCTTTTTAACACGACGATCTTGACGGTTGGCACACCACTCTTTGATGGCGGGCATAAAAGGGTCGGGGTTTTGGCATTGCACTTCAATATGCGGCAGGTGGATAACATCATACGCGAAGACCAGGATCTCAATGAGCCGATCCAGAGTTATCTCATTTCCCGCGCTCATGACGTTATTACAAATGATCCACTCATTCTTGAACAATACACCAAACTAAACTCCCTTGCCGTTGATGCGGCAATTGACGGCAAAGCCGGTACCGCCTCTTATATCAACCATCGCGGTATTCCGGTTATTGGAAGATATCTCTGGGTCGAAAATCAAAGTGCGGCTCTTGTCGTCGAAATTAACGAAGACAATGCCTTATGGCCCGCACGTCAATTGGCGATCAATATTGTCATCGCCGGGCTGGCAATCTCTGGCATCCTGGTTTTGATCGTGCTTATTTTGGCGCAGCGGATAACTGCGCCTTTGCGCGTATTGACAGCGACAGCCTCACGCATCTCTGCTGGAGATCTCGAGGCATCCGCCCCGGTTCTTTCCGACGATGAGGTGGGAACGCTCGCCCAGGCTTTTAACTCCATGACGGAGAAACTCCGCGAATCGCTGGCTGGCCTGCAGACGGAATTGCGCGAACGCAGGCAGATTGAGAACGCACTGCTCCAATTTAAGAATGTTATGGACGAATCCAGTGACGCCATTTATTTGATCGATCCGGACGATGGTCACTATGTAGATTGCAACAAAAGCGCTTATGAATGGCTTGGCTATACCCGGGATGAACTTCTGCAAATGGACGTTCTGGAGGTCGCCCAGCATATTCCAAATAGAAGTGTCTGGCACGAACGGGTGGATCTGGTTCAAGAAAAAGGCGTATTGGTATTTGAAACGAGCTATCGCAGAAAAGATGACACTCTGTTTCCAGTTGAGGTAAGTGCCCGGATGCTGGATTATGGGGATAAAAAAGTTTTGCTGGCAATTGTCCGCGATAGCACTGAACGGAAACGGTCTGAGCTGGCCCTACGTGAAAGTGAAGAACAATTCCGTAAAGTTTTTCATTCCAGTCCCATACCCATATGCATCACCTCGCTGGAGGATGGTCGCCTGCTCGATGCCAACTATGCCTACTGGGATATAACCGGGTATGATCCTAAAACTGCCATCGGTCATACAGCTGTGGAACTGAAGATGTGGGACGTTCCGCAGGCACGGGAGGATCTTGTTCAGAAGCTCAAACAAAAACATTCCATTTACGAACCGGATGACCAGATCTACCACACCGATGGAAGCCTGAGACAGGTCATTTCATTTTATGAGCTGATCCAGATCAACAATGCCGATTGCATCCTTGCGATGTTCTACGATATGAGCGCTCAGAAAGCCACCATGCAGGCTTTGCAGCAAAGCGAGGCGCGTACCCGGGCATTGCTGGAGGCGATCCCTGATCTGATCTTTGAATTTTCTGCGGATGGAACATTCCTGAAATCCATTCAGCCATTTGTTAGAAATCTTTTGATGCCGCCCGAGCAATTTCTTGGCCGAAACGTCAGGGATGTGATGCCGAAAGATATTGCGGAAGAGACAATCCATGCTGTCCAGAATGCCATCAACAAGGGAAAGTTGGAGTCCTTTGAATATCAATTGCAGATGAATGATGGCTGGCGTGAATATGAAGCCCGCGTTATTGCGAGTGGCGCCGATTCGGCGCTGGCAATTGTGCGTGATATTACCCAGCGCAAATGGGTGGAGACAGAAAGAGAAAAGTTCATCGATGAATTGGAGCTGCAGAACAAGGAATCGGAAACGTTACGTGAAAGCCTCGCCAGCATTGTTACCACCTTCGACCTCGTTGAGGTTGTGGAACGCATTTTGGATCAGATAAAACTTGTTATTCCTTACGATACGGCCTCTGTATGGCGCGTGGATGAAGAGTGGCAAACGCTGATTGTGAGCCGGGATTTGCCGCCTGTTTTCACGCCTGACCAGTTGAAATTCCGGGTTGATTACAACAATTCATCGCATCCGCTTATTCACGGAGAGAAACCTTTCATATTGAACAATAGAGTCCAGGAGGAATTGCCGGATTTCCAGGGTCCCCATGCTTATATTAATTCATGGCTGGCGGTTCCGTTAAAAAAACGCGGAAAGATCATCGGCTTGATCGCGCTGGATGGAATAAAGAAGGGACAATTTACAGAACACCATGCCGAGCTTGCGGTCACCTTTGCAAACCAGGTGGCGATAGCGCTCGAAAACGCTGAACTATTCAAAGAGCTTGAAAATGAATTGACCACACGAGGCAAACTCATTAAAGAACTCGAAGAAAAGAATGCCGAAGCGGAGACCATGCGGGAAAGTCTGGCAAGCATCGTGGGTACCTTCGAATTTTCCGAGATCGTACAGCGCATTCTTGATCAGATCAGGCGGGTGGTTCCATACGACAGCGCCTCGGTGTGGCGTCTGGAAGGCAATAAGCAAATATTTATCGGAGGCCGGGATCTGCCGACAGAACTTTATGCCGTGGGGATGGAATACCCGCTCGATGAAAATAATCATGCCCTGCCGGTATTAAGCGGGGATCGTACCTACATGATCAGCAATGATGTACAGTCCGAGTTTCCCAGCTTTCAAGAACCGCCTCATAACTATATAAATTCATGGCTGGGAGTCCCCTTGAAAGTGCGTGGAAATATTATCGGCTTGATTGCGCTGGATGGCCTCTACCAGAATCAATTCAATGAATATCATGCGCGGCTGGCAGTGACTTTTGCAGACCAGGTGGCAATTGCTTTGGAAAATGCCCGCCTCTTTGTGGAGCTTCAGGATGAGTTGAAAAAGCAAATTGCCCTGCGGAGCGCCTCTATGGCGATTTCGTCCTCACTACATCTGACCGACGTATTGGCTGAAATTTGCAAACAGATGTGTGTCATCCTGGATGGGACCAGCGCATATATTGCCGAGTACGATCAGAGTTACGAATCGTATATGGTCAAGGCGGAATATATCGGTTCGGCTGCAAATGCCAATGAGCTTTTTTCAGACGTGGGCCAGACATATACCAAAAACGCCGGTGCCTGGCTTTTTGATGCGGCGGCCGGGGAATTTGAAGTGATGTATGCTGATGATAAGGAACTACCTGCATGGACGAGGGATATGATGTCCAAATATGGCGGCCAGACAATTTTATATATGCCCTTGTATGTGGGTGGCCGCTTATTGGGGCATGCTGAATTATGGGATAGCCGCGGGAGACGCGAATTTTCAAGAGATGAAATTTCATTTTGCCGTGTGATATCCCAACAAGCCGCAACAGCAATTTCAAATGCCAATCTTTTTGAACAACTGCAAAGGGAATTGGCTGAGCGAAAGAGCTTGATTGATGAATTGGAATCCAAGAATGCGGAGTTGGAGCGATTTACTTATACAGTTTCGCACGATCTAAAGTCGCCCCTATTTACGATCCGCGGGTTTCTCGGATATCTTGAGCAGGATGCATTGGCAGGGAAACATGAACGCGTTAGATCCGATATGCAGCGTATCACCGATGCGACCGAGAAGATGCAGCTGCTTTTGAACGATTTGCTTGAGCTTTCGCGAATCGGGCGGCTAAAAAACGACTCGGTCGCGATTTCATTCGAAGAACTGGCACATGAGGCGGTTGAGTTGGTACAGGGGCGGATCATGGAGCGCGGTGTTTCCGTGCAGATCGATCATAATTTGCCGATGGTATTTGGTGACAGGCAGCGTCTACTCGAAGTGTTGCAAAACCTGATTGATAATGCCGCTAAATTCATGGGAAATCAAAAAGACCCACGTATTGAAATTGGCCAGGCTGGAGAGGAAGCTGGCAAACCAGTTTTCCATGTGCGTGATAATGGCATTGGGATTCTGCCGGAGCATTATGATCGTGTTTTTGGACTATTTAATAAACTGGATGCGAAAAGTGACGGGACGGGCATCGGCTTGGCTTTGGTTAAGCGGATTATTGAGGTTCATGGCGGCCGGATCTGGGTCCAGAGCGAAGCGGGAATAGGATCGACTTTCTATTTCACCTTGCCAGTAACCATGGAACTGAAATCAGTGGGAGTCTGATCGCTTTGAAAAAGATAATTGATTTGCTGAACGCACCCGTTGTTCTGGGACGATAATGACGTGGGGATTGACCCGAAATATCATGGTACGGTAATTTATTTTGGATGGCCCCGTATAGGCTCTCAAGGAATATCATGAAAGACAAAATCAAAACGTTTTTTGTAACTCTGCAGCTATGGCAGATCACGCTGCTTTCGGTGGTCGCCGCGATATTGATCACCGATGCGATCACAACTATTGTCAGCCTTTGGTTCTGGCACGAAATTCAACCCAATTTAATTGTTTTGGGGACCATCAATGCGATTGTGGTGCCTCTGAGCATCCTTCCCGCCATTCTTCGTAATTTGCGGTATGTGGTGCAGCTTGAAGAACAAAACCGCAGCCATATGGAAACGATTTCGCAGCTCGAAAGTGAACGCCAAATTGAGGCAGCTCTGCAAAGGCGCGCTGACGAAATGTCATTCCTATACCAGCTTGGCGTTTCCCTGGCTTCGGGTAAGGACCTTATCACGACTCTGCGTGCGCTCCAAACAGAGATATTTAAACTACTCGAGGTGGATGCCTTATTTGTTGCGATCTATCATGAAAGCACAGATATTGTGGATTTTCCGATCTTTTTTGAAGAAAACAATTTTCATGCTTATCCGTCCCGGCGATTAAGCGAGCAGCCCGGCATGACAGGCGCGGTCATTTATGGTGGGACACCCCTTTACATTGCCGATGTAACCACCGCTGAGGTCGTGGAGCAATATGCTCCGGTGGGGGAAAATGGGCTGGCACTGCATACTTTTCTGGGTATACCGCTGAACGTTTATGGAAAAATAACAGGTGTGATTTCCGTGCAAAGCATTAAGGTGGATGCCTACTCTGGGGAACAGATTCAGTTAATGGAAAATGTCGCGATCCAAGCCGCAATTGCGATCGACAAGGCGAATCTGCTCGATCAGGTAAATCAAGAGCTGGCAGAACGAAAACGGGCGGAAGGCCAACTGCGCGAACGCGAAATCATTCTGGAGGCAATTACCTTTGCGGCCGAACAATTTTTGAAGATGCCAGACTGGCGCATTAACATCGACCGGGTGCTTGAGCGGCTGGGGCAAACGCTCAATGCCACCCATGCGTATCTCTTTGAAGATCATCCGAATGCCGAAGGTGAACTGGTCACTTCCATGCGCTATGAATGGACTGCGCCAGGCTATCCTAGTGATCTCGATAGCTCATATTTTCAAAATGCTCCGATTCACAAGGATGGTTTTGAAGATCAAGTAGCGGCTTTGCTGCGAGGCGACATACGCGTTGGGAATTCATCCACCTTTAATCCCACTGAAAAGGCCAGTATGGACGAATTCGGCGTGAAGTCAATTTTGGAGGTGCCGATCTTTGTCACTGAAAAAGTGTGGGGTGCCATTGGATTCGACGACTTCGAGCAGGAACGTGAGTGGAGCAACGGCGAGGTGGAGGTGCTA
>Ga0065707_10001315_pt1 | contig 12110 bp, 9 predicted proteins | sample SwiRhicommuniRL3_FD_59094 | JGI IMG/M metagenome (GOLD analysis project Ga0065707, IMG submission 59094) | Switchgrass rhizosphere bacterial communities from Rose Lake, Michigan, USA - RL3 v2 (version 2) | ecosystem: Host-associated > Plants > Roots > Rhizosphere > Soil | place: East Lansing, MI... | reverse complement strand
TTTACGCGCAGCGTCGAGGGATTCCGGGGACTGTCGATTCCGTGGGGCACCGGATATGCGTTGAGCGGGATGGCCGAAGTGGCGCTCGCCACTGGCGATGCAGACGAAGCGGAACGCCTGCTCGATGAGGCGGCACCGGCGCTTCGAGACGCCGGTCCCTGGTTTCTGTCGCTGGCCTCATACGTTCGCATCGTCCTCGCGCTGCGGCGCGGGGAGCCGGATCACGCGATCGCCCTCGCGCGTGAGAGCCTCACACGGATCCGCGCGCTGCACGACAAATTCGCGTTCGTCTACACGCTGGTTCCCCTCGCCACTGCGGCGGAACTCAAGGGCGAGGACGCATGGGCGGCACGGGTTTTGGGCGCCCGAGACGCCCTTGTTGAACGGACTGGCGTGACCCTCGTCGATGCCCGGCTGCCCGACTTCTTCCGTCAGGCGGAACAAGAGGCGCGTGGCCGCCTCGGCGCGGATCGTTGGGCGCAGGCGTATGCGGAGGGGCGTCGCTGGTCGATCGATGCACTACTCAAGGACATCGATCGGCTCATGAGCTAGGGAATCACTGCCCAGATTGCGTTCCTCCCGACTCAGCCTGGAATAATCGACAGCCTCGAGAGGTTCAGTGACGTGTGGCGCCCAGTGCCACCGGCCAACGCCGAATCAACGGTGTTGCGAAGAAACCAACTTCGCGTGGCCGTGCAACCTCACTTATGGAGCACGACAATAATGCGTCACGTATCCTCGCTTTCCCGTTCCGCTCTGCCCACTGTGTCTGCGGGCCTTCTGGTCGCCGTGCTGGCCGTCGTCCTCGGCCGGGCCCACCCAACGCAGGCGGCAGTCGTTGACGGTGGTGTCGGACCTCAGCTTCTGATCGGATTTGATGACGACAACATCAACAACACCGGCATCCAAGCCGGCGCGGCGGCGAATCAATCTTTGAATCGCGCCGACGTCATCACGGGCGGGCCGGGCAATGACGTCATCTTTGGACTGAACGGCGACGACGTGATCGACGGTGGGCCCGGTCGCGACATCATTCTCGGCGGCCCGGACGGCGGAGCAGCGCCCGGCGGTCCTCCGAACAGCGACATCATGTTCGGCGGACCGAACAATGATGTGAATCTCTGGGCGGCCGGCGACGGCAGTGAGGCATTTCTCGGCGGCCCGGGCATCGATGCCCTCGTGTTCGGCGCGACCGATCGCGAGGCCGTGGCCGATCCGCGGACGGGCGTTCGGCTGCCGACCCTCTTGTTCGGCGTTACCGATTTTCCGCAAGGTATTCCCACTGCGGACGTCAGTGGTCAGCCGCAGCACTGTTCCGTCGAACGGAGTCTCCTACCGGGTTACGACTTCCTGGTGCGGTTCCGCGGTCCCGCCAACAACATTATCGTGACGGTGCGGGTGCGCGACGTTGAGCAAGTGTTCTGCACCAGCGAGCACGGGGGAGCGATTGCCTTCGCCGATCTGACGTCTCCCTCGCCCTTCTTCGCGGACATCTCGCGTCAGCAGACCGAGACGCTGAACCCGCTGGTTGCGGCGATGATTCGGTAAGGGTTGTGCTCCCCCCAAAGAGAAACGTGATCATCCTTCTGCTGGCACTCTGCGCGTCGGCGGTGGGGGCGCGGGCGCGACAGGTGATGGGCGGCGGCGAGGTCGAGGGCGTCAAGACGATTGACGTCATCGCGTCCCGGTTCCAGTTCGAACCCGCGGTCATTACGGATGCGGAGGGGGACAGAGGCCGGCTCCGCCTCCACTCCGCCGACCGTACCCACGGCTTCGCGATCAAAGCGCTCCGGGTGAAACCGCCCGGAGCCGCCGCTTCGCCGGCAATGAGCGCCATGATCGCAGCCATTCAGGTGTCTCCGCAGGCCTCCGAGCTCAAGGACCGCCCCGCCCTCGTCGATCGTCTTCGGGGTACGCCTCGCGGCTACTTCCGCTTCGTCGCCCGGCCGTTCACTCAGGCCGTCTGCGCCATGTTTCACGATGCCCGCAGCGATTTTCCCGACGTGAACCTGCACGGCGACGCCCACCTCGAGCAGTACGCGGTGACGAGCGTCGGTCGTGGCCTCACAGACTTCGACGAGTCCGCCCGCGGACCGGCCTTCATCGACCTCGTCCGCTTCGGTGTCTCCCTCGAGCTCGCCGCCCGCGAGAAGGATTGGCCGGGTGAAGGTCGCCGCGCCTTCGGTGCGTTCCTCGGCGGCTATCGTGAGGCCCTGAAGAACCCGGACATTAACGGCTCGTCTCCTCTGGTGGTGACGCGCGCCAGCGACGGGTTCTCCCGCGATCACGGCCTGGCCCTCCGTCGCGCCGACGCCATGATCGATGCCGACCCAGTGCCCGCGTCCGAAATCGAGGCCGACTGGCGGGAATATGTCAGGCGGATGCTCGCAGATTGGGCGGGAATGCCCGTCGCCTTCTTCAATATCAAGAAGGCGGGGCGGCTAACGCTGGGAATCGGCAGCGCGTCCGACGAGAAGTACCTCTTCCGCATCGAGGGTTGGAGCACGGAGGCCGACGACGATCAAATCCTCGAGGCCAAGCTCGTTCGCCCGCTCTCGGGCGTCGATTGCGTCCGCACCAAGCAGGGCCCCGAGCGGGTGCCGCTCGGGATGGCACTCATCGCCTACGCTCCTTTCCGGTTCTCTGGGCTCCTCACTCACCGCGGCCGCACGTTCTGGGTCCACGGCTGGACCGACGACTACGTGGAGCTCTCGGTCGATTCATGGATTGCCTCACCCCAGGATCTGCGGCAGGTCGCCTACGACGTGGGGGCCCAGTTGGGGCTGGCCCATCCGAAAGAGGTCGCGGCAGACGACTGCCGTCCCGATCTCCGAGGCATCCTGCTTAAGGCTACGCGCAGGAACGAGGACCGGATCCGTAGGACGATCGACGAGCTGGCCGAGGCGACGGTCGAAGCCTGGATGGCCTTTCGCGAAGCAGCGGCGCCGAAGCGGAGTTCGAAGGCCGTCCGACCGCATCGTAGCGAGCAGGAGCAAGAGCACAAGAGTAAAGGCTCGTCATCCGCTTGAGGGTCTGTGATATGAGGGTTCTAGCCGTCTGCGGCAGCCTGCAAGCCAAGTCTAGAAATCTGGCGCTCTTGAACGCGGTCGCTGCGTCGATGCCACCAGGAGTGGAACTTGTACTGTTTGACGGCCTTCGAGACTTGCCGCACTTCAATCCCGATATAGAGGCGAGTGGCGTGCCCGAGAGCGTGACGCGATGGAGGCTGGCGTTGAGCGAGAGTGACGCCGTCCTTATCGCCTCTCCGGAGTACGGTTTCAGTCTGCCGGGTGTACTGAAGAACGGCGTCGACTGGGTGATCGGCTCTGGCGAGCTCGAGCAGAAAATCGTCGCGATTACAGCGGCCGTCGCCGGGCCGGGGCGCGGCCGGCGTGGATTGGAGGCACTTCGAATGACCCTGTCCGCAGTGCGCGCGATCATCGTGGGCGGGGAGCCGATTGCAGAGGGGCCGGGAATGGAGGCCCAGGTCGCGGCACTCGTGCGCGTTTTGGTCGAGGCCGGCGGCCCCATCACGAAATGACTCGCGTCGATCACGATTTCACTGGTTTGTGGCTTCGCCGACTCTCAGTCGGCCGATGCCCTGTCCGAAGGACGTCATCAATGTCCTTTAGCAACGCTTCGATAGAACTCCCGCGCCCCGCAGCATACGCCCGGGTCCACCGATCCGGGCCAAGGCGGGCACGCACCTCGCGTTCCGCCAGTTCTTTGCGATCGTCCAATGACTTGTCGACAACCGTGACACCCGTGCGTTCGGTGACCGCATCTCGAGCGCCCAGAATCCGTGCCGCCCGCGTGTCGTCGCCTTGGAGTACCGCTGCAGCCGCGAGAGGACCCAGAGCGTACACGAACGCGAACTTGTCACGGAGTTCGCGAATATGTGTGAGGCTTTCACGCACCACCGCGATCGCCTCATCGGCGTTTCCGCGCCGCACTGCGAGGATGGCGCGAACATACAGCGCCAAAGACAAGAACAACGGAGCGCTGTGTCGAAGCACCGATGTGGCTTCCTCGATCAGGCGTTCCGCTTGGGCCGCGTCGCCGGTCGCCACGGCCACCGCCGCCAGCCCAGTCAGTGCATTACCAACACCCCAGCGGATCGATAGAGCCTGAAACGCTTCAAGACTGCGGGTGAACTGGTCGCGGGCTGCGTTCATGTTGCCAGCGCCGTGCTCTACGTGTCCCAACAGATTCTCAGCCTGCGCCACCAGACCGATGTCGCCGACGCTCCGTCCGAGCGCGACTGCCCGCCCGAGTGCCGTGCGTGCACGTCCGAGTTCTCCTTGCGTGTAGCACATCAGACCTGCTGCGTTGAGGACTCTGGATTCGGCAGCGGGCGGAATAGACGGCAGGTTCAGAATCTGTTCGCACCACGAGAGACCTTCGGCGGCATGCCCCCGGATCGCCCAAAAGATCATCAAACCCGATGCGATGTCGCACGCTTCGATGGGGCGGCCGTGATCGATGAGCCACGCCAGGGCGCCGCGGTAGCTCTCGAGGTCTTCACGCACGCGTTCCAGCCACTCAACCTGCGCAGGTCCGACCAGCCCCTCCAGGGCGAGGGCGGCTTCACCCGTGCTATAGCGCGCCAGCCTTTCTAGCGCGTCGTCGCGTTCACCCGCCGCAGTGAGCTCAAGCACCGCGTACGCCCGCACGGTTTCGAGCATCTGGTAGAGCGGGCGGGTCGCGCCCGAGGTTTTAGCTCGCAGCAGGAGGCTCTTGTCAATCAAGCCGGCGACCACCTCGAGCGCTTCCGCGCTCTTCGGCAACGAGCCCTCACCGGCGAGGACTGCGGCAGCTGCCTCGATTGAAAAGCGTCCCGGGAGTGTGCCCAGGCGCCGGAACGCACGCTGCTCCTTTGGGCCAAGGAGTTGGTAGCTCCACGCAACGGTCGCATTCATTGTCTGTTGGCGCTCGGGGACGTCGCGGGGAACGGCGGTTGCGGGGAGGATGTTGTCCTCCAGGCGGCGGAGCAGGTCCTGGGCTGCCAGCACCTTCATCCACGGAGCCACGAGTTCGAGGGCGAGTGGCAGGGCATCGAGGCGTCGACAAATCGCCGCGACGGCGGCGCCGTTCGCGGACGTGAGACGAAAGCTAGGTCGGACGTCCCGAACTCGCTCCACCAGCAGCCGCACAGCTGGAGAGCGTGCGAGATCCGCGGGCGACATCGCGTCCGAGTCCACATCGAGTGCGAGAGGTCCGACCGCAAACTCGCGCTCCCCCCGCAGACGGAGCGGCGCGCGGCTCGTGACCAGCACTTTGAGCGGCGGCACTGACGTTAGGAGATCCGCGATCAGCGGCGCGGCGTCCAGGACCTGCTCGAAATTGTCGACCACCAACAACGTGACCTGATCGCGGCAGGCGGCGCGTGCGCGCTTTGGCAAGTTGACGGCTGCGACGTCTGACAGTCCGAGGGCCGCCGCGATTGCCGAGGCCACGAATGCGGGATTCCGAATAGCCGCCAACGGCACGAACACTACGCGGGCCGCGCCTTCTGCGGTGATGTCGCGTGCGAGTTCCAGCGCCAGACGGGTCTTCCCAGCTCCTCCTGGCCCAGTGAGCGTAATCAAGCGTATGGCGGGCTCCGTGAGCCAGCGCCGCAGCGTCTGCAGGTCAGTCTCGCGGCCGAGAAGGGCGGTAGGAGGGAGGGGCAGCGAGACGCCGATGAGTTCATCCACTGCTGCGTTGTCAGCAGTTGCCCGCGCGCTCCCAACAAACGCGTCACGGGCTGCACCGGTCAAGTCCAGTGCTGCGGAGAGCGCGCGCACGGTTTCGACGTGAGGCCGCCGTCGTTCACCGCGCTCCAGAGCGCTGACGCCATGAACCGAAAGGTCCGCAATCGTCGCCAGCTCCTGTTGTGTGTAGCCCGCAGCCTCGCGAAGCGCCTTCAGTTGCGCGCCGAATGATCCCGGAGCGCCGGGTTTCATGACCACGTAATCCTACACCCCGCGTGTACGGGCGCCGTACGAGTTCTGTGCGGGTGTTGTCGGTGTGCGCGGCTTCGTTCGCACAGCACACTGTGCACATGGCAACCGACATGCGGGCGACCACGTTTGTGACTGGAGCCGCCGGATTCATCGGTTCGGAGCTGGTCAAGGTCCTGGTGGCCAGTCGCCATCGGGTATTCGGTCTCGCGGATTCCGTGGAGGCGGCTGAGCGCGTCCGCCGCGCTGGAGGGGTCCCCGTCATGGGCGATCTGCTCGAGCCGGGTTCGTGGCAGGACGAGGCCGCAGCTGACTGGGTGTTTCACGTTCCTCCGCACGCCGTGTATGGGCCGCGCGTGACTCGGCGACGCGCCGCATCCATCGCGCGGGCCCGGGTGTTGATGGATACCCACCTGCTCGACGCCGTCGCCGCAGGCGCGACGCGGCGGATTGTGTACGTCGCGGACACGAGTTGCTACGGCGCGACGGGCCCGCGTCCCATCACGGAGGACACGCCGCCGCAGCCCTCTGCCTGGGGCCGCTGCCTCACACCCGCGCTCGAGCGCCTTGAGGGATACGTCGTCGCCGGGCAGCCGATCGTCGCCGCGTTCCCCGGGTGGGTCTACGGCAACGGCGGGTGGTTCCGTGAACGAGTGATCGAGCGGGTCATGGCTGGTCGCCGCGTGGTACTGTTTGGGAAGACCGGGCCATGGCTGTCGCCCATTCACGTCGAAGACTGTGCCCGTGCGCTGGTGCATCTCGCCGAGCACGGTGAACCCAGCGGCCGGTATTTCGTCGTGAACCGCGATCCCATTCGACTGCATGAGTTCGCGGGAACGTTTGCCCGTCTCGCTAACCGTCCCCTGCGCGCCTTTCGAGTGCCCACGGCGGCCATTCGACTCGTGGTTGGTTCGGTTCTGGCCGACCACCTCCAGGCCGATGCCTTGTTCTCGAACATCCGACTGCGTGGGATCGGTTTCCGCTACTTGTATCCCACGCTCGATCAAGGACTCCAGCAAGTCCTGGGAGCCTTCCATGAGTAACGGACTCGATCGACTGGCAACGGTCCCTGGAATTGGAGAAAGCTGTGACGCGGCCGTCCTTCAACATCTTGATGCCGCCCATCGGCTGGCGCGCTGGCTGATAACGTCGCTGGACACCGAACTCCCGCAGCCCGGCATCTCACGGAGGCCGCAGGCTCGAGAACAGGAGGCAGACGCGGCACTGGTGAGAACCGCGTCGGCGTTCGTGAAGACGTTGCGTCTGAGATCGGCCAACGCACGCAACGCGGCTGGCCTCGGCGTCCCTCCTGGCAGGCCGAGAGTTCGCGTGAGTCTCCTCGCGACAATCGCATTTGTTGCCATCGTCTCTGTCGTTAGCACGACGGTCTACGCGCAGGCGGCTCAGGGCAGTACCGTCGTCGTCGATCCGGAGGCGTCAGATCGCAGGGTCAGCTTGACGAATCTCGTCATCAATCTCGACCCGTTCACGTTGCCGCCCGCGAAGGGAGCGAGCCCCGCGACCAGGATGGCGATGCGCTCGGACCGGTCACTACAAACACCCACGAGCACTCCATCAGGAGCTCGCGCACGATCAAAGAAACGCATTGTTACTGGCGCCATCATTGGCGGCGTCGGCGGGTTTTTCGCAGGGGGATTTCTTGGTGCGCACATCGAAGGAGATCGCTGTAACTGCGACGATCCCGGCGTGCGCGGCTTCCTGATCGGCGCTCCGATCGGAGCGGTGGCCGGTGGCATCGTCGGCGGCAAGTTCCTCTTTTAGTTGCTTCGCCCGGTTGCCGCTCGAGGGGCGCACGGGCTACGAATCGCGGGAATATTCCGGCGCCCTCGCAGATTCTCAGATACATGACACTGGCTCATCTTCACATTGCTGGATTTCGACTCGGCGTCTATGTGTTCAAGGACGCCGAGATCGTCGACTTCGCGGCGCCGTACGGCGTGCTCTCGGTCGCTCGCCGGTTCGACCCGGAGATAGACGCGTTCCTCGTCGCCGACGCCGCCAGACCCGTTCAGACGCAGGCTGGTTTCACGGTGCTGCCGAACTACAGTTTCCAGGACACACCGGCGATGGATGCGTTTCTGATCCCGGGCGGCTTTGGCACACGTCAGGAAATGCACAACCGGCGGTTGCATGCCTTCATTCGATCGCTGCCCGAGGCCACCCTCCTGACGAGCGTCTGCACGGGCTCGTGGGTGTACGGCCGCATGGGTCTGCTCGACGGTTTGGCGGCGACGAATCGGAAGGAACCGGATCACATTGAAGCGTCTGGTCGTGGAAAGGTCCCTATCGATCGGCTGGCTGAAATCGCGCCGGCCTGCCGGATCAGCCGAGCGCGCGTGGTTGATACGGGACGTATCGTGACGGCCGGTGGGATCGCCTCAGGAATGGAGCTCGGGTTTCACCTGCTGCGGCGCGCCGGCTACGACGAATTCTTCGTCGCGGAGGTCGCCAGGGTCATGGAATATCAACAGGCGTACGAGATCTATCGTGAGGATATCGAGCGCGCTGAAGGCAAGCAGAGCCCAACAAGCGAGCCTTTGACTCAGCCGGATGCGGGCCCGCCAACAACATTATCGTGACGGTGCGGGTGCGCGGCGATGATTCGATTCGAAGGCATCGTCGCGGCGCCAACCGCCCGGCTCAGCTCCGAAAGGCGTGCAGCATTCCTCCAGACTTCATACCTTCGTTTTCGTCGTGCGGTTCCGCGAAACTGAACCGCTCGATGGCCGCCGGTCCCCATAGACGGCCGACAGTCACGAGCAATTCCACCAGTGGACGAACAGCCCCCGGCAGGTGGAACTGCGCTCGAACGGTCCGTAACTGGTCGTAATTGAGCTCGTTGAGGTGGATGGACTGCTTACCGATCTTGACGAGATGGTTCGGGATCGCGGCGTTCGTCAGCACCGCTTCGAGAATCCTTTCGCGCCATTCGCGGGAAAGCTGTTGCACGACCGAGCGGAACCACATGGTGCCGAGCAGTTTCATCACGTCGGAGCCGTCTACGCTGAACCGGGGAGCCGCGGCATCTCCGGCCAGCGTGAGCGCAGCCGGATCGGACCGGTTCACGGCAAGCGCGAACTCGCGGAAACTCGAGAATGCGAGCGGGGCCTCCTCTTCGGGACAAGTATCCTGCAAGGCTCCAATGGGTACACTCTCGAGAGATGATGTCGGTGCCGGCTCTTCGACCCTCTCGATTATTTCGACGTCTTGACGGAGATCGGGCGGCGGAATCCGTTCGAAACCCCAGTCGATCGACAGTGGGGGATGCACGCCGGTGTACTCGCTGAACAGCGCCGTCACGCCCCAGGGATGTGGCGATCGATCGGTTCTCGTGTAGAGCGGATTGTAAAGATTGTCGTCTTCCGACATGGCCCATGCGGCTAACCGGCTTTTGATCTTGGCGTCGGCGATGTTGGACCAGTCACCCTGGATGCAGACGAGCGACGTGCCCGCCGGCTTCGAGAACGCGTAGTAGGGATTGTGCCAGCACTGACGAACCGCTTCTTCCACCTGCTCGGTGGTCGGTTCGGCAGGATTGTGAGGTGTCATTTCCCCGAAACCGATTCGGAGCCGGCCGTTTCCTGCAAACAGCGCCGACAAATCGGACGGATCGACCTGCGAGAGGTCCCACAGCACGTGGATCAAGCCACGCAGCCCTCTCGCAATCGGCCGATTCATGGCCTCCCATACTGCCCCCTGGGGCTTCGGCGCGCTGTCGTCGTATCCACGGTCGTTGAGAATTTCCACGAAGCGAATGCCGGCGCTCTCGAATTGCCCGGCGACCTTCAGCGCGTGATCGTATCGGCGCTTGTCCACCTCGTGGCGCTCGAACGATGGACGGACGAAAATGGGCACGACGAGCTTCTTCTGCTGCCGCGCCATTTGCGCGAGTGGAAAGAGTGTCCCGGCGCCCGTGCCTTTCCCTCCGGTACCAATCAGGACGATTACCAGATGTTGCGCCATTAGTGCCGCGACCTCAGAGCGCGACTCCTCGAGCGCTTCCCGGGCGACTTCGGGATTGTGACGCGCACCAAGCCCGTGAGTGGTCCGGGTGCCAATGATCACCCGCTCGTCGGTCGGGATATCAGCCAACGAGAATTCGTTGGTGTCGAGAAAGCGCGTGGTGACCGCGGCCTTCAATCGCTTTGCATAGTCTTCGTCTGTTTTCCCGGTGATCGCGACATCGCGATGAAAGAGGGTCTTCACCGACCGCAGGATGTTTCCGCCACCGCCGCCAGTGCTGAGAAGCAGTATGTTCATGAGGTCCGCCCTGCCTGACATTGATGTTGAAATGCGATGACAACCCACTCACCGCTGGTCGAGATTGCCCGGCACGTGAATGGCTGCCCGTTCAGCGCGGTGAGCACGCGAGTGACGTCGTACATTACGTTGGTCCTGTGATCGGACAAATTCGGGTACCGTCGTCCGCGATGTGGTGCCAGCAACACTTTCAGACGTCCGCGCCCGGGTCTCGCCCGGATGCAGGTGCGAATCGGCGCGTCGAGAAATGGCGGTTGACGCAACGGCCGCTCGAATTCCCGGATAAACGCTTCGGCGAATCGGCGCATCTCTTCGAGCGTCGCGTCTCGTAGCAGAAAGTACTCGTCGATAGCCCGACACGCCAGCCACACGATCAACAGGACCGACGCACAGACGAATGCGAGGCTGAGCACGACANTATCGACGTGCGGTTGCATCCGAACCGCAGCGAACCATGCAAGGTTCATGCTTCGCGAGTTCNGTGAAAATCAACGTGTTTTTCGCGCACATCGAGATAGAGCTGGTCGCAGTCTTATTGATGGGGCAGAGGCTGTCTACTCGTGGGGACGTCTACACNGTGGTAAACGACGTTCATTTCGCGACGCATCAGAATCCTTCGACAACATTGATGCGCCTACTCCGCTGGAGCCATCGTCAGCGCGATGGTGCCGACCCCGGCGACGAAGTCCTGAGAAACCCCTTCATCCTCGATCTGTCGGCTGCGGAAGAAGTTGCCGATAACCCGCACGCGTGTATCAGATCGAGAGTTCCGGCCGGATTCTTCAAACGGGACGCAAGCTGTTGGCACAGGGGCCGTCGCGGCTCCGAGTGAGCCCGAATGTGCTCTTCCTCGGTTTGACGAGCCTGTTCACCGACATCTCGTCCGAGATGGTCACGTCCGTACTTCCGCTTTATATGCTGTTGAACCTGAGCCTCACACCGATGGCGTTCGGAGTGGTCGACGGGTTGTATCTCGGTGCCGCGGCTGTTGTCCGCCTCGTTGGCGGCTACCTGGCGGACCGGACCCGCCGCTACAAGGCCGTGGCAATCGCCGGCTATGGGCTTTCAATGGTGTCCCGCATCGGACTGCTGGCGTTCGGCAGCGTGTGGGGCTGGCTGCTCGGGATCGTGCTGATGGACCGGATTGGCAAAGGCCTTCGCAGCGATTCCCGCGACGCGCTGATCTCGTTCAGCGCCCANGGCAGCGAGCTTGGCACGGCCTTCGGTGTTCANAGGACGCTGGACACCGCCGGAGCGATGNTCGGGCCNCTCTTCGCCTTCGGNATTCTGATGCTGGCGCCCAACGCGTTCGATGCGGTATTCGTCGTCAGTCTGTGCGCCGCGCTGATCGGGCTTGGTATTTTGGTGCTGTTCGTGCGCAATCGGCCGGCACCCGAGACTGAGCAGACGCCGCGTGCCGGCATCACGACATCCGCGGTCGCCCGTCTGCTGCGGCGCCCCAACGTTCTCGCGCTGGTTGTGGCCGGTGGCGTCCTCAACCTCGCAACGCTGAGCGACGCGTTTTTCTACCTGACCTTGCAACGTCGCCTCGAGTTTCAGGCGGGGTTCTTTCCGCTGCTGTACGTCGCGACAGCGGCGATCTTCATGGTGCTCGCCCTCCCCATGGGACTGCTGGCCGATCGGATTGGCCGCACGCGTGTTTTTCTCGGCAGCTACGTACTGCTGCTACTCGCCTACGCGACGTTGCTGCTTCCATCTCAGGGCATCGGCCTGATGGCAGGGTCTCTGCTGCTGCTTGGCAGCTACTACGCGGGCACCGATGGTGTCTTGATGGCGCTCGCCAGCTCGCGATTGCCCGCCGATCTGCGCACCAGCGGGATGGCGTTGTTGATGACGGTCGTCAATGTCGCGAGGCTGGCAGCGTCG
>Ga0065707_10082790_pt1 | contig 12116 bp, 8 predicted proteins | sample SwiRhicommuniRL3_FD_59094 | JGI IMG/M metagenome (GOLD analysis project Ga0065707, IMG submission 59094) | Switchgrass rhizosphere bacterial communities from Rose Lake, Michigan, USA - RL3 v2 (version 2) | ecosystem: Host-associated > Plants > Roots > Rhizosphere > Soil | place: East Lansing, MI... | reverse complement strand
CTCGCCTGCCTGCTAGGGCAGGCCGACAGCCGCATCACCCCGCGCCGCCCGCTAGCCGCGCTTGTCGTCGAACGCCGCTTTGCCGAGCCGATCGCGCATGTGGAGACCGCGCTGGCGATGCTGGGCGAACTTGTTGGTGAAGCGATGCTTGGGTTGGAGCAGCGCGGAGCAGGCGGCCGGCACTTCATCGTGCGTTTTTTCCGCAGCGACGGCGCCGTCCGCGATATTGCCGTCGAGACTGGCCTGCCGACCCGCGATCCGGCGATACTGGATCGCCTGCTCCGCGAACGGGTGGAGGCGCTGGCCGATCCGATCGATCCGGGCTTCGGCTTTGATCTGATCCGGCTGGGAGTCGCCCGGTTCGAACCGCTCGCGCCGGGACAGCTCAAGCTGGAAGGCGGGGCGGTCGACGAAGCGGCACTGGCAGGGCTGATCGATCGGCTGAGCATCCGCCTGGGGCGCAATCAGCTCCGCCGCTTCGCGCCGAGGGATACGCATATCCCCGAACAGGCCGTGCTCCCGCTTCCCGCGATTGAGACGAACGTTCCTTTGCGTTGGGTTGCGCCAGCCCCTGATGAACCGCCGCTGCGCCCACTCCATCTGTTCGATCCGCCGCAACCGATCGACGTGGTGGCGGAGGTGCCGGACGGCCCCCCCCGCCAGTTCAAATGGCGGCGCGCCCAGCATGAGGTCGCCCGTTTCGAGGGGCCGGAGCGGATCGCGCCCGAATGGTGGCGGCAATCACCAGACAAACCGGGCTTCACCCGCGATTATTACCGGATCGAGGATGTCCGGGGCCGCCGCTTCTGGATCTTCCGCCACGGCCTGTACGGCCGCGAGCGGGGGCATCCCGCATGGTATCTCCACGGCCTGTTCGCATGAACGAGACCCCCGAATTCGCAGAGTTGGTGGCGGCGACGCACTTTTCCTTCCTGCGCGGCGCCTCGCATCCGAGCGACATCATTCACCAGGCCTGCGAGCTTGGCTTCAAGGGAATCGGAATTGCCGACATCAATACTGTTTCCGGGGTCGTGCGTGGCTATTCGGCGGTGAAAAGGGCCTATGAGGAAGCCAAAGAGGCCCTGATCGCGCTCAAGTGGAAGCAAGGCAAGGAGCCCAAACTCTCTGCGCAAGAGGACGCCGCCTGCTGGCCCGACATCCGTTACGTCGTGGGAGCACGATTGGTTTTTACCGACGATACGCCGGATATCATTGCCTATCCGATGACTCGAAAGGGGTGGGGCAATCTCACCTGCCTGCTGACGGCGGGAAATCTGAGATCACTCAAGGGGGGATGCATTCTTCATTGGGAGGATCTGCTCGCGCATCTGGATGAGCTTCTGCTGATCGTTCTTCCTGTCTCGACCACCATCGCGATCAGGCCGCATCCCAAAGCCATCGACTATCCGTTTCGCACGGCATCCTCGCAAACGCCGCTGCTGAGGCTTGTCCAGCCTGCTCCAACAGGGCTCGAATCGGTACTCGCCCATCTTGCCCGAAAAGCACCGGGGCGGGTCTGGCTTGGCGCTTCGATGCACCGGAAAGGGGATGACGAACGACGACTGGCGCGCCTGAAGCAGATTGCCGGCTCGGCAGGGGTTCCGCTGCTGGCAACCAATGACGCGCTCTACGCCACGCCCGGACAACGCCAGCTTCAGGACGTGCTGACCTGCATTCGCGAGGGCATCACGATCGCGCACGCAGGCCGGCAACTGGAGGCCAATGCCGAACGTCATTTGAAAAGCTCCGCCGAGATGCAGCGGCTTTTCCAAGCCTGCCCGGAGGCGATCGACGAGACCATTCGCTTCCTCTCAAAAATCGATTTTCGCCTGACGGATCTCAGCTACGAATATCCCCATGAGCCGGTGCCACCGGGCTGGGAGCCGCAAGTCTGGCTCGAACATCTGGTGATGAAGGCGGCGTACAAGCGCTACGGGAGGCAGCTTCCTGAAAAGGTGCAGACACTTATCGCCGAAGAATTCGCGCTGATCCGAAAGCAGCGCTACGCTTATTATTTTCTGACCGTCCATGATCTCGTGAAATACGCCCGGTCCCAAAAGCCCCCAATCCTGTGTCAGGGCAGGGGATCGGCCGCCAACTCGATCGTCTGTTTCCTGCTTGGCGTGACGTCGATCGATCCGATGAAGCATGATCTGCTTTTCTCGCGCTTCGTCTCCGAGGAACGAAGCGAGCCGCCCGATATCGATGTCGATTTCGAGCATGAGCGGCGCGAGGATGTGATCCAATATATCTATCGGCGTTACGGGCGGCATCGCGCGGGCATCGCCGCGACCGTCATTCACTATCGCTCGCGTAGCGCCGTCCGCGAAGTGGCGAAGGTGCTGGGGCTGAGCGAGGATATCTCACGCCGGATCGCGGACACGGTCTGGGGCAGCTATTCGGGCGACACGGGCGACAAGCATATCCTCGAAGCGGGTTTCGATCTCGCCAATCCACAGATCGTGCGGCTTCGGGCGATCATGGACCAGCTGCTGGAAGCCAATTTCCCTCGCCATCTTTCGCAGCATGTCGGCGGCTTCGTGCTGACCGAGGACCGGCTCGATGAAACCGTGCCGCTGCATCGCGCGGCGATGGACGACCGCACCTTCATCGAATGGGACAAGGATGACATCGACGCCCTCAAGCTGATGAAAGTCGATGTGCTGGCGCTCGGCATGCTCACCTGCATCCGCAAGGCATTCGATCTGATGCAAACCCATGATTTGGGCAAGCATACGCTTGAAGTGGACCTGGATTCCGATGATGCCGCCGTTTACGACATGCTCTGCAAGGGCGAGAGCATTGGCGTGTTCCAGGTGGAAAGCCGGGCGCAGATCAACATGCTGCCAAGACTCAAGCCCGAAAATCTCTACGATCTGACCGTCCAGGTCGCCATCGTTCGACCCGGACCGATCGAAGGCGATATGGTCCATCCTTACCTTCGGCGGCGTAGCGGAGAGGAAAAGACGGATTATCCTTCACCTGGCCCGGGTCACGATCCGAATGAACTGCGGAAGATATTGAAAGATACCTACGGTGTTCCGCTGTTTCAGGAACAGGCGATGAAACTTGCGATCGTTGCTGCGGGCTTCACCCCATCCGAAGCCAACCAGCTTCGCCGCGCGATGGCGACCTTCCGCAATGTCGGGACCATCCATCAGTTTCGCGAGAAGATGATCGAGGGCATGGTAAAACGCGGTTACGAGCGGGCTTTCGCCGAGCGTTGCTTCAAGCAGATCGAAGGCTTCGGCAGCTATGGCTTTCCGGAAAGCCACGCTCTGTCCTTCGCGCGGCTGGTCTATGTTTCGGCGTGGATCAAGTGCCATCATCCCACGGTGTTCGCCTGCGCGCTCCTCAATTCGCAGCCGATGGGCTTCTATGCGCCCGCGCAGATCGTCGGCGATGCGCGCAAGAACGGCGTGGAGGTTCGCGGGGTGGATGTGGCCGCGAGCAGCTGGGACAATGGGTTAGAACCTGTCTCAGGCAAGTATCCCCACGCCTTGCGATTGGGCTTTCGCCAGATCGAAGGATTTAGGGAGGAATGGGCGATCGCAGTTGTTGCTGCGCGGTCGGACACTCCTTTTGTCGATATCGAGGACGTCGCCCGTCGTGCCAAACTTCCCTCACGCGCTCTGCGTTTGCTTGCGGATGCCGATGCGTTCGGTAGTCTGAATCAAGGGCGGCGCGAGGCGCTGTGGGAGGTGCGGCGCATTCCTCAGTATCAGCTTCCGCTCTTTGGCGTGGCGCAGGCGGCGGAGCTTGGTCAGGAGCCTGATGCGGCGCTGCCGACGATGCCAGACAGCGAACATGTTGTGGCCGATTACCAGATGACCCGGCTGTCGCTCAAAGGCCATCCGATGCAGTTTCTGCGTCCCCTGTTCGAGCGCGAAGGTGTGTTGAGTTGCAAACAAACCTCGGAAGCGAAGAACGGAATGCTGGTGCGCGCCGCCGGGATCGTGCTGGTCCGCCAGCGGCCGGGCAAGGGCAATGCGATCTTCATCACCATCGAGGACGAAACCGGCATCACCAACATCCTGCTCTGGGCGCGTCTGTTCGAGATGCAACGCCGGCCGGTGATGGCCTCGCGTCTGATCGTGGCTGAGGGCGAAGTGCAGCGGAGCAAGGAAGGCGTCGTCCATCTGATGGCGACACGGATTCATGATCGCACACGGGAACTGGACCGGCTCTCCGACGCCGCGCCGAGCAACGTCATGCATCGCCGCGATGGACATCCCCGCAACGTTCGTCTTCTACACAAATCACGGGATTTCCACTGAGTTTTCAGCGGCTCGCTGTTTCAGGATTGCTTCGACCGTGCGATGATCAGCGATAGAATCGACATCAATGCATGCCTCGGCGAAGGGCAACGCGACCGCCGTAGCATCAAGCCCGAAACGCCTGCCCGCGATCCGGATCGCCTGATGCAGGCTCAGCAGCCGCAAACCCACGCCGGCGAGCATCAACGGGCCGAACGCCCGGATTACCGCGCGGCCGCGCTTGCGCTCCTGTTCAATCGTTCGCCACAGTGCCAGCACGCCCGAAACCTTCGGATCCCCGAACCAGAAGAGATTGGCGCCCGACCAGCCCCCGCCCCGGAATTTGAGCCAGGTCCGCCGGTTGCGCGGATGCGCGGCCAGCAGTACCCGCCGTTCCACGACTCCGACCGCCAAATCATGGCTTCGCGCTCTCGCGATGAAGACATCGATCATCGCATGATCGAGCAACGCATTGTCCGCGCTGGTCAGCAGGAACGGGAATCCATCGGCTTCTCCGGTGATGGCATTGGCGACGGCCTCGCTGACCGAAGATCCGCCCGAGCGTGTGGCGATCTTGGGCTCTTCATGCATCCAGGGTAACGCATCGAGCAGCCGCTCCGGTTCCTGCGCCAGCACGATTACCTTGTCGATCAATGGATGCGTCGTCAGCGTGCGCGCGACGCGAGACAGCATCGCTTCGCCGGCGATCTCGATCAGCGCCTTGTCCTGAACCCCGAAATGCTGCGCGAGCGGGTCAATCCCGGGTCTGCGTCCGGCGATGAGCAGCGCGGTGATCGATTGTGACGCCATCAGGGCTCCCGCCTCATTTCGAGAGTGGCCATACAATGCTGGCGGCTCTAGTAAATGTTGCAATAGGGAGAAGGGGAAACCGATGCGCCTTGGGGATTGCCACAATATTGATGACTTCCGCCGGCTCGCCAAGGCGCGACTACCCTTTCCGGTCTTCCACTACATCGATGGCGCGGCGGACGATGAGCTGACCCGCCGCCGCAATCGAGCGGCCTTCGATGACTGCGATCTCGTTCCCAATGTGCTGGCCGGCCACAGCGGGATCGATATGAGCACCACGGTGCTCGGCCGTAAGATCGCGATGCCGCTCTTCCTTTCGCCGACCGCGCTGCAACGGCTGTTCCACTGGCAGGGCGAGCGCGCCGTGGGCCGCGCGGCAGAGAAATTTGGAACCTATTTCGGGATTTCGTCGCTCGCCACCGTCGGGATCGAGGAGATCGGTTCACTCATCTCCACGCCCAAGATGTTCCAACTCTATGTGCATAAGGATGACGGTCTCAACCGCAACATGGTCGAGCGCTGCAAGGCCGCCAAATTCGACGCGCTGACGCTGACGGTGGATACGATCGTTGGCGGCAATCGCGAACGCTGCCTGCGCACCGGCTTCACTTCGCCGCCCAAGCTGACGCCCACATCGGCGATCAGCTTCGCCTTGCACCCGCGCTGGACCCTGAATTACCTGTTCCGTGAGCGTTTCGCGCTGCCCAACCTCAACACGCATGTGAGCGAGGGCAGCAATGTCGCGATGTCGATCGCCGATTATTTCACCACCATGCTCGATCAGTCGCTTGACTGGAAGATGGCCGAGCGCATTCGGGTCGATTGGGGCGGCCAATTCTGCTTGAAGGGTGTGATGTCGGTCGCGGACGCGAAACGCGCGGTCGATATCGGCGCGACCGCGATCATGGTCTCCAACCATGGCGGTCGCCAGCTCGACGGCAGCCGGGCGCCGTTCGATCAGCTCGCCGAGATCGTCGACGCGGTCGGCGACAAGCTGGACGTGATCTGCGACGGCGGCGTCAGCCGGGGCTCGCATGTGTTGAAGGCGTTATCGGTAGGCGCCAAGGCATGCTCGGGCGGGCGGCTCTATCTCTATGCGCTTGCGGCCGCCGGCCAGCCTGGCGTCGAACGTGCGCTTGCCAAGCTGCGGGACGAGATCGAACGTGATATGAAGCTGATGGGCGTGAAGTCCGTGAGCGAACTCAACCGGGACAATCTCCGCTGGCGCTAGACCTTGATCGTTTCAGGCTGAATCGGTCTGAAGCGTGAATCAAGGTCTCAACTTTTGAATAGAGCCTGATTCACCTCATCGGCGGAAGCGCAAAGCGCTTCCACCTCAAACGATCAGGCTCTGGCGGCCTCGTTGTGCCGGCCACTCCAATCGAGGCGCCGGGTCACATACATCACGAAGGCCAGCGCGGCGAACAGCATCAGCGATCCGATCAATAGCGAATAGGCTTCAAGGCTGAGCAGTACGTAGAGCACGGCATAGAGCGCGGTCAGCAGCCCGCCGACATAGGCTGCGCGCCGCCAGCTTTTCAGGACCGCAGCCGCATAGGCCGTGATCAGACCAATGATCGCGCCGCTCGCGACGAGATAGGCGGAAGCAAAGCCGATCACCTCGGCAAAGGCGAGCAGCAGTACGAAGAACAGCACTAGCGCCGCGCCCACCAGCAGATATTCGACGGTGGAGACCGCCACGCCGCCGATCACATCGAACATCAGGAAGGCGAGGAAGGTGAAACCAATAAACAGGAACCCATATTTGGCGGCACGGCTGACCTGATCATAAAGATCGACCGGCTGCACAAGATCGACCCGCGCCTGGAAATCGCCAACGGGCGGTGCGATTGTGCTCTCAGGCGTGTTGGTCGATGCGCCGGTGCCGTCCTCGACCGACACGAGCGAAACGCCGAGCGCCAGATTGCTGATCCGATAGGTGGCAGTGAAGCCCTTGTCCGAAACGGCGCGCTCGGTGGGCAGGAAGCCACCGGTGAAGCTGGGATTGGGCCAACTCGATCGCAGCTTCCAGACCGTCGCGCCAGCCTTTGGCGCAAGCGTGATATTGGCATTGCCGCGAAAGCCGAAGGTGAAATCCGCCTTGATGATTCCGTCGCGTAGCGGCGCGCCGTCGAACCAGGCGAAGAAACCGGATCCGTTGGTCGCGGCCAGGCCGTTGCCCGGCTGAAGCACCAGCGGCGTGCCGTTCACGGAAACGCTGTTGCTGGCGGCAACACCACGCGCGTCGGCCAGGCCGAAGCGAATTTCGGCGCGATCGAACACGAGCTTGTCGAGTGTCACGCCGTAGCGGGGCAGATCGACTGGCAGAGCATATTCGGCATGGCCCCTGACGGTCGTGTCATAGACGACCGCGTCGTAGATCGATCGCTGGCGACGCTGCGGATCGATCTGGCTGTCGAGCGTGACCGTGGTGGGCGCCACGAACAGATTGCGCCAGATAGTGCGGCTCTTCGTGACCGGCTGGCCGCCTTCGGTAACGGTCTCGGTGGCCGTATCCTGGAACGGAATTACCAGTATCGGCCCGGCGAAGGTTTGCGGCCCGCCCCAGCCTTCCGTGATCGATTGCCGCGCCACTTCCGATTGCGACTGTCGATCGTAGATCAGCAGCCAGACGGTAAAGAGTGGAATGGCGAGCAATACGCCTACAAGAATCGCAAACAGCAGCTTGCGCCCAGGCGATCGTCCCGGTCGTACATCGGTATCCATGCCCACTCCATCGACGAAGTGTGCATTTTTATAGATGAGTTGTTGCCGGCGTCAAGTCGGCGCGCGTCTCAGTACACCCGCGCCTTCGGCTTGATATACTCGACGTCGTCGGTCAGCGTGTAATCGTGGACCGGGCGGTAATCGAGCGTGACCGCGCCCTTCTCGAACCAGCTGATCGTGTGCTTCATCCAGTTGGCATCGTCGCGATCGGGATAGTCCTCGTGCATATGCGCCCCACGGCTTTCCTTCCGATTGGCGGCGGAGTGCATCGTGACGACTGCCTGTGGGAGCATGTTATCCAGTTCCAGCGTCTCGATGAGATCGGTATTCCAGATCATCGAGCGATCGGAAATGCCGACATCCTGCAGATTGGCGAAAACCTTGTCGATCAGCTCCTGGCCTTCGCGCAACAGCTCGGTGTCGCGGAAAACGGCGCAATGCTTCTGCATGGTGTGCTGCATGTCGAGCCGTATGTTCGCCGTGGGCGTGCCGCCCTTCGCGTTGCGATAATGATCGAGGCGACCGAGCGCCTTTTCGTCCGCTGCGGTGTTGATCGTGCCGTGCTTGCTGTTCGGCTTGACCAGTTCGGCGATCCGGAACCCGGTCGCGCGGCCGAACACGACGAGATCGATCAGGCTGTTCGAACCGAGACGGTTGGCGCCGTGCACCGACACGCAGGCGGCTTCGCCCACTGCGAACAGGCCCGGCACCACAGCATCGGGATCGCCGTCGCGCAGCGTCACGACCTCACCGTGATAGTTACAGGGAATGCCGCCCATATTGTAATGGACCGTGGGGGTCACCGGCAGCGGCTGACGCGTCAGATCGACATTGGCGAAGATCTTGCCGGTCTCGGTTATGCCGGGAAGCCGCTCCGCCAACACCTTGGGATCGATATGATCGAGGTGCAGGAAGATATGGTCCTTGTTCTTTCCTACGCCACGTCCCTCGCGCATTTCCATCGCCATCGAGCGCGAGACCACGTCGCGCGAGGCAAGATCCTTCGCTGACGGGGCATAGCGCTCCATGAAGCGCTCGCCTTCGCTGTTGGTGAGGTAGCCGCCTTCGCCGCGCGCGCCTTCGGTGATCAGCACGCCGGCGCCATAAATGCCGGTCGGATGGAACTGGACGAATTCCATGTCCTGAAGCGGCAAGCCCGCGCGCAGCACCATCCCGCCGCCATCGCCGGTGCAGGTATGCGCCGAGGTCGCGGAAAAATAGGTGCGGCCTGAGCCGCCGGTCGCCAGAACGACCGCATGTGCGCGGAAGCGGTGGATCGAGCCATCCTCCATGCACATCGCGATCACGCCCTTGCAGGCGCCGTCTTCCATGATCAGGTCGAGCGCGAAATATTCGATATAGAAATCAGCATCATACTTCAGGCTCTGCTGGTAGAGCGCGTGCAGCATGGCATGGCCTGTACGGTCGGCGGCGGCGCAGGTGCGCTGCACGGGCGGGCCGGCCCCCCTGTTCTGCATGTGACCGCCGAACGGACGCTGATAGATGGTGCCGTTATCGTTGCGGCTGAACGGCACGCCGGCATGCTCAAGCTCGATCACGGCTGCTGGCGCCTCGCGCACCATATACTCGATCGCGTCCTGATCGCCGAGCCAGTCCGATCCCTTCACGGTGTCGTACATGTGCCAGGTCCAGTGATCCGGCGTGTTGTTGCCAAGCGAGGCGGCGATACCGCCTTGCGCGGCTACGGTGTGGCTGCGGGTGGGAAACACCTTGGTGATGCAGGCGGTTTTCAGGCCCTTTTCGGCGCAGCCCATGGTGGCGCGCAGGCCCGACCCACCGGCGCCTACGACAACGGCGTCATAAACATGATCGATAATCTTATATGCCTCGGTCATCCCGCAGCAGCTCCCCCGACGGCAACCTTGAGGATCGAAAACAGCGCAAGCGCGCCGCCGCCGATCATGTAGAAATTGAGAAGGATCAGCGCAGCGACCTTCAGCGCCTCGTCATGCACATAATCCTCGATGAACACCTGCAACCCCAGCCGGAAATGGTAGAACACCGAGATCACAAGCAATGCCATCGGCACCGCGACGAAGGGCGAGGCAAGCCATTGCGCGACCACCTGATAATCGAATGACGGCAAGCGCAGCAGCGATACGACGAACCATGTCATCAGCAGAAGATTGGCGGCGGCGGTGACTCGCTGGTGCCACCAGTGATGCGCGCCGGACCTGGCGGAGCCCAGACCGCGGACGCGGCCAATTCCCGTTCCCGTACCCATCAGAACCTCACCAGCAGGGACGCCCAGATCGCCACCGTCGCGGCGATCGAGACAACGAGCGTCATTACCGCCCAGAATTTGTTGGTCTTGAGCTCATAGCCGGCGCCGGTGTCGAGCACGAAATGGCGAAGGCCGGAGCAGAGATGCTGGAAGAATGCCCATGTGAGCCCGATACCCACGATCCGCGCAAGTGCGTTTGCGATCGGGTGGGATGCCCCGGCATCGCCGATCACCCAGCTATGAAACAGGGCATAGCTCTCCGGACCGCTCGCGATGGAGAGTAGCCACCACAACAGGATCAGCACGCCGCCCGTTGCCATCGCGGTGCCGGTCGCGCGATGGAGGATCGAGACCAGCATATGCGGTCCCCATCGCCAGATCGTCAGATGCGGTGAAAGCGGCCTCGCGCTATTTCGCGACATTCAGTTCCCCAAGCTTGCTGTGCCCGTGTCTTTAGCCAAAGCTGCCGATCATGCAACCGCGTAGAAGCAGCCGGGCCTGCCGTCGTCCAATACGACTAACCAGATGTTTACCAACACCGGTGATAGCTAGGGCAACAGGTTGGGATGGATCGATGGCGGATACAATATATGATCGAACAACGGTGCTGCTATCCGATGGCGAGATTGAGAAGCGTTGCGCCGTCTATAATAGCGGTGGGGAGCTTGAAGACGGGCTACGACTCGTTTGGGAACGCTTTGGCCCTGCGCTGATCGATATATTCGCCGATCATCTGATGCGCCAGATACAAATCGAATCGGTTGTGCGACGGGATGAGCTGAAGGCGCGGGGTCTTCTTTCCGGTGCTGGCAATGTAAAAGCTGATTCGACCGCCTGGATCCAAAGTCGCTACGCGCGGCCGATCGACGGCGAATGGTTCCGAAATATCGCTCGTGAGGCGCATGTGTTGCGGCAAATGGGCACATCAATCCCCGAATTTTTCCAGAGGCGGATGCTGTTCACGGAATCCTTATTTCAGCTGCTGCCCAATTCGGTCGATTGTGATCCCGAAGAATTGAGCCGCGCGCTGAACATCATCAATCGGATTCGTTCGATCGAGGTGGAAATCCTCCTTGCGGAGAACGTGGCGATCGAGCGGGAGCTGGCGGCGGCGAGCCGGACGGAGCTGAGCTCGGCGTTCGAGGGTGACGTTCGGGAGATCGTGTCGTCGGTGGCAAGCGATTCGCGCACGCTGCAGCAGCGGTCGAGCGCGACCGCGACGTCGGCGCGCGGCATGCTCGGCAAGACCAGCGAAGTGGCGGCCGCCGCCGAGCAGAGCGCGCTCGCCATGCGCGAGGCGGCGCAGACCGCCTCCGGCCTGATCCGCGCGATCGAGCAGGCGAGGAGCGAGGTCGAGGTGGCGGCGGACATCGCCACCCGTGCCTCCGAACAGTCCGCCCAGGCGCTCTCCACCTCCGAGGCGCTGTCCGATCACGCCAGGGCAATCGAATCGATCCTCGGCCTGATCCGCGATATCGCCGGGCAGACCAACCTGCTCGCGCTCAACGCCACCATCGAGGCGGCCCGCGCCGGCGACGCCGGGCGCGGCTTCGCGGTCGTCGCGCAGGAAGTGAAATCGCTCGCCAGCCAGACCGCGCGCGCCACCGACGACATCACCGTCAAGATCGCCGCCATCCAGGCCGCCACCCGCCACACCGTCGACGCCAACGGCTCGATCCGCGACACCGTCGCCGAGGTCCAGTCCTCCGCCCAGCGCATCCGCGAGGCCATGGAAAACCAGGCCCGCACCGTCACCATGATCACCGCCTCGGTCGACGAAACCGCGCTTGCCGCCGACTCCATGTCCTCCACCGTCTCCGCCATCCGAAAAGATACCGAAGCCGTCGCCAGCGAAATCGAACAACTCGCCTCCGGCTTCTCTCAAGTGGATGAAAAGCTGGGCGGACTGCGGAAGCAGGTCGGTCAATTCACTGCGAAGGTTGCTGCCTGAGATCAGGCCTAGGGTCAGGACCTATTGATTGCACGGGCGTGACAGAGGCTCAAAAGGCTCGTGGCAAGGCGGACGTGCAGGCAGGTAGCGGTGACTACCTGCCAAACGGTCAACGCAGCCACGGGGC
>Ga0065707_10000934_pt1 | contig 12137 bp, 8 predicted proteins | sample SwiRhicommuniRL3_FD_59094 | JGI IMG/M metagenome (GOLD analysis project Ga0065707, IMG submission 59094) | Switchgrass rhizosphere bacterial communities from Rose Lake, Michigan, USA - RL3 v2 (version 2) | ecosystem: Host-associated > Plants > Roots > Rhizosphere > Soil | place: East Lansing, MI... | reverse complement strand
TGTCCGGTAAGCCCCTGGTGATCCGTACGCTCGATATCGGCGGCGACAAGCCGTTGCCGTATCTGCCCTTGCCTGCGGAGGCCAATCCAGCATTGGGCCTGCGAGGCGTGCGAACGAGCTTGTGGCGCGAAGACCTGTTGCGCATACAGCTGAGAGCCATTCTGTCCGTCGCGCCGGCAGATCAATGCCGCATTCTCCTGCCGATGATCACGGACGTGGCGGAAGTGCAGCGCGTGCGTGAACTGGTCCACGAGGAAGCGACGGCACTGCGTTGCTCAGCGCAGATACAGGTCGGCGCGATGATCGAAACGCCCGCGGCGGCATTGCTTGGAGACCAACTGGCACGAGTCGTGGATTTTTTCTCCATCGGCACTAACGATCTCACGCAGTACACGCTCGCCATCGATCGCGACCATGCTGAATTGGCGGCGCGGCTCGATGGCCTGCATCCAGCGGTATTGCGATTGATAGCGGCCGCCGTGGCAGCGGGGGACAAGCAGCAACGAGTGACGGCAGTCTGCGGTGGACTCGCATCCGATCCTGCGGCCGTGCCGATCTTGCTCGGACTCGGTGTCACCGAATTGTCGGTCGTGCCGGCGCTGGTCCCGCAACTCAAAGGAGTGATTCGCGGGCTGACCACGAGCGCATGCAAGACGCTCGCAACACGAGCATTGGAACAGGAGAGTGCGGCTGCCGTGCGTGCTCTCGCCAACCGGTTTTCACCCGATCCATTGCGGATGGCGTTATGAAACAGGCTCTCGCCGGATTGCAGTCCATTGGCCGCGCCTTGATGTTGCCCATCGCCGTGCTGCCGGTCGCCGGCTTGCTGCTGCGCCTGGGTCAACCCGATCTGCTCGACATGGCCGCCATGGCGGCGGCGGGCGACGCCATCTTTTCCAACCTGGGATTGCTGTTTGCGATCGGCATCGCTGTCGGTCTCGCGCGTGAGAATCATGGCGCTGCCGGAGTGGCGAGCGTCGTCGGCTACCTGGTAGCGACGAAAGGCGCCGAGGTATTGCTGTCCGTCCCGGCCCACGTCAGCGCCGATCTCACGGGCCAGGCTCGCGATCTCGCGAGTGCCGCGTTTCGTGCCAAGGAACTGTCCAAGCTGAGTATTCCTGCGGGATTGCTGTCGGGCGTGATCGCCGGCTTGCTGTACAACCGCTTCAGCAATATTCAATTGCCCGCGTATCTTGCCTTCTTCGGCGGCCGGCGCTTCGTGCCGATCGCCAGCGGTTTTGCAGGCCTGCTGCTGGCTCTGTGTTTCGGCTACGGCTGGCCGACGCTCGAACACGGCATGGACTCGACCAGCCAGGTGGTGCTCGCTGCAGGTCCTCTGGGCCAGTTCGCTTACGGCGTGCTCAATCGCGTGCTCATCATCACCGGGCTGCATCACATCCTGAACAACATGGCGTGGTTCCTGCTCGGCGACTACAACGGCGTCACCGGCGATCTCAAGCGCTTCTTCGCCGGCGATCCTGCGGCGGGTGCTTACATGTCCGGATTCTTTCCGGTGATGATGTTCGGCTTGCCCGCGGCCTGTCTCGCGATGTATCGCACGGCTCTTCCCGAACGCCGCAAGGCCGTCGGCGGCATGCTGCTGTCCATGGCGCTCACGTCGTTCCTGACGGGCGTGACGGAGCCCATCGAGTTCTCCTTCATGTTCCTGGCGCCTGTGCTGTACGCGGTGCATGCGGTGCTGACCGGAGTGGCGATGGCATTGATGTACGCTCTCGGCATTCATCTCGGATTCGGCTTTTCCGCGGGTCTGTTCGACTACCTGCTGAATTTCTCGCTGGCGCAACGTCCGCTGTGGCTGCTGCCGATCGGGCTGCTGTACTCGGCGCTGTACTACGGACTGTTCAGGTACTTCATCGTGCGCTTCAACCTGTCGACACCAGGGCGAGAAGCGAATGCAGCGGAGGTTCCTGCGGCAGCGGTGTCGGAGGGCTCTGCTTCGCAACGTTGGATCGGAGCACTGGGTGGCGCCGCAAATCTCACGGCAGTCGAGGCCTGTACTACACGGTTGCGTCTCATCGTGGTGGACCAGCAGCGAGTGAACGTCGCTGTACTCAAGCAACTCGGTGCACGCGGCGTGATCCGTCCGTCGGCGAATGCGTTGCAGGTGGTGGTGGGGCCGCAAGCGGACCAGATGGCGTCGGATATTCGTGCGCAATTGCGGATGTCGGGTGACAACGTTTCCAGCAACGACATCGCTGCGCCCGTCGTGTCACAGCGGGTTGTCGCGACTCATTCCGTTCACGTAGAAACACAGGGCGTACTGGCCGCACTTGGAGGTGCGGCCAATATCGGCGAACTGGTGCTGGCATCGAGTCGGTTGTGCCTGCGGTTGCGAGATACCGGCAAGCTAGATGCGGAAGGTGCGCAACGCGCCGGTTGCAGGGCAATTGCACGAGTCGGCGCCGACGCCGTGCATTTGCTGATAGGCCCCGCAGCTGCGGGCCTCTATGCGGACCTCAACAGTGCACTGGCAAGTGCCCGGTGAGAGTGTCCCCGATGCGTGCCGTGCGTCAGAAGCTGTATTGAGACCGTAGCGCGTAGACGTTGAAATCCTGGCCGATCTGCACGCCCACCGGCGGAGTGCCCGGCGCTGCGCCGAACGGTTGTGTATTGCCGACGCCCGCGGGATTCAGCCGGTCCACATCGATGTGCAGCCAATCGAGCATCAGGCGCACGTTCGGAATCGGATACCAGTTCACGCCGAGCGTCCAGATACTCTGCGCTCCGCCTCGCACGCTATCCGCCGTTGCTGCAAGTCCGGTCAGTCCATCGTGGAAGTCCAAATCCATTTGCGAGTAGCGCGCCGCGAGTTCCCATGCGCCATAGCCGGTCTTCGATGTGAACGGCACGCGAGGCCGAGGCGATTGATACGCGCCCGTCGCCATGTTGTAGCGCCGGCTCTCGCCAGTGATCACCCAGCTGCCCTGCACGTAGTAACCGCCGAAATCCGGATCGGGGAGCACGGTGGGATCGCGACGCTTGATGCCGAACCAGAAATCTTCCGCCTGCAGGTACCAGTTCTTCCAGTTCGCGGCGAACTCGAGACCGGCGGCATAAGCGGAATCCGCGTCGATGGGGCCCGTGTCGATGAAGCGTGTGCTGTCGACGCGGATCTCGGGCCGATCGCGGAAGCGGATCGGATAGCGTGCTCCGGTTGCCGAGGAGCCTTGATCGGCAGGTGAGAACACCCAGGTGCCGTTGGCGCCCAAGTGGACGTTGTAGTCATCGCCCGTGGCGGCGAGCAACCCGAAGCGCCCGACAGCGGCCATTTGCGAATCGAACACTTCCGCGTCGGCGAACGTGCGGGTGGTGAAAGTGAGCGAACCGGTCCAGCGCGCACCGTTGCCACGAACACCCAGGCCGATGCGCCCATCGGCGCTTCCCAAACTGCGTGACAGCTCCGCCGGCGTAGCGCGTTCGGGGAACAGCAAGTCGTCGACAGCGGTCTGGTCCTCCATGTTGGCCGGAGGCGAGAAGGCTCCCAGTTGAATCTTGAACGGCGCGAAACCGGAGTAGCCGACCCACGCATCGTTGATGCGCGTCGGGCCTTCGGTGCCGGCGCCGCCCAGTTCCATGATGAAGCGATAGTCGAAGTCGCGGCTGAAGTTGCCTTCGATGCCGAAACGCGCACGGCGAAAATAGGCGCCGTCCGACAGATCGCGCGCTGCGTTCGTTTCCCGGTTGGCGGTGGCGCCGACCGAGCCGCGGCGATAGTCGGTGGCCAGCGGACCTTCGCCGGCCTGGTCATGCTTCGCCATGTCGAATTGCACGACGGCGCGAACGGCCAATGACTGGCGCCCATCGGCGCTGGTGAACGTGGGCCGGCCATTCGCGACGTTCACCTTGGCAACGTCCTGTTCCTTCAGCTTGGCCTGGGCCGCCGCCTTGGCCATGGCGTCGACCGATGCCTGGGTTGCCGCGGTTTGCGCTTCGGCCTGCTTGCTCAGCCGGTCGATCAAGGCAGATTGTTGTTCGAGCAGCTTCGCCTGGGCTTCGAGCTGTGCCTTCTGTGCAGCGACCGCCTTCTGCAACTCGGCGATCTGGTCCTGGACCGAGCGTGATTCGGCCGCATGGACTGGAGTCGCTGCCAGGGAACTCGCAATAGCGGAAAGGCCGAGAAGCGCCGCAGTGCCGGCGGCCGGCCAATGGTTTGGTTTCATTTAGATTACATGCTCGCGTTGCCGGCAGTTTACTTCAAGACGGTAAACCCGTACTTCTTCAACAGCTCGACCGCGGCCGGACCCTTGAAGAACGCGATGAATTCCTGCGTGCCCGGCCTGGCCTTGGGCATTGCCGCTACCGGGTAGGTGATCGGCAGGTGCGAACTTTCCGGAAACACGTCGACGACCCGCACGTTCTTTTCGACTTGCGCATCTGTCTGGTAAACGATGCCCAAGGGCGCTTCGCCACGTGCGATGAAGGCGAGCGCGGCGCGAACGTTCTCGGCACGAACCAATCGATCGGCCACATCGTTCCAGACGCCCAACGAAGTCAAAGCCGCCTTCGCGTACTTGCCCACAGGCACCGAGTCGGGATCGCCCGTCGCCAGCCGGCCCTTGCCCAGCGTGGCAGCGAGCGGAAAATTGGGCGCGATCTTCAACTGCACCTGGCTGGCTGCCGGAGCCACCAGCACCAGCCGGTTGCCCAGGACATCGCGTCGCGTTGACTTGTCGATGAGACTGCGACTCGCGAGGTAGTCCATCCACTCGGTGTCCGCCGAAAAGAATGCGTCCGCCTGGGCGCTGGCTTCGATCTGCTTGGCGAGCGCCGAACTGGCCGCGTACGAGAATTTTACCTTCTGGCCGGTCTGCCGGGTGTAGGCGGCGCCGATGTCGTCCATCACGTTGGTCAGGGACGAGGCGGCGAAGACCAGCAATTCCGGCTTCTGGCCGCCCGGCTCGGCAGCAAACAGCACGGGCATGGCGAACAGGCCGACGACAGCCAATATCAAGCGGCGAGTGAATCGCATCGGCGCAAGTCCATCGTTATGTTCGAATGACCATAACGATACGGGCATTCGACCCAGGCCGCAATCGTCCTACGTTGGGGGCCACGCCGCGGCATCGATGACTCCGATCCGGGTCCGGGGTGGTAGTGTCGTTGCGGATGTAACGAACCGGCGCCCGCCAGCGAAGAATCGGTGTGGACCGGAAAAATCGCATCGAGGTATTACCATGCAATCGCGGCGCAGCTTCTTGATCATGGGTGTGGGGGCGCTGACTACAGGTGCGGTGATCGACGCAGCGCTCGCATCGTCCTCGGAGTCATCCAAGGAAGCCGGCGAGGTCTCCATCGAGAATTTCTCCGCCGACGGCAAGAGCGCTGGCGTGGTCCGCGTGCCGAAAATCGTCAAGACGGATGCCGAATGGCGTAGCCAGTTGTCAGCCGCGTCGTATCAGGTCGCCCGCCGCGAGGGAACGGAGCGGCCCGGCAGCGGTGAGTACGCGAACAACCACGCCGACGGCCTGTATCGCTGCATCTGTTGCGACACCGCCTTGTTCGATTCCAGGACCAAGTTCGAGTCCGGCACCGGCTGGCCGAGCTTCTGGGCGCCGATCTCACGGTCGAACGTGGTCAAGAGTTCGGACCGCAGCTTCGGCATGCAGCGCGACGCCATTTCGTGCCGCCGCTGCGATGCGCATCTCGGGCACGTGTTCGACGACGGTCCGCGTCCCACCGGCCTGCGCTACTGCATGAATTCAGTGGCCTTGCATTTCGTGGCCCGCGCCTGATTACTACTGCAATCCTCATCGCCCCTAATCGTTTGTCGGGAGCACGCACATGTTCGCAACATTTCGCACGATCGCTGTCGCGCTGGGTGTGACGACGATCGTATCGATGGCAGCGTTGACCTACGCAGCGGAAGATGCCGTAGTCGTTCCGGCTATCGCAGCCGACGTGCCGAAAGCAGCGGGCGAGGCGCAGGTCGCAGTCTTTGCCGGCGGCTGTTTCTGGGGAGTGCAGGGCGTGTTTCAACACGTGCGTGGCGTGACCAAAGCTGTCTCGGGCTACGCCGGCGGCGAAGCCAAGACGGCTCGCTATGAAAGCGTCGGATCGGGACGCACCGGCCATGCCGAGTCCGTGCAGGTCACGTTCGATCCCGCCGTGGTCTCGTACGGCGAACTGCTGCAGATTTTCTTCTCGGTGGTCCACGATCCCACGCAGCTCAATCGCCAGGGTCCCGACACCGGCACGCAGTATCGCTCGGAGATTTTCTACACCAGCGAGGCACAGAAAAAGACTGCCGAGGCGTATATCGCGCAACTGAATGAGGCCAAGGTCTTCTCGCGACCCATCGTCACTCGCGTCGATTCATTGCCGGGTTTCTATGCCGCCGAGGCCTATCACCAGGACTATCTCACGGAGAATCCGCGCAATCCGTACATCGTCTATAACGACCTGCCGAAGGTCGCCAACCTGAAAAAGTTCTTTCCGGAACAGTATCGCGGCACGCCGGTGCTGGTGAAGACAGCCTCGGCGCAATAGGTCCGGGGACACTGCTCACGGCAGCGACGAGTGTCCCCGGGCTCCCCGGCCTCGGCTAGACTGTGGACTCATGTCTACGATCCGATCCGGGGGCCTGCATGTCGATTCGCTACGTCACTAGTGCCGCTCGCGCCGCGTTCATCGTCCTGCTGGCGGTGAGTTCGCAGGGAGTGGCCGCCGATGCCACGGCGGGCAAAGCGGCGTTTCGCCAGCAATGCATCCTTTGCCACACGGTTGAACCCAACGACAACGGCGGTGCGCAAGGGCCATCGCTTGCGGGCGTCGTCGGGCGCAAGGCGGCCGGCGGCAACTTCTCCTATACGGATGCATTGAAGAAATCCGGCCTGACCTGGGATGCGTCGACGCTCGATCGTTTCCTGCAATCGCCGACGACGCTCGTTCCCGGTTCCTCCATGGTGATCCCGGTTCCCGACAAGACCACGCGCGAAAACATCGTCGCTTATCTAGGCGTTGCACCTACCGCCGCGCAGACCGCTGCGGCCGCTCCGGGGCCTGCGGGCGACTCCGATTGGAAGAAAGATGCGCCGGGCCGGGTTCACAGAATCGACGTCGAGTCGCTGCCGCAGCCGCTGCACTCGTCGCTCGCGCGGAACAATCCCAAGCTGGTCGATAAGCCTGCCGATGCGAAGTTGTCGGTGCCGCAGGGATTCACTGTCGATGTCTACGCCAGCAATCTCAAGGGACCGCGCCGCATGCTGAGCGCTGCGAATGGCGATGTGCTCGTCACCGAGACGCAGGCGGGCCAGGTGTCGTTGTTGCGGCCATCGCCCGATGGCAGCAAGGCCGCGAGCACGGCAGTGTTCGCCGACGGTCTCAGGCAGCCTTTCGGTATCGCGCTATATCCGGATGTGAAGAACCCGAAGTGGCTGTATGTGGCGGAGACCCATCGCGTCGTTCGCTACGCTTATAAAACAGGCGATGCCAAAGCAAGCGGTGCGCCTGAAGTCGTGGTGCCAAGCCTGCCGTCCGGTGGCGGCCATTTCACTCGCGACATCGCGTTCTCTGCGGACGGCAAGCGCTTGTTCGTGTCGGTCGGCTCGGTATCCAACGTTGCCGAGGACATGTCGAAGAAGTCGCCCGCCGAAGTCAACGCCTGGGAAGCCGAGCACGGATTCGGCACGTCGTGGGATAGAGAAACCGATCGCGCCACGGTGCTGGTTTTCGACGCCAGCGCACCGGGCAAGGACGGCAAGGTGTTCGCCAGCGGTATTCGCAACTGCGTCGGCCTCGTAACCCAGCCGAACACGGGCGACCTGTGGTGTACGACCAATGAGCGCGACATGCTCGGCGACGATCTCGTGCCCGATTACTCCACACGCGTGAAAGAAGGCGGCTTCTACGGCTGGCCCTGGTACTACCTCGGTGCGCATGAAGATCCGCGCCTAAAGGGCGATCGTCCCGACCTGCAAGGCAAGGCGATCGTTCCGGACGTTCTGTACCAGGCGCATTCCGCCGCGCTCAATCTCACGTTCTATCCTAAGAACAAGGGCAAGTCGGCATTCCCGGCCGAATACGCAGGCGATGGCTTTGCGGTGTTCCATGGTTCGTGGAACCGGAATTTCCGCACCGGTCACAAGATCGTCCGCGTGCGCATGAAGAAGGGAGTGCCTACGGGCGACTACGAAGACTTCCTCACCGGCTTCATCGTCGACGATGGCGATGTCTGGGGCCGCCCGGTAGCCGTTGCCGTGCTCAACGATGGTTCGCTGCTCCTGAGCGATGACCGCGGTAACAACATCTATCGGATAGCGTACGGCGGCTGAGTTTTCGCTGGGGGAGGATGACGAGCTTTAATCAGAGCCTCTCGATCCACTCCAACAACAGTCGCCGATCTTCATCCGGAAACGCTGGCGCGAAGATGAGGATCGGGGACGCAGGGGCACCGATTGAATCGAAGATTCAGCGGTCGCGCGCCTTCGCTGAGGCTGCGGATTTAGGGCGAGCGCCGCTCTTGGTGAGCGGACGCCGTTTGCCGCTGCGCAGATGGGAGACTTTGCCGGTCAGCGCTTCGAACCGGGCGGCGACCTGCGAATTGAAGTCGCGCTCCAGTTCCCGATACGCCGTGACCAGGTTATTGCCGAGCGGCGTGATGGTCGTGCCGCCGCCGCCTTTGCCGCCCACTGCCGTGATCACGACCGGTTCGCCGAACGATTGATTGAGACTGTCGAGCAGCTGCCAGGCCCGCCGATAGCTCATCTTCAATTCGCGCGCCGCCTGGCTCAGCGAACCGGTGTCGCGCATGCGTTCCAGCAACGCGATCTTGCCCGGGCCGATCGCGTTCTCTTCACCGAAATCGATGCGCAGTTTGATGCGGAGGGAGCTCATCGCAAGGCGTCCGAGGTGGCTGCCGGTATTAGACCATGAAGAGAATAAAAGGGTCGGAGAGGTCGCGGCGCCTGCCGGGTCACTTGCGTTTCTTTCCGCTGCACACCGCATGAAATCCTGCCGCGATGAAAGGCGCCATGCGTTCGTGCACGGCGCGGAAATCGCTCGATCGGCAGACGCCGTCCGACAACCGGTCGATGCGGCCGGTCTGCGAGAGCGTCAGGGTCAGGGCGCCCGACAGGAAGTGATAGCTCCAGTACAGGTCCGCCGACGACGCCGTCGGCAGCGCGATGCGGACGATCTCGATCAGCCGCTGGATCACCGGATCGAAGTAACGCGCCATGGTCTTGCCGCCCCACACCGGCGTGTTGTTCACCTGGGCGAGCAGGGCGAAGTAATGCTTCCAGCGGACATCGCCCTGCGCGGCCAGGTCGAACAAGGGATCGGTGAATGCGGCTACCGCGCCTTCGACCGTCACTTTCGAACCGAACTTCTGTTCGTACGCATTGAGCGATTCGATGCGCATGCGATTCAGGATTTCAGCGCGACGGCGGAACACCGCGTCGAACAGCCCCTTCTTGGTCTCGAAGTAGTAGTGCAGCAGCGCCGTGTCCACTCCAGCGCCGGAGGCGACGTCGCGGATGGTGACGCCATCGAAGCCGTGGACGGAAAACCGCTCCTCGGCGGAATCGAGAATCCGCTGCTGCTTGTCGTCCGCACCGTCCTCCTTCAAGGGCCGGCCGCGTCTGGTTCGGGTCTTCTTGGCTTTCATTGCCTCGCATTAGATACGAAATGCGGCACTTTGAGAATTGCAACGACGGACCCGCGCACGGCTTGCGATGTCAACAGTAACGACGCGGATAGCCATGCCAGGCTCGCTCCGCTATCTTGCATTGCACTAACGGCGCTGATTTTCATCAGGCGATGAATAATTGACAGCGGCCCGGTGACGGGAGCAAAGTAATAATCATCGGTCGATGAATTTAGAACAAAAGCTGGATCAGGGGGCGTCATGAGTGTTTCGCTGTGTTTGCGCAGTTGGTTGCCCGGTTGGCAGGGCAGCGGCATGGTCGCGCTGGTTGCTCTAGCCGGCAGCAGCATCGGTGTCCTTGACGATGCAACTGCCGCGGAAACCGGCGCGAGCAGCGGGCCGGAAGAGATCGTCGTGACTGCCCGCCGCCGCGAGGAAAGCCTGCAAAGCGTGCCGATTGCGGTCACCGCGCTGACTGGGGCACAGCTCGAAGCATTGAATGTCCGCACGCTCGAAGACGTCACTGCACTGGCACCCAACGTCAAAGTGAATGCGGGCCGAGCCACATCGAGCACCATCAACGCCTATATCCGCGGCGTGGGACAGAACGATCCGCTGTGGGGCTTCGAGCCCGGCGTAGGTATTTACCTGGACGATGTGTTCATCGCACGTCCGCAGGGTGCGCTGCTCGATGTCTATGACGTCGAACGCGTCGAAGTCCTGCGCGGTCCGCAGGGAACGCTGTATGGCAAGAACACCATTGCCGGCGCCATCAAATACGTCACTCGCGACATCGTTGGCGATGCGCGAGGCTCGGCCTCGGTGACCGCCGGCAGTTACAACCAGCTCGATGCCAAGATCGGCGGATCCATGCCTGTCATTGCCGACACGCTCTATGTGGGCGCCGCTGTTGCTTATCTCACGCGCGATGGCTACGGCGAACTCAGAGACGATGGCGCAGCACGCGCGTTCAACAAGGCTGGCCAGGACGTTTCGGATAAGGATGTGCTCGCCGCCCGCGTGAATGCGACGCTGGTATTCGGTGAGAACGCGCGACTCAAGGTGCTCGGCGACACCATCCAGGATAATTCCAATGCGGCCGGCGGCAAGCGGCTCAATAATTTCATCCAGCCGGCACTGAACGATCGCTACGACCAGCGCACCGATATGCCGGTCGACAGGGATCGGTTCATTGCAAAGGGTGTGTCGGCGACCTACACGCAGGAATTGAACGACGCCTGGGGACTCAAGGCCATCGCCGCCTATCGCGAAGGCAAGGGCCGCCAGTTCATCGATTTCGACGAATTGAACGCCAACCTGTTCCAGGTGCCGGCCAAGTACAACGACGACCAGAGCAGCGGTGAGGTGCAGGCCAGCTACGAGGGCGACAGGCTCAAGGGCGTGGCAGGTGTCTACTATTTCACCGGCAAAGCCTGCGGCGCATTCGACGCGTCGCTGGGTGCGCTCAGTCTCACTTCACTGACCAAGGGCTGCGTCGACACCGACAGCATCGCGGTGTATTTCGATTCGACCTGGAGCCTGACCGATCGCCTGAACCTCAACGTCGGTGCGCGCTGGAACGAAGACAAGAAGGACGCCTCGGTATTCGTCGCCCAGTACCTGGGCCGCTTGCCGGGCAATGCGACTCTGTTCGATCCGAACAATGTGCCCGCGGGATTCACGCGACTATCGATTCAGAGCAACTATTCCAACAGCCGTAAGTTCTCCGACGTCTCGCCGCGGCTCGGTGTCGATTTCCATGTCACCGACGAACTGATGGCTTACGTCAGCTACAGCCAGGGATTCAAGAGCGGTGGTTTCGATATGCGCGGCAATGAAGCGGCCTTTCCCGGCACGCGCAATGGCTACGATTCGGAGACGGCGGACAACTATGAAGCCGGCGTCAAGTCCACGCTGGCCGATGGCAAGCTGCTGCTCAACGCGACCGTGTTCTATACACCGTACAAAGACGTGCAGGTCACGACGCAGCAGTTCCAGGTAGTCAACGGGCTGCCGACCAACGTCACCGCCGTGCTGAATGCCGGCAAGCAGCTCAACCAGGGCGTGGAACTGGAAGCTGTGTTCCGCCCCATCCAGGCATTGACCTTGTCGCTGAACGCCGGGTACCTCGATGCGAAGTTCGAGGAATTCCTGACCTCCTGCGGCGCAGGTTGCCTGCGGGATATCAGTTCGTCGAACAGGCCCATCAACTCGCCCAAGTGGACGGTCTTTGCCGGCGGCCAGTACGAGTGGCTGCTATCGAAGGGCGATATCGCGGCGCACCTGGGTTACCAGTACCGCGCCGCCACCAAGGTGGCGAACCCCACGGTGAGCATCACCGATCAGAAGGCCTATGACATTCTCGACTTCGGCCTCGCCTACACCACCGAGAGCAAGGCATGGCGCTTCGCACTCGATGGCAAGAACCTGCTCGACGAGGAATATCGCGTTGCCGGCTACGACTTCGGCGGCGTGGGCGTGGGTGCTACGGGAGGATTGAGCCAGATCGGTTTCTACGGCCCGCCGCGCATCG
>Ga0065707_10082785_pt1 | contig 12148 bp, 4 predicted proteins | sample SwiRhicommuniRL3_FD_59094 | JGI IMG/M metagenome (GOLD analysis project Ga0065707, IMG submission 59094) | Switchgrass rhizosphere bacterial communities from Rose Lake, Michigan, USA - RL3 v2 (version 2) | ecosystem: Host-associated > Plants > Roots > Rhizosphere > Soil | place: East Lansing, MI... | reverse complement strand
CCCTGCCACAGTCTGAATATTTCAGAACCCCTTCACCAGGCTCTTACACCGAACCATTGGTGTTGCCCAAAATCAATACCAAGATCTCGTTGTCGTCGGAAGTATCATCCTTCTACGATAGCTCGCCCAACTCGCCTCCCACCCCTACCAATTTATTAGGAGCCGGCGCGGCCCAAAAACCTGACGATGTCCAGATCTCAGGAACCTTATCGGGAAACTTATCTCCTGCAAATTTGGCCACCTTGTCGAAAACTCCAGAGAACATGTCGCCCATGCGTAAAACGACGTCGATGGTGTCGTCTACTTCCCGTAGAGCCCTCTCGGATAAAGTTAAGACCACTCCTTCGTCATATGTAAGACATTCGAGAATCTATTCACAGGACTTTGAAGACTCTCATCGTACCATCGGGAATTCACCTATTGCCCCTGAAATGATCCCCATCGTCAACTTGATCAATGCTCAGAAATTGCGTACCTACAAGGCCGGTAACTTCCAAGTTCCGGGAGTTATGGCCAACGACGAACGGATTTGGCTCGAGGTTGATGCCAAATTGTCAGGATACGAATTGGCGATCTGGAGACCTTCAGACGACGAGTACTCCGCAGGAAACGACGAGTTCAAACCAAAGTATATCAACATGATCGACTCCAACATTGAGGTCGTAGACGGTGGAAAATCATTGCAACTTAAAATCTCCCAAGACTACCAAAACTCAAACAGTATGCTTATAAAGTTCAACACTCCCGACGACTTCAAATCCTGGTTGGCTGCGATGCATTTGACAAAGTACGAATATATTTCATTGAACGAGGCCTTCACGGCATCGATTCTTTCGTGCAAGGGAACCAAGTTGTCCGACATACATATCCTTTTATCATCCAAGAAACGGTTCCCAAAGTACGAGTGGTGTAACCTTAGATTACCGCAGATCTCGTCCAAGTGGTTAAAGGTATACTTGGCGATCATTCCTGGCGATTCGAAACGATTGGGCAGAATCGAAATGTATCTGTCTGACAAGATCTCCAAGAAGAACTTGATTTTGTATATTGCCAGCATTTCCAACGTGTTCAACGTGTTTCCGGAACATTCCAATATGATCGATTTCAACTCGATAATGAAGTTGAACGGAGATATCTTTGTCAATAAGAATTTCGAGTACTTATTCTCGCACCTGGCAGAGCAGACTCATCACCGTTCGTTATCGTTCAAGTCTATCACCAGAAACGACTCTTCCAACTCTTTGAGCTCTATGGGGAGTAGAAATGTTTCTGCCATTTCGACATCGTCGTTTTTCAATAAACCGGAAGAAGTGGAGGCTTCGACATCTCCAAAAAAGAACCGTCAAAGAAGTCTTTCCACAAACTCTGCTCACAGTGTCGACATGGAACCAAAACGTGCTTCGTCGTTCTTGAAGAAGAATATCGCAAACTTCGTCACTACAAACTACTTGTATTTGATGCCTATAGCCCATCCTGGAGTAACAGCCGTTGAAATCATGATCAGAAACTTCATTCACATCATCGATGCCTTCAGATTATACGGAAGACCCGAGGGACTCATCAGCGACAAGAAAAACCCTTCGTCGTTATTGTTTGGGTTGCCTTCGTTGCCTCACTACCAATACTTATCCATGGATACTTGTGTCGATATGGTAGGATTATATTTTGATCGGAGCATGAAGGAAAACTGGAACGAGTTCCAATGGAGAGAAATGTACTCCACGGTATTATCTCAACAATATCTCGACAAATCTTATAGAGGAATGGGCGACATTACTCAATTGTACGATACTTTAGATATTGATTTTGACGAGATATCAAGCCCCACCATTGCTTTGCCAACTGATTATGCAACCAGAAACTTCACCGACTATTCTAACACAAACCCTAATGATTATTCCAACAGAAACTCTGATGACTATTCGAACGAGTTCTCCAAAACCGCCCACAAGTCAAGAATCATATCGCCAAACGAGTATTCTCGTACTACAAGAACTCCACCGGTACCTACTGGAGAGTTTGACAACTTTAGCACATACGTCGCCAGTCCTACTCAAAGTGAACACAACTACGGTCGTATATCATCTGGAGAACATCTCCTCGGGGACCCGATCGAATTGGCTGCGAAAAATCAGAATTATTATTCCGAAGCCGCTCCTGCACAAAACAACCCCAACTTGAGACTAGACAGACAAGATCTCGTCAACTTCAGACAGGAGAACACGATGCAAGACCGGTCGTTGGAGCCAATTATTGATCTTCCCACGCCTATAGACGAAAGCCATCCTTATAAGAATATGATTAACTTGAGTTTGAATGACACAACGGTGAGGTCATAGGAGCCTAACCACCAACCCCATTTTTAGTTCTACATTGCTTATAGACTTTGTTTTATGTATATTAATGAATGACTGATTTACAGTTCTAGCCTGAGAAACGGGGGTCTACCAAGAGTAAATAATAACATCTAGAAGTGTTGAAGGGTCTCCATGGAAAGTAGTGGTGGTTGTTATTATCGCGGTAATGATTATTTCCGGATTATTTTTGTTAAGAAAGGTTTAGATAATAGAGTACATAAAAATAGAACGAATATATATATATATGCAGGATAGATCGAGATAAGATCACGAGCACTGATGAACAAATTCTCCGAGTAAGAGATTAAGATAAAGGTTCAGATTCTTGAACTAGGTCAAGGTAGAGTACTCCTTGGTATAGTCAGAGCAGATCAATATCCTCCAAAATCTTCTATGTTCTGTGAATGGTGAGATAACTCAGATAATTTAGATAGGGGCCTATGACCATCTACCCACAATACCGGAATCATCGTTTCAGTATTTATGCTCGCCGGCTGGAACGGCTCGGGTTACCGAATATTATCACTTATTGGAAGCGATTCCTTTCAATTGTAGCTTGGTAAGTATGCTTCCCTCCGGCACGGAATAATATAATTAGTGTAATTGTCCGGTTAAGAAAACCATATTCTTGAGAGTTCGTAATTTATATCGCTTTAGTACCAAACCTTCGAAACATCATTTACTAATTAACTCAAATACTCAAATACTAAAAGAGGCAATTCCTTAATCCGCAAAACAAGTTGTCAACTATTTATTGTATTGGTTCAAATAATTACGCAGGACACTAATCAAGAGTCTTTGTCTTAGATTGTTGTATCACTATACTCGAAGCAACACATTTGTCCCTTTGAATTTGTCAGCCCTTCAAATTTGTTTTGTCACTTTTCAGATCAGTTTCAGACATTTCTACATTTTGTCTGACAGTTTGCAGACACTTTCATTTTTGTCTGAAATGTCGTATTCAAAATCTTTCTCAAAATCAACTAGATTCACTTTGTACTCTTTATTTCACCCCCTTTTATCACTAGTCTTCTAACCATTGTCCCTAGACACTCACTGGCTGCTTCTTGTATACACCGAAGTCGGTGACGCGTGTGCTGATCTTGTTATTATATTCCTATACCCAGACGTGTACGGTACACGTCTGTGCCGTGCATTTCACATTTTACGTGTAATTTTAAATGCGCGTATTACTGATTTTGGGCAAGGGTAAACAATCGTGAAATTAACCAGCCTCCTAACACCTGAATCGTAGAACGACCATAGTAATTCGTAGCAAAATCACACACGCGTAAACTTCTACAATTTACGTGGAGCAAAATTCAAGCTCTCCATACATACCAATTACAGCCTACTTGACCCGTCTAGTCCCCTTGCAAAACTCCAAAAACAGAAGCTCCTGAAGAAAAATCTGCGTGTCGGACGCGACGTTTTCGTGTCGATACCAAAAACCCCGTTGCATCTCGTCCTTAGCAATTAAATCACCACAACAACAAAACATCACGACACGAAACCTATGCCCGTATACGGACTCATTTGAAAATCAAAGAATATATAAGAAACGCAGATCCCCAATAAGAAATTTTTTCACACCACATCACAAGACTCTCTATTAATATGTCTACTCAACAAACACCAACCAAGGGTTTAACCCGTAAGATCTCTGACTTGGACGTCTCCACCATGAAAGGCAAGTCTTTGACCGACAAGTTGGCCGCCCAGGCCCAAGAAAAGGATGTCTCGCAGAACTCCATCATCACCAAACACATGATCACCCCAGACAACATTAAGGAAATCACTCCATCGCGTGAAGAGGCTGAAAAGGCCAAGGCCGCCATCGAACGTGACCATCAAGCATTTTTAGCTACACACAGAGTCCATAGACATGAGTTGAAGGCCATGGAAAAGGACGAACCTTTATTGGTCGAAAACTCGCGTCGTTTCGTGCTCTTCCCTATCAAATACCACGAAATCTGGCAAATGTACAAGAAGGCCGAAGCTTCTTTCTGGACCGCCGAAGAAATCGATTTGAGTAAAGATACCAACGACTGGAACGAAAAGTTGAACGACAACGAAAGATACTTTATCTCGAGAATCTTAGCCTTCTTTGCTGCCTCTGACGGAATTGTCAACGAAAACTTGGTGGAAAACTTTTCTGCCGAAGTCCAACTTCCAGAAGCCAAATGTTTCTATGGTTTCCAGATCATGATGGAGAACATCCATTCTGAAACCTACTCGTTATTGATCGACTCTTACATCAAGGATCCAAAGGAAGCTGACTTTTTGTTCAACGCCATTGAAACCATTCCATGTATCAAGAAGAAGGCCGACTGGGCCTTGAGATGGATCAACGACGACGAAGCTTTGTTTGGTGAAAGATTGGTGGCCTTTGCTGCCGTCGAGGGGATCTTTTTCAGTGGTTCCTTTGCTTCTATCTTCTGGTTGAAGAAGAGAGGTATGATGCCTGGTTTGACTTTCTCCAACGAATTGATCAGTAGAGACGAAGGTTTGCACACCGACTTTGCCTGTTTATTATTCTCCCACTTGCAAAACAGACCAGACGCCGTGATTGTCGAAAAGATCATCACCGAAGCTGTTTCCATTGAAAAGGAATTCTTCACCGATGCCTTGCCAATCTCGTTGTTGGGTATGAACTGTGATTTGATGTGTCAATATATCGAATTTGTCGCTGACAGATTATTGGTAGCTTTGGGTAACAAGAAGGTCTACAACGTCACAAATCCATTTGATTTCATGGAAAACATCTCCTTAGCTGGAAAGACCAATTTCTTTGAAAAGAGAGTCAGTGACTACCAAAAGGCTGGTGTCATGGCCCAGGCCAACGATGCTAAATCTTCTGAAACCAACTTCTCTTTCGATGAAGAGTTTTAGAGGAGTTTTCTGAAAATAAGAGTCTTTCAAAAATAAGAGACTTGAAAACTCCCGATCTTCTATGGATCTTGATTCACTGGTAATATAGAATATTACCACTCTTGGTCTTGCATCCTTGTTCCACCTTTAACGTCTTATGTCCTTAAAGCTTAATTTGTCTACCAACCGGCTTTATTTCTATCTTAATGTTTGTATATCCATTTAGAACTGTATATTATTAAATTTTGTCATTATCAGCCCGTAATTCCAAGGTAAATCTAAAATGGTTAGCATGTGGAGATTAGCAATCTAGAATGGTTAGTATGTCGAGATAAGCGACTTATAATGGCAGTATGTGCAGATTAGCGACCTAGAATGGTTAGTATGTGCAGATTTCCAGCTGCTCTCCGGAGAATTGAGTTGATTACCGACCTGAAATCAGAGATTCCCAGAAACTAGCCTGGCTAATATGATACTTTTCAGAGAATGGAAATCTAAAGATTCAGTCTCTTAGTAGAGATGTGGATTCAATGGACGTCTTAAATAGAGTAATTGTTCATGGGAATGGACTAGTCTATCTCTCCTCAGATAGTTTGAAGACCGATTTCTGAGGAGAGATAGGCTAATAGTACTCCTCCGTACTTCATGAGACTAGAATATCACAGCACAATCGATATCCAACTTAAATATGACAATATTGGCCCTCTAGATTTTCTGAATGTTGGATAGAGAGATTCACAGATTTAGAGTGAGAAATGACAAATTCACAGCTATTCAGAAATTTCAATAGATACCACTGATAGAGTCTCCCAGTTTTAGAGAGAAGTCAAGAAAGGAATCACAGATATGGAGATTTCACAGATTCACAGATTTAGAGACAGATTTCACAAAATTCAGAAAGAGAATTCACAGATCTAGAGCAGGTTTCACAAATTTAGAGTGAGAAATCACAGATTTAGGAGATTTCAGATATTCATAGATACCGCTAATGGAAACTCCCAGTTTTAGAGGAGAGAGAGGTCATTAATCACAGATATAGGGAGAGATCTTACGATCTCTCTCTTTATCTTGTCGCAGCCAGTTGACTCAATTCGCAGCCCTTCATTTTGATCGCAAAAAATCTTTTCAACTACTATAACTCATCGAAAAGCCACCAACTACACCACCCCACAACATGGCCAAAGGAAAGAACAAAACGTCCGAAGAGAGGACCAACAAGACCAGAACGTCTAATGGTCACAAATCAAAACAGCATCATAGTAGAAAGGGAAGACAAGAGGAAGGAGCGAACTATTCATCGGCGTCCGAGACTCCCAAGTTCCCTACCAAGTTAGCAATGTGGGACTTTGACCACTGTGATCCAAAGAGATGTAGTGGAAAGAAATTGGAGAGATTGGGATACATCAAGAATATGAGAATCGGACAAAAATTTGCTGGAGTGGTTGTTTCTCCAAACGGTAAAGGTGTAGTCTGCCCTGATGATTTGGAAATCGTAGAGACATGCGGAGCCGCCGTCGTGGAATGCTCTTGGGCAAGATTGGACGAGGTTCCGTTCAACAAAATCGGTGGAAAACATGAAAGGTTACTTCCATACTTGGTGGCTGCCAACACCGTCAACTATGGAAGACCCTGGAGGTTAAACTGTGTGGAAGCGTTGGCTGCATGTTTTGCTATAGTTGGACACATCGACTGGGCAGAGATGCTTTTGGAGAACTTTTCGTGGGGTCTTACTTTCTTGAAGATCAATGAGGAACTCATCAAAATCTACCAACAATGTACTGACAGTGATTCCGTTCAGAGGGCCCAAGACGAATGGTTAAAGAAGATAGAAATCGAGGCCATAGAGAGGAAGCAAAAGGGTCAGACTGGAGATGTTTGGATGATGGGAAATGTGAATAGAAAGGAGGTTGAAGGTAGTGAGGAAAGCGATGATGAAAGTGAAGAAAATGACGATGTTGAAGAAAATAGCGATGTTGAATATGATAACTTAGGAAACGTGATATCGACAAGGAATGGTGGTGAGGAATATGATGCCTTGGGAAATTTGATTCAGAAAGATGAAGAAGAAGAAGAAGATGAAGAGGAAGAGGAAGAGGAAGAGGAAGAGGAAGAGGAAGAGGAAGAGGAAGATGAGGAGGAAGATGAATATGAAGAGGATGAGATAAAATATGATAATCTCGGAAACATAATCACACAACATTCAGAAGACATCCAATACGATAAATTAGGCAATATTATCTCCGGTGTCTCCTCACAATTGGAAAACCTCAAGGTATAGAAATAGTAATACATTAAGCTCTCCATAAATCGTAGTGCCTATCATACTAGGCAGAATAGGCAGAATAGGCTCCATAATATAACAATTGACGTCTCAATATGTATCTCACTTCACAATGGAACTTCTATCAGATAGTGCTACCATAAATAGATAACGGTGAAAACGAAGAATTAGAAGTTCAAGTTACTCCAGATTTCCTCGCATCGTAATGTATCACTTATCTGTAACATTTTCATACCAGTCTGTACCAATTAAGAGAATTATCACTACAACTATCTCTTTTCCTCAACATTATAAGGTAAGATTAGCACTCATGCTACCTCTTTCCATAGTGCTATCTCATCTGAACTCTCTTTACTATTTGGAACCTTTTCCTCTCATCTGTAATTTCTCTATCAAACTCACGTGGCCATTAACGGGGTTTTCACCCCAACTTCTCAAGGTTCTCAACATTATGATGTTAGATGTACCTCACTAATTCTGTAACCACCTCTTACCATTCCTCTATCCCATCGGAACTTTCCTCCATCATACCGACGATCTATCGGGAATATACCCTTAAGTCCCCAGAATTTGCAATCATTTCAGTGCGACAGTATCGGAGTTTTTCTCATGAATTGCCGATCCAGAGTCTATATATAAAATTTATATCCAAATTAATACTTTTCAACATAATTAAAGCACACTATGGGACACCAAATACCCGTGAAAGGTATACAAATCGCCATCGATAGAGGTGGAACATTCTGTGACGTTATTGCAAAAATCCCGGACCATCCTGATTATGTCTTCAAATTGTTATCGGTTGATCCAAACAACTACAGAGATGCTCCAACCGAAGGTATAAGAAGAGTCCTCGAGAAGATTTCTGGTAAGTCCATCTCCAAGGACGAGAAATTGAAGTTGGATTCCATTGATAGTATTCGTATGGGAACAACCGTAGCCACCAATGCATTATTGGAGAGAAAAGGTGCTCTGGTCTTGTTAGTCACAACCAAAGGGTTTAAAGATGTGTTGGTCATTGGTAATCAAACGAGACCAAACATTTTTGACTTGACGGCGAAGAAGTTGGGCCATTTGTATGAAGAAGTTCTTGAAATCGACGAGAGAGTGACCGTTGAAAGTTTCTCTGAAGGTGGTGGCCACTCCCTTGAATACGACGTCAATTCAGACCCAGAACTCGTTGAAAGTATTACTGGTGATGTTCTCAGGGTATTGAAGAAACCAGACTACTCGTTAGTCACCCAAGATCTCCAGAGAATATACGATGCTGGCAAAATCAAAACCATTGCATTGTGCTTGTTGCATTCGTACGCTTATCCAGAGCACGAGTCAAATGTAGCTGAAATTGCTCAAAAAATTGGTTTCCAGGTATCAATTTCTCATATTTTGCAGCCTATGATTGGTATGGTGAACAGAACTTCCTCCACCGTCGCTGATGCATACTTGTCGCCTGTCATTAACGATTACATTCAAAACTTTGGTGCTGGGTTTGAAGGAGGTCTCGATGCATTTGGAAACAAGTTGTTGTTCATGCAATCCAACGGTGGGTTGTGTCCTTGGTACAAATTCACAGGGTTGAAAGCTATTTTATCGGGACCTGCTGGTGGTATGGTTGGATACGGTGAGACTTGTTATGATGGTGTTTCGAAGAAGGCAACTATAGGTTTCGATGCGGGTGGAACTTCCACCGATGTTTCGAGATATTCGGGTAACTTGGAACATATTTATGAAACAGTCGTTAGTGAAGTCAGTCTTCAGACTCCGCAATTGGATATATCAACTGTAGCTGCTGGCGGTGGTTCGATGCTTTTCTGGAAAAATGGTATATTTGTCGTTGGTCCTGATTCTGCCGGTTCTGATCCTGGTCCAGCATGTTACAGAAAGGGTGGTCCATTGACTGTAACTGACGCAAACTTGTTCTTAGGAAGATTACTTCCTGACCATTTTCCAAAGATCTTTGGTCCTAACCAAGACCAACCTTTAGATTATGAATTGACTGCAAAGAAATTCAGAGAATTAACTGAACAAATCAATAATGACAAAAACGGCACCGTTTTGAGTGCTGAAGAAGTCGCTAGTGGATTCTTAAAAGTTGCAGTTGAAGCAATGGCAAGACCAATTAGAAACTTGACTGAAGCCAAGGGATTTAACACTTCCGACCACAACCTTGCATGTTTTGGTGGATCCGGGGGTCAATTCTCTGTCTCTTTAGCCAAAAATTTGGGAATCTCTCACGTTGCTATTCACAAATACTCTTCGTTGCTTTCAGCGTTTGGGATTTACTTGGCTGACATTGTCATCGAGAAACAATCTCCAGCATCATTCGTATATGGAAAGGATAGTTTTGCTCAAATCGACGCTAAAATCGACAGCTTGGTGAAACAGGCATATTCTGATCGCGAGGAACAAAACCTAGGTGCTCTCACCACCAGATTGGAGGTCTATTTGAATATGCGCTATATGGGCTCTGACACACATCTCTTAATTCCACATATTCATGGAAAGAACGATGCCAACCAAAGATTTATAGAGAGACACCAATCAGAGTTCGGTTTCACATTAGATAGAAACGTTTTTGTTGATGATGTTCAGGTATTGCTAATTGTTGAGACTCCAGATAGAAAGTCTCACAATCCTTTCGAGGAGTACAATAACCTCTCGACCATGTCTGAGATTCCAGTCTCCAAGGAAACAAAACAAATATACTTTGAAGGTGATGGTTGGTTGGATACATCTGTATATTCGTTACCAGAACTTGGAACTGGCAATGTGATACGTGGACCATCGATTATTATCGATAATACTCAAACTATCTTGGTAGAACCAAGATCAAGGGCTGCTATTTTGTCTGACCATATCATTATCTTGGTGGATCACGAGGAAAAGCCGAAATTGTCTAGTAAAGTTGTTGATCCAATCCAATTGTCGGTGTTTGGCCATAGATTTATGTCTGTGGCAGAGCAAATGGGAAGAACCTTGCAACAAACTGCCATTTCTACCAATATCAAGGAAAGGTTAGATTTCTCTTGTGCTGTGTTTGATTCTAACGGTGATTTGGTTGCAAATGCTCCTCACGTTCCGATTCATTTGGGTGCAATGTCTTTTGCCGTAAAAGCACAGAAGGAATTATGGGAAGGTAAATTGGAACAAGGAGATGTGTTGGTTTCCAATCATCCAATGGCAGGTGGTTCTCATTTGCCGGATATTACCGTCATTACTCCTGTATTAGATGAGAATAATAAGCCCGTATTTTGGACGGCTTCAAGAGGTCATCATGCTGATATTGGTTCTATTTCCGCAGGATCAATGCCTCCAAACTCTAAGACGATCTTCGACGAGGGAGCTGCCATTGTTACTCATAAACTTTGTTCCAAGGGCAAATTTGACGAAGAAGGAATTACTAGAATCTTATTGGAAGAACCTGCAAAACATCCAGGAGGATCTGGAACAAGAACCTTGAGCGATAACATCTCCGATTTGAAGGCTCAAGTGTCTGCCAACTTCAAGGGTATTACGTTGCTCTCGAAATTGGTGGACGAGTTCACATATGAAGTTATTGATTTGTATATGACAGCCATCCAGACCACCGCGGAAATTGCTGTTCGTAACTTATTACGTTTAGCCTTTGAAAAGTTTGGAGGGGAGAGCTTGTCTGCTGTGGATTACTTAGATGATGGTACACCAATCGCATTAACTGTCACTATCAACCACGATACTGGTGATGCCACATTTGATTTTTCTGAGTCTGGGGATGAAGTTTATGGGAATTTAAATGCTCCAAGAGCAATCTTGTACTCTGCTGTGTTATACGTCTTGAGATCATTGATCAGTACAGACATTCCATTGAACAATGGATGCTTGAAACCGATTTTGTTCAAAACCAGAGAAGGCTCTATTGTCCACCCATCTTTCGAAGCTGCTGTAGTGGGAGGAAATGTCGAAACGACTCAAAGAATCGTGGATGTGATGTTGAAGGCATTTCAAGCAGCAGCAGCATCCCAAGGAACATGTAACAATTTCACCTTTGGTATCAACGATACCCAGAAGAAAATCTCCTTTGGATACTACGAGACTATCTGTGGAGGTTCGGGAGCTGGTCCAACTTGGGACGGACAGTCTGTGGTACAATGCCACACCACAAATACAAGAATCACAGACACTGAACTCTTTGAAAAACGGTACCCTGTAATTGTGAGAGAATACTCCGTCAGACACGGTTCAGGTGGACAAGGTTTCCATAAGGGAGGAAACGGTGTCATAAGAGATATCGAATTCACCTATCCAAACTTAGAAGTATCATGTTTAATGGAAAGAAGAGCCTTAGCACCTTTTGGTTTGCTAGGCGGAGGAGATGGGATGAGAGGAAAGAATTTTTGGTACAGAAGATCCGAAACTGACCCTAATATCCACAGAAGGATCTCCTTAGGTGGTAAATGTACCCTCAAAGTAGCCAAGGGAGATAGGGTGATTATAATGACCCCAGGTGGAGGAGGTTTTGGTGACAGTGCCTCAACTGAAATCCATTATCCTGTCAACAGCACCAAACCAAGTATTCTCACAGGATCGGTGGGATTGAGGAATATAATCCAGGAGACTAATTGAGATAGTTAATTAATAAAGAGAATGTTAATAGTAGCGG
>Ga0065707_10000978_pt1 | contig 12166 bp, 8 predicted proteins | sample SwiRhicommuniRL3_FD_59094 | JGI IMG/M metagenome (GOLD analysis project Ga0065707, IMG submission 59094) | Switchgrass rhizosphere bacterial communities from Rose Lake, Michigan, USA - RL3 v2 (version 2) | ecosystem: Host-associated > Plants > Roots > Rhizosphere > Soil | place: East Lansing, MI... | reverse complement strand
CACGATGCGCTTAGTCATACGAATGTGATTTGTAAGACGACGAGGTTTCCGATGAATCACCAGCGCGTTAAGACTGTGTTAACGACACGCGGTGACGCGTCCGCCCGGCGCGCGTTCCGGGCGGTGCTCTCAATAGACCGGCAGGTACGGTTGCAGCGTGCGGGCGATGATGGTGAACCGGTTCGTGAAGATCAAAATTCCGATAATTACGAGCAGCGCGCCTGACGTCAGCTCAATGGTGTGGTAATGCCGCCGGATGCGTGCGAACGCCGCGAAAAACCGGTTAATCGCCAGCGCCGTCGCAAAGAAGGGAATCGCCAGCCCAAGCGAATACGCCGCAAGCAGCCGTACACCCTGGTCGATGGTGTTCTGTGCCGCGGCGACGGCAAGAATGCCGGCCAGGATCGGCCCGATGCACGGCGTCCATCCAAACGCGAATGCGATGCCGACGAGCGTCGCTCCGAGAAAACCAGCGGGGCGGCGGTTCGTCTGGACGCGCTTTTCCTGATACAGCCAGTTGATCCGCAACAGCCCCATGGTGTGAAGGCCAAAGAGCACGATGATTGCGCCGGCAATGCGGCCGAGGATCGTCAGCCGCGACATGAGGAACTGTCCGATGACACTCGCTGACGCCCCGAGCGCCACAAAGACGAGCGAAAACCCCAGGATGAAGGCGAGCGACGAGACGATCACCCGGTTCCGTACCGGGGCCGCGACCACGGTGGCGCCGGTCCCGCGCATCTCGTCAAGCGACAGTCCTGAGATGTACGACAGATAACCGGGGATAAGCGGCAGCACGCACGGCGAGATGAACGAGAGGAGCCCTGCCCCAAACGCCGCCAACAGCGTGACGTTTTCAATCACGGTTTGTTGCCGATCGGAATCAGCGGTACCGCGCCCTGCGGTAACGCCCCCTCCATCTGCACGTTATGGCCTTTGATCGGAGGGAGATCCTGATACATGAAATCCCACTTCCACCGCTCGGAGGGGTTCGACGCCTGCAGCCAGCTGCGTGCGGGCATCGCGCGCGCGAACGTCAGGTCGACCGCCTGCGCGTACGGTGTGCCGGGCATTGCCGTCGCCAGCGCCCGACGGACGTCGTCACTGCTTCGGTACGGCAGGGTCAGGCCGAGCAGTGAACCGAAATTCGCCAGAATCTGCCAGTCTTCGCGCGCTTCCCCTGGAGGCAGAATTGCGCGTGCCGCGCCCTGGACGCGCCCCTGGTCGTTTGTATAGATCGCGTCCTTTTCCACGTATGCCGCACCTGGAAGGACGAAGTCGGCGGCCGCCGCGAGTTCTGTCATCACCACCCCTTGAACCACCATCAGGGGCAATTTTCCATTTCGCCGCGCCGCCGCAATCCACGACACATCGCCAATTGAACTGTCAGGTCCCGGGTCAATCACGTACAGCACTTTGACGCGTCCGGATTCTACGGCGGTTCGTAGTTCTGTCACATCCGGAGGGTCGTCGTTGCCGGCGCCGACGCGATAGCCAAGATCACGCGCACCGTTAACGTTGGGGGCGTCAGTCTGCGGAACCTTGAACTTCGTGCCTGCGGGCTGCCGCTTCTCACTGCGCCTCCATGAAACGGAGACGGCAGTGAGGCCGTCGGCGCCGAGCATGCCTTCAACGACCTGCTTGAGTACAAAAAGTTCTTCCGTCGACGCATGGGCGGAAACCAGAAATCGAACCGACGCGGGATCATGCGAACCGGCCGCTTGTATCGCATCGCGCAGCCGCGGCTCGACATCGTGCCATCCCGCAGCCTCGAGGCTGCCGCTGCGGCGCAGCAGCGGTTTTCGCAGGCGAGTATCGCCTTCGACCCAGTGGTAGCCGAATCGGCCGATGTCGCACATCCAATAGCTGTTTACATCCGGGTTGAACCGCGGAGTCATCCTGATCAGTCGCGATCCTTTCGCCCATTCCGGTTTCGCTTTCAGCCACGCGCTCGTGTTGCACCCTCTGGAGCACAAGGTGCACATCGTGTCGACCACATTCGGGTTGTCCCACGGGCGGCTCTTGAACCGGTAGTCGCGCGTTGTGATAGCGCCGACAGGACAGACGTCCATCAGATTCCCCGACAGAATCGAGTGGACACCCTCCTCCTGGAACGTCGCGATCTCGCTGCCGTAGCCGCGATCGACGATGTTGATCTGGGCATCGCCGTCGATGTCGCGCATGAAACGAACGCAACGCGTGCAGAGGATGCACCGATTACGGTTCAACATCAGGGTCGGCCCGAAATCGACATCCGCCTTGACGCCTTCGCCGTCAAACACGCGCCGCGGAAAATCCATGCGGCTTTCAGCCGGGCCAAACGTGTAGGAGAAATCCTGAAGCGGGCACTCTCCTCCCTTGTCGCAAACGGGACAATCCAGCGGGTGATTAACGAGCAGGAACTCGAACACGCCGGCTCGCGCCGCAACAACCTCGGGATCACGCGTGCTCACGACCATTCCCTCGGTACACGCCATCGAACATGAGGTCTGCAGCTTCGGCATCTTCTCGATCTTGACGATGCAGACTCGGCAGGAGCCGTCGACGGAGATGCCGGGGTGGTAGCAGTAATACGGCACGGAGATGCCGGCCTCGATGGCGGCCTGAAGGACGGTTTTCCCTTTCTCTACTGTGACTTGCCGTCCATCGATGGTCAGCGTGACCGTGTCCATATCTTTGGAATCATATCCGAGTCCAGAGTAGAGCTTGACCGACGCTACGGCGGGGTCTACATTCGCAATCCGAGACCGATGGACGCGACGCGCGCCCGCATCAGTTCGCTGTTCGAATGGCTCGTGGCCCTCGCCTGCATTCTCGGAGTGGTGGCGATCGGATCTGTGTTGATGCGCGACATCGGCACCGTCACCGCCGTCGCTCCAGTGATCGCCCATGAAGAGGCGCTTCCGGATCCTCCCGCGACGGTTCCGCCACGTTCCGTGTCCGTTCCCGTGATGCTGTTGGCTGATGGTTCCGAACTGCGTGTCGGCGACGCGGCAGCCGACGCGTTGGTGCATCTTGGCGCCGACTCGGAGGTCGCTCCGCGGACAATCGATCGCACGACCCTGGGCGAGCGCGTGACACGGTTTTACGCACAGAACGGTCAGCGCTTCGCGGTTGTCCTGCAGCCGCTCGCCGCCGACGGCGACGTCCGCGTCGCGGCGATCTATCTTCCTGCGGCTCGCTAAAGTTCGCTGAAGCGCGCCAGCGCCGCTGAATCCCTGTTGATTTGCACGTCGCGTACGGTTCCACGTGTTGGAATCCGCTGCTCGACGTGTGCGTCGGAGACCGGCACGATGACGTCCTGCAGGTGACCATCCGCGTACTGAAGCGTCACGGTGACAGGGACATCGAAAATCATGCGGTTGTCCTGATCGAACTGGACCAGAACCTCGCCAGGCTGGATGGTGGCTGAATAGCGAAGCGTCGGAATGTCAGAACCGTGGATCCAGCGGTCGAAGAACCGCGCGAGCGATCGCCCTGACGCGCTTTCCATCGCCCGTTCGAAGTCGTCCGTCCCCGCCTTCTGGAATTTCTGCTCGCCGTAGAAACGGCGGAGGCCGTTGAAAAAGGCCTCGTCACCGACGAAGCGTCGCAGCATGTGCAAAACGGAGGCGCCCTTGTTGTAGATGACGGCGCGGAAGATCCGCCCCTGTCCCTGAATCAGCCCGAGCCGGTAGCCAAGATCGACCGGTCCCTGATCCGACTCCGAGAGGCTCCACCGACGGAACTGGCGAAGCATCGCGTTGAACGACGCATCGCCGTGCGCGCGCTGCGCGTAGAGCGCTGAGAAATATTGCGCGAACCCCTCGCTGATCCATTGCTCGTGGTAATTCTTCCAGCCGATGGCTTGACCCCACCATTGATGTGCGAGCTCGTGCGCGAGGAAGAATTCGGGCACGCTCGCAAATGCCGACGGATCGTTGCCCCAGTACAACCTCGAAAACGGTGCCGCGTTGTTGATGATCGAGAAGTACGCCGGACTGTGACCGCCCGGGACATCGTGCTCGAGCATCGTCACGGTGAGCGATTCGTACGGAGTGTCGTCCATCAACGTTCCGTAAAACCGCATGATGTCCGCAGCGACAGGCGCAATGTCTCGACCTCGTCCGATCTGCCGCGGATTGGCTTCGACACCGATCGACAGACGGTCATAGCGGCGCATTTCGACACCAGACCGTCCGGGTGATTGGTACGTCGCGGCGGTAGGAATCGAGCTGTCGCGCGCGTTGACCACCATGTCCGTGACGTGTGTCAGCCGGCTGACGACAACGGCGAAGTAGCGGACCGGCTGATTCGCATTGAATACGAATGCGCGTCCCGGCGCCTGAGTTGCCGCGTCCCGCAGCGACACGTCGGTGGGTGTCAGCTGACCGCTCGCGACGCAGCCATACCCTTCCGGCACCGTGACGCGGATACGCGCGCGCGCGTAGTCCGTCACGACGTTCTGCGGGTACCAGGCGGAGCGGCTGCTCAGGAGAAAGTTCGGCTCCGACTGAATCAGCGAATCGGGCTCGCTGTCATCGCCGCCCTGTTGCGGCTCGAGTGCGACGGTCTCGCGATCGAGTCCCTGCGTTGGAACGCGTCCGCTGTACGCGATATCAAGCGCCAGGATAGTCCCCCGCTGGGCCGATACGGGAAGGTTGATGATCAGGCTCTCGTCGTTGCGGAGGCGAAAGAACAACAAGCGCCCGAACTCGCTGCTGATCACGCTGGTCACGGCGAGCGGTTCCGCGAGCCGCATTGTCAAGGTCGCGGCGGCATCAGCCTGGACGCGAAGCGTGACGTGCGTCCGCCCCTCGACGAAATTACGGTCCGGAGAAACGACCGTGTCGATGCTGTAGTCGAGGACGTCGTAGGTCCGGAGGTCGTCTTCGTTGTAGGTCGCCCCTCGGACTGCGAGCGTGGAGGGCGACGCGTACAGCGAGATGGCGCGTTTGCGCGCGCGGTCAAACAGCGTGACGTCCTCAGCATTGCCACCGCTGCGCGAGTAGGTGAGCGTGCCGAATTTGTTCGTGCGAACCTCTGCGAGGAAGTCGCCGCTCTGGGGGAGGATGTACCACGTCTCGCGACTGAGGTCCCGGAGATCGATGTTGAATGACTTTGGCGCCTCCGCTGCGAATACGTCCTGCGCGCGCCTGGCCTGGCGCGGATCGGCGGGCATTCGATGCAGGCCCGACGCGTCGACGCGGGTTTCGTAGTCAGCCGGGTGCATGCGAACGAAGGCGGCGCCGAACGGCGCTGTCAGCGTCTCACTGCCGCTGAAGATTCGGAGCTGTCCCTTTTCCGTTTGCGGCGTTGGCGCAAATTTCATTTCGCCGCGGCCCAGCAGGACCAGGCCGGTGACGCCCTCCCCGCTCAGAACCTGAAACACGGAGCCGCTGTGAAGCGTGAACTGCGCGTCCTGCGCCCGGATGGTGAACTCCCGCGCGATGTACTGCGTGGCGGCGTCGATCCGCAGCCGGTAAAGTCCCTGCACGAAGGTCAGACGGGTGATGGCTGCAATGCGCCAGGAATCCGCCGCGCCGCCGCGGGGCCTGCGGACGTCGAACCGCGCGGTCAGCACGCGCGCTCTTGCCGCCGTTTCCGTCATCATCTCGACGATGACGGAATACCCGTCGCCGGGAAGTGAGCCTTCGAGCGGCGTCCGGTCGCGCTCCTTCACCGCCGCACGAATCGTTTCGTAGGAAAAGAGATCGTCGGTTGCCTGCTCCGCCTCCGCACCGGTGAGGTCGGGCGTCGAGAGCAGCGAAGGAAATTCGTCGCGGTTGTTGTCCTGAAGGAGTTGTTCGAGGCGATTGAGCAGCTGCGCCACCCCGTCCGACTTCGCGTCGTCCACGCCTCGGCGAGACAAGTCCGTGGGCGAGGGTTCGCGGCCAGACTGACCCTGTGCCTGCGTTTGCGCGTAAGCCAGCGGGGCGCAGAGCAGCAGCGCCAGCGGGAGCGCGAATCGGAGATTTACGGCATCCATGTGGTCACGCGGTCACGCCGTCGCCTACCGCGTATTATCGTCTCGGCCGGAAGCCTGGGAAAACCTCAAATCACGCCAAGCGAGCGGCCGACCTTCGCAAAACAATCGAGCGCGAACTGCAGCTCATCACGAGTGTGGGTGGCGGTCACGATGGTGCGGACGCGCGCTTTGCCGAGCGGGACGGTCGGAAACCCTATTCCTTGCGCGAACACGCCATTGTCGAAAAGCACATCGGACAGCTTCATCGCCAGCGCGGCATCACCAACGATCACGGGGGTAATCGGGCTTTCGCTCGCGCCTGTATCGAACCCCAGAGACTTCAAGCCGCTCTTGAAAAATCGTGTGTTGTCCCACAGCCGCTCGATCAGTTCGGGCTCGCTCTCGAGGACGTCGATGGCCGCAAGGCAGGACGCTGCGACGGCCGGAGGATGCGAGGTCGAGAACAGAAACGGCCGCGCGCGGTGATACAGGAATTCAATCAAGGCGCGGGAGCCTGCGACATACCCTCCAAGCGCACCAATCGCTTTCGACAACGTGCCGACCTGGATATCAACGCGGCCATGCAGGCCGAAGTGGTCGATCGTGCCGCGGCCATTGGTCCCAAACACTCCGCTGGCGTGCGCATCGTCGACCATCATGATGCAGCCGAACTCGTCGGCGACGTCACAGAGCGCCGGCAATGCGCCGAGATCACCGTCCATGCTGAAGACGCCATCGCTGATGATCAGGCGCCGTCGTTCGCGTGGGAGTTCCTGCACGATTGCGCCCGCGGCCTTCGCGTCGCGATGCGGAAAGACTTTGATCGTAGCGCGGCTCAGGCGAGCGCCGTCGATGATGCTGGCGTGATTCAGTTCATCGGAGATGATGAAGTCGTCTTTGCCGAGAATCGATGAGACAGTCCCGGCATTGGCCGTGAACCCGCTCTGAAAGACGACGGTCGCTTCCGTGCGTTTGAACTCCGCGAGCCGCCGTTCGAGCTCCATGTGGATGCTCATGGTGCCGGCGATCGTTCGAACAGATCCGGATCCCACACCGAGCGTTCGCGTTGCGTCGAGTGCGCGTTCGCGGAGCGTTGGGTGCGTCGTCAGTCCAAGGTAGTTGTTGGAGGACAGGTTGACGACGGAGCGATGGTCGAAGGACGTGTGGGCTTTCTGCTCGTCATCGAGGATTCGCAGTCGCCGATACAACCCTTGGGATTTCAGACTGTCCAGCTCTTCTGCGAGATATACCAGCGGATCGGCGCGCATGGACGAATTCTAAAAGACAGGGGGAAGGGGGAGGGGGGAAGGGCGAAGCGCGAGTAGCACATCGGCGCCATCGCGGAACAGTTCGATTGCCCCAAGGCTGCGGAGCGTCGCGGTTGTGTCGCGTCCTTCCGCATCGAGGTATGCGGCCTCGTGAACGATCACGTGCGTGACGCCCAGTTCACGGAACGTCTCCATGGAGATGTCCGGATGACGCTGGACTTCAGAGAGCGCGACCTTCACCCTCCCGTAATGTGGTGGAAAGAACCCGCTGTACCCGTTCACGATCGGCCGCCAGCGATCGATGGAGTAGTACATCGCGCGCAGGTCGTAGTCCGCCTCGCCGAGCGGTAGATCGGCGATTACCGCGTTGGTTGGCAGCTGGCCGACGGCTCCGTACACGAGAGGTGCACGTCGCGGCAGCTCCAGCCGCGCCGCAGGCGTCGAGAGTCCCTGCACAGGTGACATGCCGTTGACGACAAACGGCGCGGCGCCCGCCTCGTACAGAAACAAACCCGCAAGAACCGCAAGCACGATGTGTCCGTGCCGCAGGCGAGCGACTGCCGCGGCTCCAATTGCTCCAAGCACGGCGAGCGTCAACGCGACGATCATTGCGAAACGCGCCGGGACGCGTAGGCCTTCGAAACCGGGAACGTAGGTCCACAGGAATCGATACGGCGATGCGAGATCGAGCGGTCTTCCGAGGACCTGCGGAGAAGGGCCAAGGGACAACCAGGCGGCGACGACAAGCGCGAGGACAAAGAATCCGCCGGAGCGCATGAAGGCAGACGCGCGCGTTCGCATCGACGGCGACAAGTAAAGGGCGATGCCGGACGCAATCGCGCCGCGAAGGAGGAGTTGCGTAACGTTTCCGAGTCGCACGTCGAACAACCAGAGGTCGAGCGTCAGACGTCGGAACAGGATGGTGGCCATTGCGGCAAGTGCATGTAACACCGCGAACAGCCACAGCAGTCGAGCGATGATCGTCCGCGCGGTTCGAGCGTCCCGGACGCTCGGTGCTCGTGCGGCCGCCACAATTCCCACGATCGCGAGCAATAGCGGAACCGCCCCTGGGAAGAGCTCCCCCTCGCGTTTTGGAAATACGTCCGCAATCCGCTTGCCCCAGAAGCGTTGGGCTGTCGAAGCGGTCCCATACGAATAGACATCCGCCGACAGTCTCGTCGTCTCCGATAACGTGCGTGACAACTGCAGCTCCCGGCTGACGCGAACGTACGGAACGACGAATGGTGCGATGACGATGGCAGCTGCCGCCGCGGCCGCGACGAGGACGAACCACGTCCGTCGGTCTTTGAGGCGCCCTTTGCGCCACATCTCCCATACGACGTGGGCCACGGCGAACGGCGTGAAGTACAGGAGGTAGTAACCAGACGAAAGGCCCTGAACGACCAGGGCGGCCGTCGCGCCAATCAAGGCACGCCTGCGATTGCTTTCGAAGTACCGCCTGAACCCATACATCGCAAATGGCATCCACTGCGAGGAGAGCACCTGCAGGTGAGACGATTGCGGAATCCGATATGGAGCAAACCCGAAGAGCAACCCCGCGACGAAGCCTGCCGCCGTGCTTCCGGTCACCTCGCGGGCGAACAGAAACATGCCGAGGGCCGACAGCACGAAAGTGGAAAGAAACAAAAGGTTGTAACAGAGGATTGGATTCCTGGTCAGGGCATAAATTGGAAAAACCTCGATCGCCTGAGGGATGAGATGTTCTGAATACGCGAGCGTCAGCGGCGCGGGGTGAAAGATGTTCGCGTCGAAGAAGTGCGTCAGATGCGAAGAGTGTCCCTGCAGGATGCCGCGCAGCTGCTCGCAGTCCCATGCCAGGGTCCACATATTGAGCACCGAGTCGCCAAGATCCCACGCGACGTCGCGCGTAATCCCCGCCGCGAGCGGCCACGTCATCACGATCGTGATCGCCAGGTACGCCAGCGTCACGTACGCGATCTCGCGTGCGTGCCGCGAGCGTAGTCGGGGGTTCATTCAGCTGGTTCGGACAGAGTGTCTTCGAGAAGGACCTGAAGGATCGCTGCAGTCGGCACCGCGAGAATCGCGCCCATCACACCAAGAAGGGAACCGCCGATGAGCAGCGAGATGATGACAAATACCGGGCTAATGCCCACCTGTCGCTGCATGATCTTCGGAACCAGCAGATGATTTTCGAGCTGCTGCTGGCCGACGAAGAAGATGATCACACCGAGCGCAAGCGTCGGGCTCACGGACAGGGCCACAGCGATCGCTGGAACTGCAGACAGAATCGGCCCAACAATCGGAATCATCTCGCCGATAGCCGCTACCAGTGCCAGCACCCAGAAGAACGGCACCCCCATCAAAAACAGGCCGAGCGCCGCTGTGCTGCCAATGATGCCGGCGAGAAGAAGCTGGCCGCCGAGCCATGCGCTGATTTTGCTCGTCACGCGGCGGCAGGCATCGTTCACCTGCGGCCGTTTTTCCCGCGGGAACAGCCGGAGAAACACCAGGATGAGCGAACTGCTGTCCACCAGCAGGTAAAAGGCGAGCACCAGCACCGTGATGAGGCCGAACACACCTCCGATGACGCCCAGAACGGCGTTGGCGACAAATCCCAAATAGTCCTGCGCGCTCGAAACGCTGGTGCTTTGAACGGCTTCCTGCGCGCTGATCTCGCGCGTCAGGACCCCATGGTCGATTAACCACTGCTGCGCCTGATGGAGAAGCTGTGGGAATTCCCGCGCAAGATCTCGCGCCTGCATGACCACGGCGGGAATGACCATCGCGGCGACCGCGACAAGCGCCGCAATGATGCAGACATAGATGACAAGAATGGCCGCCCACCGCGGAACACGCTGTCGCAGCAAGCGTTTCCGTTCGAGCTCGTTGACGAGCGGGGACAGGCCGATGGCGACGAGGGCGCTGATATAGATGAGCAGTAACGCGTCGCGCACCTCCCAGAGCGCCCACGCGATGAACACGGTCACCGCCAGTGCGGTGAGTGCGTAGCGAATCAGTGCGCGCGGAGAATCCGGCGAGGCGCTCACGCCTGCTGCAGGTACCGTCGCGTGAACGCGGCGATATCGGCGTAAATCGATTGGAGTTCAGCCGGGTCGGCGAGGTAGACGACGCGGAACGAGCCGGCCTCGGGCGGCATGCCGAACCCGGACCCATACACACAGAGGATTCCTGTCTCGCGGAGAAGGCTCAGAACGTAGTCTTCATCCGTCCGTCCAGGTGGAAGCGACAACATGGGCATGGCATAGAACGCGGCATGAGGTGCAACGCAGCGCATTCCGGGCATGGCGTTGAATGCTTCCGTGGTCACACGGGCCCGCTCGGCGAGCGCCTTCCGGAACATCACCTGATGAGACCGATCGCCGGTGAGCGCGGCCACGACCGCGTACTGCATCGGTCCCGGACTGCAGAGCCGTCCGTCAGCCAGCTTCTTCACCGCCGCGAGCGCGTCGTTCAAACGCGGCGTCGCACCGAGCACTACCCAGCCGGTGCGCCATCCCGGAGCGAGGTACGCCTTCGAGAGACTCGACAGCGAAATCACCGCGGCGTCGCGGTCAACCGTGCCTAGCAGCGGCACCGGGCCGTCGAAGCCGAGTTCTCCATACACCTCGTCGGCAAGAATCGTCAGGCCGTTCTCTTCCGCAATTTCGACAAGCGCCCGACGGACGGACGGTGAGTACACGGCACCAGTCGGATTGTTCGGGTCTATGGTCACCAGCACTCGGGTGCGCGAGGTCACCAGACTGCGGAGATGGTCGATGTCGGGCTGCCAGTTCCGCTTCGGATCCGTGCGGTAGTAACGCGCTTCTGCACCAATCTTCGCGATGACGGCCGTATACAGCGGATACGTGGGTAAAGGAACGAGAACCTCTTCGCCTTCGTCCACAAGTGCATTCAGGACCAGGTCGATCGCTTCCGACGTTCCGGTAGTGATGAGCACTCTGTCCGCAGAGATCGGAACACCCTTCCCGGTGTAGTCCGCGGCGACCGCTTCACGCGCGGCCGCAATCCCTGGCGATGCGAGATAGCCGTTGTGGCCGTCCCGCAGCGCCCGTTCGACCGCCTCGATCATGTGGAGCGGTGGCTGGAAACCGAACGACGCGGGATCGCCGATATTAAGGTAGCGGACGGTCGTGCCGGCCGCTTCCACCGCCTGGGCTTCGGTCACGATATTGCGGATCGCGTACGAGAAACGGTTCACGCGAGAAGCGATCGGAATCGATCGGGCGGTCCGAGAGAGCGGCATCGTTCCCATCTTACGCTTGTACCGGAGGCAACCTGTGCCTAGATGTAAGAATTACACGCATACGTANTTCTCCTGCNGCANTGNCCGCGAATTCCCAATTATTGTTCGAATTTTTNAACATATCGAAGTGGCAAGGGCATTGATATACACGAACGCCGTGACGCGGCTTCCAGTCGCACTTCTCGTGGCGATGACGACCCTGACAATCACCCCTGCGGGGGTTTCGGCGCAGGTGACACCGCCCAGCACCCCCNTCCCAGGGGGGCCGGTTGCGACCTTCAAGTCCGGGGTCGACCTGGTAACNGTTTCGGTTGCGATACGCGACGNCCGTGGCCGCGTTGTCCGCGATCTTACGAAGGCCGACTTTCAGGTCATCGACTCCGGGTTTGCGCGTCCGATCAAGGATTTCTATTCCGGCGAGTCGCCGATCAGCCTCGCGATTCTGCTCGATATCAGCGGCAGCATGGGCGTCGGCGGCAACATGGACCGTGCACGTGACGCGGTTCGCACCGTCCTGACGCGTCTGGCGGCACGCGGCGATGAAGCGGCGTTCTACACGTTCGATTCGAAGCTTCAGGAAGTGGTGACCTTCACCACCGACCTTAGTCGGATCCGTGCGGTGAGCCTTGCGGGACGGCCGTGGGGCATGACGTCCTTGTATGACGCGATCGCCGCAACGGCGAGGTCCGCGGCTGAGCGTCAGAA
>Ga0065707_10082779_pt1 | contig 12179 bp, 12 predicted proteins | sample SwiRhicommuniRL3_FD_59094 | JGI IMG/M metagenome (GOLD analysis project Ga0065707, IMG submission 59094) | Switchgrass rhizosphere bacterial communities from Rose Lake, Michigan, USA - RL3 v2 (version 2) | ecosystem: Host-associated > Plants > Roots > Rhizosphere > Soil | place: East Lansing... | reverse complement strand
GCCTACGGACTCTATAACGCCGCGATCGGCATTACCGTGTTGCCTGCCTCGTTGATCGCAGGTTTATTGTGGCAGGGCTTCGGTGCATGGACGGGCTTTGGTCCTAGTGCTCCATTTTTCTTTGGCGCGCTCATGGCTTTGCTGGCAGGATTCTTGTTTGCGAGATTGATCAAACAGTAGGGGCGCGTCGTCCTGATCTGAAGCTTGTCTTCGTCTGATAAGACGGAAGATCGGCAGAGATGAATAGCTCTCTGGAAGGCTCGCCCCTGCTTTCCAAAATCAGGAACTTATAAAATAAGCGTCGGGCTCTCTGCACCGTCGCTGGCGCAGAAGTTAACATGTTGAAATCGCCGCCGGAGACGGCGGCGGGAGCAATTAAGAGAAAGGAGAAAAGAACATGATTGCACGAGTTTGGAGAGGCTGGACAAAACATGAAGATGCAGACGCGTATGAGAAATTGTTGCGAGAAGTTGTTTATCCTGAACTTCAGAAAATCAATGGGTATCGCGGCGGCTACATTTTCCGCAGGAGCCAGGATGACAAGGATGAAACTGAATTCGTCGCGGTGAACTTATTTGAATCATTGGACGCCGTCAAAGTATTTGCAGGCCCTGACTATGAAGTACCCGTGTTCGAACCGGAAGCGAGACGTCTGCTGTCCAAAGTTGAGCCGATCGCACGTCATTACGATGTAAAAAAAGCTCCTTAGTCTTAGGAGATCTACCCTATCATGAATAAGAGAATCAATATTTCGTCAGGAACAAAATGGGAAGATATTGTTGGGTACTCGCGTGCTGTAAGAATCGGCAACATGATCGAAGTGGCAGGAACAACCGCCGTCGATGAAAAGGGTCAGGTTGTTGGGTTGGGCGACCCCGGTGAGCAGACAAAATTTATCCTGTCCAAAATTGAAAAAGCTTTAACATCAGCAGGGGCAACGCTAAATGACGTAGTAAGGACCAGAATGTTTGTCACGAATATTGCTGATTGGGAAACGATAGGCAGGGTACATGGTCTCTATTTCAAAGACATCAAGCCTGTAGCGACAATGGTCGAAGTGAAGTCTTTGATCAGCCCGGAGTTGTTAGTTGAAATAGAAGTCACAGCCATTCTTGATGGGTAACAATCCTTTGGAGGCAAAAATGACCCGCAACATTCAATGGCGTTATGACCGTCTGACATGGGTTGAAATGAAAGAGCAGATTGCGCGCAAACCTCAACCTGTTGTTGCGATCCCGTTTGGTACGGTGGAGGATCATGGTCCGCATTTGCCGCTCTCGACGGATAACGATATTCTCGAAGCGGTGTTGTCTGAATGCGGACGGCGCGCCGAGGGCGACCTCCTGATCACGCCCACCATTCCGGTAGGCCTGGACGCGCATCATATGGATTTCCCTGGTACGCTTTCCGTGGATATGGAAACATGTCTTGCTTATGTCTCACAGGTTGCGATCTCGGTTGCCCGACATGGATTCACCCATATCTTCATTGTGAATGGACATGGTTCAAACCAATCCATTTGTGAGTTGGCGGCGCGCAAGTGTGTACTGGAAACGGGAAGCATTTGCGCGAATACCACGATCAACGCCGCAGTGGATCCTACACTCGTAGCTGATGTATTAAATGCCAATCGAAAAGGCGGCTGGGGCAGTGTCGCTCATGCCTGTGAGTACGAGACCGCCATGATGCTGCACAGTTATCCCGAACTTGTTCAAATGGACAAAGCCACGCGGGATATCGGTCAGTTCAAATTGAAATACTTCAACTGGGATCATCCCGAGCCGAGCGCTTATAGCTGGCAGGCTTGGTGGAGCAGTTTCTCAAAAGAAGGCATTTGTGGCGATGCAACGGCCGCCACCCCGGAGTTCGGTCAATTAATGTTTGAAACAACCGTGACGCGCTTTATCGAAATGGCGCGCGAGTTTCGCACGATTCCCATCAATCCGCGCGTCGATCATCATTGAGATCCCAATAAGCTCTCTGCGCCGTCCCTTGCGTAGTACCCCCGCATGGGGCGGCCGAAGCAAAGTGAATGATTGAAACGCAAAAGCAACGTAACTTCTTGACCTGGAACGGATGTTCTAATATAATTTCAGCTATGTCTGACCCGCGAAAGAAAAAGAATGAGCGGGCAGGCTTACAGCGGACAAACAAATACTCTTTCACCCTGGGAAACCTCTTACGACTTGTTCGACGTCCAGCAGACTCAGCGAACCAGGAGAACCGCCTTCCAGAAGACGACCCTACTCTGCCTGTCAGTCTGCCATACGATAAGAATACGGGTGACCTCTATCAACGCTGGCTAAACCTTTCGGCGCGCGAGCAGGATGTTGTTGCCCTCACCTGTCTGGGATATAAAAATCACCAGATTGCTTTTCGGCTGGGTCTTTCAGTAACCACTGTTAAATCCTACATTCAGAAAGTTTGTTACAAATTAGACCTGCATAGCAAAACAGACATCCGCCTGACATTTGTACATTGGGATTTTAGCGCCTGGAAATAACCCAACAGGCAGGCTCACCTGTTATTTTTGAACTAAATCTGCTACCTACCTCAGGACGTCCCCCAAAATAGATTTTCCAAAGGGGGTTTTTCTTTTTAAAAACATCGTCTATTCTGTGAGAATGAATAACTTATCGAAACTGCCCACCGATTTGACGCGCAGGCGCGGCTTAACCTTAATAGTGACAGCAGATAAAGCTCTCACAGGGATCACAGAATTCATCGCCGCACAAATTCTGTATGGTCCGTTGTTCGTGATTTCAGGAAATGAATGGCTGCCCGCCTTTGAATTGACGCGTATCATTCGCAAGAAGACTCTTCAGGTGAGAGAGACGTTGAATCACTTGTATACTACCCGCGCCTCCACGTGCTATCGCCTGTTCGATTCGCTGGCAAACCTCCCACCGCATGGCGAGCCTATCTTTGTGCTGGACTTCCTGCATACTTTCTATGACTCGGATATCCCTTTGCGAGTTCGCCTATTTAAATTGAGGGAATGCTGTCGCCAGCTCAAGCGCCTGGCTCTCTACCGTCCCATCCTGGTGATGGCACAGGAATTAGAAGTGGAAGATTACGAGAAGTTGATTCCCGCCCTCTGGTCGATTGCAGATAAGACCTTTAGCCTTGCATCAGAACCAAATCAGATCTCTCAAACCGCTCTTTTTTAATCTGTATGGGCCGCACCCTTCCCTCTACCACGCAGCTCGCCTTCGATCAGATCGCGGAACTGAAGCCGTTCTATGAGACCCTGCGCCGCGCGGACCAGCTCATCCTGGATACATTCTTCGAAGCCATCCTGCAACATCGCGCCGCCATCAGCAATGCCGCGAATTTACTGCCCATGGAAGTGATGCCCTTTGTCATTTTGCTGGAAGAACACAAGAGAATAAATCATCTTCTTGAAGAACATTATGGTCTGATTGAAGAACTGGCAAATAATTTCATGTCGTTGCGAGGCGATGTTCTCGAGCGTAGCGAGACGCCGACACTGGCACCGCACGATTTGCTCACCTCGATTTGCTTAGCAAATCGTGCGTGCCGGCGCATGTGTGGCAAATCGAGTGCAGGTGAGCAATCTCCTGAGTAGGAGAAAAGAGGGACAAGATATGTTTTTCCCACTGAAGAGGAGACTGCTCTGTCCTGGTTTCGACACCTGCGTCTCAACCAGTTGGCTCGCAGCAATATTGAATAACTTATGAAGGAATATACCGGCTGGCTGTTCGATCTCTATGCTCATCCAGGACAGGGAATTGTTCTTTGGCTTATCGGCGAGGATCAAAAGCCGCATTCGTTTACGCAGCCATTTCCAATACCATTTTATGTTGGTGGACCCTTTCACCGTTTGCGTCAGGTATGGAAATTCCTCAAAGACAAACCCGTAAACCTGGCGCGCACGCGACGGGATGACCTGCACGAAGGAGTCCAGGATGTGCTGGAGGTTAATGTGCTTCAGCCTTCTGCGTTCGATGAACTATTCAGGAACGTCAATCGACGGTTCCCTGACCTGCTTTATTATGATGTGGATCTTCCGCTCATTCTACGCTATGCTGCTGCATATGGAGTCTTTCCCCTGGGGTACTGCAAAGTGGAAGTGAAACAAGGCTGGAGGATTTCAAAAATCGTGCCACTCGATACTCCCTGGGAGCTTAACCCCAAGCTGCCTGATCTACGCGTGTTGCAAATCAGGCCAGATGTGAATCCTTCGCATGCTGCACCGACATTCCTATCTGTTCATTTCGACCACTTCAAATATCGGTTTTCCCTGGCTGACCCTCGCAGGCTTTTATTTTCCCTGAATGGCATTCTCCGTCAATTCGATCCGGATGTCATCCTTACCAGTTACGGGGATACATGGATATTTTCCTGGCTCGAAGAAATATCAGAACAAACAAATATTCCTTTCCAACCCAACCGCGACCTTGCGCAGGCTATTCACAGAAAAAAAGAAATCAGCTTCGTCAATTATGGGCAGGCGCATTACCGCGGCGAGCAGGTGCATCTCTTTGGGCGCTGGCACATCGACGATCAGAACTGCATGACCTTTGGGGATTACGGTTTGATGGGCGCCATCGAGCAGGCGCGCGTGACCGGCTTGCCCGTTCAGGAGATCGCCAGACGTTCTCCCGGGGCAGGCATTGCCGCGATGCAAAATCTGACCGCGTTGCGGCGCGGCGTTCTGGTCCCTTACCAGCAGCAAAAGGGGGAACTCCCAAAAACCTACAACCAGTTGGTCGTATCTGACCGCGGCGGATCGGTCTTCGAACCTCTCCAGGGTATATTTCCCAACGTCGCCATCATCGACTTTATGTCCATGTATCCATCCATCATTGTGGAATACAACATCTCGCCGGAAACGGTCGGTGTGGAGATGGAGGATGCCTTTCCTATCCCCGAAATGAACATCCGGATCGGTTCGCGGGAGGGACTTGTCCCAGCGGCATTGCGACCCATGGTGGAGAAACGCGTCAGGGTCCGGCGGCTTTTGAAAACGATGGATAGAAATGATCCTCGTTATGTCCGCTACAAGGCCTATGCCGATGCCCTCAAGTGGTTATGTGTGGTGGCCTATGGTCGCCTGGGGTTTGCAAATTCCACGTTTGGCAGGATCAATTCGCATGAAGTAGTGTCCTTCATTGGGAGAAAGATGCTGCTCAAGGCCAAGGAGATCGCCGAAGAATATGGCTTTACGGTTGTCCATGCCTATGTGGATAGTCTTTTTATCTGTAAACCAGATGCCAGGACAGAGGCAGATTTTCAACCCCTCCTGGAGGAGATCGAAAGGGAAACGAAATTAGCCATCGAAGTGGAGCGGGTTTATGCGTGGATGGCATTTGGTTCTTCCAGACAGAACCCGAAGCTCTCGGTCGCCAATCGTTTCTTTGGCTTGCAAGCCGACGGGGAATACAAAATACGCGGACTAGCCTCGCGCCGCGAAGATACTCCGTTCTTTGTCGCTGAGGCTCAGTTACAAATCATGCAAATCCTGGCAAGAGAAAAGAATCCAGACAAGCTAGCTCAATCCTTGCCCGATGTACTCAACCTGTTGCAGAAAAGAATCTCTGCTCTAAGCACTCGAAAGGTTCCCATGAACGAACTGCTGGTGACCCAAACCCTGAGCCGGGAACTGGCTGAGTATAAAGTGCTTTCCCCGGCGGCACGCGCTGCGCGTCAATTGCAGGCGATTGGGAAGAATATTCGCATGGGACAAAGGATTCAATTTGTTTATACCCGGACAAAACAGGGCGTCCATGCCTGGGACGTGCCCGAACCATTCAACCCCGCCTGGATCGATACTGCCAGATATCAGGAACTTCTTTTCCGTGCGGTCCATGAGGTGATCCAGCCGTTGGGAATCACAGAAAGCGTTTTGAGAAACTGGATGTTTACCAGAGCCAGCTACCTGCTTCCACCCGGTTTGCTCCATCATAGACTCGAGATGCCTTTGTTTGCAAAATTGAAGAGGTTGCGGGTGGAGATGGTTTAATCCGCACGAGCGCGCCGAAGAAGAATGGCGCGCTCGTGGTATTGCTGGCGGGATTGTTGTTTGCCAGGCTTGTGAAGTAAGTTTCTAGCTTTGTCTTTTACTAGTAGAGATTACAGATACGGTGCCGCTGATTAAATTGGTGACATACAAATTGCCATTAGACGGATTGAATGCAAGCCACTGAGGTCCCTGTCCGACTGGAATCGTAGCGATAACATTGTTGGTCGCGCTATCAATAACGGATATAGTTCCATCTGCCGAATTGGCGACATACATATTTCCATCGCGTGGATTGAAAGCAACCCCTAGTGGATAGTCACCTACACTTAATGTCGTAACAACTAAATTTGTCGTTGCATCCATCACAACGACCGCATCTGCATCTGAGACGGTAGCATACAGATAGTTATTTCTTGGGTTATAGCCAAGCTCAATGGATCCGCCGCTCCAAATAGGCGGAAGTTCAATAGAAGTGATGGCTGTATTGGTAGCAGGATCAACGACAGACACGTTTCCATTGTGGTCATTCGCTGTATAAATATAGCCATTACGCGGATTGAACACAATTCCCTCCGGCGAAGAGCCCACTGTGACAAGTGCCTCGACCGTATTGGTGACCGTGTCAATCACTGCAAGCGATGTGTAGCTCAAGCAGTCCACATACATGCGGGCGTTGCGCTTGTCATAAGCCATCGCAAAGGGATGGAAACATCCCTGATCGACCGGTACTGGAATGGTAGCTGTAACAGCATTGGTTACATCGTCAATGACTGAGACAGTATCGGAGAACGTATTGGATACATACATATCGCCATTCCGCGGGTTATATGTCACGGCTCGTGGAGATAACCCTACTGGTATCGTGGCCACCACAGTGTTCTTGGCTGCCTTAATCACTGAAACAGTGCCATCGCTTTCATTGGTGACATACATAGAACCATTGCGAGGATTAAAGGCAATCCCTATTGGGTAGCTTCCAACAGTGATCGTATCAACCACCTGATAGGTGCCGCTGACTTGCCCCTGCGCGGCAAACGTTGATGTGGGACCAATAAGCAACAAAGTCAACACAATAGCCATTATCAATTTGAAACTATTTTTACTAGACATTTTCTTGCTCCTGAATATGTGACTTGGACCAAAGACTTCTAATGCAATAAAATAGGAAGACATTTATTTTCGATCTACCTCCTTGTCTTCTCATCGACAGCCACTTCACAGGACTCCGGGACATGACTCAGTCAAGTTGGGTATAATCCGGTACGCGTAAATCGGCCTGTCCTTGAGAAGGACACTTTGGATGGGCTGGCGCTGTCAAGAAGCGTTTGGCCTGGGTTCGCAGCCATAGGGCAGACGCTTCTTTATTGATGCAATTCACAGAGACAAGTTGCTGGATCGTTTGTGATAGGGTGCTCCTTTCTAAAGAAGTTATGAACTCTCTCTCACGACAAGTTGAGGTTGCAGCAATATAACCTCAGGAGGAGGGTTGAGCTCACCTCTTTGTTCAGCTTCTCTTATTTGTAGAAACGTTTGAACTGCGACCTGACCCAATTGAGATAGATCTTGCCGAATCGTGGTCAGGGGCGGACTGTAAAAAGCAGATTCGGGAGTGTCATCAAAGCCTATAACAGCCAGATCTTCTGGGATCCGTTTTCCGAGACGCTGGGCAGCTCGCATCAATCCGAGAGCCATTTGATCATTGCAAGCAAAGACCGCTTGAACATCCGGATATTTTTCCAATAACTCATACAGACCTCGTTCACCGCTTTCCGCTGACCAGTTGCCCACTACGACTTGGGAATCACTGAAGGGAACTTCGGCAGCCGTCAGTGCCTCCTGCCAGCCACGTTGACGCTCACGGGCCGCCCACCAGGTCAAAGGTCCGGCAATCAGACCGATCTTCCGATAGCCTCTCTCCACGAGATGTTGTGTTGCAATATATCCCCCATTTTTGTTATCAATTTCAACCACATTTAATTTATCCCTGGGCTGCGTACTAAGGAAGATGACAGGGATTGCAAGTTGCGGCAAAACTTCCCGGAACCAGGATCGATTATCCCCGATTTCGGGCACTGCCCAAATGATCCCTTCCATTTGACGAGAGATAAGACCATTTACAATCGATCCAACCTCCTCGGTTTCAGGCTGATGCAACAGGTTCAAAAGGATCGATAGTCCCTGCTGATTGGCAGCCTGTTCGATACCAACCAGGATATGCGAGGGTCCGTAGTATTCCAACCCGGAAATAACGATCCCTAAGGTATGACTTCGCCGTTGGCTTAAACTGCGTGCAATTGCGTTGGGTCGATATCCCAGACGTTTGATCACTTCCTGAACACGCTGGCGCGTTTCGGGAGTGATTTCCTGTCTGTTATTAATCACCCGCGAGACAGTCTGCAAAGAAACCCCTGCTTCTTTGGCAACTTGTGAGATCGTAATTTGTCGGTTTTTTTGTTTCATGTTATCGTTCACGTGAACGATAACATCATAGCATAATAGATAATAGGAGTCAAATGGTCAAATTTTGGAAGTGAACTGGACCTGCCTCGGTGACCGCAGTTCTACTCCGCATAGCTCGTCCGACAGATCACCTTGGCGAGGTCATCACCTTCTACCAGGACGGGCTCGGCTTCGAGGTACTCGACTCCTTCGAAGACCTCGATGGATACCGTGTGGTATTACAGAACACCCCATGGCTCGGATAAGATTTGGCGGACAAGACGGCGTTTCCCACGCGCAATTTTCATTGCACAACACACGTGGCTCCGCGGACAACTGGCGCGCGCATGGCATTGCTGGCGGGATTCTCGTTTTCGAGATTGATGAATAGAGCTTTCAGGGTCTCTACGTGGCTCCGGCCGGTGAAAAGTTGATTTCCGCGCAAGAGATTCATAGATTTATAATAGTTTTGTTCATAGTATAAACGTAGCAGTAAGCACTGTCATAAACCGCTCTATCGAGGAGGAGTGATTCATGGAACCGATTGTACTCTTTGGAATTCAATTCACTTTGAGCCTGGTCGCGTATGCGCTCATCGCTTTCTGGTATGTAGTGCCTCGTTTGTCCAAGCTGCCCCTGGAGGCAGCTCTTGTGCCGTTACTGTGGGTCCATGCATTTCGCATTGTCGGTGGGACGATCCTGGCTCCCGGCGCGGTCGACGCTGGCGTGCCAATGGCATTCCGGGTGATGGTTGGATATGGCGACATGGCAACGGCCTTCCTGGCACTCCTGGCATTGATCGCGTTACGTGCCCGCTTCTCCGGAGCGATAGCATTGGTCTGGCTTTTCATCATTGTTGGAATGCTGGACACAATCAATGCAATTATTCAATCGGTGCGCGACAGTGTGTTCAATTATGCGCTGGGTGTAAATTGGGTGATTGTGACCGTGTATGTGCCGGCCTTGCTGGTGAGCAGCCTTTTGATTTTCATGCAATTGCTCAATCCTAATCGCTCCCACCAGTAACGGACAGATAGACAAAGTTCGGCCCTAGCGCGTCCTTCTTCTTCGGGGCGCTTATGGCGTTGCTGGCAGGATTCTGTTTGTGAGGCTCCCACGCCCGTTTTAAGACAAATGACACATGAAACAGCAAGAGATTTATTATATGATTGCCTTGGAGTGGGCAGACTGGCTTTAATCTAACGCCGTATAACACCCCAATTTGGGAGTCTTATACGACGTGGTGCCGTATAAGCTAAAAAGGTGAAACAGGTTGTCCCCTATTGATGTTCTTCTTTTCGACCTTGGAGGTGTATTCGTCGAGTTCTCCGGCGTCCGAGATCTTGCAGCGCTGTTGCGAGGAAGATTATCGGAAACCGAAATCCTGGAGCGCTGGAGCCGCTGTCCCCATACCGAGCAGTTCAGCCTTGGCAAACTCAGCCGAGGGGATTTTGGCGAGCGCTTCGTAAAAGACTGGAATCTCGAACTACCTCCCGAAGACTTTCTACGAGAATTTCAGTCGTGGTCCAGGTGTCTCTTCCCAGGTGCCGTGGAATTGCTTACTTCGCTACGTCCCAAATTTCGTCTCGCCGCTCTCAGCAATTCGAATGAACTGCATTGGGAGCGTAACACTAACGACCTTGGCGTGATGGGTTTGTTCGAAGTGGCGATCTCGTCACATCAGATTGGCATGTGTAAGCCCGACCCAAAGATGTATCTGGCCGCCCTTGATCGACTTGGAGCTCCACCAGACGCTGTAATGTTTTTCGATGATGTGCCCGCAAACGTCGAGGCGGCCTCAGCGCTTGGTATCCAAGCTTTTCAAGTCGAGGGCGTCGAGGGAGTGCGGTCACGACTGATACGAGAGCAACTCCTATAAAATGGCCCAGCTCAACACAGCGTACACCCTGTCAAAGTGGCGTGATCTCGTCCCACCCACCAGCCCTTTAAAGAGTGCTGACGCAATGCTCCACAGGGGCATATCCCACTCGGAAAGAACACCCTCGGGGACGATGACACAGACCGTTAGGGGGTGGGAAATCTGCCTATAAGCTGTTACGCTTGGCGCGCCGCGGTACAACCTCTCGTTGGACAACGCCTACTCAGAACAAATAAGGAAGCCCCATAAGGAGAAACCATGAAAATCTTAATCCTTGGTGGCACAGAGCTAACCGGTCCTTTCACTACACGCTACCTGGTAGAACAGGGACATCAAGTCACAATATTTCATAGAGGGAAACACCACGCGCACGCGGCTCTGCCACCCGCAGTCAACCGCATCCTTGGCGAGCGCCGTAAATTAGACGAATTCATCAGTGAATTTAAACAGCAGGCTCCTGATGTGGTACTGGATATGTTAGCCTTTACCCGCCAGGATGCAGAAATGCTCATGCATGTCTTTAAAGGCATTGCGAAGCGGGTCGTCGTGCCAAGCAGTAGTGATGTGTATCGAGCCTTTGGACGCCTGCATGGCACAGAGCCCGGGCCGGTAGACCCCATTCCTCTTGACGAGGATGCACCATTGCGCGAGAAACTTTCCGTTCACAAGGAAGAATACGAGAAACGTTGGGTTGAAGAGGTCGTGATGGCTGACCCCGACCTGCCCGGCACGATTTTGCGTTATCCAATGATCTATGGTCCAAACGACGGTGGACGAACATTTGATTTGGTCAAACGCATGATGGACAATCGTCTTGTCATCCCTCTGGAGGAGAAGGTTGCTCGCTGGCGCTGGTCACGCGGATATGTGGAGAATGTGGCATGGGCGACGGTGCTCGCGGTCACCCATGAGCAAGCCAGGAACCGGATCTACAACGTGGCTGAACCAGAAGGGTTATCCTATTTGGAATGGACACAACGTGTGACCCGCGCCCGAGGTTGGAGAGGCCATATTGTAGTTGTGCCCCAGGGTCGCCTGACCCCTGACGGTCCTAATTTCGAGCATCATTGGGTGGTGGATACAACCCGCATCCGCGCGGAGCTGGGCTATATGGAAGTTGTGCCCCAGGAGGAAGCGCTGCGCCGGACGGTCGAATGGCAATGGGCAAATCCTCTGGAGAAATATGATCCAAAGGAATTTGATTACGCAACCGAAGATACAGTCTTGGCCGAGTTACAGAGTGCCGCATAATCATCTAAACTTGAAATTTGAATTTCAGCCTACAAGCGAAGCAGTCCTGTGGACAAAAGCAATCAAAAAATTTAGTTATTAGTGAGACAAGCGGTAGAGCAGACCAACGAACATTAGGCGTTGTCTCGTCCCAGCCCGCCAGATTGACTGGCGTAGCTGTACATTTTGGATAAAACGAAGATAATAATGGTTTGAGGTCGTTAGCGAAAACAAACCCTTTGATGGGAGGGCTGTATGTTAGAAAGCCAGAACTACAAGGTAGAAGACACAAGTTCCGCTACGCTCGAAGTCAGTACGAAAGGTGCCAAGCAATTCAAGCAGGCTGGGATTGGGCTGTCTGCGCATTGGGGACTCTATTCCCTCAGTACGAGAGGCAACGAATGGATCTACTTCAACGATCGCATTCCTCTGGACATCTATAAAGAACGAATGAAATCGTTCGATCCGAAACGATTCTGTGCTGAGGAGTGGGCAGACTTGATGGTAGAAGCGGGGATGAAGTTTCTGCTGATCACCTCCAAGCATCATGACGGATTCTGCCTGTGGGATACGGACTACACGGATTTCAAGGTCACGAATACTTCGTTCAAACGGGATATCCTTGGGGAACTAGCCCAGGCGTTG
>Ga0065707_10082777_pt1 | contig 12189 bp, 13 predicted proteins | sample SwiRhicommuniRL3_FD_59094 | JGI IMG/M metagenome (GOLD analysis project Ga0065707, IMG submission 59094) | Switchgrass rhizosphere bacterial communities from Rose Lake, Michigan, USA - RL3 v2 (version 2) | ecosystem: Host-associated > Plants > Roots > Rhizosphere > Soil | place: East Lansing... | reverse complement strand
CGCGCCAGCCAATGCCGGGGCTTCAGTGCCTGCGGCCGCTTCGGCACCGGCAATGCCGCGCCAGGGTGGCCACCCAATGCATGGAGGCAAGCCATGATGCGACTGACAGCTATCTCAGCTGCCGCAGTTCTTCTCGCCGGTTGCGCCTCGTTTTCGTCCGATGGTGGCTTCGATAAAGTCGGCGAACTGATCAAAGAGCGCACCGGGCAGGCGCCGTCGTATCAGCGCTCGTCGTCCGATGCAGACACTGCACGCACGCGGACTCAGGAGCTGCTCAAGCAGCCGCTGACCGCGAACAGCGCCGTCGAGCTCGCCTACCTCAACAGCCGTGCCCTGCAAGCCAGCTTCAACGAGCTCGGCATCGCCGAGGCGGAGTTGGTCCGCGCCGGTCGGCTTCGCAACCCGGTGTTCACCTTCGGTCACCTCAGTGGCGGTGGCGTCGTCGAAATCGACCGTGCTGTGATGTTCGATGTGCTCGGTCTGCTGACCATGCCCGTCGCCAAGCAGGTCGAGCAGCGCCGCTTCGAACAGGCACAGTTTCAAGCGGCTTTCGAGGCCGTTGGCATTGCGTCGGACGTTCGGCGCGCCTACTTCAGCGCAGTGGCTGCCCAGGAGCTTGTCAAGTACTTCCAGCAGGTCAAGGAAGCGGCCGAGGCGTCCAACGAGCTCGCACGCAAGATGGTCGCGGCGGGCAACTTCAACAAGCTGGCCCAGATGCGAGAGCAAGCGTTCTATGCGGATGCCACGGCTGACCTTGCGCGCGTTCAGCACCAGGCAGTCGCGGAGCGCGAGCGACTCTCCCGCCTGCTCGGACTTTCTGGCGACCAGCTGAACTTCCAACTGCCCGAGCGTTTGCCCGACCTGCCGGCGCAGCCGGCCGAGCCGAAGGACGCCGAGCAATCCGCTCTCGACAAGCGCTTGGATGTGTTGATGGCAAAGCGAACGACCGAGGCGACCGCCAAGGCGCTTGGGCTGACCAAGGCCACTCGCTTCATCAACGTCCTGGAGGTCGGCGTCCAGAACAAGAATGAGACAGGAAGTCCGCGCTCGAACGGCTACGAGCTCGAGCTGGAAATCCCGTTGTTCGACTTCGGGTCGGCGCGCGCGGCTCGGGCCGAAGCGACATACATGCAGGCCGTGAACCGGACGGCCGCTGTCGCAGCAAACGCGCAGTCCGAAGTGCGGGAGTCGTACTCGGCCTATCGCACCGCGCACGACCTCGCCAAGCACTATCGCGACGAAGTCGTGCCGCTGCGCAAGCGCATCTCCGAAGAAAACCTGCTTCGCTACAACGGCATGCTCATCGGCGTGTTCGAGTTGCTCGCTGACTCACGCGAACAGGTCCGCAGCGTCACCGCTTACGTCGAAGCCTTGCGCGCCTTCTGGACGGCGGACACCAACCTGCAGACCGCTATTTCGGGCCGCTCGCCGAATGGCAGCGCCGCGTCGATGCGTCCCACTGCAACCGCCGTCGAAGCGAGCGGCGCATCGCACTGAAGGAACCAACCATGTCCAACCGAAGAGACTTCTTCAGGGCTGCTGGCGCCGTGGCGCTGGGCGCAACCGCCGTGACCCGCGTCGGTGCTGCGTCATTGCCGGAGGCGGTCTATCAAACGTCGCCCAACATGCAGCCGCCGCTCGCGCCCAACACGGGGCGCCCCTACAACCCTGTCGCGACGCTTAACGGCTGGTCGCTGCCCTGGCGCATGAACAACGGCGTCAAGGAGTTCCACCTGGTCGCGGAGCCTGTCGTGCGCGAGTTCGCCCCGGGCATGAAGGCCAATCTGTGGGGCTACAACGGCTCGAGCCCCGGACCGACGATCGAAGTGGTCGAAGGGGACCGCGTTCGCATCTTCGTGACCAACAAGCTGCCTGAGCACACCACCGTCCACTGGCACGGCATCTTCGTGCCCAACGGCATGGATGGTGTCGGCGGCCTCACGCAGCCGCACATCGCGCCTGGCAAGACCTTCGTCTACGAATTCACGTTGCCGCGTGCAGGGACGCAGATGTACCACCCGCACGCCGACGAGATGACGCAGATGGCGATGGGAATGATGGGCATGTTCATCATCCACCCGAAGAATCAGAGATCGATGCGGGTCGACCGCGACTTCGTCTTCCTGCTGGCTTCCTACGACATCGAGCCGGGCAGCGCCACGCCGCGCACAGCGGAGATGACGGACTTCAACCTGTGGACCTGGAACAGCCGGGTGTTCCCCGGCATCGACCCGTTGGTGGCGCGCACGGGCGACCGCGTGCGCGTGCGCATCGGCAACCTGACGATGACCAACCACCCCATCCACATGCACGGGCCGCACTTTCAAGTGACCGCCACTGACGGCGGATGGGTGCCACCTTCAGCCCGCTGGCCAGAAGTGACGACGGATGTCGCCGTGGGGCAAATGCGTGCCTTCGAGTTCGACGCCATCGCGGGCGACTGGGCCATCCACTGCCACAAGGCGCACCACACGATGAACGCCATGGGGCACGGCGTCCCCAACATGATTGGCGTCGACCATCGGGGCGTCGCCGAGCGAATCACCAAGCTCGTGCCCGACTACATGGTGATGGGCGACAAGGGCATGGCCGACATGGGCTCGATGGAGATGGCGCTGCCCGACAACACGCTGCCCATGATGACCGGCACGGGGCCATTCGGTCCGATGGAAATGGGCGGCATGTTCAGCGTCGTCAAGGTTCGGGACGACCAGAAGCCCGGCGACTACAAGGACCCGGGATGGTTCAGGCACCCCAAGGGCACGGTGGCCTACGAGTACACGGGCGCCATATCGGAGCCTGTGCGAGCCGCAGCCGACAAGCCCAGTTCCAAGAACATGCAAGTTCGAAAGCCCAGTGGTCACGAAGGCCACTGACGCCACTCATTCTCAGCGAGTACTACCTATGAACATCAAGTTCTGCCCGATTCTCGCCGCCGTCACGCTGGCCATCGCCTCCAACAACTTGTTTGCTCACGGTGACCAAGAACATGGCGCGCCGCGCAAGTACGACGCCAGCAAGATCGAACCGACCGCCTTCGGCCAAGAAGGCAACCCGAAAAAGGTCACTCGCACCATCAAGGTCGACATGACCGACAACATGCGGTTCACACCCGCTGACATCACCGTCAAGCGGGGCGCGACAGTCAAGTTCGTCGTGCACAACGCCGGACAAGTGCTGCACGAGATGGTCCTTGGCACCAAGGAGGCCATCAAGGAGCACGCCGAGCTGATGAAGAAGTTCCCGGAGATGGAGCACGCCGACGCGAACATGGCGCACGTGAAGCCGGGGGCGGCCGGCGAAATCGTCTGGCAGTTCACCAAGCCGGGCACGTTCCAGTTCGCGTGCCTGCAGCCCGGTCACTTCGAGGCCGGCATGGTCGGCACTGTGACCGTCAAGTGATGCGGCGCACTTGGTTCTTTGAAGGAATTCGAATGAAAGTCACTCATCTCATCGCAGCACTCGGCCTTGCCATTGCGTTCAGCGCGCACGCGCAAGCAACTCTCAGTGCGGACGGAGAGGTCCGCAAAATCGACAAGGAGCAGGGCAAGGTGACGCTCAAGCACGGCCCCATCGCCAACCTGGACATGCCCGCCATGACAATGGTCTTCAAAGTGGCGGACCCGAAGTTGCTCGACTCCATCAAGGAGGGCGACAAGGTCAAGTTTGCCGCGGACCGTGTCAACGGCGCCTTCACGGTGACGGCCATCGAAGTGGCAAAGTGAGCCTTCGGCGGGTTCCATGCCGGCTGTCTGTACGAATGAGCATCGAATCGGGCTGAACTTGTCCGGTCTGTGCTCAAGAATGACGGCGCCCTTGGCTTCAGCCTTGCCATGCACAGTCCAGCCTTAGCCTTACTACCTCTGTCGTTATTTCTTGCTCTGCCTCTGTACCTAGTCGTCCGAGATTCAAAGCGAGCAAAGGCACGGTTGGCTGAACTCAGAGGGCGGGGGTTTGCAGCGGATGTCGTTTTCGATATGACCGACATGATTGTTGCCCTTGACACACGGTCAAGGGCGATCGCATTCGCAAATGTCGAGCTGCAAGTCTTCCGGCCCGGCCGAAGCCGCTATCTCAGCAGATTCACGATCGTCGAGCCATTCGACAAGCTCGAAGGGCTTGATGTGTGGATTTCGCCAAGCCTGATAACGCTCACTGCCTACTTCAATGCCCCGAGCACATTCGATTCGAAGACGAAATTGGAGTTCTCCACCGCGCCTCAGTCTCGAGCGCAAGTGCGTGCACTTGTCGCCGCATGGCCAGGCGCACGGCCGGCTTCAATACGTGAGTCGACCTGATGACCACTCAAGTTCTCTCTGCACACGACGTGCTCCGGGCAGCGTCCTCCGCGTAGCAGCAAAACCAAAACGTTGGGCAGCCTGCGTATTGACCGTACGCCGCCCGATGCACAGCATGGCCAGACGGACGCGTCCCATCATCAGAAGAACCACTGCAGGGACAAGTAAACGGCGTCTGGCACACGCGCATATTCGCTGCGGGCTGGGCCGCTGAACCACCGCACCGCGAGTGATCCGTCGAGGTTGGTGCGGATGGAGTACGTGAGGCTCGGCGAGATGAAGCGGCTGTGGTCGTCGAGGTTGAGCACGATGTCGGCGTTGAACTTGAGCAGCGGCGTGATCTCGTACCCTGCGTGCAGGCCGAAATAATGCTGGGCCAGCGTCTGCCGCGCGCCGGTCACCAGAGCAAGGAAGTCATAGCCGTCGGGGCTGTCGGCACCACTGCCGTCGTGATAGAGCTCCGCGCTCAGAACCAAGGTATTGGCGAAGGCATAGTCGATGCCCACCAGCGAACGGGCGAAGACCTTGCCTTCGCGTGGGCGAACGCGGGTGAGTTCGGCGCGCACGCCCGCCTGTCCGATCTGCCCGGCCAGATCGACTCCGATGACTTCGTCGCCGAGGAATCGCCCACCCGTGAATGAGAAGTCCACGCCACGCGCGTTGTCGTGCCATTGCAGAGCTCCACTGTCCTCGCCAGGCGCGCGACTCGGTGCATACACGGCCGCAAGGCGCGACACCGGTCCGAACTTGTGTTCGACCAATACGGCGTCGACGCCCAGACGCTCTTGGGGTTCCAGTGCCACCGGACTGAAAGGATTGAGCAGATCGATCGGGCTCCAGAACCGGCCGGTACCCCAGGCGACGCGCTGCCTGCCAATGCGCACGTCGGTATCGCCGAGTGCCACCTGCAACTGAGCTCGGTACAGGCCATGCACGCCATACAGCGTCGGCCGGTCGACGTAGGTGGATTGCAATGACCAGTATTGCGGCGATGCTTGGTTCTTCTGCAGCTGGAATTGGGTCGTTTGCAAGTAGCTCCCGAGCAGCACTTCGTTGTCATACTGGACATCGAAGCTCACGGTGGGAGCGAGTTGGCCTTTCACTGCCAAGCGCAGGCGATTGAGGTCGAGCGTGTACGGCTCGCCGGCGAAGGTCTCGGAGCGCAGCAGCAGGTTCTTGTAGTAGCCCGACAACCGCAGACCCTGGTCATCCTGAGCCGACACCGGCGCGCTGCATCCCGCGCAGACCGCCATCGCCACCGCCAGCCGGCGGCGGCGACTACACATGACGAATCGCGCGCGCCGGATCGAGCCGCGACGCCTTGGTCGCGGGATAGAGCGAAACCAGAACGCTGGCGATCAGCAGCACAACGCCGGGAGCAACGATGGTCTCGGCGAACACCTTCGGGTAGACGACGCCGGTGAGTCCGGGAATCGCCGAGTAACCACGGAAGAAGCCGGACAGGTCGATGCCGCGGCGCCCGAAGTACTCGACCAGCGCGACACCCGCCCCGTAGCCCACCACGATGGCGAGCAGCATCAACGCAAGCGTCTCGTAGACGACCATGCGCTGGATCGCTCCTGCTGGCGTGCCCAGCGCCATCATCACGCCGAATTCGCGCGTGCGCTCGGCCACTGCCATGAACACCGTGTTCATGACAGCCGTCGCGACCACCAGCAGGAAGACCGCGAGGACGATGTTGCTGACGACCCGATTGAAGCGCACCATTTCGTCCAGCTGGGGCAGCAGCTCCGGCCACGGCACAAGATCCAACCCGGGCGCCGCAAGCACGCGGCGCATCTCATCGACCGTGCGCTGCAGATCAGCGCGGTCAGCAACGCGAACGTTGACCGTCGACACGCGGTTGCCGAAGGCAAGCAACGTTTGCGCTGCGGGCAGCGTCACGAAGGCGATACCGCCGTCGAAGCTGCTGCTCTCGGTGGCGAAGATCCCGCCCACCCGATAGGCGGCGGTGGCCAGCTCGCCATCGGCTGCCTGCGCCATCACCACGAGCTTCTCGCCGAGCCGCAGGCGCAGCTTTTCGGCGAGCTTGCGCCCGACCATGATGTCGCGATCGGCGCCGGGCGCGAGCGCGTCACCTTCGACGATGGTGCGGTGGATGAAGGTGACGTTGCGCTCGGCCAGCGGATCGACGCCGATCAGAATGATGCCCTCCGATTTCGCCGCCGTGCTTGCCAGCGCCTGCGCCTGAATTCGAGGCGCGGCAGCGGCGACGTTGCGCACGCCGCGCAAGCGATCCAGCAGCAGCGCGGGTTGCTCGAGTGCGAGCTCGGGCGCGAGGTCCTTGCGGAATCCCGTGCGCTCCAGTTGCACGTGACCGGTGAGATAGCGCGTCGAGTTCTCGATCACCTGCTCGAAGAAGCCGTCGAAGAAGCCGAACAGGAACACGAATGCGACCACGCTGAAGGCGGTGCCACCGATCATGATCGCCGTGCGCCGCCGGTTGCGCAGGATGTTGCGCGCCGCAATCAACATGAATACCGGCCAGCCGGCGCGCCGGGTGCCTTGTCCCGACCGGCCCCGCGCTGGCGCCAGGCCGCGGATCGCCTGCACCGGCTCGAGCAGCGCGGCATGGGTCGCCGGATACAGCGCGCTGATGCAAGCGGTGGCGAACACGAGTGCCGACAGCATCACACTGCGCTCTGGGCGCATGACGGGATAGATGAAATCGGAAAGGCCCGGCATCGTGCGCAAACCGGCTTCGAAGGCGCCCAGGTCAATGCCGGTGCCGCCGAAGTAGGCGGTCAGGCCGAGCCCGAGCCCGTTGCCGAGTGCCAGGCCCGCGAGTCCGAGCAGCACTGCCTCGTAGAGCACGAGGCGCAGCAACCGCGAGCGGCTGGTGCCGACGGCCAACATGATGCCGAACTCGCGCGTGCGCTCGAGCACCGCCATCAGCACCGGGTTGGCGACCGCCGCCGTGACGACCACGAGGAACATCAGCAGCACGACATAGGTCACGACCTCGTGGAAGCGCACGCTCACCGCCACCATCGGCAGCAGCGTCGGCCAGCCGAGCACTTCATAGCGCTGGCCCAGGGCCGCGGCGAGCTGCGTGCGCGCGCTCTCGACGTCATCGCGGTCGCGGAGGCGCAGCGCGATGGCCGTTGCGCCGCCCGGGGCGGCGAAGAACTCGCGCACCGTCTCGAGCGGCAGCACGGCCACGAAGCCATCGACCTCGTCGATCTTGGTGCGGAACACGCCACGCACCAGGTAGCGGCCGCTCGCAATCGAGCCGTCGTACGCCTGGCCGACGAGCACCACCTCTGCACCGGCGCCGATGCCAAGCGCCTCGGCCAGCTTCTCGCCGATCAGAACGCCCGCCTTGTTTGCGCCCAGTGGCTGCCCGTCGACGATCGCATCGAGGAGCACGGTGACTTTTGCTTCATCCTGAGGCGAGACCCCCAGCATCAAGACGCCGCGCGACTTGTCGCCGCGGCTGATCAGCGCCCTGCCTTCCAGGCGCACGCTCGCAGCCGCCACGGCGGGATCGCCGCGCACCGCCTGCAGCACCGGCGCCGCTTCGGACATCGTCAGATCCAGCGTCGGATCGTCGTGATAGCCCTTCAGGTGCACCTGCACATCGCCTGCAAGGTAGCGTGTCGTGTTGTCGACCATCTGGCGATTCATGCCGTCGATGAATCCCCACATGAATGTCAGTGCTGCCAGGCCGATCGCGATCGACGAGACGGTGATGGCGGAGCGCCTGGGGTTGCGCAGCACGTTGCGCCACGCCAGCAGCCACAGGATCACGCGGCCCTCCGTTCATCGGCCTCGATCCGTCCGTCGCGCAAGCGGACGACGCGGCGCGCACGCTCGACCACCATTGGGTCATGCGTCGAGAAGACGAAGGTCACGCCCTTCTCCTCGTTCAATCGCCGCATCAAGTCCATCAGCGCACCACCTGCCTTCGAGTCCAGGTTCGCGGTCGGCTCGTCTGGCAGCACGATGACCGGTTCGGCGGCGATTGCCCGCGCCACCGCGACGCGTTGCTGCTGACCTCCAGACAGTTCGGCCGGGCGCCGGTGCTCCAGGCCCGTCAGACCCAGTTCGTTCAGCAATTCCATGGCGCGTGCCTGCCGCTCGGCTGGCGGCTTGCCTTGCAGCAGCATCACGAACTCGACGTTCTCCAACGCCGACAGCACCGGAATGAGGTTGAACTCCTGGAACACGAAGCCGATCTTGCGCAGGCGCATCTCCGACCGCTCGGCCTTGGTCATCGCGCCTGTCTCGGTGCCCGCGATCCAGATGCGTCCTGCGGTCGGCGAGTCGAGACCGCCGATCAGGTTGAGCAAGGTCGTCTTGCCGGAACCCGAAGGTCCGACGAGCACGACGAAGTCGCCACTGCGGATCTCGAGGTCGATGCCGTCCAGTGCGTGCACGGCCTGACTGTCCTGCCGGTACACGCGGGCGACCTGATCGAGCTTGACGACCGACTCGGTGCCTGCGTTCATCGGTGCCCCCTACGGCGCTGCGCGCCGGTCCCCCCGTGGGGGAGCGAGCGCCTTGGGAGCGGCCCGGCGGCGCTCATGGCTTCTGCAGGTTGCGTTGGGTGAAAACCGCCTCGTCCACCGGGCGGTCGAAGACGGCGTCCTTCAGCAGCACGGTCGTCACGTTGCCCGGCTTGGACACGGGCCGCATCTCCCAGCGCGTGGGCATCATGCGGCCACCGACGCTGCGTACGTCGGAATAGCTCATCACGCGCACCAATTCGCCGCGCTCGTCGAAGAACTCCTGCTTGAGCGGCATGAAATCGCGCTTGCGCACCAGGTAGAGCACACGGCCCCACACGACGGCGGCCTGCGGTTTCGGTGTGGCTTCGACCTGGTAGGCCTCCTGGCCGTCGACCGTCGTCGTGCCGACGACCTTGTGCGTGTAGTCGTCGAGGATGCTGCTTTCCTTCACCAGGTCGTCGTTGGTGAAGTCCGAACCCATCCAGGGCTGCAGCATCATCGACGGCGGGATCTTGATGACGCGCTCGACGCTCGGCAGGTAGTTCCACATCTCGCTGCCGATGCGCAACGACCCGATGCCGGCTTCCTTGGCGGGCGACATGATGCGCACGAAGGAGCGCGTGGGCCGCTCCATCCAGACACGCAAGCCCAGCGTGCGTTGCCAGCGCGGCGTGGTGATGCTCATCTCGTACTCGCCCTGGACGGTGCTGCCCCACAGCAGCCGCTCCACCCGGTCGAGGATGTCTCGTCCGCTCGGGTCCTGCGCCGGTGCGGAGCTGAACAGCACGGCAAGCATCAGCGCAACCCAGCGTGAGTGCTTAGAGCGGCGTGAACCTGTCGAGAGCATCGTGGATGGCGTGATTCGTGGCGCTATTGCGCGGATCTCAGCATCGTCCTCTGGCTGGCACAGTCAGTTGTTCCACGCCATCGGAAGGTCAGAGCTGCCAGCGGAAGCTGCGTGCAGCCGCTTCCCCCGGCCGGGCGATCCTGAGTTCGAACACTCGCGGCAAAGGTGCAGGTGCCTCGAAGGTCAGGACGCCCTCACGGTGGGGCCCTAGCTTGGTGTCACTCCAGCCCAGAGGTTTGAGCGTCCGGCCATCGTCGGTCACGAGCACCGCGCTCTGGGTCAGGTCGTCGCTGACGCCCGAGCTGTGCGTGTGCAGTTCGATGCTGAATTCCCAAACGCGGGCGGCCGGTCCGATCGACTTGGGCGTGACCTCGATGGTGACGCCACGGTCGGACGACGACTGCGGCGCCACGGCGTTCGTGCGCGTCTGCGCTGACAGCGGAGACGGTGCGGCGATGAAGCCGACTGCCAGGGTGACTGTGCACAGCGCCAGGGTGTTGCCGATGGAGTGACGTGATCTGGACATCGATTGCTCCTATGCGCTGATGGTGGTCGAGGCGCATCCTGGGCGAGCAGCGCCTGATGTTGTTCACATGGCCGATTCATCAACCATGCCTCGCCTCCTCAGGGCTTTGCCTGCCCCGCCAGTTGACGGTGCGCGACGGCCATGGCCTCGTACTCAGCCGCAATGCTCTCTTGGCTGCGAACGATCGCGTTGCAGTGGGCGGACATGCTTGCACCACCCCGTCCGCCGGCGTACATCCCCGAATAGCTACTGCCCATCTTGCGATGTTCTGCAGCCGCTGCGCGAGCAGCCGCGGCTTGCTGGTCGTAGTACGTCGCCAGCGTCTGATGATCGCTGGCCGTGCGCGCAGCCTCGACTCGCTGCACCGGATCCTGCGCCGGTGCGAACGGGCCCGAGGCGCAACCGGCCAATGCGACGCTCATCAAGAGCAGCGATGCGATGCGCCGTGATGATTTCAAGTTCAGGTTCATGGTGGATCTCCATTGAAGACAACGTGTGCGAAGAACCTGCCTCAGGCAGTGGCCGGTTTGCGTTTCATCCCTGCTTGTGGACCTTGGCGTGGTCGTGCGGCTTGGTCGTCGGTGCAGACGCCGCAGTCGCCTTTGTGCAGGGATTGGGGAGCGACGATCCGCTGCCCTTTTCCTTGGCATGGTCGTGGCCCTTGGGCGCTTTCGTGCAGTCCATGGGTGACGACGCAGCCGCCGGCTGCGGGTTGGCAGCGGCCTGCTGAGCCTGGGCGGCCATGCTGCCGGCAACCGTGATGAGGCCGATGAGGGTGAGCTCGATGATGCGCATGATCAAAACTCCTTGCTTGGGTTGAGAACTGAAGGTCGGCTGCAAGAGGTCTGTCCCTTGTGATCGCACCACGCAATGACTGGGCAGTTCGATGGAGCGTCTAAGGGGCCACAGCACGCAGCCACGGGGATGCTGGGGCGACGATGGAAAAGGGGCGCCGATGGAGTGCACGCCATGACAGAGGCATCCGACCCATGGCGTCGTTGGATCTGGGGCGAGCGGGGCGAGCTGCTCATGGCGGTCTGCCTGGCCGGGCTCAAGTCGTCGTGAGTCGACGCCATGCCGGGACAAATCGCGGCGTCGTCGCCGCGTAGCGCTGCCACGCGTCGCCGAATTGCGCCCGCATCTCGGCTTCTTCCGACACGGCGAGTCGCCCGTACATCACGAGCAGGATCGGAAACATCAGCAGCGTCAGCAGCGTCGGCCACTGCAGCAGGAAGCCGAACAGCACCAGCACGAAGCCCACGTACTGCGGATGCCGGATGCGCGCGTAGGGTCCCTGAACTGCCAGTGCGTGCCGGCGCTGTGCGTGATACAGCACGTTCCAAGCGGTCGACAACAACCAGAACCCACCGCCGATGAACACGAAGCTCAGCAGGTGAAAGACGCCGAAATGCGGATCGCCGCCCAGGCCCTTGTCGCCCAGCAGCGTCGACCAGAGATGTCCCGCGTCGTGCGACAGGATGTCCAGTCCCGGGTAGCGCGTCTGCAGCCAGCCGGACATCAGGTAGATCGTCAGCGGGAAGCCGTACATCTCGACGAACAGCGCGACGACGAAGGCCGCGAAAGCCCCGAAGGTGCGCCAGTCGCGCGCTGTCTGTGGCTTGAAGAAGCTGAACGCGAACATCAGGAAGACAGCGGAGTTCAAGATCACGAGGCTCCACAGGCCGTAGGCCGGGCTGGTGCTGTTCATTGCGGTGCTCCTGGCTTGTCTTGAGTGTGTCGGCCTTCGGCCGCATCGCCGCCGGTGTGGTGACCACCGTGGTGGCCGCGATGCATGAATACGTGCATCAGTGGACAAGCGAGCAGCACCAACCACGGCAGCGCACCAAGCAGGTGAGCGCGGTGCTCGGTCCAGAGGAACCAGCCAGCCACTGCCGCCAGCACCAACCAGCCAACGCCGAAGCGCGAGCGCCAGAACGACGGTGGTGGTTCGTCGCGAGGTCGGAGGTCTTCCATGGTCGGTGTCCTGATCGGTCAGGGGCTGCGCCCTGTCACGGAAATCGAAGTCGAGCTGGTCGGGACTCGGCG
>Ga0065707_10082776_pt1 | contig 12193 bp, 20 predicted proteins | sample SwiRhicommuniRL3_FD_59094 | JGI IMG/M metagenome (GOLD analysis project Ga0065707, IMG submission 59094) | Switchgrass rhizosphere bacterial communities from Rose Lake, Michigan, USA - RL3 v2 (version 2) | ecosystem: Host-associated > Plants > Roots > Rhizosphere > Soil | place: East Lansing... | reverse complement strand
GGGGGGCAGGCGCGGCGCGGCTACGCCGGGGACGGGGGTGCTGGCAAGCGAAAAGCACGTCCCAGGGCGGAAAAAGCGCGGGAGCTGCGGAATTCGGTGCGGCTCTACTTGACTTCGGGCGGAATGGTGGGGCGCCGTTGGCGCCGCTCGACCCCGTCCCACTTGTTCTTGACAGGCGCGGATTTGGAATCCTGACCTTGCGCGTGTCCGAGGGCGCCCCCGACGATGAGGGTCGCGAGGGGGAGGAGCGCGGCGCCGCCCGTGGCGACTACTCCGACGACGCCGACGGCGGCGCCGACGGTGATCGCGGCGATGTGCTTCCAAGTCATTCGTACTCCCTCACGGTGAAACATGTCTCGCAGTAGTAAATCGCGTGCTCGTCAACGCGTACCCACCGGTGCGACCGTCGCAACCAACACCACGCGCGCAACGTTCGCCAAACGATGAGCCGCCAGCTCACCCGGGAATCTCGCCCGCCCACTGCGGCGACGCGCCCAGCTCGCGCGCGACGGCTTCCGCTTTGGCGCGCGTGTCGAACGAGCCGCGCTCGACGGCGGATCCGAACGTCGAGCCGACGCGCAGTCGATACTGCGGTTCGCTCTCATGCCGGTAGACGAAGCCGAAGCGCGGCGGTGCGGCGGGCGGTTTCTTCGCGATGGTCTTCGCGGGCGAGCTGGGCGGCGTCGGCTTCTTCCGCACCATGAGCGCAATCGCGAGCCCCAAGATGAGCCAATCTCTCATGACACCCCCACCGTGATCGATTCACGCGGCGCGCGGGCGGCGCGGCGTGTCCTCCATGAACCACCACAACCCGAGCACGAGGATCCAGACGGGTAACCCCGCGATGAGGTCCCCCGGCCGGGGGATCAACGCGAGCACGTCCGGCATGCGCGGCGCCTTCGCGACCTTGTCTAGCAGCTCGTCGGCCTGGTCGTAGAGCGCGCCCCCGTCTCTCAGAAGGGCCGCCTTAACCCTGGCGGGGTCTTTGAAGGTCGCCGCGGGCGCTCGCCGGACGATGACGTCGGCCGCGTCCTGATGAGCCTGCACGCGCTTCGCCGCCGCGATTAGCTCATCGGAGGCGGGCCACGGCGGCGGTGGGGCCGTCCCCCCGAAGACGGACGAAACGAAGCGCACGGCGGCGCTGGCGTCTTTGAGCGCGCGTCCGGCGAGGGCGACGACGGCGGTCGGGGTGAGGTCCGGCGCGGCGCCCGTGTCGGCCCGCCAGCTCGCCGCCCGCGCTTCGGTGTCCGCGCGGACGGCTTGGATCTCTGCGACGCTGGCGGGCACCTTGCCACTCAGGGAGGGGTGGGCAGATTCGGCGCCCCGCAGCGCGGGCACTTCTCCGCGTCGACTCCCATCAGCGTGTCACAGCTCGCGCATGGCGGGCCGAGCGGGGCCGCGACGGTGGGAGCGTCGGGCTTGTCGTCAAGCGACCCCTTTCCGAACGGGACGCGCTTCGGCGGGGGTGTCTTCGATTCGCTGTCGTGCTTCGTCATGGGGCCTCCTCCTCGACGGTCTTACCGTCGCGAGCTTCTTTCAGCTCGTCGTAAATGGGGCCAAGTATCCGCCCCTGGAAACCGTTCATGGGGTGGCGCTCCGTCGGAGTCAACCACTCGATGAGGTAGTCGCGCATCTCCGACGTGATTTCGTAGGTGACGTCGCTCCCCGCCCAGACAGCTCCCGCGAGGTTCCCTTTCGCCAGCGCGTCCGCCGACAACTCATCGAGCTTGAGAGCATCCCAAACGCGATCAACCTTCCGCCGCGTGGGGATGTCCGGTTGATTGACGCCCGCGAGCCGGTACGTTAGCCCTACTCTCGCCCGTTCATTGAGTGTGATCTTCGCCATGGTTTCGCCTCCGGGCGAAGCCTATCACACCGCCCACGCGGGGATGACGTAGGTGGTTCCGGCTTTCTGGACCTGAAAATACTTGTCGGGGTCGCCGCCGCCTGTGGCGGTGGGAAGGTTGCCGAGCGTCCCCGCTTGCGCCGCCGCCGCTGTCTCAGCTTGGAGCCCCGGCGCCGGGGTGATCGAAATCGCGTCGTCGTCGATGTTGACGACCACCGAGCCGCCGATTCCGCTCATCGAAATTCCCGATGCGTCCGCCGCTTGAATTGACAGGCAATGAATCCCGCCGATGAACCCGCCGCCCCAATAGTTCGCCGCCGTCCCGATGCTCGTGTTCGCCGCCGTCGGGACCAAGCCGCTCACGGCGGGGACGGTGACTTGGATGTCCGTCCCGGTGAGGTTGATAGACGACGCGGGCGCCGCGTGATTGTTCTCGAACGTGAGAGTGCCGCCACCGCCGAAGCCGCCGACGGTGTTCGTCTCCACGAGCGGCGAGCGGAAGATCCCCGTCGCAATCGTCCAGAGAAACCCGCCCGTGAGCGTCGCCGTGCCCACAAGCAAGCTCATCGAAACGGTGGGCGCTGCGTGATTGTTCTCAAGCGTGAGCGTGAGCCCGCCGCCGAAGCCGCCTAGCGTGTTGCCGACGAAGAGTGGCGATTGCAGGATGCCTGTCGCGACGGTGAACGTGAGGTTCGCGCTGTCAGTCTGTTGCCCTGCTGTCGCAGCTCCGAACGCCACGCGCGTCGCCGTCGCGTAGTAGTCATCGAGCGTCGTGTAATGCCATGCACCGGCGGCTTGGTTTCGGACGTAGATACGCCCGATGCCCGACGGCTCCGCATTGTCGATGATGACGGGGTTTCGCGACCCTTGGTCGTTTCCGACGAGCGACGGTACGCCCGTCGGGGGGCCGTTGACCGTCGGGAGCCACAGAAAGCCCGTCGTGCTTCCGACGGCGACGGTGACGTTCGATCCGAACCATGCATCCATCGCCGTCGTATTCAGCCCGATGCCCGCGGCGGTCTGACCTAGCCCCGTGATGGTCCAATCCATCTTGTCCAGGCCATCGCCACCCGCGAGCGGGGTGACCTGAATTCGCATGAGGTTGTGCGTGGCGGCGCCGTTGCCCTGGCTCGCGCTCAATTGAGCGAAATTCACCCCCGCGACACGCCAGCGAACGCCAAACAACGTCTGCAATGACGGCGACGTCGTCGCGTTCATGACGAGTAACCCGGAATTCGTCCCGTTGACCTCCAACGTCGTCGTTGCGGCCGTGACGGTCGCAAGGAATTGTCCGCTCGCCGTCAACAGCCCGGACGCGAGTCCGTACGGGACTTGATTGACCCCCATCGTCAGGACGGACGGCGTGGCGTTGCCCGCGGCGAACGTCTGTTGAATCACCCCGGAGAGCTGCATCCCCGCGAGCGTCGGCGCGTAGACGGGAAAATCGAAGGCGTGCGTATGGTCAGAGCGCGAAGCCGTCGCGGCGGCGCCCGCGGAGCTGGCCGTCGCGATACGGGGCGGCGCGGGGCCGAAGCCTGGGAAGCCTCCCCCACCGCCGCCAGTCTGTCCGGGCCAAGGTCCGAACGGCATGAGCTACCGCCACACAGTCTCAGTGACGAGCGCGCCGCCGTTGCCGGCAATATTCCAGATGCCGAAAACGTCGCCGCGGAAGCCGCCCGACGGCGATTCGTAGCTCGCGTAAGGCACGATGGCAGGGAGCACGATGGAACCGACCGGGCCGACCCAGCTCGTCAGAGCGTCGAATCCGATCATGAGGTCGGCATTTGTCGACGTGTTCACGATGATGAATTGCGAGCGCGACGGCTGCGCGATGAGGAATTGCTGTAGCACGGCGGAGGTCGCGTAGAACTTGTTCCGCTGGAGTGGGGCGCCGACAACCTTCGCGACGTCGGCAATCTCCTCGGCAATCGTCGCGTTCGCCTCCGCCCAGATTCCGGGCGACCCCGGCAACGTCGCACCGAACAATTCAACGATGACGGTCAACGCGCGCGCATTGATGATGTCGAACGGCAACGTTTGCCCGACGAACGGCGGGTGAGCTTGATTGCCGTCGATGACGAACGTCTCTTGAATCGGCGCGCTGTCGGGATCGTAGCTGCGGATCACCGTGACGATGACGGTCCCTGAAAGCTCTGTGAAACGAGCCGTCCATGGCAGGACGGGGTTGTCCCCCACCGCGCCCGCGTTCGCCGCGAAGCGGAGCTGGACATCGATGGGGTAGATCTTCCCGAGGTCGCCCGTGTCGATGATGACGGCGCGATTGTTGGGCGAGTTTTTGTTGAGGAAGCGGACCCCGCCCCACCGCTGGCGCTTCGAGCCGCCGCGCTTCGAGCCGGGCGGGGGTGGGTCGCCGATGCGCGGGATGTAGTCGTGAAGGTTCCCGCGCTCGTCGATGATGCGATTGTCTCCGCTACTCATGGCGTGGGCACTCCAAACGCGACGACGTTCGCCGCACGAAGCCGATGCATCTTCGCCGCGTCGCCCGCCCAACGCACCGCCAGCTCCCGCGCCATCGGGAGCGCGGGGCCGTGCATCTTCCCGTCACGAACGTCAACGGGGCGTTGGTGGTAGAGCTTCCCGTACCACAGGGCCGACACGAAGTCGTTGGGGACGTCCGTCTTGATGTGAAGCTTCGCGCGAGCCCACATCCAATTCGCCACGCGCATCGCGATCTTCGCGTGTTGCTCGGACGGCGTTTCCTTCCGCGACAGCGCGTCCCACTCCGACCACGTAAGCATGACGGGCTTCTCTCGCAACGCGCTCTGCTCGCCCACTTGGAGCAAACCGCGCTCCCCGAGCTTCGACGCCGCGAGGGGGTTTCCGCTTGACTCGATGCCCGCCCACCGCGCGAGCCCATCGGCGAGCTGCTGAGGCGCGTCCGCCTGGACGAAGCGAGCGGCCCACGCGCGCGCCGTCGCTTGATTCGCACGCGAGACAAGTCGCAGGCCGTCGACATCGGCCGTCACTTCTTCGTCGCGCTTCTTCGTCGCCGCGCTCGCCGCTCCCCCGCCGAGGAGGAGCAACGCCGCGATGATGAGATCGGACGTCATGGCTTAGAGCCGCCCGAAGCGTCCGAGAGCCTTGACCGCCTTGCCAGCGGCGGGGGACGTGAGGACCTTCGCGGCGAGCTGCGCTTGCGGCGGCATCGCGGCGTTGACGGCGGGGTTCTTGCTCGCCAGCTTCGCGAGGTTGACCGACTTGCGCGCGGCGTTCGCCTTCGCCTGCGACGTGGACGGCTTCATGTAGAGCGCGGTGCCGTCTTTGAAGGGAATACGGACGATGCCCGACCACCCACCCGAGGGGAGGCGAACGAGGTCGAACGAGATCGAACGGTACTCGGGCGAAACGTCCTCGCCCATGACGGCTGCACAACGGCTCATAACTGACCTCCGGTTGAGAGAAAACTTGCGCTCGCGGAGCGCGTCCAGGCCGACGGTTTCGCTCCCCGGCTTCATGCCGCACGCGCGGCTCGGGTCCTCGAAGCCGTGCCGCCCTCGCGCCTCGGGCGGGATGATGCCGCGCGAGCGGCGTACGACGGCGTGGAAGCGTTTGGGGCCCGTCTGGTACGTGTCGACGGTGGCGCCGGGGTCCTCGCCCGTAATGCGCAGCTCGGCCACGCGATAAGCGGCGAGGTCCTCACAGTCGCCCCACCCCGACGCGGCGACCTCACCCGCGTGGCGCCACGTGTCTTGCGGCTCTTTTTTGTAGCGGACGCCCGCCTCATAGAGCGGCGGGATGGCTCCGCTCGACATGATGACCTCATCGAGCCGGGCCAGCCCTTCGAGCGCGGCGCGGTACGTATCCGCGCCCGAAGGGATATGCATGACCGCGTTGGACATCGGTCGGGGTGCTAGCGAATCCACTCCCCGAAGAAGCCCATCGTGGCCGTCTTGGTGACGCCAGCGCCGGGAGCCGCCGTGATACCGAGCGTGATCTGAATCTTCGTCGCCCGGAAGGCGATCTGAAGGTCCAGGCGCGCGCCCGTCGCATCGGGGCGGAACATGTCGAGCGGGGCCGCCTGCTCGACGCTGGGCGACTGCGGCTGAGTGCCGATGTCGATGCGCCGAAGAAGCGGGATGCCCGCGGACACGCCACCCGCGTCAGAGTGAACGGCGATGAACCGCTCGCCCCGGAACGTCTCCTGAGGCTCTACGATCACGATCTTGTCGGTCGCGTCCGCCGGGCCCCACGACACCACGCCCAGGCCCATGTAGGACCGAATGCGCGCGGTGTTGGCCTGCACGGGCGCCCTAGGAAGGGGCGGCTTGGTGTAGACCGTGCGACCCCCGCCCCGGCGCCTGCGCCGAAACAGGGCACCCATGACGTCGGGGGCGCCCAAAACCTCGCCCTCCTCGCCCTCTTCGCCGTACTCTTCTCCGTCTTCCATGCTCGTGTCCTCCGGTTGAGGTTGCTGCGATTCGTGAGGACCCCTGTCATCGGCCGGGGTCGGAGCCGCGGAACGCTGGCGGCGCGCCGCGAGCTGTCGCCCGCGACTGAGAAGACCCCCGAAGCGCATCAAGCCGCCTCGGGCTTCGGGGGTGCCGTCTTCTTGACCGGCGAGGGGACGGACCTCAGTACTCCGCGCCCTCGCTTCCGCCCAAAGGGCCGTCATCCCCCTCCTCGCCCTCCTCGCCCGCCGTGCCGCCGCCCTGGACGCGACCGAAGTCGAACGCCGCGACGAGCATCATCGCCGTGCCGATGTTGCGCACGGTCGGGTTTCGGACGAAGCGCGTCGCCGCGTAGCCGGCGAGCCCCATCGTGAGGACCTTGCTCCCCCCGATGGTCGGGAGCTTGTCCAGCATCCCCTTTTGCTTCGCATACCCGAGCCCCGCCGCCGCGATGATGAGAGCCGTCGGCGCGAGAGCCGGGCGAGCGCGGCGACCGAAGCGCTTCGCGTGGTGAACGGCGCGCGCGCCTGCGCGACGAACGCGACCACCCCGGCGAGGGGGAGCCATGACAATCACACGAGGCGCCGTGTGACGAACGAGAGCGTGCTTGGCCATGTGGAAATCCTCCGTGGCCTAAGAGGGTACCACCGGACGTAGGGCAACGTCTAGTCACATATGGTCATGACATCATCCCACCCCGGAAACGGCCAAAATGACGCAAACCTGAAAACGCGCCTAAGCGACGTTCGCGGGGGTCGGAGGGTAGAGATAGCCAAAACCGGATAACGCGCTGCTCGGTTGAGCTGCGTTCGCTACACGCGATTTCTGGTTATCGCGTCAAGTGAATGATTTCAGTAGCTTGGAACGGCGGATTCTACGGTGTTTGTCCCACATGTGGGCGAAACATATGGTCATGGCCATACAGGCGCCAAGATGTGAAATCCGATCCACACATGTGAAAAATTGCAAGTGAATTCGTCCGGCGCGACCAATGTGCTAGGTCGGCTTTGCTTGCGACGCTTTCCCCGCCTCCGCGACCACCCATGCGATCTGTTTCATGAGCGCGGCGGACGGCGCGCGCTCGATGACGATGCCGAGTGACGAGGTCACGCGCCACTTGATTGAGCCATCGTCGAACGTCGTGACGACGTGCTTATCCCCTTCGAGGTCGAACGAGCGTCGGAAAATCGGTTTCACTTTTTCACCCCGTTTAGTTGCTTCATGATGTGCGGGAGCATCTCCGCCACCATTTTTTCCATGGCGCCGTTTTCGCCCGCGGCTTCCGCCTCGCGCTCCGCGTCCGCGATGAGCTTGTCGGCTTCGAGCTGCGCGCTCGTGAGCGCGTGACCTCGCACGCTGTCGGTGAGCTGGCGAATCGTCTCGCCGTCGGCGATCGACCGTTGCAACAGCGCCGCCGCCATTTGTTCGTGAAGCTTGCACGCCCGCACAAGCGCGTCGGTCCCGATGGACGCGAGGTAGTCAATGCGTCGCCCCTCCTCGCGTGACGCCGCAGCCGCCGCCGCAGCCGCGTCGCCCGTCCCCATCGCCTCCGCTTCCTCCTCGATGTGCGTGAGCTTGCGCGAGCGCGACGCGCCGAAGGATTCATTCTTCTTCACGGGGTGCGCTTCTTCGTAAGCGTCGAGCCACTCTAGCTCGTCAGGGGCGAGCGGCTTTCCCACCCCCTGCATTCGCCGCCTCATTTGCGACGCGATCGCGCGCGCCGACGCGCTGGTTTCGGTCGGGTCGGGTCTTGGTCCGCTCGCCATGCAACTACAGTTAATCACCGCGGGAGCGCGGACAAATCATCAAAGTGCGGCGCGCGCGTCCCCTCGGGGCCGTCGAGCAACCTTCCGCCTATCCACCCGTCGCGCGGGGTGACTCGCCGCCCGCCGTCACGGCGCTTGAAAAGCTTCGCGCCTTTGCTCGCGACCAGGAGAGAATCAACGCCACGGTTCAACGGTACACGGTCGCCGCTCATGATGGCGGGCCACGCGCGATCGGCCCGCGGGATTCCCTTCGCCCGCGCGTGCAGCTTGCCGCCCACGTCGTAGCTGTAGACCTTCGGCGCGAGCGCGACGAAATCCGTCGCCTCCCCTTCGAACGCCCACTGTCCGAGGTCCTCACCAACGTTCCGCGTGAGCGTGCGCGTCGCGATGCAACTGTCGGTGTCGGAGTAGCACCAATCGTCGCCCGCGTGTTCAATCTCGCGGTGCAGCTCGACGCGCGCCCGCGCCGTCAACATCGCCGCCCAATGCACGTGCGCGCGTTGCGAGATGCGGAAGACCTCGCGCCGCCAAATCCAATCGTAACGGCCCACAGGCTCGTATGAAGGATCGTCCGCGTAGTCCCCGAGCATGACGACATCCTGCGAAGGGTCTTGAGCAAACGCGCCCGTGAGCGAATTCGCCACAAATTTGAGCCACGTCTTGAGAGCCTTCGACGTCGCCGCCTCGCGCAGCTTGAAACAGTGGTCAACGTGCGGCGCGAGCAATGGCAGCTCGTCCGCCCACGCGACCCCGCCGTGTAGACGTTTGATGACGGCGCCGCACTCTTCGGCCCGGTGCAGCTCGTCCCGCGTCCACGTGCCGACGAGCTTCCCCCAAGGGTAGACGATGCGATCGCGCAGCCGCACGGGAAGGGGCGGCGCGTGCAGCTCGGGGACGTCCACCGTCGCGAAGTAGCACCCCGGCTTATCGCGCTTCCACGCGAGCGGCGCCGTGCGACGGTCCAACACCGCCATCTCACCGCAGGGGACGGGGAGCTTGAGCGCGGCGGGGTAGGCTTGTTTGCGGTCGAAGCGTTGCACGCGCGCAGCTCGCCGCCGCCCGACCTCGCATCGCCCGCCGTAGTACCCCGCGCGCGCGAGCCGGTACGCTTCGATTTCCCACTCCGCATCAACAACGTTTGCACATGTTGATTGAGCGGTGCGCCAGCCCGTCGTGGCGACCGTCCCCGCGAGCAAGAGATCGGAACGCTCCGCGTAGTCGACCAGCGCGAGGAGGGTGTCTCGAAGCGACAAGATGTCCGCTTCCAAGTAGGCGCGCAGCCGCGCGCGCTGCACCCCGGGCATGTCGCGACGGATGGCGCAGTAACCACCGCAGCTCTCGCCGCACGTGCAGGGGAAATCGAGCCGCTCTTTTTGCGCGCAGCCGTCGAACATCGTGCAGGCTTCTTTGAGCGCCATCGGAATCAGCCGCGCGGAGTCGCGCAACACCGGACCACCCTTGATTGCGAGGCTCGTTATGGAGCCACCCGAGAGCCGGATTTGAGCCTTCGGGATTTCGCCGTTGCGACGGCACCAATCGAGCAACCACAGGACGTCGAATTTCCCGCCCGCGTGCGCCCACGCGACGCTCGCCGCGGGGAGGTCGAGCAAGCTCCGCGCTAGATCGTCCTCATCGTCAAAGACCTCGACCACATCGCGCGACGCCGTCCACAGGGCACCGCATACGAAGCGGTCCCAATTCGCCGTCTCGATGTCCCACACCGCATCAACGCGAAGGGCGCGCTTGCGGGCGGGGTCCTCAGTCGGAAGCGCCAGCATCGTGGGGGCTCGCCGCGCCAACGATGCTCGCCCCGTCCCCCGGAAGCGGCTGCGACGAATCGTCGCACCCCGCAACGGCAATGCCGATAAGCAAGCCGATGCCGAGCATTCCGATGATGATGTCTAGACGTAGTCCGTTGTTTCTTTCGCCGTCCACCATGTGACCTCCGTTGCTGTGAAGAGTAGACGTCGCGAGGCAACGCCGTGATTCAGAGCGAAAGCGTAGCGGCGCACGTACCGCGCGGCGTGGTCGGACGCCATGCGCGCCGTGCGGCCGAAACCGATCGTGATCCACTGCGGCTCATACACCGAGCCTGCGACCTCATCGACCGTCCACGTGTACACGCGCACAATGACGCGACGGCGGCCCCCTTCTTCCTGCGTTGGCCCCGCGGGGAGGTCGAACGATTCGAGCGGCGCGCCACGGTCGTAGGCTTCTTCGTTGTCGTCGATGTCGCGCACGATGACGGCGCGACGCTTCGCCACGCGCGGATTCGGCTGCGACACTTCGACCTCATCGGCCGCGCCCAGGACATCGGCGGCCCACTCATCGACGGCGTGCCACCGTCCGACGTAGCGGCGGGCGACGGTCCAAGGCGTGCGCCGGACGCGGTCACGCGGAACGAGCAAGGGGGCGCGGCGCTCACCACGTCCGCGCCCCCTTTTCACTTACAGACCCCTTTCGAGCTTCGCCGCTTCATGCATGGCGTTGCACGGCTTCGACGACAGCAGCTCGCCGCACGTCGTACACCGCTCATCGACCACCCACGTCGCGACCTCGCGTCGGACCTCCAACACCGCCGCCACGAGATCGGCGCGCGAAGGGCCGGGCCCAAGTCGCTCACAGATTTCGATGACGGCGGCGAGCATCGACATCGGTTCCGTCGGAACCACGATGCGCGTCAACGTCGGACGACGGTAGACGTTCATGACTGCCCGACGAGATCGCTTCGAAGCACCCCGACAAACCCGAACGTGAGCTGTCGCGCGTCCGCGAACGGCTCATCGCCCAAGTGCTCGACCACCGCCCCGATGCCCGCTTGCTTCGCGAGCTGCACCGCCTCGCCCACGTGCTCGTCACACACCTTGATGGGTGACGACGGCGGCTGTCGCGGCGCACGGAACGTGACGGCTTTCGTCGCCACGTTGATGCAGTGTCCTTCGCAGCAACGCTCGCGCGCCGCGCTCACGAGTCGACTCCGACCTTGATGCTCGACCCGACGCGGTCGCTCACCATGTTGAACGTCTCCCCTAACAACGTTTCCAGATCATCGCACCCGAGCTTCGTTGCGACGAGCGAGAGATACGTCATGGCGTCGGCGACCGCGTCGAGAGCGTCCGCCTTCGTCAAGTGTGCCTTGCGTTCCTTTTCACCGACGACACCGAGCACCGCCGATGCCAGCTCCCCGACCTCCTCCTGCACACACGCGACAAGTCCGAGCAACGTGTGCTCAGGACGAAAATCCTTCTTCGCTCGTCGCGCGTTAGCGGTGTGAAATTCGTTGAGATGGAATTCGCGTTGACAGCCGTAGCTCATCGCCGCGCTTCGCCCGTTACGGGGTTTGTGCCGCCGCTCCCCTTCTTCGCGAGCACGCGGAATCGCCACGCGCCTTGCGGGTAGTCGTCCGACGGCGTGTCCTTCCCATCGCACGAAATCCAGACCTCGCGCCCCGGCTCGACCGCGCCCAGGCGCTTGAGCCACCCCGACTCGTCCAGGCCGACCAGCTCGCCGAGCTGCGCCTCCACCGCGCCTTCCGCGTCGGTTTTCTCGATGAGGCACCCCGGCGCGGTGACCTCGACTTTGTAAACGCGCTTGAGCTTCTTCCCGTCGCTCTCACGCGTGAATCGCGACTTGACCTCGAAGCTCTCCCGCAGGATGCCCTGCAACACGTTGCCCGCTTCGCGTAAGAACCACCCCGCGACTCGCGCACCAAAGACCTCCTCGAAGCCTTCGGGAGCTGCGACGCCGTTCGTCGTGGTGTGGTCGTTGGTCTTGACGGTCTTCTTTCGCTTCGCCATGTGATCGCCTTTCGTTGAAACGAGCGACGCGACCCGACCACCGAGGCGAAGTGACAGCAATCGAGCCGCGCCACTCAATCTCAACCTAGCTCGCTTCGCCTTCGAGCCAAGCCACATTGTCGGCGGATCCGTTGTGCGACTCAATTTCAGAAACGTATCGCCACGTACCCTCATGACAACATGTGACCACTCACGATTTTACTTGACCTCGAGGTCGCCCGTGCTCGCGCGAGCTCTCGCGCCTGCCATTCAATCGCCGCGCTGTCAAGCGGCGATGTTGTGCCGTTCGCTCTTTTCGCGAAATCGACGCGCGGGACGTGCTTTTCGCTTGCCAGCACCCCCGTCCCCGGCGTAGCCGCGCCGCGCCTGCCCCCC